>JACCDT011180279.1_pt1 | contig 36096 bp, 60 predicted proteins | sample 7446291 | NCBI WGS metagenome assembly JACCDT01 (sample SAMN15323446, study PRJNA562643) | freshwater metagenome | isolation source: river surface water | place: USA:Blue River Watershed | collected 2017-08-17
ATTAAGCGTTACGTCGTTGTCGGTGTCCAAGCACAACACGTTGCCCGCAAAGTTACGCGTATTCACGCCGGGGAAGCCGTTCAAAACCCCGGTGTTGTATTCGCCGCGAAACCCAAGAAACCCGCCCTCAATGCGCGTGTGGTTGCCGTTCCCGCTCTTGTCTTTCCACCCGCTGACCAAATCACCATTGGCCGCAACGGGAGTGGTGAGCGTGTCGTTTTGATAGAGCGTCGTGATGTCTCGAGCATCCAACCAAAGCTGTAGGCCGGCATAGTCCAACGGGGAAAAAGGCGCGCTTGCGCTCGGCGGCCTTCCGGCGAGCCTCATTAGCTTGGAAACGCGCATTTAGCGAGTGACCGCCAAAATTTCCATAATGATTTGAAGCGTGGCGCTGTTCACTGAGTTCCCGGTGATGCCCAGCGAGTAGTTTCCGTTTAAGTAAGTGGGCGTAGCGCTTCCCGAAATCGTTACCGCGCCAATCTCAGTATTGGCCGTGTCTCTGTCGGCCAAAGTGTTTCCGGTGATGTCGGCAGTCGAATCAGACGGGTGATAAATCTTAATGTCGTAGTTGTCGGTAGGCGCAACGCTTCCGGGGTTGGTGATCACCGGCTGCAGGTAGCCGTTTAGTTTTTTCAGCGTGAGCGAAGGAAAGCTACCGTCACTTGCGTCAGCAACACCGTTTACGATGACGCGCTTACCGATGATCTTGCGATCAATGTCCAAAAGAGGCTCATCGCTATAAAGAGTTAAAGTCCCGGCCATTTGATTCTCCCTGTTATTTTATCGTCGATTCTTTTCTAATTCTCAGTACGTCGTCAACGTAACTTTGGTTTGAAAACTTGTTGTTGATCATCACGACTGAGCCCGCATTGTAGGCCGCGATTGCGGCGGGGTAGTTACCATACTTGCGTAACTTCCTAGCGAGCAGCATACAGCCGTAATGCACTCCCACGTCAGGAACGCACAACTCAGGCAGATAGCCGGAAAAACCAAGCCAACGTGCCGTGCCCCCCATGACTTGCATAAGGCCCCAAGAAATCTTTTGCCCGTTGATTTCAGTTTCTTCGCTCTGCCCAAGGCGGTTTGCCCAATACGCCGGATTTTCAAAATAGGACCATCCAGGCTCATAGCGAGTAGCCCAGCGATTGCCGGATGATTCTTTTGCAACAATCGCCAGCACGTAGCTTTGCTCGAGGCCCTGCCTCTCGCATTCGAGCTCGACTGTGCGCAAGTAGTCATCAAGGGGTTTCGACAAATGGTTTCTCCGATATGGACTTAAACCGCTCTTTCGCGTGGTCCCGCATCGTGGCGCTCATCAAGTATTCGCCTTGCTGCTTTTCCACCCACTTGAAAAACAATTCTGCCATTTCCTTGTTCTCGGAATTCTTGGATAGGAAATAGCCAACGATTTGAAGTGCAATAGGAATAAGCGCCGAAATGATTGCCGTCATTGTTGCCCCCCGGCATTGCGGACTAGCTCGCCGCGATAACCAACCGTGAATAGCGTTCCAATGCGCCCGCTTTCGCCGCGAATGGTATACCCGCATTCCTTATATTTGATTGGAAACTCGTACACCTTGCCGCCGTTTCGACTTGGCAGGGGACATCCTTTGTCCGGCTCAATCATCACGCGCTCGGCAAATTCCAATCCCTGCTTTAAACCCTCTTTGCTTTGGCAGCCAGCAACGCCCTTTGCTTGGGTAACATCGCCATCGCAATAGACGGTCATGGGAAGTTGGTATTTGGGATCCTCGAAAAGAATCACGGCCCACGCGTGACGCCCCATGTTTTTCTCAAAGGTATTAAAAACGAGGGAGCAATCACCGTCCCCCTCTATCTGTGGGTTTGGGGCGTAGGTGTAACGAAAGCGGTTTTTCTTTTGAAAGATAAACCAGCCCGACGAAGTTTTTTCGTAAGACTTATTCCGGTGGCACGTTGTCACGATCATGAGATCGATATCGGCATCACCCTTTGGGGCCACCTCGAACGCGTAGCTTGATTGCTTAGGAAGCACGGTCATGCCGTCAAAGCACCCAAAGGAACCCACGCAAAACGGCATATCTCGGCGGTAGTAAATATCGGTGTCTAGCTTTTGCGGAATACTCCCGCAGCCCGACAGCACAAAGAGCGCGAGTAGCGCCGCGCCGATTCGGCAGCTTGTGACTTTACGAAGGAATAGGTTCACCGCGCACCATACTGTGAAAAGATTGAGCCCGACCACAATGGTCAATTCCTGATTCGAGCAAATGGCGGATGCCTTGGGGTAGATCCAATGGATGAGTTGAAAAAGAATTATCCCCAAGGCATTCCACCAAACTGTTCTAGACGCAAAGAACGCTTTCGATTTCTCCGCGTCTAACTGCATTACGACTTTCCCAAAATGGCGTCGGTGAGCTCGCCAGTGCGGTAGCCGATGGTTTGCAGCGCCACCTTGCGATTGGCCGAAGCCTCGGCACCCATTTGGTCCACGCCGGCCAAGGCATCAACCAAGGGAGCGACCGCGCCGGAAACCACTTCCGCGATGCCTTTGCCCTGGCGAATGTCCGCCACGATTTTGACTAGCAGGAAAGCTACGTCATCGATCTCTTTGCTGTACTCTACGTTTTTGGTTTGAACTGCCATTTTACTTTTCTCCGGTTTGGCGCTTGCCACACTGGCCGGCGCGCATTTCTTGAAAACCTTTTTCGATTGAATCGACCTTGTTATGAATCTCGAACACCTGCGGCCTCATTGCCGACAGCAATTTGATTTCCATATCGTGAACCGCAATGGCTTTGTCGTTGGTTGAGGTTGTCGCCATGCTCGCGCGAACATCCCCGATAAACATGCACCCTAGATAAAAAACGCCAGCCGATAGGAAGCCGATCAATTTATCTTTGGTCAGCCAGTTATGTTTTGCCGGTCCCATTTGCTCCCTTAGTGTGGGCGTTTTTCAGCGCGTTAATCTAGTCCTATCTAGGTGTGGCGATTTCTGGCGCGCCTTGCCGGGGCTGTTGATATTGGTTTCGCATCGCTTGGGCGGTCCCCTTGGCTTGCATTGCCCTGTCGGCCACGTCGAAATAGTGAACTAGGCCCACAAAATAGGGCGTGTCCGCGATTAGTCGCGTTGTGCTAGCCGCGCTCACCGGCCCGTCTTTGGTCAGCGTGCTACTTAATCCTTGCGCGATTTTCCTAATTTCTTCGGGCACCCTCATTTGTGCCAACGCCGCCGCGTTTCCGCTTCGGGATGCCTGGCCAGCTAAGCGGGCGAGAACTTCGGGTTTTGCAACCATTTGCCGGACAAATCCGGTTATCGTGTCGCTAGCGCCGATCGCCGCAGCGCCAACGCGCGGCGAGCTAGCAAGTCCACCAGTCACAGCGCCAACCGGGCCTTTCACGGCGGCGCCTAGAACCACGCCAAGCAGTGATTTCCCGGTTTGTTGTTGCGGCAAAAGCTGCGGCTTCCCTTTTTCGCCTAGCTGCCTAGAAAAGAAACTCTGCTTAGCCTCATCCCAAAACGTGGTGCCAAATCGCTTATCCAAGTCGAGCATTCGGGCTTCGATGGCCTCATTGTTTACGCCGAAAATATTGCGGTAGAACGATTTCGCCCGCACCTCTCTTGTGGCGTCACTAGAACCCATGCGATCCATCAAAAACCCGACTACGTCGCGTTTGGCGGCTAGCTTTTCCATGCTTTGAGCGTAAAGAGCGCCGTTTTCCCCTTCGGTTTTTGCCGCGTTTAAAATCAATTGCCTGCCTAGTGCCGCTGCGCTTTTTATTTCCTGCGCGGCGAATGGCGCATCTTTCCCATAGAACTTGCGGGCTGATTGCTGCAATTCGTCCACCCATTCGCGTAACTGATTGGCGGAAACGCGGGTGTCTACCTTCCCCGGAATGACTTTGGTTTCGATGCCAGTAAGCGAGTTAGGGTTAACCGGAACGGTTTGATCTGCCGTTCGGGCAAACTTATTGGCAAAATTGTCAGCCCATTGCCGCACTAGATTTGCCTGTGCTTGCAATTGCGGATCGTTTCCGCCGTGCGCCGATTTCAAGGCGTCGATTAGCGGCTTTGCGTCGATGGCTTTGAAGTTAACTAGCAGTTCGTCAGCCGCTTGGCGTTCGGGCAATAGCGTCGTGTCTATGTTCTCGAGGTAGTTTTTTAGTTTTTCCGCCCTGGTGAAATCTTTACCCGCCGCTTTTTGAATCAGCTCGGGCGTTCGATTGTAGGCCCTTAGCGCCTGCGCGTTGGTTCCTGATAAATCTTGGGCTTGCTTAGCGACAGAGTTTGAAAAGCCCTTTGCCGCCTTTGAGATATACGGGGCCGCCGCACTAGCTGCCGCGCTAACGGCCTCGCCGATAACCGGAATTGCTGCGCCCGCCAATCCGCCGCCAACCGCTGCGCTTGCCGCCTCGCCAGCGCCACGGTCCAGGTTAAACTCTTCGAGATTGGCGCCAAGGGTTGCCGACGCGCCACGAATTGCGGCAGCCGACGTTGCGCCACCCGCCGCACTCGCCGCCACTTTCGCCAAGAAACCGGGGTTTGTGGCGGCCTTTGTCATGACCGACTTTGCCGCCGCATTCAGAACGGCGCGGCTGCCTAAATTTGCGGCACCCTCAAACATTGCGCGCGCAGGCGATCCGGGCACTAAGTACGATGACACTTGCCCGACAGTCGCCCAACCCGGAAACGCTTTCGATAAAAGCCTGAATTGCTCAGCCTTTTCCGCCACAACCTCTTCATATGGCCGGCCCTTCGCTTCCATTCCCATCGCCTGCCCAACCGGGCTATTTGCGATCGCGTTCCCGGCCTGCTCAATGCCGCCAAACACCTTCGATAACTGTCCGAAAGTCGCCTCATTAAGAAAGCCAGATAGGGCCGCGTCTTTACTGGTAAACCATTGCGGCTTTTCTTTTTCGAGCTCTCGAATTTTTACTTGGTCGGCAGCGTCGATGATTAGGTTGTGCACCTCATCCAGTCTCCCCGCGTCGGTTAGCGCCTTAATCTTTGCGCCGATTTGCTCATCGAGCGCAGGATTGTTTTGAATTTCGCCTAAAACGATTTCTTCCGACTGTTTATAGAGCGCCGCCACGCGGGCCTCTTCGGGAGTGGGTTTTGATAGTTCCCTGGCCTTACCGATAACGTCATCACCGCGCATCGCGGGCGGCTTAATCGCGGCTTTCGGTGCGCGCTCCGCATCGAGTTGCGCGAGCGATGTGGGGCCGGAAGTTTCTTCGGGTTGCGCCGGCAGCGAATCATTCGATTGCGGCATATCGCCTGCGTTTGCATTCCCGCCGCCAAACACGTTTACATAAAGCGATCCCATTTAGATTCTCCGGTTCACTGTTTGGTTTTCGGTTGCGGGGCAGCAAACTTTTGCTTCCAAGTGCTCAACGCATCCATTGTTTTGATGGCGGGCGGTGGCGGTTGCTTGTCGGACGTAGGCAAAACGCCGGCCTCTTGCAAAGGACGCCTTGGGTTAGCGGGCGTCGGTTGTGGCGCGGTAGGCTGCGCGGGTTGCTGGCCTTTACCGTTCCGATCGGCAACCACCTTGTCGGCCTGGCCGGTGATTGCGGCATAGGTCACGTCCCCGAACGGGGAGAGAATGGCTTTGGCGTTTAGCCGTTCCTCGGTTGCGGTGTTGTAGGCGTTTTGGCCAAGCTGAATCAGGTTTTGCTTTGCGGTGTCTTTTAGAACGGACGCGGCATCTAAAAAGGATTTCCGCGTGGGCGAATTCGCGCCGCCAAACATTGGCGCCCCGGTTTCTAGCGCTCTGTTATAGAGATTGCGTGTTTGCTGAGATAGCCCGGGGGAGTTTTGCGCAGTAAGAACTTCACCCTCTCTAACTGCGGAGTTTGGATCCAGCATTTTGTTGTAGGCGTAGACCATCCCAAGATCGGCGGGGCCTGTGGCAAGCGCGCTCAACTTTTGCATGTTCTCATACTGGCCACTTAGCGTTAGGTAGGGCTTGGCGCTAGATTCCCACTCTTTGCGGCGAGAATCTTGGATGGCAATGCGCTTTTCGGGATCCGCAATGTTTTGCGGGTCGATCTGAATGGTGCGAAACCGGCCTTTGCCAGACGGGATCGCGACATTAACCAGCCCGTCCTTTGATTGCGTGGCGATTGCGCCAGGGACAGTCTTTTGCAAAATGGCATCACCAAGCGAAAAGTCTTGGGCAAAAGCCTTGTGAATGTCGATCATGGCGTCAGCCTGAAACTTTGCCTGCGATCGGAACTCTTGGTTTTGTTGGACTAGCAGATCTGTGCGGGCTTTTAGGTCGGCTAGCGGCATTTGCTCGATTTGGTGTTGCTTAAGCTCCAATTCGGATTGCTTTAGCGATTGCTCGAGCGGCGCCGCTTTAATGCGATTAGACAAATCAACTAGGGAAAAGGCGTCCTTTAGTTGGTCTATCTGCCCCGCGCCACTATCTGGCACGTATTGCTGAATTCCATTCCCGACATCTTTTAGTGGCATAAGCCCCCGCTTTAGAAACCAAGTTTGTAGGCGCCGATTTGTTTACTGAGCGCGCCCAACCCACTAGCGCCGCCACCACCGGCGCCGCCGCTAAGCGAAGCCAATAGGCGATTTTGGAAGCTGTTTGGATCGTTTGCGGCAAGTGCGCCAAGCGTGTTGCCCGCAATATTGGTAAGCCCACTCAGCATACCCGCCGTGTTTTGACCTTGAGCCTGAATGCGCTGTGCTTGTAGCTGCGCAAGGTTGGTGGCTGATTGCGCCTGAGCGCCGCCAAGCCCTGAGAGGGAGCTACCTACCGTTTGACCTAGGCCCTGTTGCACTCCGGCCACGTTGGCGCCGTAGCTCTGAGAAAGTCCGGCCAATCCCTGCGAAGCGCCAAGCCCGGCAAGCCCTTGAGAAACGCCAAGGCGTTGTTGGTTTAGCCCAAGCTCGAGATCCGTTAGCGATTCGGTCTGTCGCCCGCTGCGGAGCAATCCCTGTGCTGCAAGCTGTTGCTGAATCGCTTGCGTCATCCTCTCGCGTTGCGCCTGGTAGATTGGGTTGCTAGCATCCTGAAAACCCGCGAGCTGCTTAGTCGCATCCAATTGGATGTCGCCATACGGCTTTAATTGCCCCTGCGCGTCCTGATATTGCTGCTTAAGAAAATCGAGCGACTGATTGGCCTGACGTTCCTGGTAGGCAATGCCTTCGCGCGCCATTCTCTCTTGCGCGGCCATGGCCTCGCGCTGACCTTTGGTTGCCGCGTCCGTTGCGTCACCTTGCGCACTAGAATTTATGAGTGAGCCACCAACCGTTCCGGCGGCAGCTAGTCCGCCCGCTATTAGGGCCGCCGTAGTTCCGACGAAAGAGAAAAAAGGCATCGCGATAGGAATGTAGAAAGGTCCGAATCTCATTTAGAGCCTCGCCAGTAAGTTGACCATTTTCCGGTCAGTGATTTCAAAGCCGTGTTTTTCAAAAAAACGCTCAAGCCCTTCGTTTTGAAGGCTCGCAAACGCTGCCTTTGCGCCCGCTCGCTTGGCCGCTGCTTTAGCCGCATCAATCACAGCGCCCATGCCTTTGTAGCGAGCTCTAAGCGGCGCATCGGGGTTAGAAACCAAGTAGTCGATGACGCAAAACGAAGTTCCAGTTAGCCAAAGCCAAATCGCACAAAGTTTGATGCCGCCCGTTTCCGCCACAAAACCAAGAGGGGACAAAAAGTCCTGTGGGAGAGGTTGCCACGGCGGACGCGCAAGCCACCATCGGCTCACGTCCTCGTAGTCGCTCGGTTGGAACGGGCGAATGGTCATGCGAGCCTCGTTATTAAGGCTGCGTAAAAGTTTACCGGCCTGGTTTCTGTGCCGCCGCTAGACCAATCGACCGTGCTTCCGCCAAAGCCTGAATTGGCAGGGATCGCATACGGCCCGCCCGCGTAGTTGCTAAGAGGGTTTCCGGCAGCGGCGTTATCGTCGATATTGTGGAAGTGCGCTTTAAACTGTTCGCCTTGAAGGGTGCCGATATGGTTCCCGGTTTGGCCCCCCGATGCGTTGGCGGTTCGGGTAGCATGGTCGGGATCGTTGCTTGCGGCGTTGTCCCACATGCGCATAAACCGGCCCCGCGCATCCAACACGTTAAAGTGCGTGCTGTCCGCTGCGCCAAAGTTTGAGCCGTGAATAGCAAACCAATCAGGGTAGGTTGCGCGCAAGTAGCTTGTCCCGTCGCACCAAGCCCAAGTGCCTACGGTTGGTAGGGTTTCGCTAAACCAAAGTTTGTGATCTCCGATTGCGCCGCCCGCCGACACAATGTCGGCTGCTTCATTTAGTTTCCGCCATAGCTTTTCCATCCATTGCTCGCGCATGGCTTGGCTAGACTGTTCTCGCGGCGGTGGCTCTAGTGTGATGCTCATGAGGTCATCAACTCCACGTCCTCTTGCGTTCCGTTCCAGTTAAATTCCACGGCGTCGGTTATCGAAACCTCGAGCTCGCGCTTACGATAAATTCCGCCCATGCGAACGCGAATGCTTCCGGTGTCTGAGCCCGTAGCGCCAAGCGGGATTAGCTTTGGTTCGCTCCACCCTTTGTTATCGTCGTTAACCCGCACCTGGAAAACGGGGTTTGTGACGGTCGAAGTAGCAACGCCGCGCTTCACACTAAACATGTAGTAGTTCGAGCGCTTCCTAGCGTTGGTGCCCCAATCAATGGTCATCCGGCGAATGCGCCTAAGCGGGTAACTACCATCGACCTTTGTGGTCGGGCTTAGCGTGTAGACTTTGCCGATCGCAGGATCACCAACCAAGTGGGTGCCCCATTCTGGTACATAGCAATGCGCGTTGATGTTTAGGCGGTCGGGCAGGCCATTGATTTGCGTGTCCCACTCCGACCACTCTTTGTTTTTGTAGTCGTAAACAAAGGTCCGCTCATCGGTTGGAAACGTCCACCCGATCATGTGGCGACCTTCACCAAGTTTGAAGTGGGAGGCAAAGCAATCGGTTTTCGTAAAGGACTTGATGTCCTTTGCCACGTCCTCGGAAATAATGACCGGCGTTCTTCCTTCCATGCGGACGAAATCGCCGTTTTGATCTAACCAAAAAAGCGTATTGTCCGCTTTGATGAGGGAGTAGGGCGACAACGTGCCGCTTTCCAAAAAGAACGTGGGGCTAAATGGTGCCGTAACGCTTGCGCCAAAGTTTTGGAAAATCTCGGTGCTTTCGCGACCAAAAGCGTAGAACTCGCGCTGTAGTACGGCTTGGGTAACGATATCGTCAGGCAGTCGCTCGGCAGAAAAGAAATTGCTCGAACTCCACGTCAATCTCGCTGCGGAAGTAGGCCCGGCCCAACGAATCTCTTGATCGGCTAGCAAGTGGAGTAGCCAGTAACCATCTAGGTAAGCAATGTGCGTGCAGCTAGGCGGGCTTCCGGTCATGGCCGTAGTGGTTCCGGTTCCGGCCCACGTAAGCGGAGTGCCGCCGCCTGCAATGGCCAAAAAATCCCCATCGTTTGCAAAGACGGGCCGCGAGCTGCCGGCCAAAACGGTTCCGGTGATGTCGGTCACAACGCCGGCTTGGGTTATCGACCAAAGTTTTCTCGCGTCGGTTCCTTCGTTTGTGACGGCTACTACCGTGTTTGACTTTTTGAAGTAGGAAAGGCCAAGCACGGCGTATGAGCCGATATTGGCGAAATCTAAAAGCCCTGGCCTATCGGTCATGGCCCCCGACTGCCCGCGAATAAGGTTGCGGTAGTAAGTAGCCGCTTCGGGCGTGCCGATCTCTTGGCGATCGACGCTTACTAGGCCCTTAGTCATCGGTAGCGGCTGCAAGGGCATTAGGCGGCCCCCACAATTGCAACACAATTAACTGGTAAGCTGAGGCTATGAAAGCGCGAATCGTAGCCTTGATGATTCTTTTGGTGTTGAGCGGGTGCGGAAAGATCGACGGATCCGCTCATCGCGTTGATGAGGAATTCAAAGATGCCGTAGCCATCTTTGGGCGTCAGGCGCTTTTGCGTGGCGTTGACGTGAGCAAAGCGACCAATTCCATTAACGTCGTGTTTGATGACTTTGACACTGACACGCTTGGCCGGTGCACCAAAACCCCGCTCGGTCCAAAAACCATCACAATTGACAGGCGCTTTTGGAAAACCGCGTATAAAAACCAAAGGCTTGCCGTCGTTTTTCATGAGCTGGGACACTGCGCGCTTGGCCGGGAGCACGTTGATGCGGTTGACGATCAACACAGGCCCGTTAGCCTCATGTTCCCGTCCGCCGCATTTCCCGGCGACTTTTTTGACGAAAAGTCCGATGAATATTTTGATGAGCTTTTTCAATCAAATCTCGTAGGCGACTAACTTCATGTAGCTGAGTAAGAATTGGTCAACGCTGCCGACTTTTTTCACCTGCAATTTGTACGTGTAAGTACCCGAAGCCGGGAAATCAATGTGGGTTAGCAGCGGCGGAAGGTTTAATTGAATAATCCCGCCTGCGTCCACCGCGCCAAAGTATGTTTCGGTTAATTGAGTTGAGTCCCTTACGAATGCAAACGAAACGGTATTAACCGTTGCTCCGCCATCGGCAAAGCGCATGTAAGAGAAATTGGTTAGGTTTCCGTCATCAATAACCATCAAAACAACCGGGCGCCCTGACGTGGTGATGGTTACGGAAAGATTGGAAACGTCGGCGTAGCTGCTAGAGGTAAAAGTTTGTGCCGCTCCACTGCTCGCGCTGACAGCAACGCCACCGACGCCAACCGTGGTGGAAGAGGGCCGAATCGGCGCTTGAGCCAATACGCTCACGCCGGTTGATAGCGAAGCGTTGGTTGGAACTACCGCCCAGGTTCCGGCTGTGGTTTGCGTGCTTTTTAACACCGCAACCAATCGAATCGCTTTCGAGGTAACAGCCGTGGTCGTGTAGGCCGTAGCCGCGCTATCGGCTGCGCCCGCGCCGCCTTCGGCGGTCGAACTCACCACGTAACGCTCATCGCGCGGCGAGGTAGACGCTAGCGGCACAATATTGGTGCCGTCGTAGCAGGCATAAACGTAAATCGGCCACTCAACAGCCGAAACGTGGCCAAGCGTTGAGCCCGAAGAGATAACTAGCGGTGTTATGGCGGCTGTCGCCTGAACCCTTGTGTAGCTGCCGCTTGTCGCCGTGGTGTTGCGGAATGCGACGGTTATCGGATCCGTGCTCGACGGATCGGCAGCGCCCAACGTCTTAAATGCGATGGTAAGCGCGTTAGTCGCGACTGAACAAACTACGGTGAGATTTGATATTTCGTTGGGCGAGCTAGTAGTGGTTGCGTCAAGTTTCGACTTGGAAAGTCCGGCGTCTTTCACCCGAACAATATCGGAGCTAACCTCAAGCGTGGTGCCGTCTACGTTGACAGCGAGCGAACCATCGCCCGGAGCGGTTAGCCCGCTACCGGCAAACGTACTTGCCGAAGCCGATGACAAGTCGCTATCCGCCGTTCCGACGTTGTCGATAGTCCGAACGGTTGCGCCCGCTGACGTGCGAATGACTAATTTCACACGGTAAGAGCTGTAGGCGATAAGCCTGCCCGCCGCATCGAGCGTGGCGGGGTTTGCGTGCGCAAGCGTCGATGTCTCGGCAAAGTCCTGGTAGACCGTGCGAAGGTTAGACGTGCCGGCGTCGTAAAAAGTGACGGTGCCGTTTTCTACTGGCAGCCCTGAATCGTCGGTAACTCCAACGGCCAAAACTTCGATTAAGCGCCTCATGCTAGGCTTACCTCGCTTGATTCATCGCAAACGGTTCCAAACAACACGCCCTTAGCGGCGGCGGTGTGCTTGATTTTTGCGTTGTTGCTTAGCGTAATACTGTCGTAGTGAAAGCTCGTATGGGCGACCGCTGAATAAATCGCGCCGTCATCCCAATTGTAGGTAGAGCCGTCGAACGTGCAGCCTTGGACAAACATGCCAATCACGTTGGCGCTTTCGACTATTACGCCAGCGTCCGGGCCGTCTGCCGAAACGCTAAACGTGCAATCAATCAAGCGGACATGATCCCCAGCCGAAGGAAGCGTTATGGCGTATTGCGTGTAGGCGCCGCAAACAAAGGTGCAGTCTTTGATTCTTGCGTTTGCAGCACCCACGTTGATAAGTGCCGTTGCGGTCGCAGTCGTTGCGGCGGGGAAGTAGAGGTTATTGATTTCTACGTTGGCGCCCGTGATGTCGATGCAGTCGATTGCGGCGTTGCAAATAAAGTTTGGAGCGCTTGAGCCTGAGCCAAGCCCGTAAATCTTTGTCCCGGCCTTTGAAATCGTAATGGACGAAGTGAGCGTTTCGGTGTGGCCGCTCTTAATCACGATGATATCGCCATTGGCTGCCGTTGCGGCAGAGTGGGCGGCGGCGAGCGTGGCAAGCGGGGCCTCTTTGGTTCCCGCGTTTGAATCGTTACCGGCAACGCTATCAACCCAAATGACCACGCCCGTCGTGATGATTTCCCCGTCTAGTACGTCATCGCCGGTTGAGTCTAAACCGTTTTCAAGAAACTTTGCCATAGGTCACACCTTTTCAATAGTATTTGGCCACGACTGAGACCGGATCGACTTGCTCATGGTTGTGTTCTTTGATTTTCCGTTTGGCCTGCTCGCCTTCGGCCACAAGGATTTGTCTCGAGGTGTCCGGCATTCCGAAATCGGGCGCTAGCTCCATGGCGAGGATTTTGATTAGCGATAGCCGCATACTGCGGAGCAAGTCCGGCGTGTCGCTTGCCGCGTCCATATCGTAGAGCATTCGCTGATAAGTGAACTTGATGGTGAGTGCGGCAGACGGCGTTGGGAAAAAGTGGAGCTTTTGGTCAGCCGGATCGCTGGCAATCTCAAGGTAAGCCAAGTACGGATCGCCGCTCGAGCTGCTTTGCAGCTCCCACGTAGTCAGGCTTTCGTTTTTGTCGATAAGCCTGAGTGGCGTCCGGCTGCCCACGCCGTCCTCGATGACGATCGACTGAATGGCCTGAATGTAATTTGGAATGTTCGCCGCGCCGGTTCCGACCGCGTAGGAACGCTGGCCAGAAACCAGCGTCAGCTCGCTTTCGGTGTTGGAAATCGTCCAAAGGTATTTGCCTTCGGGATCTAGCTCCGCGATGACATCGCTTAAGACTTCCGCGCCATCGGCCATTTCGGTAGTCGATGGCGAATCAAGGCCAACGCGCTTAAACGCGCGGCGGATGATTCTGTCTCGCGTCAATGTCGAATCGCTATTAGACACTCATCGCCTCGAGATCGGCTTTAGACTTTCTGCCGCGTTTTTTGGGCGCCGGCTTCGGATCGGGATCGAGCTCCAAACCTTCGGCTTTTACTTCCGCCGCTTCGGGTGCATCACCCTCTTTGACCACTTCAAAATTGTGCGGATCCGCCTTGGCATACAAAAGCGCGTCACGGTCAGGCATTTCGGCAAACGGCGCGGCCACTACGACTTTGGCGAGTAAGCGCGCTGAGTGGTTCATGCGAGATTCAAACGGGATAACAACCGGAACGCCTTGCGGCTTAATGTGCATGTTCTTATAGCGGAGCAGCATCTAATGATCCTTTTTCGTTTTGATAAAAGCTCCGGCCCCGGGCATTGCCCAAGGCCGGAGCGCACAGTCAGTTAATTAGCGAATGACTTTGAAGTAGACGAAGCCGTAGCCCGTGAACGTGTCCGAAGTGCTCGGCGTGTAGGTGATCGACTTGGCGTTGGAACCCGTCACAAAGTGGCTGATTCGCGCCAAAGATCCTACGTCGGTCGCAACGTCGTTTCCAAGGCTACGATTCGCCAAGAGAACGCCGTAAGTGCAGGCCGAAAGGTAGGTTTCGTTGCTGCCAACGGTGTAGGTGATAGGCGAGATATAACCCGCGTTAGCCACCGAAACCGCCGCCAAGAAACCGTCCTCATCGCCAGCCGTTTCACTGGCCAAAAGGCCAATGTCTACGGTTTCGCCCGCGTCGGTGGCGACCACTTCAACGCCGGCATCGGTCACGATTGCCTTGTAAGGCAAATCAAGCCCGGTGTCCGTTACCGTGCCGCCCGAATTAAAGATCATCGGGAACACAAGCACTTTGTCCACGCCGTCACGCTTCATCGCGACCGAATGGACGCGCGGGGTAACGCCGGGGTAAGTGGCGATATTTCCCTTATCGTCGTTGATGACGATATCGTAAGAGCTGTTCGGGCCGAAGAACTTGATCTTTCCATCGGTCGCAAACTGAGTGCGCGAAATCGGGCTAGTCAAAGCCGTGCGCAGCCCATCGGAATAGATGGTAGACAAGGTTTTCGTTCCGGCGTCGTAAACGAATACGTAGCAGCCCGAAGTGATTAGCCCGTCCTCGGAAACGCCATCCCGGCTTAGCGCCGGATCGTATACCGAGATTTCATATTTGTTGTCGTTGTATTTGCTAGCTTGCATGTGTGCTAAGCCTCCAAAAAAAGAGATAAGGGGCGGAGACAATCCCCGCCCCTTCAAAGCGGTCAGTAAGCGTTAGTCAGCAACACACGCTACGTAAGAGGTCAGGATGCCGTGATCTTTCGACACGCCAGCCGCACCCGTCGCAAAACGGGCCTTTTCGACTTCGTACATCGATTCGATCGCGACGCCTTTCTGATTGCCGTAATCGAAGTCCTCTTCGACGAAGCCCAGACGGTCGCCATCCACTCCGCCCATCGCCCACAGCAACGCCTGAGCGCCGCACATGAAGTTCTGAGCTACGTTGATGCTGCCGTTACCGACCGCCGAAAGAACGGCGGGTTTGTCGGTTTCGACAACCACGATTCCGTCCCACATGCCAATCGCTCCGGTGAAGAGCGGGTTATCAAGCCCGCGCGGCATTCCGTTTTGCTGAGCGTTCGACCAAGCCGAATCGGCTTTCAGCGCACGCACAGTGTAGGGGTGCGCGAAGTACACGTAGACTTCCGAAGAGGGGCCGTTCGGCACCTTAAGCGGACGAATACGCGGACGCGCCAGTTTCGCCATGCGTTTGCACAGGCTCAAGTGAGCCGTGTTCAAAACGTCGGTAGTCGAATCGACGTTGAGCAGCGAAGCGGAATGGTCGTTACCGCTATCCGTGTTGGTCGTAACCGCGCCAAAGATGACGCGATCGCGGTTGTTGGCAAGCCACGTGTCTTTCTGAGTTTCCGACGCGGCAGAGTACAGCACGCCGTCAATCGAGCCCATTTTCAAAAAGGCGCGATCTTCGTCGAACTGCGATTTCCAGTTATTGAGCGCCGGCTTGCCCTTTTCCCAGATGCTCCAAGGGTAGCGCTTGGCGGACATTTTGCCCTTCAAGCGGACGGCGTTACGGAACAAGTCCACCGTGACCGATTGGTCATAGGACAGTAGTTCCTCTTCGTTGCCTTCCAAGGCGCTATCGCCCTGGACGCCCGCGCCCGACAGGGCGGAAATCAGCGAAAAGCAGATTTTATCGCCCTTCGCTTTAACCAGCTCTTCGGAGACCTGGATCATGGAATTTTCGTCCCCGCCCATGTATTTGGCGAGCACGAGTAGGGACAGGTATTCTTGGAACGCCTGATCCTTCCACTGTTTTACCGTGAGATTGTTTGAAGTCGTGATGCCGGTTGCGGCCATAGATCACCTATTATTTTGTGGCTCGTTTCAAAAGCTCGGTCAGCGACGGCGATCGGTAAGGAACCGAAACGCTGCCGGTTGAACGCGCTTGCGAAATGTCCGTTGGGGTTTTTTGTTTTTCCCCGGAGCGGGCGGCTAGCTTTGCCTCGAACTCTTTGGTCAATTCGGCCCGGGCCTTTTCGTAGCCCTGCTTTTCGCCTCTTTCGATGAGCGAATAGGGGTTAGAAAGGGCTTCGGGGCCTAAATCTCTCGCGAGTTTCAGATTTAAACCTGCGCGGTAAGCTGCCTCACCCGGATCGGGGGAGTTTAGAACCGAATCGCGGAGTGCTTCGTTAGTGGCGGCCTCGGTGTAGAAAATTTGCGAAACGGCGTCATAGTCTTTGTAGTAACGCTTGGCCGAATTCTCACTCATCGTGAGCATTTGGGATCTAAGCGCCTGCGTGACTGATTCAGCCTGTTCCGATGGGATTGCCCCGCCTAGCTGTTGCTCTAACTCTTGCCGGCGCGCGCGTTCACTTTGAACCGCTCCAATTAGCCCTTTGGTTTTCTCCGCAAGCCGTTGGTCAATCATTGCCTGAATCTCAGGCGTGATGACCGGAGCTTGAGGGGCTACCTCGGGGGTTGGAACGGTCGGAGTTACTGGCAGCGCTTCGGCTGTGGCCGGAGCTTCAACTTGAGCCGCATCAAACGCCTCTTCCGGCGTAGGTTGCGCGGTTTCTGTTTCCCCTTCGCTTGGCGCGCTTTGCAGCATGTCGCCAATAGACGGAGATTCATAAGCCGGTTCACTCGGGGTATTTTCTACTACTTGGTTTAGCTCACTCATTTAGTCACTCTTTGCGTTTGCGCTTTAACGATGCGCTTTCGATTCATTGGGATAACGGCCCCAACGGTTTGCCGTGTTCGCCCTATTTCCCCAGGCGGCGGGGTTTTTAAATTTTTGAGGCACAAAAAGAAAAAGGGCCGAAACGGATTTCTCCGAATCGGCCCCTATCAATAAGGCCTCATAAGAATGACGTTGATAGCCCGCTTTAAGCTGTCGCTAACCTAAGCGGGATGGGCTCATGACTTCCCACGCCATCCAAAATAAATTGTTCTTACTGCCCCGCAGCCTTTGCAGCCTGTTGCTGCATCATCATTTCTTGCTGTTGGGCCATCAACGCTTGCTGTTGCTGTTCTTGCTGTTGCAAGCGCTCAATAAACTCTTTTTTAATCGTCCCCGATAGCGGGCTGACCTTAATCAGCATATCGAGAGGAACCGGAACCTTAGAATTGTTGGCTAGCTGCACTAGCGTTTCAAACGTTTCGGCGTTGAGGTTGAGGCTTTCGGGCGCCTCTTCGATGACGATGTCGTATTTAGTGGTTTGTAGATCGGGGAATTCCCGCAAAATCTCATCCAGTAAATAGAGTGCCACACGACGCCGGGCGGCTCGCAAGTTAGAAAATAACTTTCTAATCGGCTGCGTGGCCTGTTGCTGGCGTAACTGAAATTCCCGGCCCGAACTCGAATTGCTGCGGCCTTCCACTTCGCGCCCGGCAGCACTTTGGTCAATTTCTTGCGTTGCTTGCTGCAAGAGCATGTAATGGGTTTGGGAAAGCTCGAGGTTGTTGGCGACGTTAACCTGAAAGCCTTGCCGGCGCTCAATGAAGCCATCGGGCTTTACGTACTCGGCGCGCGCTTTGGCCGGATCTTCAAACGCGCCTTTTTCGTACTCAACGCGGTTCACCGTGATTAGGTGAATCAATTTGGAACGGCGCTTATTCACTTCACACTGCGGATCGCGCATCTGGCGAATTAGGCCATACTCACGGCCCGTTTTCCGCTCAATGTAACCAGGCGTCAGGATGAGCGGAAACTTTGCGTCTACGTCGTGCGGGCGGATGTCTTTTTTGTGCTCTAAGATTTGGCCCCAGCAAAACACAACGCAGTTAAGCGTTTTTTTCCATTGGGTTTCTACCGTTCCGCCTGGCTTTGCTTGCGCTAGCGTTTCCATGGATTTTTCATCCATATCGGTGACATCCATTGGCTCTTCACCGGGGAAGTAGAAATATTTTTGCGGGGTTTGGCCCCGGTAGTACATCGTGACTAAGCGAAGGCGCTTGCGCTCGCGATCTACGAAATCGTTATAGTCCTGATAGTGGGCGTCAACGCTGCCCGACTTATATTGGTCGCCAAGAATGTTTTTGTGCGGCGATCCCTGGCCGTAGCTTTCAAAATACTTGGCATCAACGCAGGCTTCGATCTGTTCCTCGAACTCAGGGAAGAGCGCTTTTGCATCCTCGAGCTCGGTCATCACCGTTTTTGACACGCGCTTGGCGTCACTCAAATCCGGCTTTTTCGAGTAGCGGTCTTTGACTACTTCGCGGAAGTCTAAGTGGGCGATTTTGTGGCGGCTACGTAAGCCGTCCCATTCTTTTTTTAGCTCAAACCATCCGCGCCCGGCGATTGCCTGATCCTCAAACACCAATGTTTCTAGCTCATCGAAATCGCAATCATCCTCGATTTCGCGAAGCCGTTCCGAAATCGCTTCGGCCTCTTGTTCCTTGTCGTGGGCCGGATAGGCTTTGGTGTCCACGCGGAGCGCTTGCTGAATACCAAAGATGGCATCCATGCGCGGCTTGATGCGGTTAATCGTGACGGCAGGCTGACCGCGTTCTTTAAGAACTTGCTTTTCCTCTTCGGTCCACTGGTTGCCGTCGTAGAAATCGCCGTCTAAGTCGGCTTGCTCGCGCCATTTGGCTTCGTTGCGGTAGTCGCACAAAAAGTCGTAGCGAAACCGTTTAAGCTCTTCCTCTTCGGGGCTAATGAGGTCTTTTTTAGTTCGCTTAGCCAAGGTATTTACGCGAGCTTCCAATCAATGGTTGGTGATAGCTTTTTCTTATATCTGTCGAGTGTAGGCTTTTCAATTTTATTTGCAATAGGCGGCCTGCTCATGAGCCCATAACGGAAGCAGTCGTAGCCGTCATCTCCGGTCTCGGGATCGCCCTTTGAGCTGTCCACTTTCTTCACGTCCTCAAGATCTGCCGGATCGTGTTCCATTCGTTGCAGGCAATTTATGGTGTGCTCGCAAGTGTCGAAAACGAACACTCTTGGCCCAATGCGTTTTTTGGCTAGCTTCCCATCTGGAAGTTTCACGTCCCTAATTTCATGGTGCATGTACTCTCTCACCTGCTTTGCGCCCAACGCGCGCGCGATGTTAGCTCGGTGCAACACTATGCCGTGCTTTATGAAGTCCTCGGCAATCGTCGGATCGCCCGCTTTCTTTGTGGTCCAACAGTCGTGACCGGCTTCAAAGACGGGGATGGGAATGCCTAACTCATTTGAAAGCCTAGTAACTCTGTCGGCTTGATGATCGATGAATAGCCCGGCCTCGTAGATCTCTTTGACTAGGTAAACGTTGCCATCCTCATCGCAGGCCCAAAAGTGCCAAACGCATGGGTGGCCAAAGCCGTAGTCGTAGGAACCAAACCAACGCCAATGGGCAGGGATTTTAAACGGCTTAACCACATGAGTTTCGCGGGAAAATTCCGTAAAGAATTGGCCGGCCACAATATTGGGATCGCCGTCACGATGCGCGCGACGAAGTGCCGGGTTAGGTTCGGCGTTGAGCTTTCTTAAGTACGCCGGATCGTTCTCCATTAGCTTTGGGTTGTCCTCGATTTTGGCGAGGATGAAATTAAACGACAGCTCTTTTTCGTTTTCGCGCAGTTTCTTGTCGTAGAACACGCGCTTTAGCGAGCCATGACCTAACCCGCCCCAGTTAAACATGAGCCCAGTCGTTGCCTTAATGCCTGGCACGCTCGAGCGGTTCGAGTTTCTGATTAGCGCCAAAATCCAATCCCAAGCCCAATCGCCGGCCTCTTCGACAATGAGCGTGTGGTATTCGCGTCCGGCCTGACGCTCAACGTCTTTCATGTTCTCGCAATGGCGAAACTTAAATTCGCTTTCGACCGAAGGGAACCTAAGCGAATGCGTTTGGGAGTTGTAGAAATCGCGGAGCTCGGGAAACGTGCGGAACATCGGCCCTAGATGGTTATCCTCAATCTCGGGGTAGCTGCGCCTAAACAGTGCGCCAACGTGGCCCGGGCGCTCAAGGCACCGGATGATTGGGATCATTCGTCCCGAAAAGGATTTGCCGCCGCCCTTAGCCCCACCGTAGCCCGTAACATCAACGCGATCTAGCGAAGCCTCGAACTCAAGCTGCTTGTCCGAAAGCTCTATCTCAAGGTTTAGGCTTGGCATTTGCCCCGATGCGTTTGACCGTGACAGTGATTGCGCCGTTCACACCCATTTCGCCAGTGTGCTCAATGGCTTTACGCTTTGGATGCAAGTAGCTACTGGCCTCAATCGCGGCCTTAAGCCTTTGCTCCGGCGTTACCTCGCCAATTCCAAGCGTAATGAAATCGCCCTTGGCAAAGAGCAGCACGATTTCAAACGGATCGACATCTAGCCGCTCGGCAATTTCTTGAAGGGCTACCGTTTTTTTATTTGGCGTGCCTTTTTGGCGACCGCCATATTTTTGCCTCATCCAACACCCATAAGAAAAAGTAATAACACGTGTCGAACTGTAGTCCCATACCTATGGTAGCATTCAAGCCACACGCCAAATGAAAATAACCCTCATCAACCGAACGTGCCTATGCGGATGCGGGCAGGTTTTTAGAGTGATGCCCGGCAACAAAACCAATTGGTTTTTCGGTAGCAGCCACGCCGAAATGGTGAAAAATCGTGACGGCAAACTTGGGGAGCTCGCCCGATCGCACTTAGCGTACCTGCGTAATTACCGCAACGTAGCCGGAGCTCGAGCGATTGCAAAAGCGCGTCGGAGTGAAATCATTCCTACCGAAACAGACGTTGAAGAATACGTGGTTATTGATGCCGACCATAACTAGCACCGTTCACCGTTGGTCAGCCCGGGAAGTTCTCTACGCTAGGTGTCCCAATTGTGCCGATATCCTAAATTGGGTGAATGACCGGCAATCGGACGGCATGTTACGCGGGGCCACATGCTGCGACCTGGCTTTTCATTGCGTCGTGGATCCCGACAGCCCGCCCTGTTTCATCCTAACGACACTCGAGGTCGATATGACGAACGTAGCCATGTTCCCTAAGTAGGTTATGTGACCTATTTCTTGAACACCAACACCGCGATGAGCGCGATTGAAGCCACGGCAGCGAGTAGCCACGGCAGGATGCTAGACTTTTCCGGCATCACGCACGCTTGCTCTTCGACGGCCTGACCAACGCAGTCTTTGCCGCCATTAGCGGGCGTAGGGTTGGTGCATACGCGCGATCGGGATTGCTTGCTGTCTTTGCAATCAGACCACGCGCTAAAGTCGCTCCAACCGCCATCAACGGGCGGTGGCCCGGGCTCTACACCCGTTTCTAGAATGCCGGCCTCTTCAACCACGTTGTTGCACAAGCGGCCTTGGGAGTTGGTCATTTTGATTTTGATATAGCCTTGGTCGCCCCAACCCAAGCCCCAAGAATTCTTAATCACCCAATAGCCAACGCCTGCGGGCAATTTACCTTGGGCGTCAAACTTACAATTGCCGCTAGCGTCTTTGGCGGTCTCGCAGTCGTAGCCGACCACTTCAACCTCATGGTTGGTGCCAATGTTTTGGCAGCCATTCATAATGCCGCTGTCGTAATTCATGAAATCGCCGCCAGCCCCTACTGTGACCGCTACGGCGTAGCGTTGATTAAGCGCTGCAATAACGCTTTTAGGCGACGGATCAATGAGCCGCATCGACTTGATTTGGCCGATTAACGCTGGCGAACCTTTGCACGATTGGTTCGATGCGCGATATGGATAGTCAACCTCTCGAGCCGCGCCGCCTTTATCGACCAACCCGGCAGCCACTTTTTCAAAGTAGGAACCGTTACACATCCACTCACGCGCGGCGCAATCCATAAGAAACTGCGGAGCGGTTTTCTCAATGACCATTCCGCGAATGCGCAAGGTGTCCTCAAACGCTGCCGACGTTGCGAAATACACACAAGAGCCGCAATTGCCCTGATTCTTTACGGGGGCTAACTCTGCAAACTGCTTTAGGTGCAGAGCTCCGGGCAAGTCACCCGGCGCATCAAGAAACGAACTGTCTATTGCAGCGCGCGAAGGAAATTCAGGCTTTCGCAACCCAAACGAATATTGCTCACGCTTGGGGCTCGCCTTGTAAGTGGGTGCGGGCTCTTCGGCAAAAGAGAGTTGGGCCAAGAGAACAAGGAAGAGGCTAAAAAGTTTCATAGCCTGGAAGGTAGCAGAAAGGCGCCAGCTATAAAGTATTTTTATGTCCGCATTTTGGGCAAACCGCTTCGGTCTTAAGTGACATCGGGAAAAAATGTCCCGCGAGCATCCCCAGCATGAAGGTGAAGAACGGCGCCTTCACGCCCAGCTTTGTCATGGCAGCACTTATGCTCATTTCGGTGTTGGCGAAAAGCACTAGGCCCAAGTCGATTAGGGCCAGCGTGATTAGGCCTACGAATACAGCTAGCTTAATCTTGCCTTTCATCTCGAAGGTCATTTCTTCACCTTCGCTAAGAATTCGCGGGCCTCGTTAAACACTCGGCAAAAATTGGAAGTCGTGCCGTCGTCCGTTGGCAAATGGTCATGCTCTTGCTCCAACGCCTCCACGGCACACTTCAATGCCGCCAACTCCCCTTCGCATTGGTTGCGTAGGCGGTTCATGTGAAGATCGAAGTTCGTCATGGGGTTAGCTCCCTCGGTGCGAGCATTAAAGCTTCGGAAATAGCGTCTTCGGGCTCGCCGTTCACCCATGTGCCCATTGGCGCCTTCAGTTCTCGCAGCACGGTCCCCTGCTCATTGAGGATGGCGTTTAAGTAGTCGGCTGCCTGTTGCGCATCGCATGTGCGTTGTGCGATATCCACGCAGTCAAGGATTTGGTCTGCCGTCACAATGATGAATGGCTTACTCACTCTGCCGCCCCTTGCTGGCTTGCTCATTTATTTCTCTCCCTGTCGTAGTAAGTTTGCTGCCACAGGCATCTGCGGCACGCATAGACCTCACAATCAGGGACGGCATACACCGAGTGACCAATCAGCCAGCAAATAATTTTCACTTCCCCTCCATCAGCTTGTTAATTTGGGCGAGGGCTTTACTGCAACGTTGTCCAACTGGTGTACAATCCTGCGCGTACTCCAACGCCTCCACGGCCACCCGTAACGCCGCCAGTTCCCCTTCGCGTTGGTTGCGGGATGCGGCGATGAATGCGCTGTTCACTTCGCAATCATGGTCAGTGCGCGCAATCGTCCAAACGTCCCGCGTAATGTGGGCAGTTTGAATAACTAGGTTGCGTTTCTCTGCCGCCGATTGATGCCAAGGCCCCGGCGTCGCCTTTGCACAGACCGCAAGCCGTGATTCGATTTGTTCGAGTAGGGTCATTTCTTTTTCCTTGCGCGCGATTTGCGGCACCGAATTTCAATTTCGATTTTTGGCCCCAAGATAAGAGCCTTGGAAACCCTTCCAGTTTCGGCGTGTCTCTCTTGAGTGAACCTAACCGCTTCAAGTATTTGGAATGTCGTTTTCCCGTACTGTTTCACGCCTCAATCTCCCTCTGCCCCAAGAGCAGGGCTTCGTGGGTGTCTAACCCCTCGTCGTTTTCTTCGGCGCCCCACGACGAGCCGTATTTATGTTCCCACCCGTAAACCCGCACCCGATCCCCAACTTCAAACGGTCGTTTCACTTACACACCTCCACAACACGCACACAAGTCGCCCCAAAACTCACGATATCCCCATTCAATAACTGTTTAGTCGTGACCGGCGGTTGAATATGCTGGCCGTCCGGGCAACGCAGTTCTTCAAGCCGTGCCGCCGACGCCTGCCCCATGACTTCGGTGCGCTGCTCGCATTGGGGTTTCCCGCACGACGTTAGCGCGACTGCGATGAATAGGCCGATGGTAACTAGTTTCATTTTGGTTCCCTTCGCTTACCCGCTTCAAGAATCGGCAACCCGGCTTCGGTCGGGACGTAGATAACCGAATTGTTGCCCGCCTCTAAGTTGTGGATCCACAGGTAGCGCAAGTAGGGTTCGTTGTTTTTCAAACTCTCCCCCACGATTTGGTTTGCTTTCGCCACACCCTTTGCGCGTTCAACCTCGGCGTTTGCCAAATGCGTTGCCGCTTCCATTTTGCCTTGGGCGTCTTTCACTTGAACTTCGCGCTCGGCTTGAGCGTGCGCCAATTTCGCCTCGCCTTCCATTCGCGATGAGTAGACGTGATATTGCGGGCAACCCCACAGCCCAAAAGCGAGCGCCGCGCACAGCGCGAAAAATACAAAACTACCGATCATTGCTTCCAACTTCATTCCTCTTCCCCTTCTCGTACAGGTTCGATTTCTTCATTATCAGGATCAAACTTCGGGCACTTGTCTAGAATCTCTTGCAGCGTGGCCTGAATCTCATCCGTTGGCTTATCGCCTTCCAAAGCGAGTTCGGCGGTTTTAAGTGCGGTCACGGTCTGGCCAATGTGCATGGCAAGCGCCATCAATTCGGTTTGAAGTGCAGACAGTGCGTCGAGTAACGTTTTCATAAGCACTTGTCCGCGTCGTGGGATTTCTTTTTCTCCACACACTCAGGGCACCAGTGGGTAACTGATCCATCGGGCCAGTAGCGAATTTCCCAGCCATTGGTTTCTGGGTATTCATCGGCGCCCGCTGGCGTGCAGACCCGGCACCCATCGCAGACGAATGCGTTTAGTTTCCTGGTCACAAATCCCCCTCGAGCTCCCTTAGAGCCTTTTCTAGTTTGCGAATCGTCGGCATGGTCGGTTCACGCCGTCGCCATCTCAGCAATTCATACAAATGCACGCGGTCCACTCCGCTAGCGCGCGCAAGCTTCGTCATACCGAATGCACTGCACCTACGCACGATGGTTTCCCAGAAAATATCCACCTCGTAATTTGGGTTCACAGAAAATCCTCATCGAGTGAGCGGCCTAGGATGCGCCACATTTGAATCACAAGCCTAAATGCGGGGCTTCGGTTTTTGCTTTTCCGCCATTGGTGCACTGTCGGATTTGGATTGCCCGCCTTGCTGATTGGGAAGCCTAGGAAATCTGTAAACTGGCTTTCACTCATGCCCCGCTTGGCTTGTTCCTCGTTCAAAATATCCACCAGCTTTCTGTGGTGCGGGTAACTCGCTTCGCTTTTCCTTGCGACCGGCTTTGGATTTCCTGCCCTCACACATGCACCCCATACTCTCCACTAGCAAATTCCTTTGCCCCGTTCCTGCACGACTGACACAAACGGTAGACCGGATCATTGAATTCGATTTTGCAATCCTCTCCACTCGACTTGATGCCAAGGCAGCGGCGTTTCACGGTCTTGTGCTTGATGCCGTGCCATTTCTTGTTTTCGAGTAATTTTCTTACCAAGTGGGGAGGTTTCATCGTTCCGGCTCCAAATTTGGTCGAAGCGTCCACTTTCCGCAGTCCACGCAACGCCATTCCGAACGCATCCCGTTACACATATTGATCATGTCGCCATAGATGTTTCGCACCCAGGCGTAGTTGTGGTGGCAACGAAGTCGCTTAATAAGCAAGCCAAGCCTCATACCCCCAACTCCCTTCGCACGTCTTCGACACTTGTCGCAAAGAACGCAATCGCGCCCATTGCACGCGCACGGTCCCGAAACTCAATCTGCTCTTGGTAGACTTTGCCTTCGGGCGTTTTCACTTCGATAAAGAGGGGGTGAGCTAAACCAATCCCTTGCTGTAGCTGACCGTACGTCACCCACATCCCCGAAATATCCGGCCAGCCCTTCGGCGGCCAATACTTAGAGACAAACTTGCCACGGGCCTTTGCGTTCACCGTGAAGAGGCAGCGGTCAGGAAAGGTTGAGAGGAATTCGCAGATGGATTTTCTGATTTCGGCTTCGGTCATGGGCAAATCACCTTGTGAAGAAATGGCGCGCCGTAACTCGAAAACAACCAAATGCATCCGGCGATGCCTAGCCCCACTAGAATTCCGGCGCCAACCAAGAAAGTTATCAAGCCGTCAAACATGCGCCCGTCCATCACAACCCCCTAGAAAACTCAGTCGGTTGCGGTTGCACCCATTCTTTGCGGTGTGCGTCGGTAAACCCCGCCTGGTAGCCCGCGCGGTAGGCGTTTTGCGCAATTGATGCCATCGAATCCTTAAACCAACTCGGCATCTCGCTAAACTCTGCCACGTCACAAATTTTCGCTGCGTATTCCACTGCTTTCTGCTCGATCATGCCTCACCTCGCGCAATCGCTATCAGTCCGTTCAACGTGTGAAGCTGTGAGTAACAGTCATAGAGCGCATCATGCTGCTTGCCTGGCGGCAGCGGGAATTTTGGATCGGTTTCCCTGGCCCGACGTAGCGTTTCCTCGCGGCTGTAATTTGGGTTGATGTTTTGAGCCAGCGAAACTGCGCCACCCATCTCGTAGATGCGGTAATGAAAGTCGCCAACCTGCTTGTCTTTCCCATCCGCCCCTGTTTCGTAGGAACTCGGGATTAAAATGCCTTTGGCGATTAGAAACGGAATGTCGAAGTTAGACGCATTCCACCCCATAAAATAAGTGTCGTTGACGCCCGTGGTCCCGCAGCTACGCAAAAAAGAAATCACCTCCCAGCGCAATCGCTCTGTCGTTATAGCTGGCGCGTTATTGCATTGCCCGTAGAGCGCCGCCATGTGCTCTTTGGCAAATTCGCTTTCGGGTTTGCGCTCGCACCGAACGATCCACTCTTTTGAGCGCCCGGGCCGCCAATAACGCTGACTGAATTCCGCTTCCAGAATTCCAATCGAAAGCAAATCCTCTTTTGTATGGTCAATTCCTGTTGCCTCGATATCGATCATGAAATGTTTTTCCATCTACCCTCCAATCAATCCGGCCAAGCGGGCAACCACGCCAGCAAGCACCAATAAAATTCCGACTAACAAAGCTATGTCGTTGCGCGAATCTAGGTCAGGCACGGTCTACCCTCGTCTACTTTAGGAACTTCGTTTTTTAAGTGTGGGGGAAGGTGACATAGTTCACAGCGGGAGCCGTTGAACAAATTGGTTCCAGCCTTAATGGTCCCGTTTCCCTCAATGCCCCCGCTGTGAATATTAGGCACCAGACACAACCCCTTCGGGAGTAACAAGCGCCTTGCACCAAACCCGGTATTTGTTCTGCTCAATCCGCCGCGCCACAAACTTTTTCTTGGTTGGCTTTCCACAGGCCATCAACTTTTTGTAGCCGGTCTCGTCAACCACGACGCTTTGGCCAACTTTCATCTTTTCAGCCAAGAGCCTGGCAGGTGATTTCTCGCGAGGACCAAAACTCGACCCCTCAGGGATAGCAATCCCATCCTCAATTTCACCAGCTACAAATTCTTTTGCCGCAGGCATCTCTACGCATTCTTCGATTTCAACTTCCATGCTTGCTCCATTCATCCCAGTTACCTCTCTGTGTTTTTGAAACAAAACCCGGTCGATTCGTTTCTCCCTGGCCCGCTCCATTCTTTGTTCTAAATCCCTTAAACGTTTCTTGATGCGCTGGTCTTTGGCGATTGCCGCATCCCTTTCGGCTCGCTTTTTTTGGTGAAGCATCAAGGTTTCGTAATTCAAAACCGATGCGACACCCGACCTGATTTCCTCAATCCGCCTTTTTGCAATGAGCTCACTGGTTCCAAAAACAAAACCAAGATCATCGTGGTCAAAGCCGTAAACCAGCGACAAAAGCAGCATCGGGCGCTCAATCAACCCCAGCGATTCAAGGGCTGGTTGAAACTCACTTGAGTTAACCAATCCCCTTAGCTGCGTCGCATTCGGTTTGCTGTCGTTTTCCATTCGCTTTGCTATTACCCGCGTTGCCGCCGACCAAACTTGGGAGATCCTTGATTCGGTAAGACCAAAAAGAAATCCGATTTCAGCCGCAGTGAACCCCCAAACCAGGCTTAGAACTACGGCAGCCCGATTGCTGGCCTTAAGGCCTCGGCAAAGACGTTCAACCTCCTGTAAATTTTCTGGACTTCCCAAGCGGCAGTTCTGAGCGCGATGATCTGGGATTGATGCCATGGCTTGGTCGCCATCGATTCCAAGTTCCCAGCAAGACACTGCATCACGCACTCGGCCATCGCGAGTTCCCCGACTTGTTCGTCTAAAATAGTCAATAAGGCTTTGTACCGGCGTTTGTGTGAGCCCGAGGCCTTCCAGGCGTCGTAGCAACACATCGCTAGCAAAGTCTCTCGCTTCGTCGCCAAGTCCCCACTGTCGTCCAACGCTCTCAAGCGTTCTTCGAAGTCGAGCAATTTGCTCATCACTATCAATTGGCCGCCCCCCCCCATTTGTTTTTCTCCGTCACGTAAACCTCACCGGGATCACGTTGCGGTAGTCCGGCTTATCAAGCCCCAACCCCCAAATTTCACGTTTACCTCTTTGCTCACGTCATCCCCCTCTCAATGCCATTCATCAAAACACCAACCCCCAAAAAACATCGACAAGTCGAAGCAGCCATATTTCGTTGGCCTCTTTCAATTGCATCGCCTCCCCGTTGCTGTGATAAATCCAAAGCCGTTCGTGTTCGTCGCGTTGTAACGTGTAGTCCCCAATCTTTAGCGGTTCCCTCACGTCATCCCCCTCTCAAAATGCGTTGGCTGTTCCACGACAAACTCTTTTCGGTGCGCGTCGGTTTGGCCGGCCTGGTAGCCAGCGCGGTAGGCGGCCTCAAGTTCCGTTTCTAATCCTCGCCACGAATCAAAGCCTTTCACGCCGCCCGCCTGATACAGCTCCGCTCGCCTTAGTGCGTAGTCTTTGGCTTTCGTTGTTTCATGCTCGCTCATCTTTCTCCCTTTCAAATATTTACCCAAACCCAAGCAATGACTGCCCCGATCGCAAATATAAGTGCTGCGAGGTCGAGGCTGTCTTGGGAATTCACGGCTCATCCTCTTCAACTTTCCGCTCGCCAATCGCGCGCAACAACAACGCCAGCCCCGCGTTTTTCTCGCTTAGACTTTCCGCGAGCGATGCGGCGTGCTCTAGTGCGCGCTTGAAGCCGACCACGTAAGCGTGGGCCAAAGCATCCTGCTCCGCCTCCGAGATCGGCGGCATCGTCCAGTTGCGGGCAAACTCGCGCCCAAGTCGCTCAACGTGCTTCACTCCCTACCTCCGTCTACTTTAGAGTTTTTAGCGTGGGGGATGTCCATTTCCTCGTTAAGTCCGGCATTCATCCCCTCGGCCTTTCCGTTGCCTGTCGTTCGCTCATCCCGCAAATCCTCCCCAAATGCACAAGCACCTCTTGCCACTTCGGATCCGTGTTGTGAACGCCATTCGCTCGTTTCCATTCCAACGCATCCATGCAGGCTTTCGCCATTTCGTTGCGGCCACTACGCTTAGCGGCATCATTCATCACGTCATCAACGCTGCCGCTTGTGCGAGCTCGGGCGGCCTGTACTTCCTTTTCCCTGAGCCTGGCTACTTCAACCGCGCGTTCTAGTTCGGGTAGCAATGGCATTGCGCGACACACGGCCAAAACTTCGGTAATCGCATCGGCCCACACTGCGCTCGAGACATCGCGAAACGATGCCCAAAAAACCTTGGCACGTTCCTCGCTGTAACCAGCCGTCCACTGGCTGCGAAGGCGATTCATCCCGGCTTCAAAATTTGCTGGCGTCATAACGGTTCACCATCTGGCTTAATCATTGAAATCAAGGTTTCTACGGTCTCGGTTGCGCACGCAGCCGCATCTTTCCAAATGTCCGATCCCGAATATCGAAACACTCGGAACCCTAACCGTTGAAATTCCCTGTCTCTTTTTTTGTCTCGGCTTGCCTGCCCTTTGGTCCGCTCATGAAAATCGTGGCCGTCACACTCCACAACCATTTGCGCGCTTTTGTCGGAGTTCATCGCGGTTGCCGTGATGAGAAAATCTGCGCGATATTTCCCAATTGGCTTTTGGCAGACAATCTCAACGCGGCCAGGAATTCCGAATTCCGAGCGCGCGTTGGTAACCCCGCACCTAACGACAACCCCGCCAAAAGATTGTTGGGCCACGCATATAAACGCGCCGAGAAACGCCCGTTCAATTGGAGAGTCGCAAAAGGCTAGGGCCCGCCCCAAACTGAATGAGATATCCGCCATTGCCTGATTGCTCAGGATCGCCAGCGTTGCCGCGCAAATCCCGTGGTCATCATCAACAAACAATTTCCCTCGAGCGTAAAAACTCTCAATGCACCCGTAGCGAGCAAAAGCCCCGTCGTCTAACGTCGTGTCAGCCCCGTCAGCCAACATCCAAACCACTTTCTTCAACCCAGCTAGCACCTGCTCGCCGAACCTCCCGTAAAGACTCATCCCTCCACCTCGCCTGCCGCAATCATTTCGGTGATTGACCGGGGTTGCTTGGCATTACTTCCCGGCTTTGCGTCATAAGCCCCTTCCATCACTTTGATGGCTGTGTCGGGGCGCAAAAAGAAATCAACGTTTGCTTTCCAGGTTGACGTTTCCCCGCAACAAAACGGTGACTTACGCATTCGCGCTATAACGCTGCGCCAATATTCCTCATCCGGTTTTTCTGCCCAGCGAGCTCGCCAAGAACGGCGGCGGCTTTCGGTCAGCTTGTGGATGTGCGGAAACACGGGGCCGGCGCACCCGTTCCAAATCGCGATCAAATCGGGCTCTTTTTCTTTTTCTTTTTCTTGATCCTTTTCTTGATCTTGATCCTTTTCTTTTTCCTCAAGGGTTTCCAAACCCTTTGAATACCCTTTCCAAAGGTTTAGCTTTTTTAGCCGGTTGATAACCGGAATGTGTGGTTTGCAGTGTTCGGACAGATGCCCGTACTGGAACGTGATGAACTCGGTAAGCCACAATTTGTTATCGCCAAGCTCCCGCGCCTTGAAGTGCGTGCGGATTTCCTCAAGCGAAACCGGCTCGCCAACGTTGAACGCCAGGGCCTCTAAGTCGATTTCCCAAACGCCTGCCGCGTCACACTTGTCCCGCAAAAACTCAAAAGCGGTCTTTAGCCGACACGGCAATTTCCGAAACCACGGCTTGTCCCATTTTGCCGTGTCGGTGAATCTCTTCGCCATCAAACCCCCAAAACCCAAACCAAGTTTAGAGTATTGACGCAGCGGCGAATCGGAATGATAAGCGGGGCTGCGTCTACTCTTATTCCCTCGGGGCTCGCTTCGAAACTAGCCCCGGGGGAATCCTCATACCCCGCGACCAAGCAGAACCCAACGAAAAAAAAGCCCGTGGTTAACCGTTAGTTAACGCTCCGGGCTAATGAAAGGGCGGAGTGGGAGTCGAACCCACTTATGCGGGTTTGCAAGCCGCCGCCTGACCGTCTGGCTTTCCGCCCAAATCTATTTTCCGTTTAAACCGCCTAGGACGAATTGTCGCCCTTTACAGCCCCGTCCGTTAATTTTGCTTTTGGCGGCGCAACCTGACCCGCTGCGACTGCCGCTCCGCCGTGTCAAAACGGGGTAGGCCGGGGAGTTTTAGGGCTGGTTGTGGTTTTCTGTTTCAATTCCCCGGATGCCCGTCGAGGTAGTCAGCCAAGGCCCGCAGTTTAGCCGTCTCCCCTGGGACGTCCCCGTGACTGTAATAGTGCTGCGCGATGCCTTCGGGGCCGTCACCGCCGTGCTCGTAAACGAAAACGCGAACGGCAAACACCGTTCCTTTTTCCAAGAGTTCCAAAAGGGGCGGCGCTTCGGTGGTCTTTTTCACGGCGATTGCCTTTCGTCGCACAGGTTGCGTTTCCTGGTGTCACATTGCTTTTCTTCGTCCCACCAATCCCCGGCCTGTTGTTTTGGGGTACAGATTCGCCCGCTTGCCGTGCGTTCCTCTACGAGTTCCCGATACCTCTCTGCCTGACTTTTGGTGGAGGACGGATCGTAAGCGTCGGTCCAACATTTTTCGCAAGCCGCCATTACTCCCCCACCCCATATTTCTTTCGGACCGATTGCTTTGTCATTCACTCTCCCTCAAAACCTCGGAACCGGATACGTCACAGGGAACCCGGTCCCGCTGTAGCCAGAAACTATTCCCGGCTAAACTTTTAAAAACGCCTTGGCGTTCTCGATCAATTCTTTCATCTGGCCGTCGATCGGCTTTTTCGTTTTGTTGGCGTTGTCCTCAACCCAAGCAACGTAGCCGGCCAATTGTTCAACCTGCCCTAACGTTTTACCTTTGTGTTTTCCAAATCCAATCACGTATTGAGTAACGTCTACCGGTTGAGTTTGTGGGCGATCAACCATTCCGTGAAGTTGGCTCGCTTTTTCGCGGCCCATCGCGGCCTCGCCGTCATCGTCATCCGGCGCAATTCCCACAATGGCTTGCAGTGCGTAACGGCGAGCGTAGGTGATGGCTGAACCAAGCGATTGCGGATCGTTCTTCACTGGATGAATCGGGTAGCGCCCTTGGATGTATTGCCCCGATGAGTGGACTAGCGTGGTGACCAAGAGCGTTGTGTCGCCGCCAGTGTCGGCAATCACGTCGGTGGTTTGAATTACGGCCAACCCGTTTTTGGTGAGCGGAATTCTGCACGCCTCCCAAACCGAAGCGAGATCGGCGTAACTCGATTTGAAGAACGTGTTTTTAGAATCCTTTGTAGCGCCTTTGATTTCGGCCTGGGCCTTGGAAAGCGCCGCCGCGAGCTCGTTAATCGACATCATTTGATCCATCCTGGTAAAGAAAGGGCCTGCGTTTTCACGTCGTAGCCCGGGTAAAGATTTGTCTTTCTGCATTCAGCTAAAATGTCGAGCGCCCGCTGGTATTGCTGCCGCCCGTACTCAATCATCAAATCGTCGGGAGCGTAGATGCCGACCGCGTAGGGCGCTTCGTATTCCACGGCGAGCAAAATGGTTCCGGCGAGCTCGCGCTTGGTCGCCTCTTTCAACCCGTCCTGGTAGTACGCCATTTGGCGGGGATATCCCCACTTCATCGCGGAACGCTGAAACGCCTCGGGGCTAGCGTCATCGGTCGTTTTCAAGTCGATGTAAACGTTGTCGGTGCGCAGGTAGTCAGGCTTGGCTTTGCAGGCAATGCCCGTCACCGGATCGGTCCAGAAATAGGCGTGTTCCACTACTCCGCCCGTCAGATATTTGCTCGCGGTCGGATGCGAATAGACCGATTCAATCATGCGCTCGATAGCGTCGTACTCATCGTGTTTCAGTGGGGTTTTCCCAGCCGCTACAATCTCGGCTTTGGCCGCCTTGCCCGCCGACGTTCTTAGGTCGCACGATTGCGGAAGGGCTTGGTAGATGTCGTAAAACTTTTGTGGCTCAAGAATGGCGAAATGTGCCGCCGTCCCGAACTCGAAACAGTCTTTGGTTTTGCGCGGGGAATTCTTGTGATGCCAGTAGTGGGCCGGGCTCTTGAGCAGGTAGCCCAGGTCGGAGTTCCGCTCGGCGGGATGCGCGTTGTAGTCGGTTTCGGTGATGGGAACCACGCCGGGGATTTTGATGATGTCGCTCACTTGCCACCGTCCCGAATGCCGTCCAAAAAATCACTCCAAAGCTCTTCGGTGATTTCAGACGCCCGCTTTGGGAAACGGGCCTGTAATTCGTTGTAGATTTCCTCATCAACCCAAAGGGTTACGCGCTGTTTTGGCGCCGCGGGCTCCTGCCCATCCTCAGTTAGTCCAATGCTTTCAAGTAGTTGCTTAGGTGTTCTTTGTTTCATGCATACAATATGACGTATTTCATTGTGTATGTCAATGCGCCGTGTTATGATTGATTCATGGTTAGCGATTAACGCTAGCCGATGGGGGTTTGCGGATGTCGCTCAATCAGGCTTTCGAGAAATATATGTTTTTCGTAAAAACCAACAGCCCGGAACTGTGCGGTGACTTTGCGGCGGGCCTGCCCGACGAAATGGCGAAGGCGCTCTACGCTAAACTTGAAGCCGATCCCGTTGGGAAAAATTGCTTGGTTCGTCCCTTGTGGTTTTCGTATGAGCGCCAAGCGTTCCGTTGGGAGAAATAGCCATGTGCCATTACTGTAGAGCCGATGACGATAGCGTGATGATCAAATGCCGCTGTAGCCGCTGCGACGGAATGGAACAGGACGTATGCGCGGAATGCGGGCGCCTTTGGTGGCTCGCCAAAAAAGATTTTCCGAAAAACTATCGCGCCGCATGGGATGAGCTAAGGGCGCGTGTTGTTGCGAGCCGCCGCTAATGCGTTGGAAGCGTTGCAAACTCTGTGATCACCCCTGCATTCCCGACTACGGCAAGTGGAAGCCGGCGCCCGACATCTGTTTAGTGTGCAAGCCAAAAACGGAACTCTCGAAATTGGTTTCAAAAACAAAGTAGGTTTTATGCTGTCTATCGGGAAACTAGATGTTTGTGCGTGGAAACCGGCAAAACAGTCAAAGGACTACTACGCTTACTTTCCGCGCGAGAAACGGGCGCTTGATTTCATGCGTAGTCGGTACGGGGTTTATTTCCGCGTGTTCCGGCTAGCGGTCAGCATCAATTACGGCTTTGATTGCGCCGTCTGCCGCGATGCGGACGAAAAGTGCCAAGAGTGTTGCCCGCACGATGAGCGCGATCATGGCATTTGCTACGTTTGTGAACATGAGGAAGATCCAGGCGCGGCCATTGATCACGCCTATGAAATGATGAGGGACAGATGAGTGAACTAATCGACAAATGGTTGGCCCGCGCCAAAGAACTTGCCGACAACGCAAGGGAATACCCCGCATTGCACAAAGACGATTTGGCCGAAGCCCATGCGCTAGTAATGTGCGCGAGTGAATTGCTTCGAGCTATAAGCGTTGAAAAAACGAAATGAGATTTCTTTTCGCCATTCTCTTACTCTCCGCCTGCGGCAAAATTGATGGCCGCATCACGCCGCTCCCACGTATTCCCGGACCAAAGCCACCGGGCACTCAAGCGCCGGAGTTCTTCAAAATGGATTTACCGACCTTCAAAGAGGTTTAGGCCCGCTGAGCTTCGATATCGCCCAAAGCGTAAGGGCTGAGACCAAAAACTCCGACGCTATCCGCTGGCAGATGCGACAGCGCGCGTGCCCGCCCGTCCCCACGTAAGTATTCTTTTCTTCCTGCGGGTGGCCGCGTTTGCACGTTTTGATCGCCGTAGACTACAACCCCCATCGCGCCACGTAGGCCGCAATGTTTACCAAATCCTCGGGCGTCATTGCCGTCGTAAAAACCCACAACTCTTTGATGTAGCCGTCTAACCCAAACGAACCATCCTCGGCGTACGCGCCGATATTGTTGTAGTTGTACGACGGCGCAAAGTTGAAGGTAGAGATCGCCTCTTGCGCACCGTTCAAGTAATACGCGTAATTCCCGATCGTCGTTGCGCCCGCGCCGTCGTAGCTCAAAATGCTGTAGTTAGTGGTGCCGGTGGAAGGCGCGGCGGCGGTCGTGGTCCATGACTTAAACGCGGTTCCGGTGCTATTGAAACCAAACTTGCCGTCGTATAGACCGATGTAGGGCGAATCGCTGCCGCTCGGCGTTTTGAACGCAAACAGTCCCGCGTAGGTGCCTGCCGACCAAGCAAGCTGACGATAGACAACGAACACCGAAAACGCCGTTCCCGTGTTGATGAGCTCGGCAACCGTATTCATTAAGTTGGTGTTTAGGCACTTCGCGCCGGGGAAGCCGTCGCCAGCGTCAGCCTTGTACGTGGCTGCGTGGCCAAGCGCGAATGCCAGACCGGAAACGCTATCGGTCCAGGCGGAGATCGAACCGTTGTCGGCTGGGCTTCCGAATTGGGCGGGAGACAAAACGTCCAACCCCAAAACCGCCCCAACCTTGTCCGCTGGCGTCCAAGCCGCCTCGGTTGCTGCTCCGCCCGAAATTTGTAGCAGGTTTAAGAGCCTCATATGATCCGCACCTTTCTAGGTCCAAAGAAATCGAATAGCTAAAATCGCAGCAAGGGCCGCCGCTGCAACAATCCATTTATGGAAAGGCTTTTTGGGCTTTTCCTCTTTGCTTACAATAATTGCGGGCTCTACCGGCAACGGTTCGGGCTCGGGTGTGGGCTCGGGAACGCTCGGAACCTCGGGCGCTCGAGCCATCATCATTGCCGAAACGCTCCACCTTTCCGTTAGGTAGTCAGTCACGGCTGTTCTTTGCGGCGCGGTCAGCGCTGGCGAGTAGAAAAGCATTTCGCCGATATAGCCTTCAACTCCGAATGCTCCACTTGACCGCGCGCCGATGAATAATTTTGCCGTGACCGCCGCGTTAGGCGCGGTCGGATCATTCGACGTGGCGTAAGAAATCTCAGTTCCGTTTTTGTAGCAGTTTTGGATCGGGTAGGTGAAGGTCTGGCAGCCAACCAAAGGCGTTCCCCCCGTACCCCAACTAGTCGTGGCATATCGGTCGGACACTGTGCCCGCGTCGGTAGTTGTTGCGTGTCGAACTCGCGCCATCGGCTCGGCGGTTGGGCCAAAGTACGATCCGGGGTTTCCGTTTAGGTTCGGGCCGTGTTCGTAGAAAAACAGGCCGCCCGTAGCTTTCACGACGCAAAACATCGTGAAGCTATTAAGCGTTACGTCGTTGTCGGTGTCCAAGCACAACACGTTGCCCGCAAAGTTACGCGTATTCACGCCGGGGAAGCCGTTCAAAACCCCGGTGTTGTATTCGCCGCGAAACCCAAGAAACCCGCCC
>JACCDT010782133.1_pt1 | contig 36055 bp, 35 predicted proteins | sample 7446291 | NCBI WGS metagenome assembly JACCDT01 (sample SAMN15323446, study PRJNA562643) | freshwater metagenome | isolation source: river surface water | place: USA:Blue River Watershed | collected 2017-08-17
CTGATGGGCTTTGCGCCAGTCTATGGTGGCATATTGGCGGCGGGCTGGTTGCTGGCCCTGCCGGTGGCCAGCGGCCTGACGCGATGGTGGCCTGGCGGACGCAGCGCGTTGCTGGCCTGTGCCGCAGGTGTGGGCATGGTGGCAGCGGTGCGGGTGGTGGACGCAGTCGCACCGATGCCGGTGTTCATCGACGCGACCCGCCACCTGTCAGGGTTGCTGGCCATGGCCGTTGGCGCGGTGCTGGCTGGGGGCTTGTACGCCCGGCTCACCGCCCGCTGACTGATCTGCCCTTCAAATATTCTCCGATCGCTCTTTGCAAATCGCGGTATTCCTCGCAATCCACCGATCCGCACAACTCGCGCAAGATCGCCAAGTGTTTTTGTGCCGCCGGTACATCGCCCAGCATCAGGTAGGCCTCTCCGAGGTACTCGTGAGCCCCCAGATGGCCAGGATTGCGCATCAACGCGGACTGGTAATGGTGGACGGCACGCTGGACATCTGGTGCGGGCTTCATCCGCAGGCTGTAGCCCAGCAAATTGTGGAGATCGGCGCTGTCCAAGCCCTGCGAATGCGCCTGCTCCAGCAGCGAGAGGGCCTGCACCCAGTGCCGCTGCTGGATAGCCACTCTCGCCTGCTGCATCAAATCGGACGCGTCAGCAGGCGCAGGCATGTTGGATGGCGTATCGGCCGCAAAAGCATTCAGCGCCACGAACGCCAGCAAAGTTACAACCATTGACCCAGCCTGGATCATCGGCATGGATTTCATGTTCCGGAGGGCTTCTCATCAGCCAAACGATGGACGACATTCAAAAGCTTTTGCTTCTTGGCGTAGTGGCGGTCCATGCGCCACTCGCCGACGATCTGCAGTGCCAAATCAAAATTTTTCCCGTCCAACTCGTAAAGCGATGCCAGCGGGAACGGCTGGTCCGTCTGCAAGGACAAAATCAAACTGGTCAGGATTCCTACCTGCGGATCATCGGGATGGTTTTCAATGAACTTTCGGGCTTGTTTGATGGCAAACATGGTTTGAACGGTTCGGTGATGTTCGAAGTTGACTCTGCTGCCTGGGACGCCAAACTTGCGTACTGGACGGGCACGTTGCCAATTTGATGTCGGCAAGACGTCAATTTCATGACACCCCTTCGCACCCAACGCCCCACCCATGCAGACGCTAGATTGACAGGAATCTTCAAGTTGCTAAACTATTTATACCGTTTACATTGTTTGAGGTGAACCATGTCATCTGAGAAGAAGCCCAAAGCAACCCCCACACCCAGCGTCAAACCCAAGAAGGTGAAACTGGTACGCGACAGTTTTTGCATGCCCAAAGACGAATACGCCGTGCTTGAATTGCTCAAGCAACGTGCACTTGGCTTGAACAAGGCTGTCAAGAAAAGTGAGTTGTTGCGGGCCGGGGTGCTTGCGCTGTCAAAGGCGAGCGATGCGGGGTTCTTGTCTTACATCGACGCGGTGCCGAACCTGAAAACAGGCCGTCCTGCCACCAAAGGGACCGATGAGGCCGAAGCGAAGCCCGCAGCGCCGCGGCGTAAACCGGCTGCAAAGCCGGCTGGCAAGCCGGCTACCAAGGCGCCCGATGCATCGACGGTGACTGCCGCCCCGCAAAGTACGGCACCGGTCAAGCGAGCCAGTGCACGCAAGACGGCTGCGGCCAAGACGGTTGCTGCAAACTGAGCACAGCGTCAATCCATGGCCGCTCGCAGCTCTTGTGACGTGGCACCCAGCCTGCGTATGCCCATTCGGGCCAGAGCGGTGATGAAGGCGAGAGCGGCTTCTGGGTGGTGTTGGCGCCAAACCTGAAAGGCATCCCAGCTCAAAGCCGCGACCCTGGCGCCCTCCTCGCCAGCGTGGGCGTAGGCGGTGCGCGCTATGCCATTCAAGAAGGCCATTTCGCCAAACACCGCGCCCGCCCCGACGACCGACAAACGCAAGCCCGAGTCCGGAGTGGCGCTGGTGGACAAGGTGACCGTACCGCTTTGCACCAGCAACAACGACCGGTCCTGCTCACCCTGGCGAATGATGGTCTGCCCTGGACTGTAGGACTGTTGCCCGAGCAGACGCTCCAGCGCACCCCGGGCCTCGGCGTCCAAATCGGTCCCCAGATCGCCCAGCAGTGACAAGGGCGGGTCCGAGACCATCAACGCCGGCGGGCATCCCAAGAGGATCTGTGCTTCGGCCCATTCCAAGGCACGGTCCAGGTCCTCGTAAATGTGCAACCCGGCCATGGAATCGACGACCCAGCCACGCACACCCGACAGCACAAATGCAATGCCTTGCTCGTGCAGCTCGTGGGCCAAGGCACGCAGCCGCAAACAACCCGTTTCGTCCCAGGACGGAACTCGGGAGGCGTCCAGAATCACGCAGCGATGGCCTTGAAGATGCTGCCGCACCTGATCGACCACCAGCCCTGCCACACCAAAAGACACTATCCCTTGCAGTTCAAACACCGCAACGCTGCGCATTCTGGGCGCGAGCCAATGCTCTACCTGTGCTCGCCGAACGTGGCGAGACCGCAGTTTGCCTTCCAGGTGCATGCGCCGGATTGCATGGCTGCCTGAAGTTCGCAGCAGTTCGACCATGGCCACAGCCAGGCCAGCCAGCAATGCCATCGCGCCACTGGACGCGACAAACACCAGACTCACGATCCAGCTCTGGACTCGGGCGGTCCAGCGCTGTGGGCTGCGCCCCAGCGCTCGCATGGAATGCGGGATCATCCTCAATCCAGCCACCACCAGCGCGCCAATCAGCACCGCCATCGGCACTTCGGCCAGCCAAAGGTGGCCGGATGCGGCCACCGCGATCAAGCCCAATGCATGCCATTGACCGGGGCGCAACGTGGCGCTTCGTGTGTAAGCCAGTGCGGTGCGGGACCTCGACGTGCTGCTGGACGCGGGAATCATGCCCAGCAAGGCGCACACCATGGCGATCAAGGCTTCTTTACCCAGTACACGCTCCAGCGGCTGGCGCACACTGTGCTCTGCTTCCAGCTGCTGGTGAAACACGGTGACCTCGAGCGTGTTGACCACCGACATCAGAAGCGACAGCGACGCCAGCTGGAAACCATGCTGGTCCAGCACCAACCACCATGGCGCGTCCAGCCAATCGGGGAACACAGGCAGCAAGAACTCGCTGGACGCCGCAGCCATGGTCAGCGACTCTGTTGGAACCCACCACCAGGTTCCGACAGTCACCAGGGCCACTGCCAACAGCAACGCTGGAAACTTGGGCCACAGGCGCTGCAATACCCCACTCAGCCCCATGACCGCGATCACGACACCCGCCTGCCAGGCCAGCACAGGCCCCCAGTGGCCGCCACTGACTTCCCACAGCCCATGCAACTGCCCCAGCACGAGCGACAGCCCCACACCCGCAGCAAACCCCTGAGTCACCGACACCGGGATGAAACGGGCCAGGCGCACCAGACCCAATCGGACCATCAACCACTGAAACAGAAACCCAAGGCCCGTGAACAGGCCGGCGATGGCCAAAGCCTGCGCTGCCGTTATGCCTGCTTCGCCTGCGCCCTGCATCACCAAAGCCAACATGCCACCGAACAGCAACGCCACCGCGGTAGATGGCGCGTAAACCACGCCCCGGCATCGGGCCAAAATCGTCATCAAAGCCCCTGGAACGGCGGCCGACCACAACGCCAGCGCGCTGGCAGGGATCAAACCAGACAACGGGCCAAACGCGACCAGCCCCAGCCCCAGGGCGTGGGGAATGGAGACAGACAAGGCCGCTGCGGCACCCAAGATGGGCAGAGACGCCAGTTGGTCGACATGACGCTGGCCACCACGGGACAGGTCAAACTGAGGGGTGGGTTCGGGAATGCTCACCCGGCGATCTTCGTTCACTTGTGTGACACAAATTTGTCACAGACGTGCTGCGCTCGGCGGACGCCGGGCGGCTGTGAGCTAGTTTTGCGGGGAAAACTCCAGACGCTGGGTGTCAAACCCTTGGGTCTGAAGTCTCTTGAGCAGGGCTGCATACACAGCCGGCTCGACCTTCGGGGTGCGCGAGAGTATCCAGAGGTATTCGCGCTGAGGCTCGCTCACGGCCACCAGTTGATAGTTGTCATCCAGGTCGATCACCCAGTAGTTGCCCCAGACCATGGGCAGAAACGACAGCCAGGCCGGCGCAAACCGCACCTGGAGCTTGGGCGAACCAGCCTCCCCCACCAGACGGGCCTTGCCAACCGCCTCCGCCATCTCACCGCTGGCCTTCTGGCAACGGTTGATCACTTCAATCTGACCGGATTCCAACCCACGGTATTCAGCCTGTGTATTGGCCGCACACATGCGCTGAAAGCGGTTCGGGAACTTGGCGATCTCGTACCAGGTACCGAGGTAGCGTGCAATGTCCAGACGGGGAACCGTCGTCAGCGGGGCCGAGACGTTGGGTGCTTCAGCATGAGCCTGGGTTGCCCACAGCCCCATGACGAGTGAGAGGCTCCATAAAAGCCTAGAGTAAACCGGCGCGGATGGTCGGGTGGTCATTGAACACACAAAAATGGGATGATTGTGCCACCCACTCGGCAAAGTCTGGCTCAGCGTGGGCGAGCGGCATCACAGCAGCGGCGCAGGGTTTTATGAGTTTTTGTCGTAGACAAATCCACATTCGCTTTTAATACGGATGCGGGCAGGAGGCGTTTCTTTTGCCAAAGACCCAACCATTCGGAGAGACCGCATGACAAAGACTGCATTGGTGACGGGGGCTGCAGGTGGCCTGGGCCGGGCACTGGCCGAAAAATTGACCCAGCAAGGCTGGAGCTTGGTGGTGGTTGGACGCGATGCCCAACGGCTGGCCGAGGCCTATGGCAACCAGCACCGACAAATTGCCGCTGACTGCTCCACGACGCAGGGTGTGAAAGCCATTTTTTCTGCCCTCAAGGCGGAAGGCATTCAACCTGTCGCCCTGGCCCACTGTGTGGGCAACGTCCGGCTGGGCGCCATGCACCGGATGAACGAGCAGGATTTCAACGACTGCCTGCAAGCCAACCTCATCAGCGCTTTCCACACATTGGCGGGATTTGCGGGCAGCTTGCGCAATGCGGGCGCCAGCGGTGCGGCGGTGCTGGTGTCTTCGGCGGCAGCGCGTATCGGCACGCCCAACCACGAAGCGGTGGCCGCGGCAAAGGCAGGGTTGGAAGGGCTGGTGCGTGGTGCTGCATCCACTTACGCCGCTGCGGGCATCCGCATCAACGCCGTTGCCCCCGGCATGATGGAAACCCCGGCGACAGCCGGACTGATCAGCAATGCCACCGCGCGCGAGGCGGCTGCGCGCCAGTACCCGCTGGCTGGGATTGGCACCCCATCCGAATTGGCAGAATTGATGAGCTGGTTGTTGTCGGACCATGCCAGCCGCGTGACCGGGCAGGTGTGGTCACTCGACGGTGGCTTTTCTGCCATCCGCCCGCTGGTGAAGTGAGGCCCCTGCCATGAAAGAGCCCGTTGAGGATGCTTTGCCCAAAAGCGTAGGGTGGTTGGGGTATGGTGGACTTCTGCCTTTCGTCGGGCTGGCCGTGCTGATGTTGACAGACCCAGAGCGACGATCGTTCTGGGGGCAGGCACTGATCGCCTACGGCGCAGTGATTTTGAGTTTCGTCGGAGCGCTGCACTGGGCGTTCGCCATGCTGCTCAAAGAGCTGAACGCTGCGCAAAGGCGCCATCGATACGTATGGAGCACTTTGCCAGCCCTGGTGGCCTGGCCTGCGTTATTGCTACCCACACACCTGGCAGCGCCGATGCTGGTGGTGGGCTTGCTGATGCACTACTGGCAAGACCGAGTGCTGACCTCAAACGTCAGCTTGCCCGGCTGGTATTTGCCGCTGCGCTTGCGTTTGAGCGCCGTGGCCAGCTGTGCGCTGGTGATCGCGGCTTTACTGTCCTGAAACGGCCTGACACGGCCACCCCGATCAGGCACGTCGACCTATCGCCGGGACTACAACGAAAGCACGCTGTGGCAAAAACGAAACGCAAACCAAATGCACCGTAACGGCGAGCGGTGATACTAGGGCGTTCAGAGGTCCCATCGCACCCACAGCCATGCTTCTGTTTGCCACCACCGTATTCCTGTCGGCCTTCCTGTTGTTTCAGGTCCAGCCCATCGTCGCCAAGATGATCCTGCCGTGGTTCGGTGGCTCTTCTTCGGTCTGGACGCTGTGCATGGTGTTTTTCCAGGTTGAACTGCTGCTGGGCTACGCCTACGTGCACTGGGTTCACGAGAAACTGCGTCCGCAACGCCAGCCTTGGGTCCATGGCGCCTTGTTGCTGCTGAGCCTGGCGACGCTGCCGATCGTGGCAGACCCTGCCTGGAAACTCAGCGCCCAGGCTGAACCCACCTGGAGTGTGCTGGGCGTGCTGGCCACCACGGTGGGTGTGCCGTACCTTTTGCTGTCCACCACGGGGCCGCTGATGCAGGCCTGGTTTGCCCGCAGCTTCGTCGAGAGTGGCCAGCAGACTTACCGCCTCTATGCCCTGTCCAACCTGGCGTCGATGCTGGCACTGCTGTCTTACCCAGTGCTGGTGGAGCCTCGGCTCGCGGTGGCTCCCCAAGCCTGGCTCTGGTCGGCTGGTTACGCACTGTTCGTGGCGTGCTGCGTGGCCACGGCCGCCTACACCCTCAAGCGCCAGCCCATCGGCGGCCACACCGTGACAGCGCTGGAAGACAGCCCCCGTCCCCCATGGCGCGAAATCCTGCTCTGGGTGGGCCTGTCGGCCTGTGCCTCGACCCTGCTGCTTGCACTCACACGCCACCTGACACAGGACGTTGCGCCAGTGCCCTTTTTGTGGGTGTTGCCGCTGGCACTGTACCTGCTGAGCTTCATCCTGTGCTTTGATGCGCCTCGCTACTACGTGCGGCCGGTGTTCCTGGCGGCGCTGCCATTGTCATTCTTTGCACTGGACCGGGTGATGGATGGCGGACTGGGCGTGACCTGGATGGCAATCCTGCTGTGCAGCGCCCTCTTCGTGTGCTGCATGGTGTGCCATGGTGAGCTGGTGCGGCGCAAGCCTGCTGTGCGCCACCTGACGCTGTTTTACCTGATGATGTCCGTGGGCGGAGCGCTCGGTGGTCTGTTTGTGGGGCTGCTGGCACCCGTGATCTTCCGCGCGTACTTTGAGCTGCCCATCGCCCTCATGGCCACCGCCGTGCTGGTCACCTGCGTGCTGTGGCGGGAGATGGGGCGTTGGGGTCGCACGCTGCTGGTGTTGGGGTTGTTGGCTTTTGGCGCACGGCTGGGGATGGTATCCCTGGACTATGTGCGCGGCTACGCCGAGGTGGTGCGCAACTTTTACAGCCAGACCCGCATCGAGGACACGGTGGATAAGGACCTGGGACCGGTGCGCAGCATGGTGCACGGACGCATCACCCATGGCGAACAGTACCTGCAACATCCGGACAAAGCCACCGCCTACTACTGCGAGCGATCGGGCGTGGCCCGAGCCCTGGCGAGCTTGCCCACGGACCGACCGCGCCAACTCGGCGTGGTGGGCCTGGGTGCGGGCACACTGGCGGTGTACGGTCGCAGCGGCGATGAGATGCGCATGTACGAGATCAACGATCAGGTCGTCGATCTCGCGCAGCGGCACTTCAGCTACTTGCGTGACACGCAGGCACGCATCGTGTCTGTGCTGGGTGACGGCCGCCTGATGCTGGAACGCGAGGCGCCGCAAGGCTTTGACTTGCTGGCCATGGACGCTTTTTCGGGCGACTCCATTCCCACCCACCTGGTGACGCTGGAGGCATTCGAAGCCTATGCCCGCCACTTGCGGCCCGATGGCCTGCTGGCGGTGCACATCACCAACACTTACCTGGACCTGCGCCCGGTGATGGCTGCAGCGGCTGAACACCTGGGCCGTGTCGCCCTGCTGGTGGAACTCAAGCGTGGGCACGGCGATCCGTTCTGCCGCCGCTCCTCCTGGGTGGTGTTCGTGTCACCCGAGCAAGCCAGCAATTTGCCGGCGCCGCTTCAGAGCGCGGAAGTGTTGAAACCGCAACCCGGGTTCAGACCTTGGACCGACACCTTCTCTAACCTGTTCGACATACTGAAATAAGACAACGCCACGGCATGCAGTCGTGGGTTCATCCGCATTCGATCAGGCTGGGAGCCCACCAACGCGTCACCACCGGAGCACGTGGGGCCCAAGCTGCCGACCAATCAGCGCCGTGAGCGAGATTCCCAAGGTGTACCAGATGGCCACGAAAGTGGCTGAGGACTCCGGGCAAGCGAGCGAGTAGCCGGCAGCGCCCACGGCGCCGGCCAGCAAACCACTGGCAAAACCAGCCTTGTGCGTTTGGGTCGGGGCTACGCCCCTGAGCGCCCAGAGGATGCCCGCCAGCGCCGGCACGGAAAATCCCATCAAAAGCCACGGGCAGACCCACCAGGTTTTGCCCAGTACGGCCACCCATTGCTGATCCGACGGCGTGGTTGCCCACACGCCCAATCCCACCAAAGCCATCGTACCCACAACCCCCACCACGGCCGTTTCGGGCAGCCGCAAGCGGGCAATGGGGCGGGCCAGTCGCGCCGTCAGAACCGCGGCCGTGGCGGCCAGGGCGACGGCATACGCCAGCTTGATCCAGGGCACTGGCGTCTGGAACACCTCCAGTGGCAGCGGGCCCACCAACCCGATGGCCAGAGCACTGCTGGCCAACCACCCCAGCAGCATGGCCGGCACCAGCCGCCGCGCCACCGCCCCGCGGGGAGCTGGCCCCGCATCACGGGCCAGCATTGCAATCAAAACATCGGTTTTCATGACCTTGTCACCTTCACCAAGTCCGCCAGCCGCTTCAATCCCCGGTGCACCTGAACCTTGATCGCCGATGGCGACACACCCGTTCTCTCGGACGCTTCAAGCACCGACAAACCCTCGAGCTTGGTGAGCTCGATGGCCTGACGCTGCAGCTCAGGCAACTCCTGCAACAGACGCCCCAGATCTCTGAGCGCATGACCCTCCTGCGGTTCTGCCGCCCAGTTCAACTCATCCGCATCGTCGTACTCGTCGGTCAGATCCTCAAGCCGTCCACGACGTCGCCAAAGATCGACCAGTTTGTGCCTCGCGATCGCGGTGAACCAGGCGCTGACTGCAAACGTCGGGTCGTAAGTCCCCCGCTGTAGGTGTACCACCAGCAACGTTTCCTGCACCAGATCCTCGACATCGTCCGGCACCTTCGACATGCGCCGCCGGAAATAAGCACGCAACCTGGCCGCCATCAAGGTCAGCGACCGCTTGTAGGCATCTTCATCGCCAGCCTGAGCCCGCAGCCACAGGGGCCGAATCTCAGCTTCAAAGTCAACAGGACTGGCTTCTGCCTTCATTTCGTTGGCGCGGTGGATTGGGTTACAGCGTTTGAAAGATTTATTTAACGACTGCGCGGACTGCGTGTAACCGAACGAGTCTTGACAGCGAAATGAGGTACATGAAAACCCATTTGCTCTCGGTCACACGAAACCGCCAGAGTGTACCCAGCCACCTGGTTAAAGGCGTGCACGCGGTGCTGTGGCTGCTGGCCCTGCCTGCCGTGGTCCACGCTTCGGCCATCTGGGTCGGTCAGTTCCAGGCGGGCAGCGGCCCATGGCAGGAAGTGCGCTTGCGCAAAGACCTCAAGCCCAACCGGTTTGAATACCGAAACTGGGAGGGCGTGCACGCGCTCGAGGTCCACACCAACGCCGGCATGTCGCTGATGGCTCGACCCTTGACACTCGACCTGTCAGCAACCCCGGTGCTGTGCTGGCGCTGGCGGGTGGATGCAGTCATCGCCAACGCAGACATGAAACAACGCGCCGGGGATGACTATGCCGCCAGGGTCTATGTCAGCTTCAAGTTGCCCGATGCGGCCTTGGGGCTTGGGCTGCGGACCAAGCTCGCATTGGCACGGACCATTTGGGGCGCGGACGTCCCAGATGCCGCCATCAATTACGTCTGGGACAACCGCCACCCCATTGGCACCGAACAGCCCAACCCCTACACCGACCGCGCGATGATGGTGGTGCAGCGCAGCGGCAACCAGCAAGCCGGACGCTGGGTGGAAGAACGCCGCAACGTGCTGCAAGACGTGACGCGGCTGTTTTCCAGCGAGGCCCATGCCGTGCAACTGGCGTTCACGGCAGACAGCGATAACACCGGACAAAGTGCGCATGCAGGCTTTGCGGATGCGCATTTTGTGCCCGCAAACGCGGACTGCCAGTTCCCCCCGCCCTCGCCTTGAATCCATACAGCAACCACCTGGCTCTCGACCATGTAACCTTTTTGATCGCTTCGACGAATAGCCAGGCAACGCCATAACCTCGGACACCTTTCACATGCGCCCCACCCTACCCCTGCTCGCGCAAACCGATTTCCCGGCCATTCGCCGCCGGCCGCTGGACACATTGCAAGTGAACCTGGGCTACCGATGCAACCAGACCTGTGTCCACTGCCACGTCAACTCAGGCCCGAACCGGACCGAGATGATGGACGCGACCACCACACAGCTGGTGCTGGACGTGCTGCGTCAGCGCCGGCTGTCCACGCTGGATCTGACCGGAGGTGCGCCGGAGCTCAACATCCACTTTCGGGACCTGGTGGTGGGCGCTCGGGCCTTGGGTGTTCGGGTGATCGACCGGTGCAACCTCACCATCCTCTCTGAGCCTGGCCAGGAAGGACTGGCTGAGTTTCTGGCCGAGCAAGGCGTGGAGGTGACGGCGTCACTGCCCTGCTACTCACCGGCCAATGTGGACCGCCAGCGGGGCGATGGCGTCTTTGAGCGCAGCATCGCAGGATTGCGGGCGCTCAACGCGCTGGGCTACGGCAAAGACGGCTCCGGCCTGGTGCTGAACCTGGTGTACAACCCCCAGGGGCCGGTGCTGCCGCCCCCACAGGGGCCGCTGGAGGCGGACTACAAACGCGAACTGTTCACGCACTTCGGCATCCGCTTCAACCACCTGTTTGCCTTGACGAACATGCCCGTGCAGCGTTTTGGCAGCACGTTGCTGAGCAAAGGCACCTTTGACGGCTATCTGCAACTCCTCAAAAGTGCGTACCGGCCTGAGAACCTGGAAACGGTGATGTGCCGCTCCTTGGTCAGTGTGGACTGGCAGGGGTTCCTGTACGACTGCGACTTCAACCAGATGCTGGGATTGCCGGCCTCGTTACCCGGTCGGCCCCGTCCACACCTCAGAGATTTGCTGGCGTCCGACGCAGAAGGGCAACCCATCCGTGTGGCGGACCACTGCTACGGTTGCACCGCAGGCCAAGGCAGCAGTTGTGGGGGTGCGCTGGAAGAATCCACTTCATCACGCCAGGACCCTGCCCCGGCTGGAGCCGCTTGATGGCGGCGAAACCCCGCAGTTTGCGCTGGGCCGTGGTCGCCCTGCTCGTGCTGGGCTTGACCCTGGCTTACCAGCAACTGGACTTGGGCCGGTGGCTCACGCTCGATCAGCTCAAGGCCAGCCGTGATGCATTGCAGCAGTTCTACAACAGCGATCCCGTTTGGACGCTGGCGGTGTTCTTTGGGGTGTACGTGCTGGCCACGGCGGTCTCCTTCCCCGGAGCGTCGGTGCTGACGCTGGCGGGAGGCGCGATTTTCGGCTTGGGCATCGGCTTGCTGGTGGTGTCGTTTGCGTCCAGCTTGGGTGCGCTGCTCGCCTTCTGGATGGCGCGCACCTTGCTGCGAGACACCGTGGAACGACGGTTCGGAACATTTCTGGCACCGATCAATGCAGGGCTGGCAAAAGACGGCGTGTTTTACCTGCTGACGCTGCGTCTGGTGCCGGTGTTCCCGTTCTGGCTGATCAACCTGACCATGGGGCTGACTCAGATCGGCGCGCGGCCGTTCTACATCGTCAGCCAGATCGGAATGCTGGCTGGCACCGCGGTGTACGTGAACGCGGGCACCCAGTTGGCGGCCATTGAATCCACGGCAGACATCCTGTCGCCGCCGTTGTTGGGCAGTCTGGTTTTGCTGGGCGCGTTTCCGCTCGTGGCCAAATGGGCCGTCAGTGCGCTGCAGCAACGCAAGTTGTACGCCCGCTGGCGCAAGCCGCGCCGGTTTGACCGCAACATGGTGGTGATTGGCGCAGGCGCGGGGGGGCTGGTGTCTGCCTACATCGCGGCGGCGGTCAAGGCCAAAGTCACGCTGGTCGAAGGCCACAAAATGGGGGGCGACTGCCTGAACTATGGCTGCGTGCCCAGCAAGGCGCTGATCCGCTCGGCCAAGGCGGTCAAGCAAGTGCGCCAAGCGGGGGCTTTTGGGGTGCGCGGCGCCCAGGCCACTGTGGATTTTGCAGCGGTCATGCAACGGGTGCACGACGTGGTGCGTGACATCGAACCGCACGACTCTGTCGAGCGTTACACCGCCATGGGGGTGGAAGTGCTGCAAGGGCACGCACGCATCACCTCACCATGGTCTGTGGAAGTGACTCTGGCGGATGGTCAACCTCAGACACTCACCACCCGCAACATCGTCATCGCGGCCGGCGCAAGTCCGTTCGTCCCTCCCATTCCCGGGCTGAAGGAAGCCGGGTTTCTGACCAGTGACACCGTGTGGGGTTTGACCACGCTGCCGCGCCGCCTAGTGGTGCTGGGCGGAGGACCCATCGGCAGCGAACTGGCCCAGTGTTTTGCACGGTTGGGCAGCGAGGTGACGCAAGTGGAAATGGCACCCCGGACCATGGCGCGTGAAGACCCGGAGGTGAGCGAACGGGTCATGGCCTCGCTGCGCGCCGACGGAGTGCGCATCCTCACCGGTCATCAAGCAGTGCGTGTAGAAGTGGTGGCGGGAGAAAAGCGGTTGATCGTGCGGCATGGCGATCAAGAGCAGGCTGTACCGTTTGACGAGCTGTTGTGCGCTGTTGGCCGCAGCCCGCGGGTCACAGGGTACGGGCTGGAAGAACTGGGCATTCCACTGACGGCCCGCAAGACCATTGAAACCAACGCTTACCTACAAACGCTTTACCCCAACATTTACGCGGTGGGCGACGTGGCTGGGCCATTTCAATTCACCCACACAGCGGCGCACCAGGCCTGGTACGCCGCCGTCAATGCGTTGTTCGGGCGTTTCAAACGGTTCAAGGCCGACTATTCGGTGATTCCATGGGCGACTTTTACAGATCCCGAAGTGGCGCGCGTTGGTTTGTCGGAAACCGAAGCACGCGAACAAGGCGTCCCTTTTGAAGTGACCAAGTACGGTATCGAGGACCTTGACCGCGCCATTGCGGACGGTACGGCACACGGCTTTGTCAAAGTGCTGACGGTACCCGGCAAGGACAAGATTCTGGGCGTGACCATCGTGGGCGAGCACGCCGGCGACTTGCTGGCCGAGTACGTGCTGGCCATGAAACACGGTCTGGGCCTCAACAAGATTTTGGGCACCATCCACACCTACCCCACCCTGTCCGAGGCCAACAAATACGCTGCGGGCGAATGGAAGCGTGCGCATGCGCCGCAGCGGGTTCTGGCGTGGGTGGAACGTTTTCACGCGTGGGAGCGCGCATGAGCCCCACGTTGTCGATCATCGTCCCTGTGCTGAACGAGGCCGCCAGCATCGGCAACACGCTGCGGGCGCTGGCACCCCTGCGGGAACGCGGTGCCGAGCTGATCGTGGTGGACGGTGGCAGCCACGATGACACGCCTCGCCTCGCCCGTGAGCATGCATGCGCGGTACTCACAGCCCCGCGTGGCCGCGCCCGACAGATGAACGCCGGCGCAAGGCAGGCTCAAGGTCCGGTGCTGCTGTTCCTGCATGCCGACACGCAACTGCCGATGCAAGCCGACCGCCTGGTGTTGAACGCGATCGACTCGGGCGCTGACTGGGGGCGGTTCGATGTCCGCATCACGGGCCGGGCCTGGATGTTGCGCGTGGTGGCGGCACTGATGAATGCCCGATCTCGCTGGAGCGGCATCGCAACGGGCGACCAGGCCATGTTTGTGCGACGCGAGGTGTTCGAGCACATGGGCGGTTTTGCGGACCAGCCCTTGATGGAGGACATCGAGCTGTCCAAACGCCTGCGCGAGCTGTCGCACCCTGCCTGCCTGCGGGCCAAAGTCACCACCTCCGGAAGGCGCTGGGAAACCCGAGGCGTTTGGCGAACCATATGGTTGATGTGGCAACTCCGCTGGCGCTACTGGCGCGGCGAAGACCCCGAGCGGCTGGCGGAGGCTTACCGGTGAGTACCGCCTTGATCGTGTTCGCCAAGGCGCCGGTCGCTGGTCTGGCCAAAACCCGTCTCATCCCCGCGTTGGGGCCCGATGGTGCAGCTGCGCTGGCGGCGCGCCTGCTGGAGCACACCCTGCAACAGGCATTGGCGTTGACCGTGGATCATCTGGAGTTGTGCGTCTCGCCCACCGACCAGCACCCCGCGTTTGATCGTGCCCGCAGCATTGCCCCGGGGCGCTTACAGCTCACTTTGCAAGGAGAAGGCGATTTGGGTCAACGCATGAACCGCGCCCTGAGCCGGGTGCTGGCCTCGCACAAACGGGCCTTGTTGATCGGTACCGATGCACCGTCACTCAACCCGGCGCGGCTGGAGCAGGCAGCATCTGCACTCGATACGCACCCGGCCGTGTTTGTACCCGCGCTGGATGGCGGATACGCGCTCGTTGGACTCACTCGGTCCATCCCGCATCTGTTTGCGGACATGACATGGAGCACACCCCAAGTCATGCAGCACACCCGGCAGCGGGCGACCCAGATGGGCTTGAAGTGGGTGGAGCTTGCACCGGTGGCCGACATTGACGAACCTGCCGATCTGGTCCATCTGCCTGGGGGCTGGCTGTGAGGCAGCGCATCGTCCTCGCAGGTGCCGGGCACGCCCACGCACAGGTGCTGCAAGCGTGGCACCGGCAACCGCTGCCCGGCGTGGAGTTGGTGGTAGTGTCCCCCCAGGCATGGGCGCCCTATTCGGGCATGGTGCCAGGGTGGCTGGCGGGCATCTACCGCTACGAAGACATCGTGATCGACTTCCCAGCCTTGTGCGCAAAGGCCGGGGCCCGCTGGATGAGTGGGGCCATCAATCGTCTCGACCCGGACCGCCAGTGTGTGCACTTGGACAGCGGCGAGTCGCTGGAGTACGACTGGTTGTCTCTCAACACCGGCTCCACACTGTCACCGCCGCCAGGTGAATTCTCGGCACAAGTGCTGTCGATGCGCCCCTTGTCACAGCTAAGGGTCGATCTCGATCAGGTGCTGGAACGCTGGAAGCAGGATCGGACCGATCGCCCATTTAAAGTGACCGCAGTGGGCGGCGGTGCGGCCGGCTTTGAGTCTTTGCTGGCGATGCTGCGGCGGTTGCGCACGCTGCGGCCCGAACGGAGTGTGGCAGGCCAATTGCTCACGCGGGGTCACACCTTGCTGCCTGGCTACCCTGCCAGCGCGCGCCGCCTGGCCTGGCGTGCCCTCAAGGCTGCGAATGCGGAGGTCCACCTTGGCACCGCATGGTCCCAGAGTGTGGGACAAGACAGCGATTTGGTGCTCTGGGCCACAGGCGCACAAGCACATGCCTGGCAATGTTCGGCCGAGCAGCGGGGCAGCCTGGCCACCAGTGTCGAAGGTTTTGTGTTGATCGATGCGTGTTTGCGCTCGGTCTCTCACCCCAACATCTTCGCGGTCGGGGATTGCGCGCAGTGGCCAACGCCGCTGCCCAAGGCAGGTGTGTACGCTGTTCGCATGGGCCCGGTATTGACCCACAACCTGCGGGCTGTGCTCATGCAGGCCCCACTGAACACCTACGCCCCACAACGCCACTTTCTTTCGCTGCTGTCCACAGCCGACGGCAGCGCCATCGCGTCGCGCGGGGCGTTCAGCTGGTCTGGAAGGTGGGCCTGGCGCTGGAAAGACCACATAGACCGAGGCTTCGTCCGTCGCTTTGCGGCGACGGCCCAATGATCAGTCAACATTCAAGGAGCATCACCATGAATCCCCCCCTCCGCTTTGCTGTCATCGCTGCTGCCACCAGTTTGGCCGCGATGCTTTGGTCTGGCACCGTTTCTGCGCAGAACTCGACACTGAAATTCGGCGTCGGCATGTTCCAGCCCGACCGCGAAAAAAACGATGCCACCTATCGCCCTTTGGCTCAGCACCTAGCTGCCCGCCTGGGCCACCCGGTGGAACTGCGCACCGTGGACAGCTGGGAAGGTTTGGCCAAAAGCCTGGCCAATGGCGAAACGGACATCGCGCTCATGGGCCCATGGGGTTATGTGCTGGCCAACCACTTCTCAGACGCCCAAGTGGTGTCCACCATCCTGTACCAAGGTAAGCCGGAATACTTCGCGATGATCGTGACGCACCCGGATTCAGGCCTCAATAGCATCCAGGACCTTTTGGGACCCAAGGGCAAAGGACGAAGTTTCGCGTTCGGGGACAAAGGGTCTACTTCAGGTTATCTGATTCCTCTTTACTTTTTCATGCAACAGGGGATCGATCCCGACAAGCACTTTGCACGCGTTCTTTACACCAAACACCAGGCCATCCAGACCCAAGTGACCGCTGGCCAGCTCGACGCCGGGGCAGACTACAACCGCAATCGAACCGCCATGATTGAGCAAGGTCAGATTCAGGCAGATCGCAGCAAGATCATCTGGCAATCGGCTCCTTTGCCCAATGACGCGGTGGCGGTGCGTTCTGCACTGTTCAAGGACAAAACTTTCGTCAAACGGCTCCAAGACGCCTTGTCCGAGGTAGGGCCACTCTTGCAGAGGCAACCTCAACTGTTGCCCACTAACTACACGGGCTTCATGGCCACCAACAATGCCTTTTACAAGCCCATTCGGGACGCAGGCCTGGCCACCGGCAAACTGATACCAAAACCGTAAGCCACCATGACCACCTTGGTGACACCCAGCTCACAGAACTGGACGCCCCGGGGCAGACTGGGCTTTTTGGCCCTGGTACTGGGCTACGGAGCGCTTGTGCTGGCATGTCTGCTGACGCTGTTTGCTGCAGGCGATCTGACCTGGGGTCGCGCGCCTTGGGAAAACCTGCTGAAGACGGCCTCGGAATTTGCCCATCCCAGCTTCTTGGACCTGTGGTTCGGCCCTGAACGACTGGAGTTTCGCAGCGACGATGGAACGCTACTCCGGGTGGAAAATCGCCAGGAAGTCGAGACCAGTTTTCTGGTGGGGCTGGCGCGTGCTACCTGGACGACGTTTCAAATTGCCACCATTGGCTCGCTGCTGGCCGCACTGATCGCCCTCCCGTTGGGACTGTTGTCAGCACGTAACCTGCGTGCGCCGCGCCCTCTCGCCTGGGCTGCGTCTGCAGCGCTCGACGTGTCGCGGGCCATCCACACCTTGGTCTTTGGTTTGGTGCTCATCGGGATCGTAGGGCTGGGACCGACCGCCGGCATATTGGCCATCGCCCTGCACTCAATGGGTACATACGGCAAGCTATACGCCGAAAGCATTGAGACCCTGGACATGGGGGCGGTGGACGCCGTACGCGCCACGGGAGCATCTCCATCGCAAGTGTTCTTCAGCGCAGTATGGCCTGCTGTGTTGCCGCAGTTCGTCAGCAACCACCTGTACGTGTGGGAGTTCAATATTCGTGACTCCACCATACTCGGGCTGATCGGCGCCGGTGGCTTGGGTCTGCTGATCTCCGAGGCGGTCAGCCTTTTTCAATGGAGCCGGCTGGCGACCATTCTGCTGGTCGTGATTGCCATGGTGATCCTGTTCGACGCCATTTCTCGCCGCATACGGCAAGCCCTCTTGTGAGTTCGAGCGCACCATCATGCAAAGTGACGTGATCTCCATCCGTGACCTGAAGCTCCAACTGACAGGCCGAGTGTTGCTCGATATCCCGGCACTCAGCGTGCGAGGTGGCGAGCGTGTAGCCCTGGTGGGACCAAATGGCGCGGGAAAAAGCTCGCTGCTGAAAGTATTGGGCGGTTCTGAACCCGTGACGCAAGGGACGGTCACCGTGCTGGAACGCCATTGGGGTGGACAAAATCTACCGCCACTGAGTCGATCACAATGGCGCAATTTGCGTGCAGAAGTGGGACAGGTGATGCAGGGCTTGCACCTTGTTGCCAGGCTAAGCGCACTAGAAAACACCGTGCTGGGCGCACTGGGCAGACCCGGCGCGCTACCAGTTTGGCGCTCTTGGCTGCGCTGGTATCCGACTGACTTGTATGAGGAGGCCCGTTGTGCACTGGCCGATCTGGGCCTCGAGCATCGGTTGCAATCCCGTGCAGACCAACTCTCCGGGGGAGAACGTCAGAAGGTCAGTCTGGCCCGATTGCGGCTGCAACGACCGAGACTCATTCTTGCAGACGAACCCACCTCAGCTCTCGACCCAGCTGCCACGCGGCAGGCATGCCAGGCACTCCTGTCCGTTGCGAGCCACGCCACCCTCATGACAGTGGTGCACGACCCTGCACTGCTGCCCTTGCTGGCTGACCGGGTCATCGGGCTCAAAGATGGAAAAATGGTATTCGATATTGCCGTCGGTGATTTGGAGCCCTCTATCCTGAACGACTTGTATGAAGACAGACGCCATCCCTGCCCCAACAACCCCACCGACAGCGCCCGGTCGCACCTGTCCGATCGCGTACCACTACGGACCCACCGTGTTCCGCCAGCCTGCCCCAGCGCCATTGGCTGAGCTGGACGTGCTTTACCTGGTGGGTGGACTCTACGGCAACGAACTCGCCTTGCACGAGGTGCTGCGGCTGTTCGACGCGGAACGTGGGCGCAAGCAACTGGTGTTCAATGGTGACTTTCACTGGTTCGACGCCGACCCCGCCACGTTCGACCGCATCCAGCGCGAGGTACTGGGCCATGTGGCCTTGCGTGGAAACGTGGAAACCGAGCTGGCTCAGCCCTCTCCCATTTCAGACACGGGCTGCGGTTGCGCCTACCCTGACTGGGTGGACGACAGCGTGGTAGACCGTTCCAACCGAATACTGCAACGGCTCTGGACAGCGGCAACGCCCACACACCGCGCCGAATTGGCGGCGCTGCCCATGTGGCAGACGGCCTCGGTCGGCGACTTTCGCCTGGGTATCGTGCATGGTGACGCGCAATCTCTGGCCGGCTGGGGATTCGCCCAGGAACACCTGGCAGACACCAGCCACCTCCATACCGTGCGCACCTGGTTCGCACAAGCCAGCGTTGACGCCTTTGCGTGCAGCCACACCTGCTTGCCGGTCATGCAAGGAATCAAGCTCCCTGGGCGGGCCCAAGGCTGGGTGTTCAACAACGGGGCCGCAGGCATGCCCAACTTTCTGGGCGATTCAGCGGGGCTGCTCACACGGATCGGTTTGACCGCTGCGCCTGGCCACGCCAGCCGTGCCGGTGTGGTGCAGGACCAAGTCCATATCAATGCTTTGGCCATCGAGGTGCCAGCGTCGGCGGTACAGGAACGGTTCCTGGCCCAATGGCCGCCGGGCAGTGATGCCCACGCATCGTACTTTTCCCGCATCGCAGCGGGGCCCAACTACCATCCCCATCAAGTCGTTCGACAGGAGTTTTGATCATGCTCGCCATCGTGGGAGGCACTGGCCTCTATGAACTGCCAGGCTTGGACATTCAACAGCGCATCGATCGGGCGACGCCTTTTGGTGCGCCATCAGGAGACATTCTGCAAGGCAAGCTGGGATGCAATGACGTGCTGTTCCTGGCCCGCCACGGGTCTGGGCACCGCCTGCTGCCCCACGAAGTGAATTACCGCGCCAACGTTTTCGCGCTCAAACAAGCCGGCGCCACCATGCTGCTGGGCTTCTCCGCCGTGGGCAGCCTCGCGCTGGAAGTCAAGCCCGGCGATCTGGCCGTCCCGGAACAGTATTTCGACTGGACCCGAGGCAGCCGGCAACGCACTTTCTTTGGGGGCGGCGTGGCGGCCCACGTCTCCACCGCCCGCCCGGTGAGCGCAGCCTTGGTGGATGCGGTGCAAGCAGCGGCCCGGCACACCGGGCAAACCGTTCACCGCGGCCTGACCTACGCCTGTGTGGAAGGACCCCGGCTGGGCACTCAGGCGGAAAGCCACTTTCTTCGCCAGGCCGGCTGCCACCTGGTCGGCATGACCAACGCACCCGAAGTTTTTCTGGCGCGCGAAGCGCAGATGGCCTACGCAACGGTCGGCCTCGTGACCGACTACGACTGCTGGCTGGACGACCCTGCGCAACATGTCAGCGTCTCGGGGATTTTCGAACTCTATGGCAAGACGCTGGGCAAGGCTTCGCAATTGTTGAACGCCCTTTTGAACCACCCTTTGCCCACGCCCGAGCGAGAAATACGCACCGCGCTCGCCACCGCCATGCTGACACCCGACACGGCACTGACGCCCGAACAGAAGGAATGGCTGGATGTCCTGCGGCGCTGACGCAGCGCGCAGGTGTCAGATACTTAATCGGCCCCAACCACACGCACCGTCTGGCCATCGGCAATGGTGGTACCCGGGTACAGAATCACCTTTTCACCGGCCTTGAGCCCATCCTGTACCCAGGCGCTGTCCGCATGGCGGTCCTTGAGGGTGAGCGACCGGGCGCGGGCACGCCCCCCTTCGACCACGAACACCCGCCAGCCATCGCCATGCCGCACCAGTGAGGCCGAGGGCACAAGCAGCACCCCCTCTTGCGCCGAGAGGGTGATGCGCGCGTCCACCCTGAAGCCGTCGCCCAGGCGCTGTAAATCTGCGGGCGGCGCGTTCAGCGCCACGACGACGTTGACACGCTGTTCCTCAATCCCAAGAGCTGAGACTTTGGTGAACGCCTGAGGATCGACGCGAACCACCCTGCCGGCCAGTGTTGGCTGGCCGCGCCCTGCGACAAGCTGTACCACCGCGTCGGGCGGAATGCGCGGCGCATCGCCAGAAAGCACGTCCACCACCGCTTCCAGAGCAGCGGTGTCGCCGATGTCCAGCAACGGCTGTCCGGCCGTGACAGGCTCGGCGTTGTCCTTGTGCAGCTTGACCACGCGGCCGGTGACCGGGCTGGTGAGCGTCCACAGACCTGTCGCACGGGCTTTGACATTTCCACCATTGCCGGGTTGAGCCCGTTGCAGCGCGGCACGCGCTTCGCCCAAGGCGTGGCCAGCCACGGCCTGCTGCGCCTGCCCGGCGCGCAAGGCTTGTAGTGCAGACTCGCGCACCAGACGCGCCTGATCACGCGCTGAAGGTGCGATGAAGTTATCGCTCGCGAGCTGCTCGGCACGCTGAGCCTCCAGCGTGGCTTGCGCCAGCGCGGCCTCCAGCCGCTGAACGTTGGCAGCCGCAGCGGCCAACGCGGCATCGGCGCTGCCCACTCGTTCCTGCAGCACACTGCGGGTTCGGGCATCGATCATTGCCGGAACCGACGGCTCCAGCACAGCCACCACGTCACCCGCCCGAACCGCGTCCCCCACCTTCAGCGTGGGCCGCTGCAATTGCGCTGCGGTGGGGGCCACCACGGTGTAGCGCTGCTGCAATCGCAGCCGCCCATCTTCTTCGATCACCTGTTCAAAGCGGCCGATCGCCGCAGTCCCAGCCTCCACAGACAGTGGACGCGGCCTGTAGGCAGCCCACAGCACAGTCGCCAGGGCCACAGCGGCCAAGCCGCCCACGAGCCAGCGGCGCTGCACGGCGCTGTTGCTTTTGTAGGTTGTATTCATTCACGCACTTTCATAACGGCCACCAGATCCAGCCGGTCAATCTGGCGGCGCACCAGCAAAGCACTGGCCACGCCAGCAGCCATCACGATGAGAGCCGCTGACGCATAGGTAGACGATTCGATGACCACCGGAAAATCGATCGCGTCGCTGGCCATGAGCTGCATCATCAACGCGGCCAAACCCCAGCCCAGCAATGCCCCCATTGGCAAAGCCAGCAACAACTCCAGCAACAGCTCGGCCAGCAGTAACACCGACACCTCGGCCCGTGTCATGCCCAGCACGCGCAGACTGGCCAGTTCCCACGCGCGTTCAGACAACGAAATGCGCGCCGCGTTGTAAATGATGCCCACCGCCATGGCCACAGCGAACAGGGTGAGGATGCCGCTGAACACGCCCATGTTGCGCTGCGTGCGGTGGTTGAATTCCGCCATGGTGCTGGCCTTGTCAAACACCGAGTTGATGAGCGGCGCGTTCTTTACAGCGGTCCAGAAAGCGTCCATGGCTTGCGGGTCCACCTGCAACGCGGCATCGGCCGAACCATCCCCATCGCCGGCCAGGCGGTTGAGCGTCTCCAGGTTCATGTAGAGCAGCTGGCCAAACATGGTGTGGGCAATGTCCACCACCGTCACCTCGACCGCGCGCTGGCTCCACAGGCGAAACTGCAGGTGCACACGGTCGCCAATGCGCGCTCCCAGCTCTTTGGCCAGAAGCGCCGACAACACCACGCCCTCGGTTGGCAATGACAAGGCGCCACGCCGTTCGTCCACCAAGCGCATCAGCCGAGCGTCGCTGCGCAGGGCCATCACGGCAGTGTCCTTGGTGGTACCACGCAGGCTGATCTTGACCGACTCGGTGCGGTAGACCTCAGCGTCCATCACCCCAGGCAGACGCCGGAGCTCTCGCACCGTGTCCACCGGCACCGGGCGGTGAAAATTGACCAGCACATCACCTTGCTGTACCTGGCGGAACTGCACGTCCACGATGTGGGCAATGGCGTCCAGCCAGAAGGCACCCGAGATTTGAAGCGCCACCGCGAGCGCGATACCGGTGACTGTCAAGCACGCGCGCAACGGGCGCCGCTCCAGATTGCGCACCACCATGCGGGCACCGGTAGAGAGGAAACGCCCCAGCCCCAGCCGTTCGAGCAATGTGGCGGTGTAGGCCGGTGGCGAAGGCGGCAACATGGCCTGCGCCGGTCGCAAACGCACCACGGCATGAATGGCCGTCCACGTTCCGGCGGCCGCAGCCAGCGCAGCGACGGCCACGGACAGGAGCACCAGCGTGATGTCGGTCGCGTAGTCCAGTCGGTTAAAGCGGAAGACTTCGTCGTACAGGCCCAACATGGCTCGGCCAATCAGCTGGCTCAGGCCCAGACCTGCTACCACGCCCAGCCCGGCGATCACCAACGCGAGCTGGATGTAGTGCCACGCAATGGCACTGTCGCTGTAACCCAGCGCCTTGAGCGCCGCGATCTGGCTGCGCTGCGTGGCCACCTGGCGACTGAGCACCACGTTGAGAATGAACATGGCAACGGCCAGAAAAATCGACGGCAGCACCGTACCCATGACTTTCAGCTGTGCCAGTTCGTTGCTGACGATCTTGGTGGAAAGTTGTCGATCCCGCCCCACCGCACCGATGCTGCCATAGGGCTCGAGCAGCCGATCCAGGGCAGTCAGCACCGTTCGCTCGTCCACACCGGCGTCCATGCGCAACGCAATCTGGTTGAACGCGCCCTGCATGTCGAACGCCTGCGCCATTCGGCGACCATCGATCCACCAGATGCCAAAGCTGGTGTCGTCAGGCGCCCCACCTTGGGAGGCAAAAACATACTCGGGTGACACGGCTGTGCCCACCAGATGCACACGTTCCAGCCGGCCGTTGAGGATGGCGTGCACCACATCGCCAGGCTGAAGGTGGCGCGCTGCGGCAAAACGGTCGCTGACCAGAGCTTCGAGCTGACCGTCGCGCTCGGGCCAGCGGCCGGCCCGCAGCGTCAACGCATTCAAGCCTTGTCGAGCCGCCTGCACCTGCGCCAGGTCCAGCCCGATGAAACGGCCCGTGACAGGTTGCAGCACGCCAGGCAACTCCACCTGGGCGTCGAACACCACAGCGAGCTGCACCTCGGCCACACCGGGCAGCGCGGCAATGCGCTCGCCCAGCGCCAGCGGTGCGCGCCTTACACCAGCAAACAGGTCGGCCAGGCGGTTATCGCGGTAAAAAGCGTCGCGCGAGGTCTGGAGCGAATCGTGCACGGCGAACATACCGACAAAGCCCGCCACACCAATGGCCACCACGACCGCGATGGTGATCACCTGTGCACGCAGCCGGGCCAGGTCGCGCCAAAGTTTGGTTTGCAGCGCGGTCATCGCGTCACCAGGACAAAGAGGACGCCGCCACCTTGCGCGGGTTGACGTGGCTCTCAACGATGCGGCCATCGGCCAGGCGCAGCACGCGGTCGGCCATGTCTGCAATTGGCGCGTTGTGGGTGATGACCACCGTGGTGGTGCCCAAATCGCGATTCACGCGCTCAATGGCCTGCAACACCATGACTCCAGTGGCGCAGTCCAGCGCGCCGGTAGGTTCGTCACACAACAACACGGCAGGCCGCTTGGCAATCGCGCGGGCAATCGCCACCCGCTGCTGTTCTCCACCGGATAACTGAGACACAAAGTGGTGCCGTCTTGGGGCAAGGCCTACCAGTGCCAGCGCGTCGGCCGGGTCCATTGGGTCGTCGGCCAGGTCGGTCACCAACGCCACGTTTTCCTCGGCCGTCAGGCTGGGAATGAGGTTGTAAAACTGGAACACAAAACCCACGTGCTCGCGTCGATAACGCGTGAGCTCGGCGTCGCTGGCACCAATGAGTTCATGCGCCACACCGTCATGGGTCCATTGGGCCGAACCGCTGGTGGCTGTGTCCAGGCCACCCAGAATATTGAGCAGCGTGGACTTACCGCTGCCCGAGGCCCCCAGCAACACGACAAACTCACCCCGTTGCACGTCCAAGTCCACCCCTCGCAGGGCGTGAACCGCCGTGTCACCTTCGCCGTAGATTTTGGTCAAACCCCGCGCGAAGAAAACCCCCGTGCCCATGGACGTTGTTTGCATCCGTCCATTATGGGAGTCAAGCTTCACGGAGTGTGATGACCTGCATCAAGAAACAGTCACCCGCCACCGTGATGGTGGACACCCCTGATTTGGAAGGTCAAATGAGCAACATCAGCGCCAGCCAGGCGGCAACCACCAACTTGTGGCTCTTGAGCGCGTCGCCATGACGCCAGACCGACAACCCGAGAAACAGGTTGTAAGGCAAAGGCAGCAAGTGCGTGACCCATGGCCAGGGTGCATCCACCCGCTTGGCGAGCATCACCAGCGATGCAAAGCCCACCAGCAGGTTCAACAGCGTGGCCACGCCCAGCAGATCGCGCCAGAACAACGTCCGGACAGCCGTCCGCCCCTGCCAACGGTCCGCAAAAAACGCTCTAGGACTCAGGCCCATCACAGGAACAGCCGCTCCACCAGAAAAATCGCGGCCTGAATCATCGCGAACACCACCCCAGACACCACCGCTGCCGCGACACCCGCTGCAATCAAACCAGCGACCACCCAATGACCATCGCGCTCCAGCACCCCCAACGCGAGTGCGCTGATGGCCAGGGCGGGCAAGGTGTTTCCCAGCGGGATGGGCAATGCCAGTACCACCGCCAACAGCAAACAGATCAGCCCGATCAGGTACTCCATAGGGGGCAGTGCCAGCACGGTCACACGTGGGCGCAAGAATCGCTCGGCCTTGGTCAACCAGGGCAATACTCGCCGCATCAAAGTCGCGAAGTCGGTGCGCAACAGCGAGCGCTGGGTGATGACCTTCGGCAACCATGGCGAGCGCCCCAGCATGAGTTGCGCGGCTAGAAAAATCAACGGCGCGCCCAGGACGGTAGAGACACCCGGCGGCACGGGAATCACATTGGGCACGGCAAACACGAACATCAGTGCCCCCAGGGCGCGGTCACCCAGGGCAGCAAACAAATCGCCGATGCTGATGCGGTCACGCTCTGTGGCGTGGGCCAACTCAAACAGCACCACCGACAGTGGCTTACCCTGCATGGTCCCGTCAGAGGCAGAATCTGCGTGGTTCACTTGACTCCTGTCTGGAAAAAAGGGGGGCTCTGCTGAGGGCTTCAGGCCGCGCGTTCAACGGAGTTCAGACACCTCTTGAAGGGTCGATTCAGCATCGCCCAGGCGCTGGGCCAGCACTTTGTCGATGGTGCGCCCGTCCATGTCAACGATCTCAAAATGCCACCCCTCCCATTCGACACTGTCCGCCTCGCGCGGCAGGCGCCCAGTCAGCAGCATCATCATGCCGCTGAGGGTGTGGTAACGACCACGCTCCTCGTCGGGCACCGAGTCCAGCCCCAGCCTGTCCTTGAGTTCCGGCACAGGAATGTGGCCATCCAGCAGCCATGACCCGTCCTCCCGCTGAACCGCCCACGACGTCGCCGGATCGCGCGGGCTGAACTCACCCGTGATCGCCTCGATCAGGTCCTTGAGCGAGACGATGCCCTGTACCTCGCCGTATTCGTCAATCACAAATGCCATCTGATCGTCGGAGTCACGGAAACTGTCCAACAGCTCCATGCCAGTGATGGTCTCGGGCACGTACAGCGGCTCTTGCAACGGCTGTTCGTGCAATTCGCGCTGCACCCCGCGCAAGGCGTTGGTCAGCCAATGGCGCGCATTCACCACACCCACCAGGTGGTTCACATCGCCCCGAATGACCGGAAAACGCGCATGGTTGGAAGCCTCCACCTTGGCCATATTGGCCTCGAACGTGTCTTCCAGGTCCAGAAACACCACATCGCTGCGCGGCACCATGAGCGAGCTGATCTGCCGGTCATCCAGGCGAAACACGTTGCGCACCATGGTGTGTTCCTGCGACTCGATCACCCCGGCGCTGGTGCCCTCCTGCAGCATGGCGTGGATTTCTTCTTCCGTGACCACACTGCCGCTGGTCTCGCGCACCCCCAGCAACCGCAACAACCCACGGGTGGACACCGACAACAGCAGCACAAACGGCTTGGTGGCGATGGCCAGCCAGTTGATGGGACGCGCCACCAGACGGGCCAGCACTTCCGGGTTGGACTGCCCGATCCGCTTGGGCACCAGCTCACCCACGACAATCGAAAAATAAGTGATCAGCACCACCACCAACGCCGTGGCCGCGAACTCGCTGTAGGTTTCAGCGATGCCCCAAGACACCAGAATCAACGCCAGCGGCGCAGCCAGTGCCGCTTCACCCACGATGCCGTTGAGCACACCGATCGAGGTGATGCCGATCTGGATCGTGGACAGGAAACGGGTGGGATCCTCCCCCAGCTTGATGGCCGCGATCGCCGCCCGATCGCCTTCATCAATCAGTTTTTGCAGGCGCGCCTTGCGGGCCGTGACCAGCGCGATCTCCGACATGGCGAACAAGCCATTGAGGACGATCAACGCAAAAAGTAAGGCAATTTCCATGATGAACTGAGCTGTCTCAAGCCGATTCAGACCGGCTGCAAGATGCCCATACCCAGCAGCGCGAAGACCAGAAACCCGAGGGCAATCCGGTAATACACGAACGGCATGTAACCGCGGGTAGACACAAACCGCAGGAACACCACAATCACCCCGTAACCCACAACAAAGGAAACGACAGTGGCCAAAGCGGTGGGGCCGGGCGGAACAGCGCTACCGGTCTCCCAGCTGCGCAGCAATTGGTAGCCACCAGACGCCAAAACAGCCGGAATGGCCAGCAAGAATGAATAGCGCGCAGCGGCCTCGCGGGTGTAGCCCATCAACAACCCGGCGGTGATGGTTCCTCCCGAGCGGGAAACACCGGGAATCAGCGCCATCGCTTGGCAAAGCCAAAGATCAACCCGTCCCGCCAGGTCAGCTGCGTGAGCGGACGTTGCTTCTGCCCCCACCGATCGGCCAGCGCCAGCACCAGCGCAAACACGATCAGCATGGTCGCTGTGATGTACAGATTGCGCAGACTGCCCTCGATGGCGTCCTTGAACAGCAAGCCGAGCACTGCGATCGGAAGCGTGCCGATCAGAATGAGCCACCCCATCCGTGCGTCGGGATTGCTGCGAGCACCGGGATCCACCAGAGAGGCGCACCACGCCTTGATGATGCGCCAGATGTCATGCCGGAAATACAAAAGAACCGCAGCCTCGGTACCGATTTGGGTGATCGCCGTGAAGGCCGCCCCAGGGTCGCCGCCAGAGGGCAACAAAGGCCCAATGATGCGCAAATGTGCGCTGGACGAAATCGGCAAAAACTCCGTCAGGCCTTGAATGACGCCCAGAAAGGCAGCTTCCCACCATCCCATGGTCGCGCTCATGCGTTGAAACGTGCCGAGCCACGCCCCCAGGACCGCACTGTTTCAAGCGCAACTAAGGCCAAATTTGAATTCATCATCATGTCAGTTGTAAAACGGCAAATTTCAACGGTTACAGACCACGAGGTAATGGCGCGCCACATTCCTGCGCCCAACAATTCAACAAGCCATCGGGAAATCAGGCTGAGATGGGGGGATTGTGGAGCGAGCCGAATTACCGGCGAGATGGGGCCATGCTGTGTGCCAGGGGCGCAAACGCACAGATCGCGGTCTAAATGACATGATGAATCATTATAGGCTGGGCGGTCTGTTGGACCGGAAAGCCGGATCCCCTGGACTCACATCCCTGTCACGGGCTCGCCCTAGAATCCCCAAGCATGTGGACCCGTAGAACTCTATTTGGCGCAGCCGCGGCCCTGCTTGGCGCTCCCGCGTTCGCTCAATCGCGCCGCATCGGACGGCTGGTGATCGTGGGCGGTGCGGAAGACCGCCTGCATGACAAATACATTTTGCGGCGGTTCGTGGACCTGTGCGGGGGCACCAGCGCCCGATTGCGCGTGTTGAGTGCGGCCAGCGGAGATCCGGCAGCCGCATGGGCCACTTACCAAAGGGCATTCGGCGAGATCGGGGTGACCGAATGCCTGCCCATTCCGGTGCCGGACCGTGATGCAGCCAACAGCGTCGCGGTCTCTGACCTGATTCTGGAAGCCGATGGCATCTTCATTTCGGGCGGCGATCAGCGGCGCTTCATGGAACTGATCTGGGAAACCGAAGCCTTCAAGGCACTGCACGTCGCTTTCCACCTGCGCGGTTGCTGCCTGGGCGGCACCAGTGCCGGGGCTGCGGTGATGTCGCGCCACATGCTGGCGTCGGGGGAAGCCACCCGCCTGCCCGAAAAGGACGTGGCAGACCTTGACATCGGACTCGGCTTCCTGGCCCATGGGATCGTGGATCAGCACTTCTCTGAAAGGGGCCGGCTGGGGCGCCTGCTGTCGGTGCTGGCCCAACGCCCCCAGATGCTGGGAGTGGGAATTGACGAAGACACAGCCCTGGTGATCGAGCGCGACACGGCCATCGAAGTGATTGGCAGCGGCGCAGTGACGCTGGTGGATGGCAGAAACATGAGCACCAACGTGAACCTGATCGAATCGCGTCAGAGGCTTGAAATGCTGGGGGTTCGGTTGCACCTTCTGCCATCGGGGCACCGCTACAGCGCCCATGGCATCGTGCAGCGCGCCAAGGGCATGTCCACGGCGCTGTCTGAAGCCATACAACTGCTCACGACGCCGGGGCCGATCCGAGGCTGATCACCGACTCTCAACGTCAACGCCCAGCGATTGACAGCCCGGAGCACAATCGGATACCATGGTGAACATTCATTCACCATTTACAGTGGTTTCATCCGATGTCCGACGAAAAGCACCTCAACGCATTGCGGGTCTACTGGAAGGAAAACAAGGCATTTCCGTCCATGGCAAAACTCGCGGACGTACTGGGACTGGCGTCTTCGGGCGGGGTGTTCAAAGTCGTTGGTCGTCTGGTAGATGCGGGTTTTCTAGAGCGGGTGGACGGACGCATTGCCCCCACGCGGGACTTTTTTGCGCTTCCGGTGCTGGGTCGAGTCAGAGCCGGCCTGCCGCAAGCAGAAGACCAATCCGCCGGGCTGGAAGCCATGGGGGTGGAAGACTATCTCATTCGTCACCCAGAACGCACGGTGTTGTGCCGTGTCCGGGGCGACTCCATGAAAGACGCGGGCATGCTGGACGGGGACATGGTCATCGTCGAACGCAACCGCCCCACCAAAGCCGGTGACATCGTTGTTGCTTTGGTAGACAACGAATTGACCGTGAAATACCTCTATCCACTCAAAGGCTCGGGTGGATGGGTGCTCAAACCGGCCAACCCCGACTACCCGGACATCATCGCGCACCAGTCACTGGAAGTGCTGGGCGTGGTGGTTGGAGTATTTCGTCGGCACGACTGAGTCACGCATCCATAAAAACATCACCGTTGGAGAAAACCATGAGCTTGAAAGCTTTGATTCGCAAACTGACCGGCAAAGGCGGAGCCCTGAACCGCGCCACCACCGTGCGCGATGTATGCCGATTGAATGCAATTGCAGTGGCGGCACGGGTTTCGGTGTACGAGCTGGACTGAAAGGCGGATGTTGCTGGTCCGGCTCTTGCCCACTCAAAGCTGGGGTCGCAGCTCGCGGGCCGCATCTTGCAGCATGGGCAGCAACTCGCGCTGAATCGCGCCTGATTGCAACCGCTGCGGGGACACCACCGCGTTCAAAGCCGCCACGGTCACGCCGCCCATGTTGCGCAATGGAACGGCCACCGCGTGCACACCGAGCTCGTGCTCTTCGCTAGCCACACAATGGTCAGTCTGCCGGACCTGGCTCAGCAACTCGCGCAAAGCACGGGGCTCGGTGGTGGTGTAAGGCGTCAGCCTGGGAAAATCGCGGTCCTTCAGCCAAGCTGACAGTTCCACCCGGGGTAAGGCAGCGAGCAACACACGACCCGTGGATGTCGCATGAGCCGGTAAACGCGCGCCCAGATGCAAGCCATGCGCCAGCAAGCGGGAAGCTCGCAACGCCTGGCTCCCCGGTGTCCCAAGGGAAGACGCGCTCCAATCGTCCCCCTCCAACGCTGCCAGTGACATGCTGCGCGCCACAATCACCACGGCGTCCCCTTCGAGCACCGCGACAGAGAATGCATCGCGCGATTGGGAGGCAAGCCGGTTCAACACCGGCTGCACCGATCGCGGCAGCCGCGCACTGGCCAGATAGCTGCCCGAAAAGCGCAACACTTTGGGCGACAGCCAATAGTAACTGCCGTCGGTTTCCAGATAGCCCAGGTGAGCCAACGTCAACAAATGGCGACGCGCTGCAGCGCGTGTGATGCCGGCCCGCTGCGCCGCCAGTGTCGCGTTCAGTCGCTGGCGCTCGGTGTCAAAGCTCTCAAGGACCGCCATGCCTTTGGCCATGCCCTCAATGAAGTCGGCTTTCTCAATCGCCATGGACTCATCTCCTTCCCGATTGGCGCAACTCAATCATTGCGCGGTGATCGCGCAATGATTTCGATCATCGCACAAATCTGCAACCACCCCACTCCCCTTCTACAGCCCAGAAATCTAGCATTCCAACCATTCAAATTCATCCGATCAGGAGATACCTCATGCGTACCCAAGTTGCCATCATCGGCGCAGGGCCCTCAGGCTTGTTGCTGGGCCAGTTGCTGGCCAAAGCAGGCATCGATGCGGTCATTGTCGAACGACAGACGCCCGACTATGTGCTCAGTCGCATCCGTGCGGGTGTGTTGGAACAGGTGAGCATCGACCTGATCGACGAAGCCGGCGTGGGCGAGCGCATGCACAAGGAAGGCTTGGTGCACACCGGTTTCGACATGCTGTACGGAGGGCAACGCCACCGGGTAGACCTCACCCAATGGACTGGCGGCAAACACGTGATGGTGTACGGCCAGACGGAACTGACCCGCGACCTCATGGCCGCGCGCACGGCTGCCGGCCTTTCCACGGTGTATGAAGCAGCCAACGTGCAAGTGCACGACTTTGACACCCAGCACCCCAGAGTGACCTACGAAAAAGACGGTCAGTCTCACGAAATCCAATGTGATTTCATCGCGGGTTGTGACGGCTTCCATGGCGTGTGCCGCGCCAGCGTTCCACGACAGTCGATCAAAGAGTACGAAAAGGTCTACCCTTTCGGCTGGCTCGGCCTGCTGTCTGACACACCACCCGTGCACGACGAACTGATCTACGTGAACCATTCGCGCGGATTCAGCCTCTGCTCGCAGCGCAGTCACACCCGCAGCAGGTACTACCTGCAGGTACCGCTGACCGACAAGATCGATCAGTGGAGCGACGAGGCATTCTGGCAAGAGCTGCGTTTGCGTCTGGACGAGCAAGCCAACGACCAACTGGTGACCGGTCCTTCGATTGAAAAGAGCATTGCGCCTCTGCGCAGCTTCGTGACCGAGCCGCTGCGGTTTGGCCGGATGTTCCTAGCCGGCGACGCAGGACACATTGTTCCGCCCACCGGCGCAAAGGGTCTCAACCTGGCCGCCAGCGACGTCAAATACCTCTTCAACGGCATCCGTGAGTACTACGAAGAGAGGTCCGAAGCGGGCATCAACCGGTACTCCGAAGTGGCGTTAGCGCGAATCTGGCGTGCCGAGCGTTTCAGCTGGTGGTTCACCCAGTTGATGCACCAGTTCCCGGACGACAGTGGTATCAACCACAAATTCCAGCTGGCTGAACTGGACTATCTGATGAATTCTGAAGCGGGTATGCGCACCATCGCTGAAAACTATGTCGGGCTACCGTTGGACTTCGGAAAAAACGGGCCTCTGAAATACAAATAAAAAACACCAGAAAGCAAAAAGCCCGGCGAACCGGGCTAAGTGCTTGATTTACTTGGGGTGGCTGATGGGACTCGAACCCACGACAACAGGAATCACAATCCTGGACTCTACCAACTGAGCTACAGCCACCGCAGCCCTCAATTATAACGCGCTCAACCCGATTTTTCTTGTTCAGCTTGCGGCTGTCGTGCTTTTTTCAAGGATCTGGACCTTGTACCTGGACCGCAGGGCTTTCAGGTAGGCCTGCGATTCCGCCTGAGACCACAGCTGCGACACTTGATCGCGCTCTTGTCGGCTGCGGGCTTCATCCACCGCCTCACGAGCCAACACGCGATTGACCTTGACGATCGCGTAACCCTCGGAGCCCAGATCTGTGCTGGCCCAGCCAGCCGCATCGCTGGTCGCAGGCGCGCTCATTGCAGCTGCGACCACAGCTGGAGGAAGACCACGCGCATCGGTGCGAGACACAGTCACAGCCGGACGCAAAGATGCGGTGGCTGGAGCGGCTTTCCAAGCCGCCAGTTTGGATTGACCTGCTTCCCGAGCCATAGCCACAGCTCGCTCAGCCACCAAGCGTTCCCGCACCTGTGCCGCCACTGCTTCCAGCGACTGCAGCTTCGCAGGACGGTGCTCCATCACCCGAACCGACACCAGTTGGTTGGCACCAATCTCCAACGCCTCGCTGTTGCGCTTTTGGCTCAACGCATCGGCAGAAAACACAGCAGCCAAGACTTTGGGTTGACTCAACACCGCATTGCCGGCCAAGCCCAGCCGCTGAACCCCTTGAGCACGCTGTATGGTCAAACCGAGCTTTTCAGCCGCCGGAACCAGAGAATCCGATTGCTCGTACACCATGTTGCTGAAATCTTCCGCCACCTCCGCAAATTGGCGCTGAGCTTGCTGGCGCAGGAGTTCGGCCTCCAGCTTGGGGCGCACCACTTCAAACGGCTCAGGGGCAGGTCGACGCACGTCAGTGACCTGAATGATGTGAAAGCCAAATTCGGTTTCCACCACCTCAGACAATTTTCCGGGCGCGAGTGCAAAAGCCGCATCCTCAAAGGGCTTGACCATCGCACCACGGGCGAAAAAGTCGAGATCGCCGCCCTGCGCGGCAGAACCTGGGTCTTGCGAACGGGTGCGCGCCAATTCAGGAAAACGAGCAGGCGTTTGCTTCAGCTCGGCGAGCAAAGCCTCTGCCTGGGCCTTTACCTTGGCTTTGTCTTCAGCGCTCGCGCCGGCTGCCACCGTCAACAGAATGTGCCGCGCCCTGCGTTGCTCCTGCTGCGACAGCACAGCGTTGTTTTGCTCGTAGTACGCCCGCACATCGGCTTCATTCAGGCGAATTCGGCGCGCCACAGCGTCCAAATCGAGCTTGAGGTACTCCACATCGACCTGTTCGGTGGTCTGAAATGACTGGGTGTTCTGCTCATAAAACTGACGCACATCGTCGTCCGAGACGCGAACCGCAGAACGGAAGTCAGCCGGCGCAAACAGGGCCCATTGCACTTCACGGCGCTCGAAAAACGCCTTCAACGCCGTGTTGGCCACAGGTTCAGTCAGAAAGCTGGAAGCCGCCACCCCTTGTGCCACCTGGCGGCGGATCAAATCGGCGCGCACCGATGCTTCAAACGCTTCCGGGGTCATCCCCTGGGCACGCAACAGCTCCTGGTAGCGAGCCACATCCAGGGTGCCGTCGGGCTTGCGCAAAGCGGCGATGTTGGGGTCCTGGGTCAACTCACGCGCCAGGCGTTGATCTGTGGCCAGAAACAAACCATCCTGCGCGGCAAGCGACAGCACACGCTCGTTGACCATGCGCTCCAGCGTCGCCAGGCGGGTCGTTTCGTTGTCGAGCAGCGAGCGATCCATCCCAGGCATGCTGGCCACCAGACGATCGACCTCGTTGCGATGTGTGGCGTCCCACTCCTGGCGAGATATCTCCAGCTTGCCCACCTTGGCCACAACGTCACGGCCTTCTCTAAAGCTGCTGTATCCCTCGATACCAAACAGAACGAAGGATGGAATGATCAACAGCATCAACAGTCCCATCAGGAACTTCATGTTGTTGCGAAAAAAATCAAACATGTGCGCGCTGCCTGGAACGAAAAAGGCGAACCCGGGTTCGCCTTTTGAAATGGAGGGTTGTTTCGGGGTGGTGGGTGCTAACGGGATCGAACCGCTGACATTCGCCTTGTAAGGGCGACGCTCTACCAGCTGAGCTAAGCACCCCCGTGTTCAACAAACCTTTAGATGATAGCGTCTTTCAAGCCTTTACCAGGCCTGAACTTCGGAATTTTAGCGGCTTCGATGCGGACCTCTTCACCGGTTTTGGGGTTGCGACCCATGCGTGCAGCACGTTGAGTCACCGCAAAAGAGCCAAAACCCACCAAGGAAACGCTGTCACCAGCCTTCAGGGTCTCGGTGATTGCGCCCAGCGTTGCTTCCAGGGCTCGGGATGCAGACGCCTTGGAAATGTCGGCGCTGTTGGCAATGTGGTCGATCAACTCCGCTTTGTTCATTGTGTGTCTCTTTCGAAATAGGGTCGCTTCTCTGGCAGAGGGCGGATTCTAGTCGCATCAACTTGCACCAGCCAGCGCATCGGCCACGGCACGTCCCAGGTCTTCAGTGCGCGCGCTGCCACCCATGTCAGGGGTGCGGGGGCCTCCGTGCGCCGGGTCGAGCACGGTTTCAATCGCGCGCAGCACCGCATCGTGCGCTGCCTTGTAGCCCAGAAACTCCAGCATCATGGCACCGCACCAGATTTGGCCGATCGGGTTGGCAATGCCCCGCCCTGCGATGTCCGGGGCAGAGCCATGCACGGGCTCAAACAACGAGGGCATTTGCCGCGTGGGGTTCAGGTTGGCACTGGGAGCAATGCCGATGGTGCCGGTACAAGCCGGCCCCAGGTCACTCAGAATGTCACCGAACAAGTTGCTGGCCACCACCACATCAAAAAAGTCTGGGCGCTGCACAAAGTGAGCCGTCAAAATGTCGATGTGGAATTTGTCCACCCGCACGTCGGGGTAGCTTTTGGCCATTTCGGCCACGCGCTCGTCCCAGTAAGGCATGGTGATCGCAATGCCGTTGCTTTTGGTCGCGCTGGTCAGGTGTTTCTTGGGGCGGCTTTGCGCAAGCTCGAACGCATACTTCAACACCCGGTCCACACCGATGCGCGACATCACCGTTTCCTGCATCACGATTTCACGGTCCGTGCCAGGGTACATGCGCCCGCCGATGCTGGAGTATTCGCCCTCTGTGTTCTCGCGCACGATGTACATGTCGATCTCACCCGGCTGACGCGGCGAACCGTCTCGTCGCACCACAGGCGCCACGATGCCAGGCATCAGTCGCGCGGGACGCAGGTTGACATACTGGTCGAACTCTCGCCGAAACAGCAGCAACGAGCCCCACAGCGACACGTGGTCAGGAATCTTTTCGGGACAGCCCACCGCACCAAAGTAGATGGCGTCGTGGTTGCCAATCCGCTCTTTCCAGTCATCGGGCAGCATCTGGCCATGCTTCTCGAAGTAGTGCCAGCTCGAAAAATCGAAGTGGTCAAACTGCAGGTCGATACCAAAGCGACTGGCCGCCACGTCCATGACCCGCAAACCTTCGGGCTTGACTTCCTGGCCGATGCCGTCCCCGGCGATGACTGCAATACGCTTTTTGCTCATGATCTGCTCTGGTGCGCTGTGAAAACGGAACTGGGCCAAGGACAG
>JACCDT010053642.1_pt1 | contig 36037 bp, 63 predicted proteins | sample 7446291 | NCBI WGS metagenome assembly JACCDT01 (sample SAMN15323446, study PRJNA562643) | freshwater metagenome | isolation source: river surface water | place: USA:Blue River Watershed | collected 2017-08-17
CTGCCAGTCAATATCACTTATTGGGCCTGTGTAGTTTTGGGAGTTATTTTTGCTTGGATTGCTCTTTGTATCCTATTAGACTCATGACGCAAGCTTTAAAATATATCAGAGCGCACCAGTATCTTTATTATATTAAATCGGTTTCTGTTCTTACTGATTATGAATATGATATGTGGGGACGAGATAATTGCCCAGAAGATTACAAAGGCGGCAGTGATTGTGAATCTGATTATAGTCCAGAAATTAAACAGCTAGCGGAAGATATTTGGTCCCGCAAAATTTCCCCTTTACCATTTTAAACAATATGAAACAAATCAACGGAGACATCTTTAAAGGCGATTGGAATGGCATGGTTCATTGCGCTAATCTTTATCATACAATGGGCGGCGGCATTGCCCGAATCATCAAAGAACGCTTTCCAGAAGCTTATGAGGCTGACTGTAAAACGCCACGATCTGATGCTCGTAAACTCGGGACATTCTCTTGTGCCGAAATAACCAGAGACGAAAAGGTTTTTACTATTTTTAATCTGTATGGACAGATGGGGATGGGTGGCAATGGCAAACCCATGAATCGAAACGCTCAATATGATGCTATTCATGATGGCGTGTGGAGAATTTGTGAATTTATTCTTGCCTTGCACCAAAATGAGAAGTATATTCTGGCATTCCCCTACAAAATGGCGAGTGATTTGGCTGGGGGCAATTGGGATATCGTCGCAGCGATTCTCCAAAGTGTGGAAAGTTACTTTCCAGAGATTGAATTTCATATTTATAAACTATAAAATGAAAATCATTTCTAAATATCGCGACTATTACGATCATTTAGTTGGTTATTACGGATTTGATGAAACCCGTGTTTATGATCGCAGGAACGATTGCAAAAACCTTCCTTCGCCTCTTCCTGGTAAATACCCTAATTCAACTCACCATTACTTGATCGCAATTTGTGGGACTCTTTACCCAATTGTGGAGCATAAAAGTAGGCTATATCATGCAGCCGAAGATCTCCCAGATGATGTTCTTAAAGATTACAAACATTTCTTGTCTCTTTATGGATTTAAAAAAAACCATAATTTCCCATCAGGAAGCCGCCCCAAGACCCAGATCAATATAAAAACTCGACAGCCCGCCGTTTTGGTAGAAACTTCATGGGTTTATGATATACGGGCTAGTGATTTCATTCCGAATTTGTCTCAATTTGGTATTCCATCAGTTCTTGATGCTCATTCCTGCTACCAACAGATTTATAATTTTTTGGGCTGGCTAAAGGATAATCCTGTGCCACCCAATAATCAAACCAATGAAGAAAAAATAGTATCTCATGGTTTTGATTTAAAACATTCTTTTCGACCAAAAATTAAATAAACTATAAAATGCAACAAGAAAGTATGTCATTTGGTATGGGAATCCTATTTGGAATAGGTTTGCTTGCTTTGCTTTTAAGCTTTTATCCACAGTGGAGTTATCCTTATAATGAGGGCGTGCGCGATGCTCACAAAGACGCATACGCCAACGGTCTAATGACAAAAGAGATTGACAAAGATGATAAAGTTATCTATCGTTGGGTCGAACTGCACAAACTAGAATCACAAGACAATTAATTATGAAAATCAACCTGCCTTACGATGTTATCGCTGATTGTATGATGCATTCTCCGAAGTTTCGGGAATTGGTCGCTCTTTCTATCATGGATTCTGATGTTGATCGGGTAACATCTGTTTTCATGACGCAACTTAAAAACGGCAATAAAATTGCAGCAATCAAAGATTTGCGAGAATGGACTCGCGGTAATCAAGTTAATCTTGCATTGGTAAAAAACTTTTTTCCTCAAGAATATCAGGTTTATGATAGTTATGATGATCGTTCTGTTTTGAGTTTGGTTTCTGCCAAACGTATCGTTGAGCTTTTTGAAAACAGATCTTGACTTCACCAGATAACCTATATACACTTGCGCCATGAACCAACAACAAATGCTAGAAAAAGTCTCCAACTGGATTGCCAAAACAACTGAACAAATCGGTGACTTCGCAGCCAAGGAAATTCCTCCATTTATTACTGAATATCTTCAATGGAAGTTTTGGGAAAATGCGGGGGGTATTGCTCAATATGTGATTATGATTGTTTTTTTTACAACCCTCTCTATCGTCGGTTACAAAGTAGCACGTAAATATAAAGATATTGAGGAGTTTTTGATTGCATCAGTGATTGTATCTGTAGCTTCTGCCGTTGTGGGGTTTATCGGTATTTTTGCAGGATTCCCAGCAGAAAATATCAAAGACTGCATTCAAATCAAAATCGCCCCAAAGGTTTATCTAGTCGAAAAGGCTGCTGAACTTTACAAACAATCAAAGTAATAACATCATGACTTGGATCGAATTAATTTGGGTATTGTCAATGCCAACCATCTTTCTTTCCATTACCATATGTGGATACATTTTTGCAGATGATGGAGAAGGTGGTGCGGCCATAGGGGCGATGTTAATGACTCTCATTTTGATCTTTGGGGGTGTGAGTGCAGCAGTAAATGTGGGGAGTAAACTAGAATATATTGTTACTTCTCAATTTGAAACAATTCCTGTCTCTGCGGTCTTAACCAATGAAGGATTATCGGTTGTAACAGATGATTACCAGCATCATATGTTTAAGTCTCATGAGGATGTGGTTCGCTGGCAAAATGGTGGAAAAATTCATAAGGTTTATTCGTTTGCCAAGGTGAATTTTGGCCCAGATCAAGAAAAATACGAACTTGTAGTAAAATAATATGTGCGACACTCTAATTGAAGAAAACATTCCCGCTTCGAAAATTCCCGAATATGTTTATAAAGTAGTTCAAAAAACTGGTGACGGCAAGTATGTCTCTACAGTTATGGGGGAGCCTTTGAAGCTTGGACAGTGGAAAAAAGCTCCTTCACGCTCTTTGCCATTAGATAGATTTTTTTGTCACGCAGACTTCGATATGGTGGATTGGCTAAAGAGATCAGTTCGAAAAAAATATTCCGCCCATTCTTCTGCATTTAGTAATCAGCATAATGGCAAGTGGGGCGTTTTTAAATACAAAAAAGACGCACAACGCTCTAATTTAACTGATAATTTTATGGATGAATATAACAAACCTTATCCTCAAGTGATCGTAAAATGCAAAATCAAAGGTGTCGTTCATAAATCCAAATATTCAAACAAGGATACTTTTTTGGCATCTCATATTATGATCGAAAAAGAAGTATAAGAGAAATCTTATTGACACAAAACACTAATATCCTATAACCTCCTATCATGAAACAACACCTACACGTTCGTTGGACAGCAAAAACTGATCAAACTTTTGTTTTGAATCTTGACGAACAATTCAGCCCATTCCGAAATACTGAAAACCTTTTCTTTCTCAGTCACAAGTCTTTGACTTTTTATGGCGGCGAACCACATCTTCAAATTAATGTGGACAATGTGCAAGAAGCGGTTTATGGTTCGGATCTAATCATTACGCAGCGATACACTTGTATCAATGATTTGATGAAGATTATTTTGGCCGCAGATGCCGCTCGCAACTTAGGCTTCAAAAACATCAAATTGATTCTTCCATACTTCCCTGCTGCGCGTCAAGATCGCGTTTGCAATGAAGGCGAGCCACTGACTGTCAAAGTTTTTGCCGACATGATTAATTCGTGTGGTTTTGAACAGGTGATCATTTTGACACCGCATAGCGAAGTTGCTCCTGCACTAATCAATAATGTGGTCGTATTGGACGAATTGGAATTTGTGGAAGCTGCCGTGCAAATTGCATGCCCTCATCGTGATGATACTACAATCAATGTAGTTTGCCCTGATGCTGGCGCTGGAAAGCGGGTCGGAAAAATCGCCCAATATCTAGCAACCAAATTTCCAAATAACAGAATCAATCTTATTCGATGCGAAAAGGTTCGTGATGTTCGCGATGGTAGCTTGAAAGAATTTCATGTTCAAGCAGATGATCTTGGCGGCTACCCAACCATTATCTTTGATGATATTGTATCGATGGGCGGGACATTCATCGGCTTGGGCGAAGTTTTAAAGCAAAAAAATTGCGGCAAACTGATGCTATTTGTTTCCCATGTTGATTGCGAAGAAGGATTGAATAAAATGGCCGATTATTTTGACCATGTGTTTGTCACTAATTCGCGCAAGAATTGGGAGCGTGATAAAGTTACCTGTTTCCAAATTCGTCTGTGAAACATGTTGACAATCCAGAAAATCTATCTCACAATATCTACATGAAAGCAAACGACTACTTCTACGTGGCCTGCCAAGCTGGCCTTTCCGCCAACGAAAAATACCGCGATTACTTTCGCCTGTATAAAAACAATCCTGATGGTAGGCCGCGCCTTGTTGATCAAGGTCTAGCTGAGAAAGTGGAAGGGTGGAAAAAGACATACAGCGCAGAATTGAATCTCACTAATCCTTATCCCGAGCTTGACTAATTTAATTAAAAAAAAAAAAAAATGAAAAAACTAATCGCACTTATTGCTATCGCATCGTTGTTTGTTAGCTGCACCAGCGCCGAACGTTCTAAACTTGGAGGTTATGGTGGAACTTTTCGAGTTGAAATGTATTCTGGCGGTCAGAAAGTCCGCGAATGGATTTCCAACGGCAAAGTTCTTTCTGAATCGGCATCTGATGGATACTACTTTACCGATTCCGCAACTGGCAAATTGATTGAGGTTGCGGGCGATGTTGTCATCACTAAAATGTAATTATTGTGAAAACTCTCATTGATGTATTGGCAATGACTTCGTTTGTCATTTCTTTCATCCCAACCTGTATCAATATTTTGGTGTTGATACTTGGGATGATCATTCCTAAGACACAAATTGTTTTGAAATGGCATTTTTATCTTTTCTTGGCTATGTCTGTGTGGCCGATTGCCTATTGGATTCAATAAATTCACTATTGCTCCAAAAAACCTTGACTCCTTCTTAATCTCCTATATACTAATCCCAACATGAAACTTAAACCGCATCTGACATTCGATGGCTACAAGTGTGACCATCGCCGCCAATATCCCGAGAACAGCCTGCTTGTCTTTAGCAACATGACTGCCCGTGGCAGTCGTGTCGAGGGACTCAAAAAGGTTTTCTTCTTTGGGCTCCAAGCATTCATCAAGCAACATCTTCTTCTTGATTGGGGCGATGAGTTCTTCAAGAAAGATGTTGAGGAAGTCGTTGCTTCCTACAATCGTCGCCTGACTAATTATCTTGGACCCAATGCTATTGGCGAGCAACATATCCGTGATCTTCACGCTCTTGGATATCTGCCGCTCGAAATTTGGGCTCTTCCCGAAGGCTCCAATGTTAACCTCCGCGTTCCCATGTTTGTGATGTGGAATACTGACGACCGTTTTTATTGGCTTACAAATGCTATCGAAACGATTATCAGCGCAAGTGTTTGGGGTCCATGCACCAGCACCACAACCGCTGTCATGTATCGCAAGATTCTTAATGAGTGGGCAAACAAGACCAATCCCGAAATGATTGATTTTGTGCCATGGCAAGGTCATGACTTTAGCTTCCGTGGACACTTTGGTTTTGAGGCTGCTGTCATGAGTGGTGCTGGACACCTTCTTGCTTTCAGTGGAACCGATACTGTTCCTGCTATTGACTTCCTTGAAGAATACTACGGCGCAAATTCTGATAAGGAACTTGTTGGTGGTAGTGTCTCCGCGACAGAGCATTCTGTCATGTGCATGGGTGGCGTTGAAGATGAACTTGGAACATTCGAACGCATCATCACTGAACTTTACCCTAACGGAATCGTTTCGATTGTCTCTGACACTTGGGACTTCTGGAATGTTGTCAACCCTGATGGTGGTATCGTCGCCACTCTCAAGGACAAGATCATGGCCCGAAATGGTAAGGTTGTGATTCGCCCTGACTCTGGTGATCCAGTGAAGATTGTTACTGGCTACATGGAAGAAGAAATTGGTTTTAATAGTGACGGAAGTGCTTTTGATCGTGCAAACGGTCGCCCACTTACTGATCTTGAAATCAAAGGAATGATTCAATGTCTTTGGGAAATCTTTGGCGGCACTCAAACCAGCAAGGGTTATAATCAACTTGATAGTCACATTGGAGCGATCTATGGTGACAGCATCACTCTGGAGCGTGCTACGCAGATTTGTGAACGACTTGCTCGTAAGGGCTTCGCATCGACCAATCTTGTTTATGGTATCGGCAGTTTCACTTACCAAGGTGCTGTGACTCCTACTGCAATCATCACCCGTGACACTCATGGTTTTGCTGTGAAGAGCACTTATGGTGAGGTTCTGGTTGATGGACAGCGCAAGGGTGTTGAAATCTTCAAAGATCCTAAGACTGATGATGGGCTCAAGAAGAGTGCCAAAGGTTTGATTGCGGTTTATGAAGATGCAGATGGAAACTTCAACATGAAAGACCAAGCTACTTGGGACGAAGTTAAGAACTGCGCCTTTGTGCGAGTATTCTGTAATGGAGTGGTTACTAGCGACCAAACGCTTGCAGAAATCCGCGAGCGAGTCGCAAAGAACTTTTAACATATCTTGTCGAGAGTCAGCCCATAAGGGTTAATATAGAACTGGTGGTATGAAATATTATCACCAGTTCATCATAAACAAAACAAATGATTTATATCGCCGCAACATATAATAATGCTCCTGACAAGGATGCTCATATGGAAGCTATTCTTACTTACATGGGAGAATACATGGCGGCTCATGAAGACTCGATTCTCATTACTCCACTGCTTCATCATTACACTTTGAAGCTTGTGCCAAACCTCAAATCAGACTACAAATATTGGAGAACATTTTCTAGGACTCTTCTTTCTAAATGCGATTCAATGATTGTGTTAATGTCTGAGGGTTGGGAAACCTCTGGAGGAGTAAAGGATGAAATTGAATGTGCTACTAAACTCAACATTCCGATTTCATATGTTGATCTACATGCGCCCGCTTAACACTCCAAATGAAGCATCAAGTTTTTAATCAATAAAATCACAGGGGAGGGGCCTGAAAAGATCCCTCTTTTTGTGTTGACGAACGACAATACATAAGCTAAGATATCCACATGTCGCGAGAAGCATCTGAAAAATACAAACTATTCCGAAACTACATGACCAATGAACTCGGCGTGACTCGCGCCGACATTGAGAAATGGACAAAGGAATCGGTCGCAGTCGAAGTAAACAAAAAGCTCGGTCAATTGAATATTGACGATATGGTTAGATCTACTATTAAACTGTCTGTGCAAAACTGCCTCGGTGGTTACAGCTATAATACTAGCGGACTCAGAGACTCGATTGCTAAGGAACTTGTAGCTAAACTGTCTGTTACAGTCAAACCATGAACAATAAAGACACCGCCAAAATCGTCCAAAAAGCATTTAAGCCTTTGCTTAAAGCAACGTCTTGGAAGGCAACCTGTGGCAGCAATAAAGCGGCTAGTGACCTGCTAAAGCAAATGACTGCTTATAATTTTGTCCTTCGCCAATTAGGATACATGGACGATGATGAAGGTCGCATTGTTAAATTTAAACCTATTCAATTGCCCGATTATGTCGCTGAAATTATCAACTCTAAAACCTCGTTGAAATGAATTGGTTGCTGCAAAACATTAAATACCGCTCCAAATATTATTGGAAAAAAATAGCCAACTTCTTTGGTTTTTGCCCCAAATGTAGGAGTCGAGTTAATTATACTTTTAGCGGTAGAGCGATCTGCCCCAACTGCTCACGCTGATGTATAAAATTTTTTATTTAAAAACAGGCAAAGCATCTAAAAGATCTTGGAAGACTTTTTTGGGGGCTTATGGCAATATTGAAAAAGATTCCGTTGTTTTGCCAATGGTCGCCATCGAATGGATTAAAAAACATCCAGAGTGGGTAAAAGAACAGCTCCAAAATGAAAACAATCGAAATAAAACCCCCTAATTGGGAAGGGGTAGGGGCAGGCGAACATTTTAGTATTTTCCTTGCGGGAAGCATTGAAATGGACTCTGCTGAAAAATGGCAAGAAAAAGTCGTAAAAGAATTGAACGATTATATTCTGGATTATGGCGCAAAAACTGATGCTGTCGTGTCAGATTTAATGTTTTTTAATCCGCGCAGGGATGATTGGGATTCGTCTTGGACTCAAAACTCTCCTGAATTTCAACAGCAAGTGCTGTGGGAATTGGATCATTTGGACAAGGCTGATTTGATTGCCATGTATTTCGATCCTAGCACCAAATCTCCCATTTCTCTGTTGGAGCTTGGATTGTATGCACAAAGTCGCAAATTGATCGTCTGCTGCCCTGACGGTTTTTGGCGCAAAGGCAATGTCATGATCACCTGTGGTCTTTATAACGTTCCAGTTTACGAATCTTATGACGCATGGATGTCAGCTATTAAACAAAGAATTAACTCAAACAATCAATAAAATGGAAGTTCCCCGATACGAATTTACGGTTCTTTATGGAGCCATTTCTGATGGAAATTTTACTACACCTGTAATTTCTAAAGCGTCAATGAGTCCTAAAAGAACAGGTAGCTATGTAAGATACGAAGATTACAAGCATCTTTCTGATTATTGCGATCATTTGGTGATGTTTTCAAAATTGCCGTGTCTTCCGAAAGATTTGGAAAATCTGCGCAATTCAAACGCCAGCATGGCCGATCAAATCAATCGACTGACAGCAGAAAATGAAAAACTAAAACAGTCCATCAACAAAATCTCTCACATCATCAATAAAAATGATTAAAAGCATCACAATCCAAGAATTGAAGGATCAATTTTCTGATCGCCATGGCTTTGTATTCATTGGCGAATCGCCCAGCGATCCCAAAAAGTGTGAACTGGCCGCTCAATTGATTCGTGAATACAAGTATTCTGAAACACTGCCTGAGTTTATTGGTCAATTAGATGCCCGCACTTTTGCTTTTGTTTATCCCGAGGGTAGTTCTATGGATATGCCCGCGCTCTTGAATGTTTCGCGGCATGTTGGCCTAATTACCAAAGCTTTTGAATTGGATGCTTTGTCTGCTTGGCTCAAAAACCTTTGATTCGTTGCTTGACAGCTATCATAAACCATATACAATAACACTATGAAGATCACACTAGAGATTGATGGCGAAAAGTTTGAAGTGTCGGGTGATTATTTTGTATCACTCTTGACGGAACTAGCTCTTAAAGCAGATCTGATTTCCGAAGATCAAAAGTTGGAGGTTGTTGATTCTATTTAATTATTTATTATCACTTGTATGGTTGTTCGCTGCCTAAATAATGACAACGCTCCAGAACTAAAGCTGGGTGAATTATATCGTATTGAAGAATATAATGTTGCGGGAAACTGCAAAGTCAGTCACATTGACGATGGAATTTGCTCCGATAGGTTTTATGCTTTGGGTCGGTTTGTAAAAGGACCGATTGAAATGGAGTGTCGTGAAGACTTCGCCGAATATCATAATCCAAAGCTTGATATCACATTGCGCGTATCACCTGTTGAGAACAGAGGTGGATTGTTTTGGGTTTTGTTTTATGGAGATAAATACATTACTCACAACAGATTTCGCCACATTATTGCGGACAAATACAACTTGATCATTGACTAAAATCACTATATAAAGCACAATAAACACATGAAGAAATCCCTACTCAATCCAACTCCCGCCCAAATCAAGCATCGCAATCGTTTGTGGGCGCTTGAATTGCTCAAAAACAAACGTAAGGCTCGTAACATCATGCATGATGATCATGGCGGGCGCTGTTGTCTAGCGGTTGCTCAAGACCTGTGTGTGAAAATGGGTGTGAAACTTTCAAACGAGCCAGAGTCAGCTTTGCCAGATAAAAATGTTGCAGCCTTTTTTGGTTGGGGCAACCAAAATCCATTTTTAAATATTATTAGCCGTGGCCAAAAGGATCGAGAAACCGCTTCCATGCTTAATGATGGTATCTTTTATTCTAACAGTAAAAAACAAAAACAATCAGGGCTTTCTCACAAGCAAATTGCTGAGTGCGTAATGAATACTTTTGTTCATCCAAAAAATCCCAAGCGCACTTTTGAAATCAAGTAAAACAACAAAATAAATACTAATCGTTATGAAAAAATCGCTATACGATCCAACTCCTGCACAAATCAAATACCGCAACCGTCTTTGGGCTCTTGAATTGCTCAAAAACAAGCGCAAGGCTCGCGAACAAATGCGAGATGGTCATGGTGGCCGTTGCTGCCTTGCTGTAGCAGAAGATGTTGCGCGATCTATTTGCGGCAAAGATTTTAAGCAGGGCGACGAGAATTATCCAAGCAGTGACACTCAAGCATTCTTTGGTTGGAATCGCAAAGACCCTTACCTGACAATCGACGGGGAAGAATACCGAGCAAGTGATTGTAATGACGGTGGAATTGTTTGCGAGAATGAAAAAATCCGTTATAAAGGACTCTCTCATGCACAAATTGCCGAATTGGTAGTCAACACTTTCGTTGTTACCAAGAAAAGGAAGCTTTCCTTCTCTATTTAAAAATAATAAAAAACAACAAAAACATGAAAATCGGAGATATCGTTAAATGTAAAAAGGCTACAGGATCTACATTCCTGCGAGGTTGGAAGCAATACCAGCTTGTCAATCAAAATCAACATGGCAATTGGCAGGTGAAGGATGAAGAAACTGGTGAAACTTCGGCTCACTGGTATAAACCAGAGCGATTTGAAGTCATTCAAGCATCGTCTTCCAAGCCTGAAATTGATTTGAGTCAAAAATATCGCACTCGCGATGGCAGAATTGTCAAATTGATTGGTCGTTCTCCCTGTGACAAAAAACCCATTGTCGGGAGTATCCAAGATAGCAATGGTTCTTGGACAACTCATGCATGGAATAAATACGGTGAATTCCGTGGGGGCATTAGTCAGAGCGATTACGATCTAGTTGCACGCACTACAATGAAAAGAATTAAGCTTGCAAACGGTCAAGAAGCGACTGTTTTTGATGACGGATCTGTCTATTTTGACATTGCCGTTCGCACGCTGACTATTCAAGATATGAATCTTTTGTTGAATCAAGCTCTTCAAGAAATGGCTGATTAATATCATTGGATATTCACTATTCACCCAATCGTGCCACTTTTTTCTTGCAAAAACTGTTAATCCCAAGTATCTTCACATCATGAGATGGCGATCAAAACGACGTGAAAAGTTTAACAGAAAGAAAGAGTGGCACGATTTCTTTTGTTTGCTCCCACGCTTGATTGATGCTGATGATGGCGAGAAAGTGTGGGTGTGGCTTGAAACAGTTGAAAGAAAAGGTTCAAGATGGTTTACTTACGATGGGGATGAGTGGTCTTTCTCCTATCGCCTGAAAAAATAAATAATAAAAAACACATGAAACAAGTAATTAATGAAATTCCCCAAGATTATGTTTATTCTGGCAAAGCTTGTAAAAGTAAATACTACGGCATTCAGTCGCGGCTAAATGGAAAGGGATTTATTCTTCGCGCAGACTATGGCGATGACCAATTATATACCAATCGATCAATTCAAGGCTTGACTTATGGGAATAGTTGGCCAACTATTCCAGCAAGTAGCAATATTCAACAATATATCAAAAATCTCATTGAAGGGAGTTTTAAAGTATTCGAATTCGAAACTCCTCAAGAGCTGTTCCTTTGGCTTGCAGAAAAATAAAATTCAAAATAAAATAACAACATGAAAATTGGAGATAAAGTTCGTAGGAAAATTAAGGCAAGGGGTTACCCTTGGGAAAATAATGATAAAATTTGTGAAGTTATCGAGGTTAGGGGGGGGGAGTTCTATCAAGCTTTCGCTCAATAGAGTTAGTATTAGTTGGTGGGATACTGATAAGTTTGAATTGGTCGAAAATTCTCAACCCGATTATCTTCAACAATTGAAGGACGCTCAGGATATTATCGGTAAGCGTATGATGTTCGGGAATGATCAATATACAGATATTATCGAATCTGTCGCTATCTATCCTAAGTATGATAAAGGACAAGATCTATCAATTAGGGTTCGCGATTACCTCAAAACTCACGATTATTGTGTAGTGGCTTTCTGGTGTGATGGGAAGAAATCTTATCCATTTGAGGAACTTAAACATGCTCCTGAGTTCAAAACAATGAAAATCGGTGATTATGATGCTAAGGTTTATGCCGACAAGATTGAAGTCGGTTGTCAAACTATTCCACTTTCTACTGTGAAAGAAGCTGTGAAACTGGCAGAATCAATCTAATTAAAAATACTTTAAACCCGCGATTTTCGCGGGTTTTCTGTTGACTCTCTACGAATATAGCATATACTAACGACATGAAACTGAAATACATTGGCGAAACCGAATACTCTAGTCTTCATGGTGGAGCTTTGCTTGTCCAAGGGAAATGTTACCAAGCTAAATCTTGGCGTGTAAAGAGTGAATGTGAAGCGTTGTATCTGGTTTGGAATGAAGAAGACATTCCCGTGTCTCGCCCAGCGCATTTGTTTGCTGACGCCACAACAGATCCTCAAGAACAACTGCAAACAGCCCTCAAGCAACGCAAGGAACTGGATGAGACAATCGCCAAGCTAGAAGAGCAAATCAAAAAAGAATATACGCCCAACGTGGGCGATAGATATCATTTTAATGGCTCATATTCTTATAAAAATGCGACCATGATGGTAGTTACATGGATACAAAACCAAAAAACATTTTATGCTTTGGCGCTAATTGATGTTCCAAACTGCCCCAGTAGTGCGGGAAAATTTTGGTGTCATCCCACAGAGGATATTAATGACATTTTTGGTGGTGTCCCGCATGATAAATTCACTAAAATCCAATAACTCATGAACGCATCAACTGCAATTCAAAAAATCAAACAATTTAATAGGGATCATCAGGTTCGGGCTATGTTGGCTCGCGATGTTGAATCGTTGAATCTGCGGAAGGGAATGACTGGTTACGTTCGCATCCACATTCTCGATGAAGCTTTCACTTTTCTTTTTGATGATCCAGCGTATGCAAATATCAAGTTCCCACTAGAAGAAATTGTTTTGTTTGCTATCCACGATATCAACTATTACCCATCGCATGATTGAAGAATGGAGAGATATCGAAGGCTCAAATGGAGCATATCAAATCTCTTCTTTTGGACAGATACGCAATAAACGTGGCCGAATCTTAACTCCTCAACTCAGAGAAAGAAAAGGCCACAAAGCATTTAAAATAAAATTAAACATCGGCGGCAGAAAGTGGTTTTTTATTCATCGTTTGGTGGCGGCTGCATTTTTAATTAATGACGAGGATAAGCCACAAGTTGATCATATCAATCGTGACTCCTTAGATAATAATGTAGTCAATCTACGTTGGGTAACAGAGAAAGAAAACAAACAAAATAGATCAAACGTCAAGGATCACTCACCGATAGGGGCGGTGAGTGCATCGAATCCAGAATCAAACCCAGCCGCCCCTATCGGTTGAAGTGCATCCGCTTGTTCTCACTTTTATGATCCACAGCTTAAAGACATGGCCTGAGTATTTCGAGGCAGTCCGCCAAGAGCGGAAGACTTTCGAGATTCGGAAAAATAACAGAGAGTTCAAGGTCGGCGACTGGCTCCAACTCCATGAGTGGTGCCCAAAGTCGAAAGACTACACGGGGCGAGTGATACTGACTCGCGTCACCTACCTCACGGACTGGGAGCAAAAGCCAGGCTTCGTGGTCATGGCTATCACGCCGCCAGAGCAGGTAACTGGAGGTGAGAACGCAATAGGTGAGGGATCGCCGCCCTCACGGCACGACGCAAAACAGGAGCGAAACGGCGATTCCCTCCACTGACTTGTTCGACTTATGGCTAAAATCATCACAGAAAACCCGCTAGATCGGGACAAAGACATCCTCGGAAAGAGCTTCACAGTGAAGCAATGCGAGGCTCGGGAGCACGGCGACAACGAAGGTTGCGTGTGCAAACTCATTGGACGCGAAGTGACCCTCACCAAGCGGTATGAAACCCCATTCGTGGGAACGGCATCTTTCCACATCAAAGGCAAGAAGCAGCGGGTGCGACTCTCGGAGCTTGGAATGCCGAACCGCTATTGAGTCGAACGTCTCCAGTGTGGCGCAGAGCCACGACTCAAAAGTATGAACACAAAATCAAACTCCGCCGTGGCGATTCATACACCACTACTTTAGTCAATGCTAGAGCGGGGTAAAACAAGAGAAAGTATTCTGTGGTTATTATGCCGAAGACATGGATGAAAACGGATTATTTCCAGATGAAAGAGCAATAGTAGAGTCTGTAGAAAGATAATTACAAACAATGTTCAAAGTGTTGGGGCCAGAATGATTTATTTGTGTTTTATAAATACGCTTTGTGATAAATGAAAAAGGTTTTTGTGTGACATTATGACGCAGACGTTTGTGCATATGTGACAAGCTGACACAGTAGAGTAGGATTATCCTTTTTTTGTGTGACAAAATGACGCACTATTAGACGTTTGAGAAGGACAAAAATCCTTTGGATGAATTGTGAACGTCTGATCACTAAATACGCGGAAATCCTTGATTTATCAAGGTTTCCAGCACTTTCCTACCCCCAACATAACAACTTTAACATATAAGATATACATACAGAACATACAAAGCATAATTGGTGAGCATATGTGAGTGTGTTGTAGAGGGTGTGGGTGAGATGATTTGCCCAAACTCAATCTCCCAAACCATTTTATGCGACTAAAATACCCCCATTTTACCCTTGACCCCATGGCAAATAACCCCTATACTACTAGGCAAATGAAGAAAATCGCTGTAATTGTAACGTGTTTGGTGGTCAGCATACTGCTGACTCCTTTTTTGATGATCTTGTGCGGAATTTTGGGCGCGTTGGCTAGTGGAATTGCGTATTGGCGCGGTATCTGTAGCGATATTGCTGTTGCTTGGCGAGGTCCAAAAGAACCAAAAACCATCTGGGAAACACATTTGGAGCGTATGAAAGCAAAAAATAAAAACAAATAATGTCGTATTTGTATTAGTAGATACGAAACGCTATTAGAAGTGTCTCGTATTAGTATTAGTTAATACGAAATCTGTTTGGCTTGCCCCGTTCCAAATTCTTCCAGCGCCCTTTTTGCGAAAGAGAGTGCTTTAAATAACGCGCAACTTCGTTTTTGTTTAAAAAGTCTCGGGTATTCAAATCGTATTCTGCAAAAAACTTTTCGAGCAAATATAGTAGTTGTTTTTGTTCTTGTTTATTCATGTTTTTTATAAGCAATGGAATTTAAGAATTCTCCAAAAAACATAGTAGCTGAAAAGGCATCAGTATTCGTGAAAAATTCTTTTGCTATCTGAGGAGAAGTTTCATATTTAGCCCTAAAGCTATTTAATAATTCTTTTTCGACGTTATGATTTTTATGGAAAGCAAATCGACTCCACGAATAATGCAAATCGTCTATCGAAGAGCCCCCATAAGAATAAAAGCTGCTAGCATGATGCATCATTCTGCGAAATGGATAATTGCTACGCCCAAACTTTACTATTTTTCGTTTAGTATCACATAAGCAATATACGAAATATAAATCAGATGTGGACTTTATGTGTTTCAAAAAAGAATATTCAGGATTAGTTTGAATGTTGGGGATATTTTTAATCCATATAAAATTTTTGCCGAAAACGTTCTTATAAAGATCTTGACCTGCTTTTGCAGATGCGTATAATTCCAAAGGTGTCATATTCGTATTTACACCGACAAATGCGACATGTGAAATCGCGAATCTTTTTCCACCAAATAAAACAAAATAAAACATGAACACAACCGAACCAAATAAAACAGAAGCACCGATCAGCAAAATCCGCAGCAAGTATCTGATGGATCAATATAGAAAGCTTATTAATCTGGTGCCGCATGGTAAGCATAAGAATCAAAAGGGCACGAAAGGTGCGTTTGGTAAGGCGAAACGCCTCAGCCGCAAATAAGACAACCGCAAATAAACAAACCGCAAATAAAAGCGCGCCAAATATGAAACCCAAGGCGACAAATAAACGACTATCGTTTCTTATACTAGACGAACTGAGCCAACTAATCAAATCCTTTCTTTTGGCTGCTTTGGTAGTTGTTCTTTTTGTTTCGTTTGTTTTGGCGTGTTTTTATTGTTTTTAAATGGCTTTTGCCCCGCTCATTTTTAAGCAAAAAAATGTTGACGAGCCCCGAAACGTCCAGTAGAGTCCTCCCAACATGAGCAACGAAACACAAGCCAAACGTCGTGGTCGCCCAGCAGGTAGCAATTCTTTTGTCAAACTGCGCCTTGAAGATCTTATCGCCATCGTAGGAACGGGTGCCGTGGTGCCCATCTCCAAAGTGTGGCTGCGCGATCAAAACATTTCGATTGGTGCCGCTGTGGTGCCTGTCGCTATCACCCCCGCACCTGAGCCCGTAGCAGAAGAAGAAAAAATCTCTTTTAGCCTCACTACCTTCGATGATGAAGATGGCGGCGAAAAAGATGAAGAATGATGTTGACAGCCCCGTCCTGATCATTCATTCTCTCTCCAGCAACCAACCCCACATCATTATGTTTAACGACCTCATCGGACAAGACCACATCAAAAACTCCCTGTCATTCTATGTGGATGGCGCGAAACGTGGTAGTGCGGTGCCGCCACTCCTCTTCACTGGTGCGCGTGGCCTCGGCAAGACTGAGTTTGCCCGCAAGATGGCCAAAGCTCTCAAGAAACCCCTTCTTGAACTCAACTGCTCAACCATCAAAAACAACACGCAATTCTTCGAACAGATTTTCGTGCCTGTGGTGATGAACAACGAAGTGACGATTCTCTTCGATGAGTGCCACGCAATGCCCCGCGAACTGCAAGATGCATTTCTTACGGTCTTTAACGTGGAGAAAAGCAGCCGCAAACATTTTGAGTGGCGTGGTTCGACCATGGAGTTCGACTTTACTAAACAAACCTATTTGTTTGCTACCACCGAGCCTGACAAGATCTTCACTCCCCTCAAGGATCGTTTCGAGGAGATTGACTTTCACCCCTACACCGACAGTGAGCTTGGCAAGATCCTGCAAAAGCGTGCTGATTGGGTGGCGCTGGATAGTTCTCTGGTTCCTGCGATTGTTGAAACGCTGCGCGGCAATGCACGTTCCGCAGTCAAACGCGCCAAACAAATTGAAATGTTCTGTGAAAACAAAAACATCAGCAAGTTCGGCGCAAACGAATGGAAGCAAATGTGTGGTGTGTTGGGTATCAAACCCAATGGACTTACCAATGCAGAAGTGCAAGTCTTGCAGATTTTGAAAGAACGTGGCGCATGCACGCTGGCGATGCTGAGTGCCGCCACTGGCATGTCTCGCACCGCTCTTCAACGTGACATTGAAATGCATCTTCTCCGCAAGGGCTACATGCGCATCAATGGACTGCGCGAAATCACTGGTGCTGGTCAAAACGCTCTTTCTAAAGTGTGAGGTTGGACTGCGGTGGGGGAAGCAATTCCCCCACCTTTTTCCATTGACAACCCCGATTCAAACAATTAATCTTTCCCCGACATGAAAGACTTCCTCAAGCAAGATCTACAAGTAGGCGATGTGGTAATATATTTCTCCACATCATATCGTGAATTCAAGGTTAATCGAATCGTTAAGATTACCGAGTGTTTTGTTTTTATTGATGAAGGTTATGCATGGCGCAAGCCATTTAAACAACCAGGCCAACAAGTAATCAAACATCCCGACCAAAAAGTTCTTGACACCCCCGCCCCCAACAACTAACCTCCTCTCGACATGAAACCTCTCAACTACCTCATCAGCAACAACGGCCTTGGCATTGCAGTCGGCATCATCGGTGACAAGCAACAAGCAGAGCAAGATGCCGTTCTGGCCGAAAACATCTATGGATCAAACCACTCAGACCATTTGTTTGCTAGTCTTGTTTACATGTCTAGCGTGTCGCAATTCAAAAAATTCCTTACGCTGAAAGAATACTTCTTGATTTGGGATGAGCATTGGGGCAAAAACAAGGTGTCAGGCCGACGCGATCCTGCGCTGATCATGCAATTCACTCGACGCGCCATCAAGCGTGCCCGCCTGATCATGCAAAGCAACGTCCAATACGAAAACTTCATGCAGGGTCTTTCGGCCCGAAACAACGAATATCAACTTGGCGGTTATCAAGACGAAGCCGCCGAAGCCTAATAACACAAACCAATAAAACAAAATGAAAGTAATCATCGTCCCACCTGCTGCACCGCCGCTTCTCACAAAGCGCGAAATCCTTCAAAAGGAAGGCGTTTACGCTTCTGTGGATTCCATATCCCCACATATTCGTTATGTGGTTAACGTCAATGGAGAATGTTTTATCTTTGGGGATATTTGTCAAATTTACAAATCGGCTATTTTTGATATTGACAGCGATACTCGGTGCTATTACCCTACCAACGAAGCAATTGTCTTCACCACCGAAAAAAACTCTTAATAAACTAAACATGAAAACATACGCACAAACCAGAGGGGACAAATCGTTTGATTGGAACCAATTCCTTAGTCGGGATGATATTTCAGAGTCGGAATGGAGCAGAGCAAACTCCCGTGCTTCAAGCTGGGTCACTTGCGCCTGTGGTAATCAATGCAGCATAATCCCGCGTGAAAGCAATGGAATGCCCAAAGACCCCATTCTTTCTCGCCTCGGCGGCGGCGATGGTGGTTTTTACACCGCAATCAAAAATCAAGATGCCGCAACCGCCCGACATCTGCTTCACCTGATTGAGCTTCGCAGCGCGTTCTTGATTCAAGACGTTCGAAAACAAAAGCGTGAAAAGGCCAAGGAAGGTATCGCCAAAGCAATTCAGAACGCTTTTGATGCTGAATTGAACGTGGTTGAAATCAATAACTTGGTTGCGCAAAAGCTTGCTGGCCTCATCTAAACTACTAACTAATAAATAACATGAACTATTCAGCAATCCAAAAGGCATTTGTTTCTGAAATGAAACTGAAAAAGGGTGATCGTGTCAAAGTGATGCGCAAGCCGATTTTCACCAAACGCGATGATGCTTCAACTATGGAATACAACTGGCCCTGTGTTTGGCCAACTCCCATGGATAAACATGTGGGCAAAACATACAGAGTATGGAGCATTGATTCTAACGGTATTCGCTTGGATAACGATTATTACTATCCCGTGTTCGTCTTGCACAAAGTAGAGGATGCGATTGAACCAATCAAAATCAATCATACCTATTCTGCCGAAATCAAAGACAACGGCGATGTGAAAGTTGGATGCACTACGGTATCATATGCCATCCTCAAGAAAATCTACAACGCCGCAACCAAACAAAAAGAAAAGAAATAATATGCGTTACAATAAATTCTTGACTTGTGCCGTGGGTGTTTGGATTGGTCTGTTGCTGATGTGGCTTGCCATTTGGGCGGCGATCATCTACACCGCGATCCACTTTGCCAGCAAATATTGGTGAGCGAAATAAAAGCGGGGGCGAAAGCCCCCGCAAAACGTATCCCCGCCAAATATAAAAACAGCAAATAAAAAAACGCTTAATAAACACATTGCACACACAATCATAACACGTTGATGTTCAATGGTTTATGACGAAAAGTTGTAAGTGACTGAGTTTCAAGGAGTTATGGGGGCAGGGCGGGGGCGCGGCTGTAACTCTTTGATTTTTAAAGACTTATATATTACGCTTTGTAAAGCTCTCCGAGTTCAACCAAAGCATCCCAATCATGAGGATCAATGCCCATGCGGCGATAGGTCTTTTCGGACTCAACCTGATCGGCATCAGAAGGATCAGGATATCCCCAGTATCCAAACCATTCATTTGATTGTTCTTTTAGATTAGCCTTGCTTCGCGCCTTTGCGTCAAAGTGTAAGCGATTGCGGCGGCAGTAACTACAAGACCCGCCATGTCGGCAGGATCTAGCAAAGCGGCGGCTGTCAAACTTTTTTGGGTAATCTTTTTTTCTTGAGCGGCTCATGATGTATTTTAAACCTTTGAAATGATTCTGTCAAAGGGAATTTCTACCCCGTCAACCAATTCTTCCAGCATGGCGATTGATTGGCGGCGAGAATCAAAACGAGTGGTGACTTTGTAACGCCTCAAAACAAAACCAAAGCGTTTAAAGACTTTGTAAGTTTTTTCATCTTGTCCAAACCATTTTTTAAGTTTAGCAAGCGAAACAAAACCATAGCGGGAGCGTTCATTATGGAATGGGTATAGGCCATCTGCCCATGGCGATTTGTGATAGTTGTCGTTGAATGCATGGCCAAGAATATCCCAAAGCACAGAAGTAAAAAGGCAATTACATCCTTCATACTTGACTGTGCAATTGTATGGTCCGATTTTTTTCGTGCGGTGTTCGATACGGTAGAAGAACTTGGACATGCGGAAACCTTATCAGCCGCCATGGTTTCGTCAATTGTTTTTTTAATTATTTTTAAGTCATTGGTTTTAAAGGAGTTATGACTCAGGGGCTGGCCCGCCGCTGTAACTCCTTGATTATCAACGAGTTACGCAGGCTAGTTATTCTTCGCTCAGAATTTCATTTATTTGCTTGACAACCTCGGGCAATTCATCCACGCCGAGGAGCGGCATCCGCTCCCCGACTACCCCGTCAAGGATTGGATGCGCATTGATCGATTGCACAGAGCGGTTTTCGTGCGCGGCGTCAATCAAAAAATTTCCAGCCGTTTCGGTTGCTAAGATAGTGCGGAAAATGTTCATCGCTTCATTGATATTAAAAACAAAAGAAAAGTTAAGAGAACTAAAACTTTGGGGTCCATCAGGCCGCGCCCCCTTCTACGGGCTCAAGAACGAAACCTGTCAAGTCTTTTTTAGCGCGTCCTTTTTCTACAAGGCCAACCACTTTGCCAGCGCCATCCAAAAACCGCGCATCCGTTTCGTCGCCGTTCACAACGTCCGCGCCGAAGAAGCGAGCGGGAAGCGCCTTGCGGAAAACAACCGCCACGTTTCCGCCTGATTTCAAGACAGATTCAACCACGCTTGCGGGGGTGTTTTCCTTGCGGGAAAAAGTCAAGTGATAGTTTTTAGGCATTTCGCCAGCGAGGAAAGCCGACATGCGGGAAAGGCTGGCGGTGTAGTCATAAAATTGCACGGAAGGAAACAAGCTGAAAACGGTTTGCCCGTCAAGTTTGATTTTCTCCCATGGCAGATCGCTTGTGAGATTCAAGCGGAAAGCGGCTTGCATGCCATTTTTATTTGCTTTTTTCACGGCTGCGGTAATTTCCTTGACAAGCTGCCGCATGAATGCCGACTTGTCAGAGAAAAACAAACGAGTCTTTGCGATGCGAGCCTTTTGGACAGTGGAATAGACGCCCATTCCTGCGGTGTTGAGACATGCAGCGGCACAGCCTGCGGATGCATCCTTACACGTATTAAAGCCCGAAAGATTGGATGGAGCAAGGTGGATGCCGAAGGTTGAGAAACCAAGTTTTTCGCCCTTGCGGATTTTGGTGTTGGAAGTGGTGAGAAGTTTCACGGCCAAAAGATAGCCTTTGCGGAAGGTAAGTCAAGCGGTTTCGACATATTTTTTCGACAAACTTTCTCGATAAAAAAACTTGACACAAAAAAACAACAAAAAAAACTTGACACGTAAGTCATTGATTTTCAACGAGTTATGGCCGCGCCCCCGCCCCGCCGACGTAACTCCCTAAGAATCAACGAGTTAGGGCTATGGCAATTTTTTGTTTGACAAACGAGGAAAGCCGCCCCCTTGCGGGGACGACTCTCGACGCTCGGCGCTCATGCTCCCACCACCACCAGCGGCTCGATTTCGGGAGCGTCTGCGGGGTCAATGTCAAGCGCAATCTGCGGACGATGATCGGCAATGCGGTCGAAAATGCTTTGCGTTTGCATCGTGCGGAATGGCAACTTGCTAAGATCACCGCCTTTGAGGTTTTCCGTGATGCTATTGTAAAGAGTCCAAAGGGTGCCGCCCTTGAATTCTTCATGGCGTGGATTGCGGAACTCTTGCACCGCGCTGTAGATATCGCGGGCGGGGAATGCTTTGCTGTCCACAAGATCGATGAGGAGATCCGCCGCACGGTCGCGGCTGATTTCTGTCTGCTTGTAAAGCTCAATTCGCTTGCCCATGTCATTCCAGTGAGAAACCACTCGGGCGACAGCATCCGACAGCACGCGGGGGAGATCCGCCATGATATTCGTGGTGTGGCGGCGAGCCAACTTGATATCAGACGAGAAGCAAAGATTTTCACAGACCAGCATGCGATTGCCAACGCACACGCTGGCGGCGAAGCTCTTGTCGTGCGCGTTGCGCAGGCCAAGGACAATCTGACGATCCGCGCCATCGATATCGGAGCCCTTGAGGGTGAAGCCGCCAAAGTAACGTTGGCCGCCACGGGCGAGGGAATGCTCTTCCATGCCGATTTCCAGACCCGCACGGCTCACAGCTTCACGGGTAAGCTCCACAAGCGAGAAGTGAGGGATGGGGGTGAAGGACTCAGTTTTATCGGGAGTTTGCACGCCCATGAGTTGCTCGGCATTCACTTTATTTTTGGCGATGATCAGTGACATATTCAGTGGTTTCTATTGGTTGGAGTTGGAAGCGCCATCAGCGGCGACAGGGAAAGAATACATGATGCATGGGATGGGTCAACACGTTTTTGATTGTTTTTGTGTTTTTATTTGTTTGCGCATTTTTTGCTTTATGCTTGACATGCATAAGTCGTTGATTTTTAACGAGTTGCGGGGGCGCGGCGGGGCCGCAGTCATAAGTCCCTGAGAATCAATGAGTTGTGGCTTTTCTAATTTTTTGATTGACAAGCAGAAACCCGCTCCCCTTGCGGGGAGCGGATCGGGCCTGTCAAGCGGAAACTTCTTTGACGAGCTTTCCGCAGCGGAAGGTCACAACCGCATCCTTGTGAGCGGATGCCCACGTTTCGGTGTTGCGGTTGACGAAGGGGACGTATCCCGCATCCTTCACGTTATTCACGCCACCCTTGAGAAGCCGCTGATATTTGTCCTTGCCATTGATGACACGAACGGAACCGTCCTTCTTGACGAAGGTGATGGAAAAGAACTTTCCTTTGGTTTCGGCGATGAGGTTGTCGAGTTCGACTTGCATGGTTGGTTTCATTTCTTTGGTTTCTTTGGTTTGGGGTTCGGGAGAAGAGTAACTGGTTTTCCAGATCATGTCAAACAAAAAACGGGCGACAAGTTTGATCAAAACCATAGTAAAAAAAAGATTAAAAATGACAGTGGCGGTGATGAGGTTGTCGGTGGTCATGGTGTTGGTGGGTGACGGGGAGAGCTTAGGCGCGTTGGGCGCGTCTGTCAACATTGTTTTTGAACTTTCTTTTCAGAACGTCAGCCGCTTCGCGGCGGGAAATGAAAACAGAAACAGCCATCGAATCGTTGTGGAACGTGGCAAGGACATCGACATTTTTGTTGCCAGGGACTGTGCTGATGTTGAAAAGATCGGTTTCATACCAGCGGTTGTGTTTCATGCGTGTGATGGTGAACTTGGGCATGCGCAGAGAGTATCAGAGGGACCGACGAACGACAAGAACTTTCTGCATTTTTTCTGAAAAAAAATTACTGCGCATTTTGTGCTTTCGCTTGACCGTTAGATTCTAATATGATCCTAACAGTTTTCGTAAGTCGTTGATTTTCAAAGAGTTATGGCGGCGCGGGGGCGGCGAGGTTGTAAGTCGTTGATTTTCAGTGAGTTAGGGAGGGCGACCACCACAATCGCCCTCCCCTTGTCACCATGCCATGTCAACCAGAAACTTTTTCCTTGACCATTGAAACGTATCTGTCGGCAAGTTCAGCCATACGCTCAAGCTCCATAGTCGCATCCTTGCGGGTTTTGGGATTTTGGACCAACTCAAGCAAGATCGGCAAGACGCTGGACCAAGTGGGTGTGCAATCAATCATTTGGGGCATGGCGGTGATTTTAAAGGGTTAAAAAGGCGAGTCAAGCATTTTCAAGAACTTCTAAGACTTTTCGATGTTTTGAGGCGATATCACCGCCAAAGCCTCGCATTGCCTGAGATAGATCAACGATTGTTTTTTCGTTTTTGATTATTAAGAATTCAGAAAAATTACGATACGAAAGAGTCCCGCTTTTGAACATGGCAAAGGCAACACTTTCTGTATTGTGGAATCGGTGGCGCAAACCGCTCATGTCAGCTTTGTCAATCAGAATCCAAGGATATGTTTTAGCTATCATTGGCGGCAGGATTGTTTGTTTTGTTTTTTCTTTTTGTCAGGAATGACTTTGGTGGATGGGGCGAAACGAATGCGTTGTTTCTTGGGTGGTAGGGTGAGGGTGACTTTCATGGCGGCGAGAATTTAGCCAATGCGATAGAATTTGTCAACTTCTATTTGTTCTTTTTTCACCTCATAAAAAGAGACTTTTCCATTCACACCGCCGACTTGTTCGCAGCAGATTATCCGATTTGTTCCATCGTTAGGAGTAAAAAAGAATCTTTCGCTTACTAAAGAAAGCCTGCGGGAAGCTGCATAATTTTTGCTCCATTCGTCCACAATGCGCTCTCGCTCTTCTAACTCGCGAAACCTTTCTTGTTGAGAGTCAAAGTGCAATCGGTTAATCCAAAACATTCGGTCTGCAAGGGTCGCTTCAAAACGAATAAATGTGATGCCCCACTTGTAATCAAACAAAGGATTTTCAGCAAGATAACGAAGGTTATTGACAGTGATTTTCATGGCGGCGAGAGAATACAAAAGCGGGGGGGATTGTCAACCTTTTAATCGACCCTATCTTCGTAATCTTCCAAAAGATAAGCGGCGATTTCCGCATCTGTTTTCAGGTGATCGGGAACGATTGTTTCGATTTCAACAAGCGCAACATATCCGCGCCCGTTATGAGTGAAAACAACAAGTTCACCGTCTTCGTGTTCAAAGAATTGAGGATTGTTCATGTCGGGAGAAAAGTAATTGATTAAAAACAGACTGTCAAGATAATTCCACCTTCATCCAAAAACAATCGCCAGCTTGGATTCCCATGTTATTCAGGATTTTAGTTTGTTTTGGTATGATGTAGAAAAGTTTACCATTCAACTTTGCATAGTTGCCATTAGCCTCCCACAAGATCTTGCGGAAACCTTTGGTTTTGGGATTTTTCTTGCGCAATTCAAAATTCGCCGACAGTTGCGCTTTGGACACGCCCGCAAGTGTTTCTGTGAAGTCAACACAAATCACGTAATCTGTGCCCAAAATGCGAAAGAAGTGTTTGTCGGTGGAGGTGCGGCTGAGCGTCAGTTTCATGATGGGGAAAGTTTAGGGGTGGGGAATGAGATTGTCAACAATTAAATTCTAACTGTAGTGCGAGCGGGAATTCCAAGGGTGCGGCACCACTTGCGCCAGTTTTTGCCGTGAGCCATTTCGTATTTATTGACGACATACGTGCCGCGCTCTTGATAGTCAAGCAAATGAGCTAATTCATGCAAGAAAATTTCACGGAACAAGCTGAAAGATTGCAAAACATGAACGGCCAATTCAATCCTTGGCTCATCGCCAGCATATGCCAAACCATTTACTTTCTTTGATTCAATCCAAGAAACGGTAGCGTGCGACATGCCCCATTGTTTCAGGGTAAGGCGAATGTATTGCGCAACTTCTTGCTCGGTCAACATGCGAAGAATCTACAGGATGGGGCGGGGCTTGACAAGTGTTTTTTTCTTTTTTTTTGATGTGCGTAAGTGATTGATATTCAAGGAGTTACGAGGGCGCGGCAAGGGCGCAGCCATAAGTCTTTGATTATTAGGGAGTTGGGGAATCGGCCACCACAACCGATTCCCCTTCCACCCAGTCACCATGTCAAGAAATTTCTTCAATGATTTTCAACGCTGCTTGCGCTTCTTGTTTCCAGCGGGGGCGCATTTCTTCCATGATTTTGCCCCACAATTCTTTTGCTTTGGCTGCTCCGACTTTGTGCCGCTCTTCTTCGCAACGGGGCGAAACAATTTCACTTGTCGAGACAGAATCCCTGCCGTTATGATATGCTTCTTTGATTTGTGCGATAATGTCAAGGCATTGGGCATCATTGATGCGGACATGCTCACGAAAGTATTTCGTGCAAGTCGGAATGTCTTGATCAGGCTCCCAGCGTTGCGGGATTTCCGCCACCTTTGCCAACCAATACCACCCATTTGCTTCGGCATGCATGGGAACACCGTCGAGATCCGAAAGGTGAATATCAACCAATGGTTTCAAATCGGGGCGATACTTGAGAATTTCATCATGCAGACAACCGCAGCGACGGCATCCATCCGCAGTGATAGAAAAGTGTTTTGATGCTTCGATCTTGATAATGAAAGGGAATCCTTCGGAGTCTTTGGTGGCGATTGTTTTTTTCATGGCGGGGAGATGGTGGCGGTTTGCGGCGAATGAGTCAAGGTATTTTAAGAAGAAATTTCAAATGCCCAAGCGGGTTTTGACTTGTCTGGCTCAAAAGAAACATAAGGCCGAGAATCAAGCCGTTTCAATGGAAAAGATGCTCGCACAGTAACAGACTCTTCCAAAGACCCCTCTGCATCTTCAAGCACAACTGGCAAGTCTCCATGTTGAGCGATTAATGCTTGCAAGTGAAGAATCAACGTCGATGCTTTCATGTGGTAAATCAATCAAGATTAAAAGCCCTTTTCCGCATTTGCTCATCCACCTGACGAGACAGCCAAGGGCGATGCGCGAAAATCTTAGGGCCAAAAACTGGCTTGCGCGAACGCACGGCAAAAGAAGCGAGCCAATTCAACACTTTCATTGATACGGAACTTTTCATGGGTGGATTGTGTGGTTTGTTGGTTATGGTGTCAAGAAAGAAAATGCTGCCCGACCTCCAGGACTTTTACCCCGCCTTTTGTTCCTGCTGTCTGTGGCCCGTCAGGAGGCGTTTTCTGCTCAGGCGTTCCCTCCCTCGCACGCCCAAAGACTAGCACTGTTCAGAATGCTTTGCAAGAGGTTTTTTCATAAATCAGCAAATCAGCCGCAATTTAATAGTGATTAAATACCCGATAAATAGCTTGACATGCCCGTTCTAACAGTTTTTAAACAAAAGCATACCAAGTCATAAGTCATTGATTACCAAAGAGTTGTGGCAGCGGGGCAGGCGCGGGATCGTAACTCCCTGAAAATCAAAGAGTTACGATGTCAAGTTATTTTTTCTCTCCAAGATCAACAATTTGTGGATTGCGTTCCATGGCGTAAGCGATGAAAGATCCGTTTTGATAGCAAAATTTGTCAGCGGGCGCGGCAATCAAGCGTTTCATGGCATGACTCCAAAAATCGTCGTGATAGTTTTGCGTAGTGATGTGGCCGATTTGACTCCGCATGCATCCTTTCACAAAAACAAAAAATTTGGTTGTGTTTTTCTTGCGGGAGTTTTTGCGCTCGCCGTATGGGGTTTCAACGGTCGTGCGAGTTTCGATATGGCCGCCATCAAGAAACCAATCAAGGATTTCTTTTGCTTCTTGCATATCGCGATCACTAGAAAGCGAAACAAAAACATTATCTGGACAAAAAATGCTTTGCAAGAACTTTTTCCCGCCGACATCATTCAAGGCGATCAAAGCTTCTTGATTGGCGCGGATTGCATCGAGGCGCTGTGCAGTGGTCATGGTGTGAGTCTAAGGGTGAAAATACAAATGTCAACCAACAAATACGAAATCATCAAATAGCCAATTATTTTTTTTGCTTGACAAGTTGTAAGTCGTTCATTTTCAACGAATTATGAAAAAGGGGCGGGCGCTCGCTCATAACTTGTTGATATTCAGTGAGTTATGACTTTAAGATTTTTGATTGACAAGGTTGGCTGGCCCTCACCACAAGGGCCAGCCGTTCACCATATCACGCAAGAAAAGCGTATGCCCAAAAGGGGATTTGAAAGCCAATGATGCAAGCGAGTGCGATTTTCATTTTGTGGGGAAGTTGAGTGTGGAGTGCGCTTCATGCGCTGGGGAGAGACTAACGTGGGGATTGAACCCGCGCAAGGTTTTTCACATAAAATTCAAAGTTTCAATTGCAACGTATTCTTCAACGCCATTATCAAAAGAAATGAGAGCTTCATCCCCTTCGATTCCGAGAACGTAAACGGCTTGGCCACGGTAAATTGCGAATTTGTCAGACATGGTGTGGGGTAGGTTTGGTTTTTGGTTTTTAGAGAACTTGAATGAAATGGAAGGTTTCGGAACCCGCCCAGCCTTCGCGGCCATTCTTCATGAAGTAGGCAAAGCCATTCTTGAATCCAGTGAAGATGCCGAAGTTAGTCAAGGAACCAACGGGGGTTTCGGTGGTGAAAGCTTGACGGGGAGTGTTTTTGACGAACGGGCGTTTGGTGGTGGACATGCGCAAAGGATAAGCGAGGAACCGACTAGGCGCAAGCTCTTTTTTCTATTTTTCTCGAAAAGAATTTCTGCGCATTTCTTGCTTTGTGCTTGACTTGCGTAACTCGTTGATTTTCAACAAGTTATGGCCGAGCGCCCGCCCCCATGTGTAACTCGTTGACGTTCAATGACTTACAACAGCAAAAAAAAATCAAACAAATATCTTGACAGTGCCGCCGCAGCGCGGACGCGAGCTGCAAATCGCCAAATAGCAAATAGCAAATAGTAAATACAGAAATAGTAATCGCGAATAGTGATTCGTGAATAGCGATTCGCGTATTCCAATACGTGAATTTCGATTCGTGTATTTCGATACACGAATTCCAGTTCGTGAATCGCGCTTCGCGCTTGGTCCGCGCCTAGCGCCTAGGGGTCCGCGCCTAGCGCCTAGGGGTCCGCGCCTAGCGCCTAGGGGTCCGCGCCTAGCGCCTAGGGGTCCGCGCCTAGCGCCTAGGGGTCCGCGCCTAGCGCTTAGGGGTTAATGAGGGGGAGGTTTTACCCTCCCCCATGGTTAAATTCATGCCTTGGAAATGGAAACCGTGCTTTTCCATCTTTCGCTTTCTTGACCTTGAACGCGGGCGGCGGCGGCTTGTTTTTCAAGCGCCTTGAACTTGTCAACGATTGCCTTTTCTTCCGCTGTAAGGCTTGCCATTGCAAGCGCCGTATCCGCTTGGGAAACGGCAGCGCTTTTCTTTACCATAGAAAGGGAAGATGATACTTCGAAGGAAAGTGTGATTGTTTTCTTCTTTCCGTCGTCAACAATCTTTCCGAATTGAGAAAGGACGTTTCCAAGGGTATCGCTGCCAGTGGTTTCGATTTGCATTTTCTTGTGTGGTGTGGTGTTGAGTCGCTTTCACTCGCGACGGGGAGAGAATAAAAGACGGGGGAGAGAATCACAAGCTCTTTTTTGTGTTTTCGGAAAAAAAATCGATGAAAGAATTTTCACTTTGAGCTTGACCCCCCCTATTTCTCAAAAAAATTGTTAGATGCGATCTGCTAGAAGTGAGGGGGGACTATTTTTTCAATCTCCCACCCATAAACCCACAACACCATATTTCGGGCAGCTAAAAAAATCGGGACGCCATTTTTGAAAAACCCATTTCAATCACAAACCCAAAAAAAGTGTAAAAACTTGTATGCCAGTTATTACTTATCGAGATCTTCCTGTAACCATTACGGGTTCTGATGATTCCACTTACTTTGCTCCTGTATCAAGCATCTCAATCTCAACACAAAACCAACTACAGCCATCGCGCATCCTCGCGAACAAGCAAAACAATAACTTTCGTATTGGCGGCGAATTAAAAACAAAGATAAACTTAACATTTGCGGCTGCTGTGGATGGTGGCGCGAATTTCAATTTGGCGGCGGCCATGTTAGAAAAATTTACAGGCCAAAAATACATCTCTCATTTGGTCATCGGGCGCAGCGACTTTAGTGGTTGCTACTTGGATTCTGTTAGCATGGATATCAACAACTTTGGCCCCGTCATGGTAACGGCAGAATTGACTTGTTTGCGCCCCCCATCTAACACATCATTACAAAAAGAAATCTACAGCTTCTCAGAAATCGAATATAATGTTGTTGATTATTTGGCTTATGGCAACAATACAAACGTTAATGATGGAGATGCATTATCAGATGGCAACATTGAAACTTTATCATACAAAGTGATGTGTGACCGCAGTTATACCACAAGCATTGGACAAACGGTGCCCAACAATGTGTTTTTGAATCAAGTAGAGAAACAGTTAAGCATCAAGGCCCGAAACATCGGGGAGTTCATGGACTATGAATCATATGGTGGCGCAATTACTATCAAGCCGCAAACACCCAATGGAGATTTTATATCCAACAGCGGCTTCTCATTGTCTGCCAACGCTCGCATCATTAGTCAGAACCTATCCGTTCAAGAAGGTGATATTTTGGCGGGTGATATTGTTTTAAGTGAGCTAGTGCTGTGATTTTAGGTGTAATCTAAAATGAATGGCGAAGAAAAAACTCGACAAGTCGGGTTCTCTTGAGTTCCACCCTCAACTAGAACATAAAATTAGAACTAAGCAAAAAAAGTTCAAATTTACAGAAAAACAAGTCCACTTTTTGGACATGCTTCTTGACCCCCAGAACTCTATTGTTTTTGTCTCGGGTCCAGCGGGAACATCCAAGACATACATGGCTCTTTATGCCGCGATTCAATTAATGGCCCACGATGCCGATAAGAATCTATTGTATGTGCGCAGCATTATTGAAAGTGCTGAAAAAGGATTGGGCAGTTTGCCAGGTGATATTTCTGAGAAGTTCGATCCGTTCTTGATGCCTCTATACGACAAGCTTGAAGAAATTGTGCAACCACAAGATGTAGTGTGGCTCAAGAATGAAGAGAAGATTTCTGCTTTGCCTGTTAACTTTTTGCGTGGCGCAAACTGGGTAAACAAAATCATCATTGCTGATGAGGCGCAAAACTTCACCTTCAAAGAACTTACTACGCTCATTACCCGCGTGGGCGACGGATCAAAGCTCATTATCTGCGGCGACTTTATGCAGAGCGATATTGGCGGCAAAAGTGGTTTCAGACCCATCTTCCAATTGTTTAATGACCAAGAGAGCAAAGACAATGGAGTGCAAACATTCTCGTTCAATCATGACGACATTGTGCGTAGCGGTATTTTGAAGTTTTTGATTACTAGATTAGAAAATTACCAAGCTTCAGTGTAAACAATAGAGACAAGACTACACAACGCACGCAGCGAAATGCAGATTGCTATAAAGGTGAAGTCTTGTCTTTTCGTCGTTAAAAATAACTGGAAAAAAATCATAAAAAAGTAATTATAGTTATATGAATGTTACTTTTTGTCCGAATTGTGGCTCCAAACATCCTTATACATACGCCAAGCCGAAATTTTGTTCGTCGTGCGGATTTAATTTGGGGCCAGAGTTGAAAAGCTCTAAAGCACCAGTGGCGGCGGCGGCTAGGGATTCTTTTGAAGATGATGATGATGTTGATTTTTCCGATGCTGATTATGTGCCGCAGATTCGCAAGATAGATGTGGATGTCGAAGAATATGCAGAGTGTCCATCATTTACGCTTGGATCTTTGTTTGGAGACAACTCTCGCGTTGCGAAACCTCGCCGCAGACAATCTACATCAATAGGCGACTTTGTTAATCAAAAATCTAACCGTGGAGAATAAACCAAAGACATACGAAGAATGTTACGATGCGATTGATTTGGTTATTCGAAAATTCCAAAAAAAATGGCAATTAAAAGCAATCAACTGGTTTGATTTTGAAGATGTGTCGCAAATCATCAAGCTTCACATATTCAACAAGTGGCACCTATGGGATCAGCAAAGACCACTAGAGCCTTGGGTAGCGCGGGTAGCCTCACATCAGATCCGAAACATCATCCGCAATAATTATACCAACTACACAAAGCCATGTATGCAGTGTAAATATAATATGGGTGATAATTTGTGCGCATTAACCAGTAGCGGAGTTCAAAACACTTCATGCCCCCAATACGCCAAATGGAGCAAGCAAAAGAAATCGGGCTATGGTGTTAAATTGCCGCTATCATTAGAGAACCATACAAAAGAAATTGATCAGCGCCCTGATACCTCTATTGATTTTGAAGAGTCTATTAAAAAACTAAACGAAGTATTACGAGAAAACTTATCTGAAACCCACTACACGGTTTATACCATGTTGTTTTTTGAACACAAAAGCGAGGATGAAGTTGCTAAGTTCATGGGATATAAAAGCAACGAAAAAAACCGAGCCGCAGGATACAAACAAATCAAAAACCTAAAAAAAATGCTAAAAGAAAAAGCCCAAGAACTTATTAGCAAACACGACATACTATTATGACTTTGACTGATCAACAAACTGCCGAAATCCGCCGAGTCTATCAAAAGACTTCTGATTTGAATGAAATCACCCGCGAAGTATTTCAAAACCCAGCGATTGATGGACGAAGCAAAGAAGGGCGACTTGTTCGCGCCTACATGATTCAAGCTGGATTGAAATTCAAGACCGCTCGCAGAGTAAAGCAAGAAGGCATTGAGTTCTCAGAGCAGCAGATTCAATTCATTACCGACCAAGCTAATACAGGCTTGTCTTCGTTGGCTATTGCCGAGCTTCTATTCCCACAGAAAGAGGTGAAACCTCTATCTTTGGAACAAAGAGCGGTTCACAGTGTTATCAAGGAAATTAACCCAGACTATTCACCATCACAAGATAGTGATGTTGGCTTGCGCAGTTATGTTGCACCAAAATCGACGAGCCGAATCATTGCAAAGATCAACGATGCAACAGGCAATGAATTAGTGGAGGAAAAAATTAATCGTCAAATTAAAATCTGTGTGGAGCGTTTGGGTGTGAATCTCAATAACTCACGATTCTTGAAAATCGTCAATAATTATACAAGCAAAGAGGATCGCGAATTGTTTGAGCAAGAATTTATTCGCTTAACTTGGGACAAGCCTGATTTAACTGCCGATGAACTTAACCTATACATGAACGTATGTAAGGAAATCGTCAACTTGGAAGTTATCAGTAAGCACCTTCATAAATTGAATGATATGTTTGATGTTGCCAACGATCAACAAGAAATGAGCGTTCGTTTGGCGGAAATTATCAAAGCAAAAAGTTCTGAATACAACCAGTGCGAAACGCGCATTGAGAATTTAACAAAAAAACTACAAGGAGATAGATCGGCTCGCATCACTAGCAAGCAAAAGGAAAATGCATCGCTACTTTCTTTGGTTCAATTCTTCCAAGACGAAGAAGAAAGAATCAACATGGTGAAGATTGCAGAAATGCAAAAGGCTCTAGTAAAAGAAGAAGCAGAAAGATTAGAGGGTATGGCCGAATGGAAGGCAAGAATTTTAGGAATCTCACAAGATGATGTCATTTGATTGTAAAGAATGCAACGAAACTTTTTCCTCGTTAAAAAGTTTACACTCTCATATCAAAAAACATAATTTGATATTGGGGGACTATTATGTCAAACACTTTCAGCGTAAAAACAAGCTGAATGGTCTATTGCTTCAATTCAAAAACTACGAAGAGTATTTCGAAAAAGATTTCACGAACTATTCTCAACTTTTAGAGTGGTGTGAAACTGCGCCACAAGAAGAAGTGAAAGAATATATTGTCGCTCGCTTAAAACATAGAATCCAAAAGAAAAAACTACAATATGCGCCAAACACTGTTGAACTATTCGTTACGGGTTTACCTCCAATGTCTGTTTATAAAGAGTTATTTGGAAGCTATTCCAAAGCTTGTGCAGAATGTAGTATCGAGCCTATGTTCAAAAATTCTTTACCCCAAGAATTTCATAATGATTTTCGAGAGCGTAAGATTTATGTAGATACCCGAGAGCAAAAACCATTAAAGTTTTCAAATTCCGCATCTCTTAAACTAGATGTAGGTGATTATGCTGTCAGCGGCGATGATTATGCTTATACCCATGTCGATAGAAAGTCCTTTGCTGATTTCTGTTCCACAATGACGATGGGATTTGAACGCTTCAAGCGCGAGCTTGAGAGATGTCGAGGATTAGGCTGCTATCTGTTTATTGTTACAGAGTGCAATTTATACAACATGGCCAAACTCAATGCTTTTTCACCAAAAAGATTTAATCTTGATTATGTGTTCAGCAACATGAGACAATTGCAACATGAGTATAAAGATTGTTGCCAATTTGTATTTAGCGGCAATCGTAGCAATAGCCAAATCCTAATTCCTAAATTATTGATTTGCGGCCAAAAGCTATGGCAAACAGATATTCAATACTTCCTTGACAAGGGAGAGATGAATTATTTCGAAAGGAGTCCAAAATGAGTTGGGAAACAGGATACCAAAAATTAAACAAAAAATTTGAGAAGATCAATGAAGAAATTTTAGATCAAAAAGGGTTCATTGATGAGAAAAAGGCCAAGATCTTGCTTTATAAATTCTTGCGTGCTAACCCGTCGTTTGCTTGCGAATTGATTACTGGAGTTAGCCTGTTCCCGTTCCAGCACATGGCTATCAAAGCGATGATGGAGACAGATTACTTTTTGGGCATCTGGAGTCGTGGTCTTTCCAAGTCTTTCACCACGGGCGTTTTTGCGGCATTGGATGCGATTCTGAATCAAGGTGTTCAGATCGGCATCATCTCCAAATCATTTCGACAAAGCCGAATGATCTTTAACAAGATCGAAGAAATCTCTAAAAGCCCCAAGGCAGGATTTTTGGCGCAATGCATTACTAAGGTATCCAAAAGCAATGACCAATGGGTTATGGAAATTGGCCGTAGTAAAATCATTGCTTTGCCTCTAGGCGATGGTGAAAAGCTCCGTGGTTTCCGTTTCCAAAGGATGATTATTGACGAGCTTTTGCTTATGCCAGAAAAAATTGTCAATGAAGTTATTCTTCCGTTCTTGGCGGTTGTTGAAAACCCAACTGAGCGACAAAAGATTTTCGATCTGGAAACAAAAATGATTTCAGAGGGCAAAATGACAGAAGAAGAAAGGCATAAATGGCCACACAACAAGATTATTGGTCTTTCATCTGCTTCTTATAAATTTGAATATCTCTACAAGCTTTATCAGCAATATGAGAACTTGATTATGCATCCTGATAAACAGGACAATGCTCACCGAGTCATCATGCACTTGAGTTACGACTGCGCTCCACGACAATTGTATGACCAAAATCTTCTTGATCAATCAAAAGCTACAATGAGCCAAGCACAGTTTGAGCGAGAGTTCGGTTCTGTGTTCACTGATGATAGCTCTGGCTATTTCAAAGTCAGCAAGATGGCTGCTTGCACTATTCCCGATGGAGAAGGGCAGTCTGTTGAGTTGGTTGGTTCGGGCAGTGACGAATACTTGATTTCATTCGACCCTTCTTGGTCGGAAAGCGATGGATCAGACGACTTCTCCATGCATGTAATAAAGCTCAATAAAAACAACAAAAAAGGCACCATCGTTCATTCGTATGCTTTGGCTGGAGCGAATCTTAAAAAGCATATTATTTACTTCTTTTATCTATTAACACACTTTAATGTTGTCGGTATTGTAGGGGACTATAACGGTGGTGTTCAATTTTTGAACTCTTGTAACGAAAGTGAGATCTTCAAAAAGGCAGGTTTAGAAATCAAGTGCTTTGATGCTGATTTTGATAATCCTCAAGAATATCAAGAGGCTCTTAGGGTAGCACGAAACGACTATAACCTAGAAAGCAAGAAAATCGCATTTTTACGCAAGCCATCTTCTTCATGGATTCGATCAGCAAACGAAATGTTGCAGGCCGCATTTGACCATAAGAAAATTTGGTTTGCGGGGGCGGCGTTAGACGACGATTACTCTCGACAAAAAGCTGCACTTGTTCCCATAGAAGAACTGACTTTTTCAAAAAATGATGACTATGATGATTTATCGGCTAAACAGATCGATTTCATTGAGCATGTTAAGGATATGATTGATATGACAAAAGTGCAATGCGCTTTGATTCAAGTTTCCACTACAGCGAATGGAACCCAGTCATTTGATTTGCCGTCAAACCTAAAAAAACAAAGAAATGCAGATAAAGCTCGCAAAGACTCTTACTCCGCTTTAGTTCTGGGTAATTGGATGATGAATATTTATTATGATATGATGGATGCGCCTGTTGATAACACGCAGTCCACATTCACACCA
>JACCDT010588523.1_pt1 | contig 36006 bp, 30 predicted proteins | sample 7446291 | NCBI WGS metagenome assembly JACCDT01 (sample SAMN15323446, study PRJNA562643) | freshwater metagenome | isolation source: river surface water | place: USA:Blue River Watershed | collected 2017-08-17
CGGAAAACCTGTCTCGAAAACTCTGATGGTGCAGTTGCTGGACAGAAATGGAAATAAAAAAGCGGAAGCAGAAGTGGTTCACAATGGGAATAAATTCCGCGGACTGATAACGGTCCCAAGCAACCTCCCATCTGACTATTATTTCCTGGATGCATATACCCCTGGTATGGCAGTAAAAACGGCATTGTTTCCAATCATGGTGATTCATCCAAAGATTCCCCCTTCGATCGGTTGCAATTTTACCCCCGGAAAAAAACAAGAAACTGTATCCTCGGTCAATGTTTACACAGATAAAGAAGCGTATGCTCCAAGAAGTGAAGTAAAAACATCCCTGACTGGACTGACTGAAATAAAAGACGTGTATGTCTCGGTGATAAAATATGATGAGCTCAACGCAATCTATGAGCAAGCTGTCAATGGATTCAACACTGAATACAAACACAACGAAACCAATGAAAGCTTTACAGAAGGAAAGGGATTTGTTTTCACTGCCAAAAAAAATGGTAACCCTGTTGCGGAATTGCCTGTGCTTGCAGCATTGAAAGGGAGCTCAGCCACCATTGCCATTGGCAATACAGATGACAAAGGAATGGTCAAATTCATTTTTCCTTATAAATATGAAATACATGAAATTGTATTGCATACCCTGAGCAATGAAAAAGGAATTGTATTCGAATCACAGTCAAAATCAAATACAACACCTATAATATTTCCTTGTTTGAAACTGGATGAAGCAAGCAGACCTGCTATTGAATCGAGATTGATGCATTTAAATATTACCAAGCAATTCTATGCCAACCTGCACAGGACAATTGAGAATAAAACAACAGATACAACCGATTTTTATGGCAAGCCTGATATCAGGTATTACCTGGATGAATATGTTCGTTTCCCCAACATGGAAGAAGTCATTGCGGAGATCATTCCAGAGGTGCGCGTCAAAAAAAACAAAGACATATCAACACTGCAGGTGCTGAATATCCCTTTTAAATATTTCTTTACCAATGAACCGCTGATACTTATTGACGGAATACCTTATTCCAATACAAAGGAACTACTGGAATCTGACCCCCTCTTGATCAAATCGATTGATGTGGTGTATCGCAAGTACATACTGGGTAATCATGAGTTTGATGGAATCGTACATTTCAAGACCTATCGCAATGATATGGGCAGCTTGAAAATCTCAGATGCCGATCGTGCATTTACCATCACTGGTTTACAGAAGAGCACCATGCTTGAGCCCGCATTTCAAAAGAACGCATTGTCAACCATGCCTGATTTCCGAAACCTTGTTTTCAAAAAGAGTGATATACCATCAGATTTCAGGGGCAGTGCCGTATTAACATTCAAAACATCAGATGCTGTGGGAACATACCAGATTATTACACGTGGGCTGGACAAATCAGGTAAGGTTCATATGGGGTATAAAACCATCATAATCAGCAACTAATACATTCCGTTTATATAAATCCTCATTGTTCTTCAATATCAATGAACAAAATGCTTCATTCGTTGTTTAGCATAGAACGATTGAATGCCAAATGCAAAACATTGAGGAACATATTTTTATGCAAAACGAGGTGGAGATCATCCTCTATCCGGAACTCTGCCAACTGGGATTAGAGTGGGAGCTGTATGTCAACGAACTCGAATTCGAGTAATCAGAGTGGCTTGAAATCGGTCACGATATACCCAATCTCCTCATCAGCGATCATTTCAGAGATATCAAAGTATACATTGTTGGGAAAAAAATACTGAGCATCAAATGAAAGTGTTTTCTGCGCAGGCTTTTCAGCGAGTGTTTTTTGAATATACGTGAACAGCTGCTCGATTGTTTTTACAGAGAAATGTGTGTTGGGGTCGTATGGATTTCCATTCACAGAAACGATTGAATTCTTTTTTACTACAATTTTATGTGGACCGACGGTCTCTGATGTGCAAAAACAGTTCACCCTCAATGTAAATTCATAATCGGTGATACCAAGCTTATTCCACTTTTTAAAATAATCGTCCACTTCATCCAGTCCTGAACTTTTCGTACAACCCAGCAATAAAAGCGATATAAAGACCCATTTCATCATATGCAAATAAAACAAATGCCCTTCAAAAGAAGGGCACTGTTTTAATTTTTAACCAATTTTTGTTGTGTGATCAACCTGCCATTGCCATCCATTATTTTGATGGTATAAGAGCCTTTGCCGAATCTTGTCACATTGAATTCGGCTCCACTCAATACATTGTTGCGCCTCATGACCTCTCTTCCGTTCATATCATATATGAATACACTTACACGGGTTGCAGCAGATCTGTCAAACTCAATATTGAGGTGATTGGATACTGGATTGGGATAGAGTTTAACTTGTTTGGATGATCCAGTGTTGAAAACTGCAGTCGACAGATAATAGTAATTATCTGAAGATGCACTTGAACAACCGCTTACACTCACCTTCACATTGTAATTTCCTGCCTCTGTTGGTTTAAATGAAGCATTGGTTGCGCCCGTGACGGCAGTTGTTTCTTTGTACCACTGATTGCCTGCGCTTGCACTGGAAACCAAATTGCCGTTCGCATCTCTTGTAACAGTAGGTTTCGCAGGCGTTGCCACAACTGAAATAGTGTTTGCGTCGCTCAGTGGACTCGCACAATTGTTGATCGTTGACTTCACCGTATAACTTCCTGCGGCAGCAATAACCAATTTATCTCTGGTGGAATCTTTGATGGCAGTACCATTCAAATACCACTGATTACCTGTAGTTGCAGAAGAACCAAGTGTTAAACTGGATCCTGAACAAACGACGGATGCTCCTGAGATCACAGGTTTAGCCGGTATTGCATTTACAGTGATCTTGGCGGTATCGCTGAGCGGACTCGAACATCCGTTGGCAAGAACTTTTACATTGTAACTTCCTGAGGCTTTTACTGCTAATTTATCTCTTGTGGAATCTGCCAGCAATGTTCCATTCAGGTACCAAGCATTACCGGAGGATGCAGATGATGACAGCGTAACTGTTTCACCGGTACAAATATTTGCAGCTCCAGAAACGGTTGGTTTGGATGGAATAGGATATACATTAACATTCAAAGGGGTACGATCGCTCTCGCATTTTTGCGTCTCATTGTACTGGCTAAGGTAATATATTGTCTTGCCAGCAGTGGTTGTACCAGGTGATGGGGCAGTTGTTGTTGCAGTTCCCCCAACGGCAGAAGTACCATACCAACGAATAATATTTCCAGCTGTTGGAGTAACATTCAGAGGAGTTGATGAAGCGCCTACACATAAAGAGACTTCAGAAACACTTGGCATCTTGGCCGAGCAACTTTCCAAACCGAAAATACTGATACCAACTTCTTCTGTTAAATCCATGTCACGACTTAATACAATAATACGTGTCCCATCCTCTGACCAATAAGCCCATTGTGATTGCTCCCCACCTGTCTTGGTTAAATCGGTACTATCATAATAATTATTTTTTCCATTTCGATCGGTTAACTTATCACCAAAATCATTCATGATCGTAACAGCATTATCACCGTATGCTCCATTATTCATTTGAACACGATCAGCTTGCATCAGATATTTTCCATCGGGAGAGAAATATGCAACACCTGCTCGTCCTGTATGTCCTAAAAATTTCCCATTGTCTGTTTGGTAGATATAGCCACCAAAAGTGGCAATGCGATTATTATCAGATGTGAATGCAACATCAAAATTTCCAGTGAATTTTGTCCACAATACTTCTCCAGTTGATGCATCAATAATAGTTTGGTCTTTTGATTTTGTACCTGTCCCGATATATTTTCCATCCTTGCTGATCGTCAATCCATTTATAAATCCCCACCCACCTGTGTAAGCCGTCCACGTTAGCGTGGAGGTTTTCTTATCGGCTGAAAAAGTATATTTCCTAAGATTGCCATCACCTGTACTAATTACAATTGCTGCATTATTATCAATCCATTCCAACTCTCGATTTTGACCATAAGAAGTTAACCCTGAACTAAGTTGTATTAATTTTTTATTTGTTACATCGTAAATATGAAAAACCCCTGATTGATCACCAATAGCAAGAAATTTTCCATCTGAAGAAAATTTCACATTTCGACTCTGAATACCAGCAATGATCGTATCGTATACACTGCCATCTGATCCATTCAATATGGCAATAAAGTCACCCCCCTTGTTGCCGTTTAAAGCAGTAGGAACAACGGCTCCATTACTGGCAACTGCAACATATTTACCATCAGCGGTCATGTCGCCACCCCAAGCTTCCCAACCGATGACTTTTTCCCACTTGACATTACCATCAAAATCCATTTTATAAATCTTACTGGCGGTTTTTTGTGAAGAAGTTCCTGCCCAGTTTTCTTGACCTGGTATGCTAACAAATGTTTTTGTCTCCTCAGATACGGCACCGCGCCAAAATCCGGTTGGAGTTTTAATTGACTTTAACAATTTTACTGTGTAAGGTGAATTACTTAATCTTTCCTCAGCTAGAGAAATGGTATTAACCGACTTAGATGTATCAATTTTAAAATATTCTGATTTATAACCTTGTTTACGAATTTTTACAAACCAATCATTTCTTGAAGCCAACTTAAAATCAAATAAGTACGGCTTACTGCTATCCCCTCTCTGAACAACAGTAGGTTGAAAAATATTTGTTTGTTGCACAGCGGATGCTTCAGTAAATAATTCCATGTAAAAGTCACCCCCAGATTTTGCAGACACTGAGAGTCGTATAGCTTTTTCACCGGAATTATACAATGATACCGTGTCATTGATAAAACTTATTCGGACTGGCAAGTCCAAAACAGTTGATGCATTTTTGGGGTAAGGTCCTTGCAGTGCACCTTGATTTTCAGAAAATAAGAAGTGAACAACATAAGTTTTCGTGGCTCCAGAGGCGGGTGGCACATTATCCATTCTACCTTCATATGCACCTTGAGTCCAACATTGAGCATAAGTTTGTTTACCCTTGGCTACTTTAAGTGCCCCACCATTTGGAAATGTAGCCCAGCCAAATTCTCCGTGTAAATTTCTTTGTGCATTTGGAGCAGTAAATCCTTCTATAAATAAATCAAAATACAAAGGTGCTGCTGCATCATTGCTTATGTTCTCAATTAACAATTTGGCATTTTGGTTACCGTCCATTTTTTTACTTATCGACTTTTTACCTACGTAACTTATACGATAACCATTCCAAGATGTATCCTGTGCTTTAACTGCATGAACAAATGTCAAAAACAGTGCAACAAACAAATATTTTCTCATTTGCATTTGAATTTTAGTGTATTTATTATTTCGCATCATTCACCTCTATCCAATATCCATCGGGATCTTTGAGAAATACCTGGTGTACGCCGTCGACGCGATTGGTCATTTTGAATGCTTCTCCTCTTGCGCTGTACCAAGCAATTTTGTGTTCGTCTAATTTTTTACTGAATGACACAACATCATCAGTGCTGAAACACAAATGATTGTTCTGAAAATATTCTTTCTCCTTTTGCGCCCCCTGAATGATGTGTAACTGAACGCCGTTCCCGATGCTCAACCAAATATGACGGTTGTCGTGAAAAGGTTCGGGTATGGTATCAAGATTCAGAATTTTTGTATAAAACTCCCCTGACCGTTTGAGATCAGTTACATAAACAGCTGCATGATTGATCTTAAAAACAGGCTTTGATTGAGAAAAACTTTTAATATGAAAAGCGCTCAAAATCAATATGGCAAATATGTGCTTCATATAAAATCGTTGATCTAAATATACAAAAACGCATTCAATTTTATTTTCCTCCACCCTTTACCCTCCACCCCCTCGCTCCTCCTTGCCCCCTGCCTTCGGCAGGCAGGCCTTGTCCCTTTTTAATGTAACTTCGCTCCCCATGAAACTTTATAACTTTTTCATCAGATACAGACTGCAAATCGGAATCATTGCTCTGATTGCAGCAGTGGTGGTCAACTATACATCCGGCTTCTGGCCTTCATTTGCACTCTACCTGATCGCAGTGCTTTGCATTTTCACCCACTTTTTTATCGGTCCCCTGCGCCTGATCCAGGAGTTTCTGGAACAGGGTGATTTTGAAGGGGCTGAAAAGATCCTCAATGGAATCCGTTTCCCCAACCTGCTCTACAAACCCGTGCGTTCGGTTTACTATACCCTGAAAGGCAATATCGCCATGACCAAACAGGATTTTGATGCTGCAGAAAAGCACATGAAAAAGAGTCTTGACCTCGGATTACCCATGAAAGAAGCAGAGGGGGCCAACAAACTGCAATTGGGTATGATGGCCATGCAAAAGGGAAACATGAAAGAGGGTGAAAGCCTGATCAGACAGGCCATTCGTGCAGGAATCCCAGACAATGAAAGTCTCTCGATGGCTTACCTGCAAATGTGTCAAATCATGATGCAAAAACGTGAATTCCGTGCAGCAAAGGACTTCTTCAAAAAAGCCAAGGCGCAAAAGCCTACCACTGCACAAGTGGTAGATCAAATCAAACAAATCGAGAAGTATATCTCAAGGATGCCGGGGTAACTGTTAACTGTCAACAGTTAACAGTTGTCGGTTGACAGTTGTCAAAACAATTCCTCCACCTTCTTCCTTCTGAACTCAAATATCCCTTCCAGCTGTTTCTTGATGAACAATGCAACGGCAATATCTCCAAGGAAACCGAGCGGAGCCTTGTAATGCACAATATCAGTCATCTCCACTCCCCCTTCCACCACCTTGAAATGATGCTGGTGATGCCATAACGAATATGGACCCACACGTTGCTCATCGACAAAAAATTTCTTGGGATCCACATGGGTTATTTCAGTCATCCAAAACAATGGAATGCCTAGGACGGGCCTTACTTTGTAGGTGATCACCTGACCAGGATACATTTCATCACCAAACAATTCATTGGTAAATTTTAAATTCAAATAATCCGGTGTCATCACTGCCAGATTCTTGGGGTGCGAGAAGAAATCCCAAGCTTCGTCGAGAGAGATAGGGAGGAATTGGGTTTGTTTTAAGGAGTAGACCATCGGAAAGTTGTTTATGTTGCGTTGACGGTTAACTGTTAACAGTTAACTGAATAACACTGCTAATGAAAACTTGTTGTAAATTGATCCATTAAAAAACTGTTAACCGTTAACTGTCAACCAATAACTGTATATTAAAACTCAAAACTCCTTAATGTCCCCCTTCGAAAAAGCATACCATTCTCTCAACTCAGCACAAAAGGAGGCGGTGGATGCCATCGAGGGACCGGTAATGGTTATCGCTGGACCCGGTACGGGAAAAACACAAATTTTAGCGATCCGCATTGGAAAAATCCTCCTGGAAACCGATACCCAGGCGCAACATATCCTCTGTATGACCTATACAGATGCAGGAGCATTGGCCATGCGCAAGCGTTTGCTCAATATGATTGGCACTGATGCATACAAGGTCAATATCCACACCTACCACTCCTTTTGCAATCAGGTCATACAAGACAACCTTTCCTTCTTTGAAAAAAATACGCTGGATCCCATTTCTGAATTAGAAGCCATTGAACTCATGAGGATACTGATTGATCGGTTTCCGCATGGTCACCCGTTGAAAAGATATCGAAGCGATGTTTACTATGAAACGAAAAATCTGCGTCAACTTTTCAGCACCATGAAAAGAGAAGGATGGGAGGCCAGTCATATCAACAATGCCATACAGTCATACATCCAAGATTTACCCAACAGAGAAGAGTTCATATACAAGAAAAAATACAAACAATTCAATGCTGGAGATCTAAAAACAGAAAAACTGAATGAGGAGATAGAGCGCATGAGCAAGCTGGGAGCTGCGGTAAAAGAATTTGAACATTACCAGCAACTCATGCACGAACGGAGGAGATATGATTTTGACGACATGATCAATTGGGTGATCAAAGCATTTCAGGAAAACAAAAATCTGCTCGCTCAATACCAGGAACAATTTCAATATGTGCTGGTGGATGAATACCAGGATACCAGTGGTACACAGAATAAATTGGTGGAGCTGCTCATAAGCTATTGGGATGACCCGAATATTTTTGTTGTAGGCGATGATGATCAATCCATCTTTCGATTCCAGGGAGCAAATGTCGAAAACATGCTTTCTTTCAAGAAGAAGTATCCTGATATCAAAACAATTTTACTGCAGGAAAATTATCGTTCAACACAGACCATTCTGGACAGTGCAAAATCGTTGATCGACAGAAATAAGGAGAGGCTGATTCATCATATCGAGGGACTCGATAAGAACCTGGTTGCAGCAAACACTTCAATCCAATCTAACCTGCAAAAACCTGTCATACATGCCTACAGAACGCCCAGAGAAGAAATGATTGGAATAACCACAGCGATAGATCACCTCATTCAAAAAGGCATTGAACCCCGTCAAATTGCGGTCATCTACCGTGAAAACTTGTATGGTGAAGAATTGGCAGATTTTCTAAAAAATAAAAACATTCCCTATTACAGCAAACGCAGCATCAACTTATTGTCCAATACCCTGGTAAAAAAAATCATTCTACTCTTTGAATACCTGGAAGCTGAAATGGATATGCCATTCAGTGGCGATGAAAGACTCTTTGAAATTTTACACTTCGACTGGTTCAACATCAAGCCACTGGAAATTTCCACACTTAGTATAGAAAATTCAGAGAGACGATTCAAAAAACAAGAGGCAGGCTTCAGGAGGATCATAAATGAAAAAACAAATACTGTTTCCGCATCATTGTTTGAAAAAAATATATCTGATGAATTGGCACTGGCGGGAAAGGTGATCGAGGGATTGATAGCGGCCATCCACAATGTTACCTTGCAACAACTGTTGGAGAGGGTGATACACGATACCGGACTCCTATCCGTGATCATGCAGGCAAGCGACAGCCACTGGCAACTGCAGGTGCTTACCGCGTTTTTTGATTTCATGAAAGATGAAACAAAAAAAGATCCATCCATGGATCTCAAAAAATTTGTCAAGGTGATTCAACTAATGAAACATGAAAACATTCGACTGCCCATCGTTCAGGTAGGCGGAAATGAGAAAGGTGTGAATCTACTGACAGCACATGGATCCAAAGGTTTGGAGTACAAGCATGTGTTCTTGGCTGGATCCAATGCATTGTATTGGGAAAAGAAAAGCGTGAACAACAACGGATACAAATTGCCTGACACCCTGTTCATCTCAAATATTCCATCGAGCATTGAAGAGGAATTGAGAAGATTGTTTTATGTAGCAGTAACCCGTGCAGAAACTGATTTGATTATTTCTTACGCACAACAAAACAAGGATGGCAAAGGAATGGAATCGAGTCAATTTGTTGAGGAAATCAGAGAAAGTCAACAGCTGGTAGAAATACCAGTTTTGTTGGATGATGAAACACTGTATGCCTACAATTGCGTCAGATTGACATCGGCTACAGCTCCTGTGATTGAAAAAATGGATACAGACATCATCGACAAAGCGCTGGATAAGTTTTCAATGAATGTTACTGCACTGAACAATTATTTAAAATGTCCACTTGAATTTTATTACAAAAACCTGATACGCATCCCATCTCCCAAAAATGAAACATTGGAATTTGGATCAGGCATTCACGATGCGCTGGATAAATTTTTCAATAAAATGAAAAACCATCCGAATAAATCATTCCCGTCAAAAGAAACATTGCAGGAGGATTTTGTAATGTATCTCTACAAACACAGAGAAAGTTTTACCAAAGAGGAGTTTGATAGAAGACTGGAATATGGAAAAGATGTTTTATCAAAATACTATGACAAAAAAATCAATGATTTTAATAAAATTGTTTCCATCGAAAAAAATATCAGGAATGTACTGGTGGATGATATCCCACTGAAAGGGAAGATCGACAAAATGGAATTTGATGGTCACCTGGTCAATGTAGTTGACTATAAAACCGGGAATCCTGATAAGGCAAAAGAAAAATTAAAAACACCGGCAGAACTTCCTCCGCATGGAGGCGACTATTGGCGCCAAGCAGTTTTTTACAAAGTGCTGATTGATCATTATGAATTGGGCAAGTACCAGGTGGTGAGTACAGAATTTGATTTTATAGAACCCAACGCCAAAAAAGAAATCAAATCCATCAGGGTTCAAATCACAGCAGATGACACCAAAGCATTGCGCGATCAAATCCAACATGTTTGGAGCCGCATACAGGCACGAGATTTTTATACCGGCTGCGGGGAAGATGACTGTCACTGGTGCAATTTTGTGAAAACAAATAAGCTTGATACATCTGCAGCAGAAAATCAGCCAGAAGAGTTGTAAGTTTTGTGTTGCAAGTTTGGTGCATTCATGAGAAAATGACCTGCATTATCGTTAATTTTACTCCTTCACATGAACAGACTTTTTATTTTAGTCTTACTGGGCTTTATAGCTGTAGGATGCGGCCAACAGGTGCCCCCAACGGGCGGACCAAAAGACAGCATTCCTCCAAAGTTGCTGATGGCTTTGCCTGATTACAAAACCACTCAATTCAAATCAGATAAAATAATTTTAACATTTGATGAGTATGTAAGTCTGGACAACCCTTTTGAGAAAGTTACTTTTTCTCCGCTGCCAAAATACAACCCTGTTGTCGAAAGCAAACTGAAAACGGTTACGATAAAAATTAAAGACACCCTCGAAGAAAACACAACCTATCGGATTGATTTTGGCGAATCGGTACGCGACATCAATGAAAACAATATTTTAAGAAATCTGAATTATACTTTTTCAACTGGCAGTTACATTGATTCGGCATACCTGACCGGAAATGTAATCATTGCTGAAACAGGAAAAATTGACAGCACCATCATCGTGGTCTTGCACAGAAACCTGGATGACTCAGCAGTTGCAAAAGAAAAACCGCGTTATTTTTCCAGGTTGAAGGGAGATGGCAGTTTCATTTTCAGCAACCTCCAACCAGGCAAATACAATCTATTTGCGATCAAAGACAATGATGGAGGAAAAAAATATGATCAGGTCAGTGAGCTGATCGGCTTCCTCGATAAACCACTTGAAATCGGAAAAGATACCGTAGCACGACTCTATGCATTTGAACAATTTTATGAAGTGAGTCCGCCGAAAAAACCGGCAGCCGCCACATCCAGCAAAAAAGACGAAGACAAAAGATTGCGTTTGATCAACAACCTTGATGCCAACAAACAGGACATCTTAGGAAATTTTATACTTACCAGTGCTCATCCCTTTAGGATGTTTGACAGTGGGAAAATTCGTTTATACGATAAAACATTCAAGACCAATCAATCACTGAAAATATCAAGAGACAGTACCAACAAGAAAATCATTCTTGCCCACAAATGGGTCGAAGGTGCCGAATACAACCTTGTGATTGAAAAAGATGTTGCGACCGATACCATGGATAACAAATACATGAAAACGGATACCATCGCATTCTCTGCAAAGAGAGCATCTGATTATGGAACCATCAAAATAAAGATTGACAACCTGGATACCATTTCACATCCGGTATTGATGTTGAAAAAAGACAATACTATTTACTATCAACAAAGCCTTGCTCAAAAAAATTATACAATACCTCTTATCCTGCCTGGTGATTTTGAAATTTCCATCCTCTTTGATTCCAATAAAAACGGTAAATGGGATACTGGAAATTATTGGAAGAAAATACAGCCTGAAAGAGTCGTTGCAAGAAAAGAAACATTTAATGTTCGTCCCAATTGGGAGAATGAGCTCACTGTCGATCTGAGCACATTGCAATGATGTTGACTGTTAACAGTTAACAGTTAACAGACTATTGTATATAGCTGTCAACAGGCAATCTGTTTCGAATGCTTTTGGCAAGTGTCATCTCATCTGCATATTCCAATTCACCTCCAAAAGAAATGCCCCTGGCGATGGCAGTGTATTTGAGCGATGGACTGTTTAATTTCTTGCGTATGTAGTAAATGGTGGTATCACCTTGAATGGTGGGATTCAAAGCAAATACAATCTCTTTGGTACCTTCTTTTTGTACCCTTTCTGCAAGCGATTCAATGGTGAGCTGTTCCGGACCAATACCGTCCAATGGAGAGATGATGCCACCTAAAACATGATATACACCATTGTATTGCTCGGTTGATTCGATAGCAATCACATCTCTGATATTTTCGACTACACAAATAACTTCCTTCTTTCTGGATGGATGCAGACATATGGAACAGGCATCCTGATCAGAAATATTGAAACAGGTTTTACAAAACTTGATTTCTTTCCTCATCTGATTGATCGTGTCACTGAAATGCGCAACATCTGCTTCATCTTGTTTCAAGAGATGCAGTACCAAGCGCAATGCAGTCTTTTTACCGATACCTGGGAGTTTTGAAAACTCCTTGACAGCCGCCTCAAGCAACGCTGATGATAAATTCATACGTAAAATTAGTGATTTCTCTTGTCCCTTATCCCTTGTGCCTTATCCCTGTTTAATATGTATCTTTGCACCCTCTTAAGGCATGAAAGACATCTACAGTTTATTAAAGGAAAAAATACTGGTGATTGACGGTGCGATGGGCACCATGATTCAACGCCATAAATTGACAGAGGCCGACTACAGGGGCAGTCGTTTTGCTGATTGGCCATCTGATTTAAAAGGCAACAACGATCTCCTTTGCCTGACACAACCTGGAATCATCCAAAACATTCATTTGCAATACTTGGAGGCAGGCGCCAACATCATTGAAACCAATACATTCAATGCACAGGCTGTTTCCATGGCAGACTATAACATGAGTGAACTTGCTTATGAAATCAATGTTGCTGCTGCAACATGTGCAAGAAAAGCAGTGGATGAATTTCTCAACAAACATCCGGAGAAAAAAAATGAAGGTGGTCCTTTCGTTGCAGGCGCTCTTGGACCCATGAATAAAACACTCTCCCTTTCTCCAGATGTCAACAATCCCGGTTTCCGTGGTATTTCATTCGATGAAGTAACCGATGCTTATTATGAGCAAGTGAAAGGATTGATGGATGGCGGCATTGATCTGATTCTCGTAGAAACCATTTTTGACACCTTGAATGCCAAAGCTGCTATATATGCAATCAAAAAATTCTTCAGAGATCACCAAATGAAAGAATTGCCATTGATGATCAGTGGTACCATTACAGATGCTTCTGGAAGAACTTTGAGCGGACAAACACTCGAAGCATTTTACACCAGTGTAGAACATGCACGTCCACTGAGCATTGGCTTGAACTGTGCACTGGGAGCGAATCAGATGAGATCGCACATTGAGGAACTCTCTCAAATTGCTTCATGCTATACCTCCGCATATCCCAATGCAGGATTGCCCAATGCCATGGGTGAATACGATGAAGAGCCTGCAGAAACTGCACACTTCATTGAAGAATGGGCACAACAGGGATTTGTTAACATTGTAGGCGGATGTTGCGGCACCACACCAGATCACATCAAACATATTGCCGATCATGTGAAAAAGTTGCCGCCCAGAAAACTGCCGATTGTTGAAACCGAATTGACTGCAACCTCATGAGCAAAGCTGTACACATCAAACCATATATGCGTTTATCGGGACTCGAGCCCTTGGTGATTCGTCCCGAAACCAACTTTGTAAATGTCGGAGAAAGAACCAACGTAACAGGTTCAAAGAAATTTGCACGACTCATCAAAGAAGAAAAATACGAAGAGGCATTGGGCATTGCCAGACAGCAGGTGGAAAACGGTGCGCAGATTTTGGATGTGAACATGGATGATGCCTTGCTGGACGGTGAAAAAGAAATGGTGATCTTCCTGAATCTTCTTCAAAGTGAACCTGATATTGCGAAGATTCCTGTTATGATTGATTCTTCCAAGTTTTCAATCATTCAAGCCGGATTGAAATGTGTGCAGGGAAAATGTGTTGTAAATTCTATTTCCCTGAAAGAGGGCGAAGAAAAATTCATCGAACAGGCTGTGATTTGCAGAAGTTTCGGAGCAGCAGTCATTGTGATGGCATTCGATGAAAATGGACAGGCGGACACATTGGAAAAAAGAATTACCATTTCCGAACGTGCCTACAAGATATTGACGGAACAAGTTGGATTTCCTCCGCAGGACATCATATTTGACTTAAACATCTTTGCAGTTGCAACCGGACTGGAGGAGCACAATAATTATGGTGTTGACTTTATTGAAGCAACAAGGATCCTCAAGAAAAAATACCCACTGATCAAAATTTCAGGTGGTGTGAGCAATCTCTCGTTCTCATTCAGAGGAAATGATCATGTACGGGAAGCCATGCACTCCGTATTCCTGTTTCATGCTATCAAGGCTGGAATGGACATGGGTATCGTAAACGCCGGGCAGTTGGTGGTATATGATGAAATCGAGCCGACACTTCGTGAACTCTGTGAGGATGTTATCTTGAACAGAAACAACGACGAGAACCAGGCTACTGAGAAGTTGATTGCATTTGCTGAAACCGTTAAAGACAAGGGGCAAGGAACAAGGGACAAGGGACAAGGGGAATGGAGACAAGGGAGTGTTGAAGAGAGACTGAAGCATGCATTGATCAATGGAATTACTGAATTTATTGATGCAGATACAGAAGAAGCAAGACAGAAATACCCAAAACCATTGGATGTGATTGAAGGTCCCCTGATGGATGGCATGAACATCATCGGTGACCTGTTTGGATTAGGAAAAATGTTTTTACCGCAGGTGGTAAAAAGTGCGAGGGTAATGAAAAAAAGTGTTGCAGTGCTCACCCCTTTCATTGAAGCAGAAAAGAAAGCAGGAAGCAGTGCAGGGAAGATATTGATGGCCACTGTAAAAGGGGATGTACATGATATCGGAAAAAATATTGTGGGTGTAGTATTGGGCTGCAATGGTTATGAAATCATTGATCTGGGTGTAATGGTGCCGGCAGACAAGATTTTGGATGAGGCACAAAAGCACAACGTGGATATCATTGGTTTAAGTGGTCTCATCACTCCTTCTTTGGATGAAATGGTTCACGTGGCCTCTGAAATGAAGAGAAGAGGAATGAAGCAACCGCTGCTGATTGGAGGTGCAACCACCTCTCGTATGCACACTGCCTTGAAAATTGCCCCTCAATACGAAGGCGGTGTTGTACACGTACTGGATGCATCCAGGAGCGTATCAGTTGCAGGCTCCCTTTTGAATCAACAGAAATCTGCCTTCCTGACAAGCCTCAGCGGAGATTATGCGAAACTCAGAGAGGAGTTCGCCAATAAAAAAACAAGCAAAGAACTGCTGACTTACGAAAAAGCAGTTGATAATAAGACCACCATTGATTGGGAGACAACTACATTGATTCCTCCAAGTTTTACAGGAAAAAAATTAATGGGTGATGTCTCCATCGACACGCTGATTCCTTACATCGACTGGACTCCATTCTTCATTGCATGGGAATTGCATGGAAAATATCCTGCCATCCTTTCGGATGCAACAATTGGATCGGAAGCAACCAAGTTATACAATGATGCAACAGCTATGTTAGAAAGTATTGCATCTGAAAAATGGCTGACGCCCAAAGCAGTGATTGGTTTTTGGCCTGCCAACAGCAATGGAAAAGATTCAGTAGAAGTCATAGATACAGATGCGAAAGAAACCATTGCATTGCAATTCCTTCGCCAGCAGATAAAAAAAGCTGAAGGGCAGCCCAATTATTCATTGGCTGACTACATTGCCCCGGCATCAAGTTCAAAACAGGACCACATTGGTGCATTTGCAGTAACCATTCATGGAATTGAAAAGAAGATAAAGGAATTTGAAGCAGCGCATGATGATTACAACAAGATCATGCTGCAGGCATTGGCAGACCGACTGGCAGAAGCCCTGGCTGAGTACATGCATGAAAAAGTTAGAAAAGAATATTGGGGATACGATCAAAATGAGTCGTTGAGTAACGAGGAACTGATCAAAGAAAATTATTCCGGAATACGTCCCGCTCCCGGCTATCCAGCATGTCCGGATCATACCGAAAAGAAAAAACTCTTTCACCTGTTGGATGCAACCAATCAAGTTGGCATATCCCTCACAGAATCACTGGCCATGTATCCGGCCTCATCTGTTTGCGGCTGGTATTTTGCACATCCTTCCTCCAAATACTTTGGCGTTGGAAAAATCAACAAGGATCAACTCGAAGACTACGCTTCCAGAAAAGGCATGGACTTAGAAGTAGCAGAGAAGTGGTTGAGGCCGATATTGGAGTTGTAAGTTTTAGGTTGTTGGTTTTGAGTTAACAGTTAACAGTTGACGGTTGACCGTTATCCGTTACTTTTTATATACTACCTTTAACTTTGCTTGATTGAACCGTCAACCGTCAACCGTCAACCGTCAACCGTCAACCGTCAACCGTCAACCGATAACTGAAAACTGGTATCATGCGCATCATCTCCTACAACGTAAACGGTATTCGTGCAGCGATCAAGAAAGGATTTATTGATTGGTTAAAAACCGATCCTGCTGATATCATATGTATTCAGGAAACCAAGGCTAGTAAAGAGGATGTAGATGTGAAAGCCATACAGGCATTGGGCTATCATGACTATTGGTTCAGTGCAAGTAAAAAAGGGTACAGTGGTGTGGCCGTATTTACAAAAATCAAACCGGATAAAGTTGTAAATGGCAACGGGCATGCACAAAGTGATGATGAAGGGCGTGTCATACAACTTCAATTTGGCAAGCGATTGCTCATCAATGCCTATTTTCCATCCGGCACATCCGGTGATGAGAGGCAGTCATTCAAGATGCAGTGGCTGAAAGAGATGCAGATCTATTTAAACAGCATCAAACATCATTACAATGGGATGATTCTTTGCGGTGACTACAATATTGCGCACAAGGAAATGGATATCCATGACCCGAAGGGAAATAAAAATTCTACCGGATTTCTACCGGAGGAAAGAGCATGGATGGATGATTTTTTTGCTTCGGGGTGGACAGATACGTTCCGCTCAGTACATGCAGAACCACATCGCTATTCATGGTGGAGTCAGCGGTTTCCAAGTGTCCGCCTGAACAACAAGGGGTGGAGAATAGATTATATCAACGTGACCAAGGATTTGACCAAGAAAATAAAAGATGCTGAAATCTATCCGGATATTAAACACAGCGATCATTGTCCAGTTTACCTTGAAATTGACATCTAACATGTATCTATACAATATCACCTACCTCGTTTCACATACAATCAATCAAGCATGGCTGGACTGGATGAAACTTGAGCATGTACCGGCAATGCTTTCAAGTGGACTCTTTACGCATCACAGGATCATGCGACTGATGGAGGTGGATCAAACCGAAGGCATCACATATGCATTTCAATTTTATGCTGAAAGCTTATCCGATTATAAAAAATACATCAGTGATTATGCACCTGCACTCAGACAAAAAGCAAATGAGAAATGGGGTGACCAAGTAATGGGTTTTCGGACGCTCATGGAAACTGTGCAATAAGTGTGGATAAGAATAATTCGCTTGAAAGTCGCGTTGTTGCTGAATTTCACTAAACCTTTCAATGCATCACTCAAGATGTTTGATTTTGACAATACCATGAAACCCTTTCCCAGATGGGGTTTCATAAGATTTTAATGCTGATTTCAGAAATAGGCATTCAATATCAATCGTTGTAAATGCCCAACAGGACTGAATCACAGAAAAAAGAAAAAATTAAAAAAAATTTTGTTGGAATAAAAAAGCATCTAAATTTGTCACACACAAACCAATTAAATTTTCAAACATGAACAAAGCCGAATTGATCGCTAAGCTCGCAGACGACGCTGGCATCACAAAGACGCAAGCAAACGCTGCTCTTGATTCATTCATCACTGCTATCACCAAAACTTTGAAAGGCGGTGGTAAAGTTACACTTGTAGGTTTCGGTACTTTCTCAGTATCTAAGAGAGCTGCCCGCAATGGCCGCAATCCTCAAACTGGTGCAGTGATCAAAATCAAAGCTAAAAAAGTTGCTCGTTTCAAGGCTGGTAAAGAACTTTCTGCCAAGCTCTAATTGCAACAAAAGCATTAAAAAAGCAAGACGCTGTCTTGCTTTTTTTTTCTCTACATCATTAAAAACAAACCAACATGGGAAGAGGCGATAAAAAAACCAAAAAAGGAAAAATCTTCAAAGGTTCATTCGGTAAATCAAGACCCGCAAAGGTTACCAAGAAAGCTGCGAAGAAGAAAGCATAAATCAGTTGACAGTTAACTGTTAACGGTTAACTGTCAACTCTTAAGGAGCCAACCTCACAATGCTCCAGGCTCCATCCTCTCTCAGGTATTTGATGCGATCATGCAGGCGGCTGCTGCGCCCCTGCCAAAATTCAATAGATGCAGGTATCAACCGGTATCCTCCCCAATGTGCAGGCCTGGGAATTTCACCTGTTGGGAATTGTCTTTCCATTGCAGCGACTCTGTCAGATAAGATACTTCTGTCTGCTATGACCCTGCTTTGTGGAGAGACCGATGCGCCTATCCGGCTTCCAATAGGTCGACTTTGAAAATAGGCATCGCTCTCAGCACTTGATAATTTCTCACAAATACCCTCGATTCTCACCTGTCGTTCCAGTTCTTTCCAGAAAAAAACAAGACATGCATGTGGATTCTGTTCTATTTGCTTGCCCTTGTCGCTCTCATAATTGGTATAAAATACAAATCCGGATGCATTGAAATCTTTCAAAAGGACAATTCTGGCACTCGGACGATTGTGCTGATCCACTGTGGCAAGTGTCATGGCATTCACTTCGTCAATTTCAGATTTGACTGCCTGATCCCACCATTGTGCAAATTGATCAAATGGGTTAGCTGCTACATCCTCCTCGGAGAGAGATTTGAGTTGGTAGTCTTTTCGTATGGAGGAGATATCCATGAATGCGTATTAAGATATAACTGTCAACGGTTAACAGTTAACGGTTAACGGTTGACAATTGTTCTATTTAACCAAAGTCCCCACCTTCTCACCACAAACCAATTTTTTGAGATTGCCCTCTTGGTTCATATCAAAAACTATGATGGGTAAATTATTTTCCATGCACAATGTGAAGGCCGTCATATCCATGATCTTCAGATGCTTGTCGATGCATTCTTTGAAACTGATGGTATCGTATTTGACAGCATTTGGATCTTTTTCAGGATCAGCAGTGTATACTCCATTCACACGGGTACCCTTCAGGATAACATCTGCCTGGATTTCGATCGCTCTCAATGAGCCCGCTGTATCTGTAGTAAAATATGGATTGCCTGTTCCTGCGCCAAAAATCACAATACGGTGTTTTTCCAAATGCCTGATGGCCCTTCTTCTGATATAAGGTTCTGCAATCTGTTCCATTTTAATCGCACTCAAAAGCCTGGTATACATTCCCTGCTTCTCCAACATGGATTGCAAAGCCATTCCATTGATCACAGTTGCCAACATCCCCATGTAATCTCCCTGCGCTCTTTCAATACCTGTCTCAGATTCGTTCATGCCACGGTAAATATTGCCGCCGCCTATTACGATGGCGACTTCCACGCCCAGGTCAACAATTGATTTGATCTCTTTGGCATATCTGGCTACTATATTGGGATCTATGCCAAAACTATTTTCCCCAGTAAGTGCTTCTCCAGATAGTTTGAGCAGCACACGTTTGAAAGTTGGTTGCATGGTGCGAATATACAAAAAGGGCCTTCATCATGAAGGCCCTTTCATTTGAATATCTTATCGGCGATTACCCGAGGGCAACACGCTTGAAAGAAGTGATTTTCAAGTCAGCTCCCTTGGATTTTACATAATCTCCTACAGACTGACCGGCATCTTTTACAAATGCCTGTGCAAGCAGCGTGCTTTCCTTGAAGAACGCATTCAGCTTGCCATCAGCAATCTTGGATATCATTTCGTCTGGCTTACCTGCCATTTTAGGATCATTCTTGATCAATTCAATGATAACAGCTTTTTCTCTCTCAATTACTTCAGCAGGGACAGAACTTGCATCGATGGCAACGGGATTCATTGCTGCAATTTGCATGGCGATATCCTTGCCCACTTCGTTCTCAGCCTTGTTCAATCCAACCAATACACCCATTCTGTTGGCACCGTGGATATAAGAAGAAACGTGATCTGCATCTACTCTCTCAAACTTGGAGATTCCAATTTTTTCACCAATGCTCGCCAATTTATCATTCACCAAGTCTGCTACTTTTGCACCATTGATGCTGGCTGCATTCAATTCATCAACTGATTGAACATTGTTGGCAATAGCAGTATCAATCAGGCTTTGAGCGAATGCTATGAAATCAGCATTCTTGCTCACAAAATCTGTTTCACAGCTCAAGCATAGTGCGATACCGGTTTTGTTGTCTGGTGTTGTCTTTGCTAAAACCACACCTTCTTTTGCTTCACGGTCACCTCTCAAAGCGGCAACTTTTTGACCTTTCTTTCTCAACCAATCGATCGCCGCTTCAAAGTCACCATTGTTTTCTGTAAGTGCCTTGCGACAGTCCATCATTCCCGCTCCTGTCATCTGACGGAGTTTGTTAATATCAGCTGCTGTTATAGTTACTGTTGACATATCTATATTGTTATAGGCATTGAAGACAAAAGCGTCTTCGCATCCTGTTGATTAATGAATATTCGCATTACTTTTTCTGAGCCGGTCTTCTGCCGCCTGTTCCCGCTGCAGGTACCCTGCGCTTGGGTGCACCACCCTTGCCGCCAGCTCTCTTACCACCTTCTGCAGTTTCAGCATCCTCTTCAACACTAAACTTCAATGCGTTGTCTGTTGATTCTTCTGATTCATCCTCCTCTGCTTTCTCGGCCTGACGCTCTGCCAATCCCTCGGCAATCGCAGCTGTGATATAATTGGTGATGATGGCAATTGATTTGGTTGCATCGTCGTTGGCAGGTACCGGGAATTCAACCTTGTTGGGATCGCAGTTGGTATCTACCATTCCGAAAGTTGTAATACCCAAGCGCTTGGCTTCAGCCAATGCTATATGTTCGTGCCCGATGTCGATGATGAACAAGGCTGCAGGAACTCTTCCCAATTGAGCAATACCGCCCAACACCTTTTCCATCTTGTCTTTGTCGCGCGACAACTGCAATCTTTCTTTCTTGGTGATGCTGTCGAAGCTGCCGTCGTTCAACATCTTTTCAATGCTCTGCATTTTCTTCACAGACTTGCGAACTGTATTGAAGTTGGTCAACATGCCACCCAACCAACGCTCTGTAACATAGGGCATGTTTACACGCTTCGCACAATCCGTAACGATTTCTTTCGCCTGTTTCTTGGTACCGACAAACATGATTTTTTTACCGCTTTTGGCGATGTTCTTCAGTGCATTGGCAGTTTCCTGCAGGCACTCAAGTGTTTTGTTCAAATCGATGATGTGAATACCTTTTTTCTCTGCGTAGATGTATGGCAACATCTTGGGGTTCCACTTTTTGCGAAGGTGACCAAAGTGAACACCTGCTTCCAAAAGTTGCTGCTGCAGTGAAGTATTATTTTCCATTGTATTGTGTGTATTTTTAATTCTTGATTGATATACCTGTTAACGCTTGCTGAACTGGAAGCTTCTTCTTGCTTTCTTCTTACCAAACTTCTTCCTTTCTACACCTCTTGGATCTCTTCTCAGCAATCCAGCTGCTTTCAATGCAGGTCTGAATTCTGGATTCAAGGTGATCAAAGCACGTGCAATGCCCAATTTAGCAGCTTCGGCCTGACCTTTTTTACCACCGCCGGCAGCATTGATCTTGATATCATATTTTCCTACACCATCAACGGTTTTGATAGATAGTTCTACTTGGTTTTGCAAGTATACCTGTGGGAAATATTGTTTATAATCCAGGTCGTTCACGGTGATGTTACCATTTCCTTTGCTGAGGAATACCCTGGTAACCGCTTCCTTTCTGCGACCCAATCCGTTTTTTTGCTTTTCCATTATAATTTGTTTGAATTCGTTTTGAAATTAGAATTTGAAGGGAGTTGGTTGCTGTGCTGCATGTGGATGCTCAGCACCAGCATAAACAAATAGCTTCTTGAACATCTTGCGACCAAGTCTGTTCTTTGGAAGCATGCCCTTTACAGCTCTCTCCATGATTTGCTCTGGACGACGTTTCAACAAATCTTTTGCAATTTCAATTTTCTGTCCTCCAGGATATCCAGAAACATTCTGGTATTCCTTGTAATCAATTTTAGTACCTGTGAAAACGACTTTGTCAGCATTGATGACGATGACAAAATCTCCGCAGTCAACATGGGGAGAATAATACGCTTTGTTTTTTCCGCGCAACACAGCCGCGATTTTGCTGCTGATTCTTCCCACCGTTTGATTGGTCCCGTCAACAATATGCCATTTGCGTTGAACGGAAGCAGCATTTGCGTGCTTTGTGGTGAAATGTAGTTTACTCATTTTTACTTTTTTGTGGGGACAAGCCCTGTTTTAAAATCTGTTGCCGCCATCCCGGAAACAGCCCATTCTTCCAAATGGGAGCGCAAAGCTAGGCGAATTCAGCTCCAAAAACGAATAAAAACAGTGCTTTTTTTAAAGATAGGCTTATAACTTATTGATAATCAATAAATATTTTGACATGTTTTAAAAATACACTGGGAATCAGGACTGAAAAATGATCAAAAACGGAAACTGACGTATGATTTTTTCTTGATCTGCTCGTAGGTCTCTGAGCTGAAGGAGAACAACTTACCCGGACGATGATTGACTTTTTGTTCCATCTCTTCTTCGTCCTTCAATAATCCTGTTGAAAATATTTTTTTGCGGAAATTTCTTCTGTCCAAACTGACACCAAGAATTTGTTCATACACATGCTGCAAATCACGCATGGAAAATTTCTTCTCAAGCAAATTAAATATGATGGGCTCTTCCTGGATTTTCTTCCTGAGTACTTTCAATGATTGATCAAGGATTTCCTTGTGATCAAATGCCATGGTCTGAATATCAGCCACCACATGCCAGTGCAGATTGTGATCCAATTTTTTCAATTGATAATCGCGCACATTCACCAGTGCATAATAGGCGGTGGTGATTACCCTCCCTGCCGGATGCCGGTCAATCGAACTGAATGTTTTGACTTGCTCAAGGAACATATCGTTGAGTCCGGTTCTCTCTCTGAGGATGCGGTGTGATGCCTGATCAAGGTTTTCATCGGGATGCAGCAAGTCACCCAAAAGCGACCATTGTCCCTCGTACGAAGGCAAATCACTCTCAATCAGCAGCACCTTCAATACTCCTTTATCGTATCCAAAAATTACACAGTCCACTGACAATGCAAATTGAAATTCAGGTACGAGCTGAACAGGGTTGGTATTGATGTTGTGTTTTTTGCGATGAGGCATGCTGAAAAAAATCGTTGATTCTGAATCGGAAGATATAAAAAAATAAGAATCTTGACAGCTGCAATAACTCAAACGTTTTCAAATAACAACACCCCTGCATGCAGGGGTGTTGCTGAAAATCCTGTTCAATTTATTGCTTACTGACCTTGTAAGTATAATATCCTGGGTTGGTTAGGTCGAGTGAAATCTTATAAGTTCCTGCGCCTGGTAACACAATGTTAGCTCCGCCATATTCAAGTGAATTATCGGCATTGTCATCTCCTAAATTGATGCCCCAATCGCTGTTTGCTCTGAACTTAAACTCCTCTCTTCCACCTACTGTCGCAGTTCCTTCCCATACACCGTTTTTCAGTTCCATGCTGATGTCACTGCTCCATCCAGTCAAGCTGCCAATGATGGCCCATGTGGTTTTGGTAATGGAATATGTTTCATCTTTTGTATTGGCGTTGATTCTGAAGAAACCGGCTCCGGGAAACTTGAGGTTTCCACCGGATGTACTCAACTTGCCTGCACCTCCATCACCAAAAACAGTTCCGCTCCAATCTGGCTGTGCAGCAATCTTGAATTCATAAGATCCACCCTCTTTTACTGAAACATACCCTTCATGTACACCATCTTTTTTGGGAGAACCCAACTGAGGTGCTGAAGCAGGACTCCATCCCTGATAATCACCAGGCACATAGAGGAGTCCGATTTCCTGCAAGAGTGTCACTGTGAACTTTCCTGCCTGGAAATCCATTTTCAGTTTGTAAATACCGGTTTTATCTGGACCGGGGAAGTTATCAGAAAGATTGAATCCGAAATCCCCGCCTTTGTTCAAACCATTTGCATTGTTGTCTTTCACAGAATACTTGTTGCTCCAATCGCCGTTGACAGGGAGACAGAGATATTGTTGTCCGCCTTTCATGTAAAACTCTCCTTCATAAGTAACCGAATCAACCCTGGTGAATTGCTGAGAAGGAACAGGAACCGGATTGTTCCATCCGCCAGCTGTTGCACTGCCTACGAGGAACAATTGCTTGGAACTTGGAGGCAATACTTTGGGAGGTGTTACATATGGCGTGTATTTCAATGCAATCGCATTGGAGAATAGGCGCTCGTTGTTGTTGGCATGAGAAGAGATGATTCTCAACTCCATGCTGTACTGCTTGTTGAATGCAAATCCGAATCCAAGTGCAATGGCATTGATTTCCTTGGCTGTGAAAGAAGCAGAACGGGTACCCGTAATGATTTTTTCTTCTGCCTTGGAAAAATTTCTGCCTGCTGAATCCAATTGAACGATGTACTTCACCGTATTGGAGTCAACTGAATAAGAAGGGCTGGACCAGCTAAGGGTCAGCACTGTTTTGCTTGAATCTGTTACTGCAGGTGCCAAAGTATTGGCAGAGGCATTGAGCGTTGTTGCAGTTCCAGGTGCATAGTTGGGCAATTGATCAACTTTTTCGCATGATGAAACAATCAATGCAAAGAAGCAGATGGCAACACCGTATGACAATAAATTATATAGCTTTTTCATATCTGTTTTTTTAAAAGCTTATTGTTTGGTTACAGTAAATGTTCCTTCCTGGAAATTCACAACTATTTTATAATTACCGGCAGCAGCGGGACCAACAAATGCCGGGTCAGCATCTTTCTTTTCAAAAGTGCCACCGGTTGCATCCCCTGCAACCATGTGGTATTGCGTTCCCCATACACCATTGTCCTGAAGCATTTTATAGTAACCGCCTCCTTTGAAATTGACCACCAGTTCATAAAGTGTTTCAGACACTTTGGTGAACTTCTGAGAGGTAACAAATGGCGCTGGTAGCGGATTGTTCCAGCCAGACTCAAACGCATCTCCAATCACCCACAAATCACCGTTGCCTGGAACAGGTACTTTTGGAGGAGGGGCAAATGGCGTCACGTTCAATTTCAGTGTGTTGGATGTCAGCTTCGTGGCAGATGCGCCAAGCGAAGCAGAAATCCTTACATCAATCGAAGCGGCTACGCCAAGCTTGAGTTTAAGATCACTCAAAATGATATTGAATTCTTTTTGGGTGTATTGAACAGCCAAGTCTTTGCTCACAGAAATAGATTTTTTATTTGCACCTGCAAAGTTTTTGCCGGTCTCATCTATTTCCAATAAATAAGTGACATCCTGAGAACTAACCCCTGATGCAAACTGGTAAGCAGGGTTGGTCCAGCTGAACTTGACAGCGAGATTGTTTTGCGTTGCAAAAGCAAGTGGTACTGTTCCAGATGCTGAAGCACTTAAAACAGGGGCACTGCCTCCGAGAAACACTTCTTTCACCTCAGCCTTTTCGCAAGATGCCAAGAAGGTGATGGAGAGAAGAAGTATACTGATGTGTTGGATGAATTTTTTCATAACCAAGATTTTAATGAATTTGAATATCAGTAACCTGCGTTCTGTTTGAGGTTAGGGTTAGATGAGATATCTGCTGATGGAAGCGGATAGAGATTTCTGGTTGCAGCCACACTTGTTCCACCTTTCACACCACCTTTCCATGGCCACAAATATGTGGACTCTGTGAATTTGCCGTAACGGATCAAATCGGTTCTTCTGTGACCTTCCCAATACAACTCTCTTGCTCTTTCATCCAGTACAAAATCTGCAGTAAGTTGTGCAGCGGTGATGTTGCCACTGGCGTTTCCATATGCTCTTTGTCTGAGTGCATTCACATAAGTCAACGCAGTTGCTTTATCCCCTGCTGTACCTACACGTGCAGCTGCTTCAGCAAAAATCAAATGCATTTCTGCCAATCGGAAAATGGGGAAATCAATATCCACCCATGTCAGATTGGATCCAACTGCATTGTCTTTTTTCCTGTTTTTGAATTTTGAAACGGCATAACCGTCTTTGAAATTAGAGAGGTCGTTGATATCAAGATTTTGTCCTTGTGTAAAGAACTGTGAACGCTTGTCAGCCGTTCCGGTGACATCCGGAAACAAGGCAGGCAACGCACTGGTGGTGCGCAAACCAAACCATCCTCCGTCGATTCCGAAATCAGCCGCAACCATGTCACCTCCCACAGCAGCATGGGTAAGGAATGTTGTACCTCCCCAGTTCTGTGTTTTCAATCCATCATAATTGATGGTCAAAATAAATTCGCTGGTATTGGTATTGTTGTCGGCTCTCATCAGCATTCTGTAGTCGCTGATCAAAGTATATCCTGCATCGATGACTTTCTTTGCATACGTCAGTGCATCGGCGTACCGCTGTGTGCCAGTGTAAACACCAGCATTGAGATATATTCTTGCAAGCAATGCCTGTGCAGCAGCCTTGTCTGCACGACCGTATTCATTGGCCTTTGCATTGGGCAATTCATTTTCGATTGCCTTCAATTCTGTTTCGATGTATTTGAATAAATCGCCTCGGTTGATTTGAGAAGGTGTGAAAGAACCCAATGCCTGCTCATCCGTCGCAAAAGGAACGTTTCCAAACAGGTCCATCAATACCCAATATTGATAAGCTCTCAAGAAGCGTGCTTCCGGACGATACTTCTTGATCTGGTCTGCATCTGCACCTGTAATTCCTTTTGCTGCAATGTTTGCATCAGAAGCCTGGCGAATGAAATCATTGCACAAGGTGATCTGATAGTATGACCTGTAGTACAAGCCTGTCAGCATGGGATTGTTGGCTGACCAGTTCATGTTGTGAAAATCCTGGATTCCAGGATCACCCCATGCAACCACAGCTTCATCCGTGCTGAGTTCCTGTGCTTTCCAGAACAACCTTAAAAAGTCTGATGTTCCTTCGTCCAGTCCCTGGATATCACCATTGCCTGCAGGACCATTGTTTCCTGTTGTAGCAAAGCTTCCGTATAATTTTGCGAAAGCCTGTTTGTACCCCTGAGGAGTGCTGTAAACCTGTCCAGACGTTATATCGTTCAAAGGCAGGAGGTCCAACTGCTTGGAGCAGGAAGCGAACAGCAATGCCAGAAGAAACGCTGAAATAGATGTTTGAATGATTTGCTTTTTCATATGCTTATGTTTGCTCATGAATAGAATTAAAAATCAAGATTAACTCCCAAAACAAATGTGCGGGGACGAGGATAAAAATTATTATCGATGCCGCCATTGATCTCAGGATCCAATCCGGTGTACTTGGTGATCACAAATGCATTTTGAACATTCGCACTGAGTCGCATGTTCGCCCTGTCTTTGAAAACTTTTCCAAGGTTATAGCCAAGATTGATGTTGTCCATTCTGAAGAACGATGCATTTTGAATGTAGTAATCTGAGAGATAATAGTTGGCGCCGTTACCACTGAATCCGCTCACCAATACATCTCATGAACCATTGTTGATGTATCCTATAGGATTGAGAATATTTCTCACAGTACCGGTGCTGGATGCAACGTTGTTGTACATATAGTTTCCAACATTGGCCCTCGCTACGAGACCCGCGCTCCATTTACCTGAACTCACGTTTGTACTGAATCCAAAGAACATGCGGGGATCAACACCTTTGTACTGATATAAGTCCTTTTCATTGATGATGCCATCGCGGTTCAAGTCAGAGAAAAGATTGTCGATTGGTTTGCCTGTTTGATCATACACTTGTTTGTATACGAAGAAAGCACCTCTGTTGTATCCAACAGAATGGATCATGATGGTGTTTCCAGTTCCTCCGGAAATACCGCCAAATCTGGCACCCGGATAATTGGGGTCGTCAGAGATGGTCAGTTTGGTGATGGTATTCTGGTTATACGTTGCGTTGAACGAAACATCCCATGTAAGGTTGCGCTTTCTGATGGGCTGGAGATTCAGCGTGAATTCAACACCCTTGTTTTCCATGGTTCCAACATTCGCAACAATCTTGTTGGAGAAGTTGGTACCTGCAGGCTGGTTGATTTCATTCAGCAGGTCCTTGGTCTCTCTCCTGTAAAGTTCAACTGTACCGCTTACTCTTCCATCCAGCAATCCAAAATCAACTGCGAGGTTGGTGGTGGCTGTTTGTTCCCACTTGCGGTTGAAATAATAACCACCCGGACGGAACATCTGATAGAAAGTATTGCCGAATTGATATTGTGCTGTCAAAGAGCTCAGGTTGTAATAAGAAATATAATCGTAGTATCCAATTCCATCCTGCTGACCGGTAACACCATAACCAATCCTTAATTTTAGATCACTGATGGTTTTGGAATTTTTCAGGAATGATTCTTCGTTCAGTTTCCATGCAAAGGCAGCAGATGGGAAAAGACCGAAACGATTGTCCACATTGAATTTAGATGAACCGTCTTGTCTGACCGAAGCTGTGATGAGGTATTTATTCATGATGCTGATGTTTGCTCTTGCCAACATCGAGCTCAATCTGTACTGAGGTTTGTCGAATTCAAAATTTGGTGTAGTGACGATGGTATTGTCAAAAGTCTTATCAGCAAAATTGTAATTGGTTGTCAAGTAATCCTGGTACTCATAACCTGCTGTAAGATCAACACGTGTTTTGATGCTTTCAATTTCTTTGGCATAGTTGAGGTAAGCATTCAAATAAGCATTTTGCCTTTTTTGTCTGTACTCATTGTTTACACCACCATGAAATTTATTGCTGGCATCTTTGAAACGCTTGAAAGTGCTCGCTGCTTCCTCTGGCACTACGATGGTTCCTTTTCCATCAGCGATATCAGCACCCGCATTTACCACTGCACGCAACTCTGGCAAGAAATGAAATTTATAATCAGCCAATACATTGGCAATATGACGGCTCACATCACTTCTGTCATCGCGCAGCATCAGGATTCCCAGCGGGTTCTTGGGTGACAACGCTTTGAGTCCGGTTGCAGAAGTTGGATCCAGCCACTCCCAATATCCACCGTAATCATTTTTGCCGGAATAAACCGGTTTGGTTGGATCAAAATTGACCGCCGCACCAATCGCACCTTCGTTTGCAAAAACGGACTGGCTCATGGATGATTTGATATTGAAATCAATTTTGAGATGGTTGTCGAACAAGGTTGGATTGAGGTTCAATCCCAATGTGGTACGCGCCAGATTGCCTGTTTTCAAAATACCATTTTGGTTGAGGTAACCGAGTGAAACCCTGTATGGAAGTTTCTTGATGGAGCCTCTCACGCTGATATTATTATCACTTGTCAGTGCATTTTGATAAATCTGGTTTTGCCAGTCGGTATTCTCCTGACCCAGCAAAGCCTTCATGGATGCATTGCCATTGGCGTTTACGAAATCTCTGATCTCATCACCTGTCAATACATCTGCTTTCTTGGCAATGCTGCCAACAGACAACAATGAGTTGAAGGATACAACTGGTTTACCGCTTGCACCCTTTCTGGTGGTGATCATGATGACACCGTTGGATGCGCGTGAACCATAGATGGCTGCTGCAGAAGCATCTTTCAAAATGGTGAAGTTTTCAATATCATTCGGATTGATGAGAGAAAGCGGATTGGCTTGTCCGGCGATTCCACCGTTGTCAAGCGGCATTCCATCTACAACAATCAATGGATCATTGCTTGCATTCAAAGATGCACCGCCTCTGATCCTGATGGTGCTTCCCGCTCCCGGCGCACCGCTGTTGGATGTGATCTGCACACCGGCCACTTTACCCTGAATCAATTGCTCAGGAGTAGTCAACGCACCTTTCACAAAATCTTTACTTGAAACAGAAGCAACACTACCAGTTAAATCTTTTTTTCTTGCTGCACCGTAACCAATGACCACAACTTCTCCCAAGGTAGACGAGGCAGATGTCAATTTGATGTCGAGTATCCCGTTTGCAATGTCAACATCAACAGCAGTGTATCCGGATGAACTCACGGATAATTGTTTGGATGCTGCAGAAACTTTGATACTGAAATTTCCATTGGCATCTGTAATCACTCCGGATGTACCACCCTTCAATGTTACAGAAGCGCCGGCAATGGGAGAACCGGTTGCATTGTCTGAAACCCTTCCCTGTACCGTTTTTTCTTGTGCCAATGAAGACAACATGGCAAATAGCGCAATCACAAGCAATCGAAAGTGATTGAGCGCAGGCTTTAATGAAGTATTCATAATTTGAAAATTTTTTAAAGTGTCTTTTTCACACAAAAACGAATATGATCGCTGGATTAATATTGTGTTAAAAATACACTAAGGATGCAATTAAATATTTTTTTTTGAATTGGCAATAGGCTGTTGAACTTATTTTACAAAGCTGCTGTAAAAGTTACCCAGGGCCTGTTTAGCAGAAATTTGGGAGATTTTTACATCGAATTCATCCCTATATTGCGTAAATAATACACATTGAATGATGCGCAAGTCCATTTTGCTGATCGGTTTCCTGGTGCTGCAGAGTATCTGGACAACCTCCCGTGCACAGCTGCAATGGACACCTTCATTTATTACAGAAAACACCAGCTCCATCAGCATCAAGGCGAATGCCAACGGGGGGAACAAAGGGTTGCTAGGCTACACCCCTGCAAGTGATGTATATGTGCATATTGGTGTCATCACCAATCTGAGCAGCGGACCATCAGGCTGGAAATATGTAAAATATGACTGGGGTACAACCACCCCTGGTGCCAACGCTCCATCGACGGGTGTCAATGAGTGGACTTTCACCATCAACGGTGGACTTCGCAGTTATTTTGGCATTACAAATTCCAATGAAAAAATTGAAAAAATAGCAATCCTGTTCAGATCAGGAAACGGAAACAAGGTGCTGCGCAACGACGACGCTTCTGATATGTACATTCCGGTTTACCCTGCAGGTGACTTCATCCGCATCGATGAGCCCATCTCGCAACCGAAATACATCAGAACCTTACAGCCACTCAATGTGAAGGTGGGAGACAAGCTTGCCATTGCAGCCAACGCAAGCTCCCCTGCCAAATTGCAAATCAATTACAACGGTGAAACAACTGCAACTGCCGATGGAAGTTCATCCATCAGCAAAGAAATCATCGTCAACAAAGGCGGCACACAACAAATCATTGCACAGGCAACTTTTACCAATGGATCCATTCACAAAGACACCATTCAATTTTTTCTGGCGGGCAATGCTGCCATCGCTTCATTGCCCACTGGTATCAGCGAGGGCATCACCTATGAAGCGGGCGACAGCTCTGCTTATCTCGTGATCCACGCACCTGGTAAAAATAGAATTGCAGTGATAGGTGATTTCAACAACTGGACCGAAAACGAAGCAGGTCAGATGAACAAGACACCTGACGGAAATTATTTTTGGACAAGAATCACTGGATTGAAATCCGGTGTGGAATATGCTTACCAATATTTGATCGATGGCAGTCTGCGCGTTGCTGACTACAACACAGAAAAAGTATTGGACCCCAACAATGATGGCTTCATCCCTTCAACTACCTATCCGAATTTAAAAAGCTTTCCAAAAGACAAGGCAAGCGGTATTGTCAGTATCCTCCAAACCGGAAAACCTGCTTATGCATGGAAAGCAAACAACTTCAAACGTCCGGATAAGAGAAACCTCATCATCTATGAACTGCTCATCAGAGACTTTCTCGCCAACCAGAATTTTCAAACCCTCAAAGACACCATTCCCTACCTCAAAAAATTAGGTGTCAATACCATCCAACTGATGCCCGTGACTGAATTCGAAGGCAACCTGAGTTGGGGCTACAACCCAAATTTCTTTTTTGCAGTTGATAAATATTATGGGACCGAACAAGCACTCAAGGCATTCATCGATGAATGCCATGCACAAGGAATGGCGGTTGTACTCGACATGGTGATGAACCACGCCTTTGGTTCTTCACCGGTGGCACAAATGTATTGGGACTCCATCAGCAACAAACCCTCCACCTCCAATCCCTGGTTGAATCCGGATGCAAAACATCCCTACAATGTTGGTTATGATTTCAACCACGAATCAACTGCCACTAAAAACTTATTGAACAGAATGATCAGACATTGGCTGATCAATTATAAACTGGACGGATTCAGGTGGGATCTATCAAAAGGATTTACCCAAACCAACAATCCCAACAATGTTTCAGCCTGGGGCAACTACGATGCAAGCAGAATTGCCACATGGAAAAGAATCTATGACACCATGCAACTGGTGTCCAATGGCAGTTACTGTATACTCGAACATTTTGCAGACAATTCCGAGGAAAAAGAATTGGCAGACCATGGTATGATGTTTTGGGGAAACGGCAATTACAATTTCAATCAAGCCACAATGGGGTACAGCCAAGATGCTGACTTCAGTGGCATCTTGCACAGCAAAAGAAATTGGCAACAGCCGCACCTGATTGGCTATATGGAAAGCCACGATGAAGAAAGACTCATGTACAAAAACATCAGCTTTGGAAATCAGTCAGTCAATTACTCTACCAGAGACAGCAATACAGCATTGCAGCGCATGTCGCAGGCAGCAGCTTTCTGGTCGATGATGCCTGGTCCAAAAATGATGTGGCAGTTTGGAGAATTGGGATTCCCCTTTTCCATCAATACATGTGGAAATGGAACGGTGAACAGCGCATGCAGACTCGACAACAAACCTCCTGTTTGGAGTTATCTCAATAACCCGTTCAAAAAATCACTCTTCAACAAATATGCCAACCTGCTGAAGTTGAGAACGAATCCGAATTTTCAAAACACTTTCACTTCAACACCTTTCACATACGATTTATCCTCTCCTTTCAAATGGCTTCAGATCAATGGAGATTCTTTGAAGGTGGTCGTGATTGGAAATTTTGATATCGCAGCGCGTACATCCACCATCAACTTCCCCAGCACCGGAACCTGGTACAGTTATTTGAACGGTACTTCCATCAACCTCAACAGCACAAGCAGTTCCATGACATTGGAACCGGGAGAATTCCATGTGTATTTGAACAGAAACCTGAGCAATACCATCATCACTTCCGTTTCACAACCCATCAGCCCACAAACGGATCAGCTGACCATCATCCCTAACCCCATCCATGAAAGCACCATGATTGGGTATAAACTTTTAGATGCTTCTCAGGTTGATATCAGCGTCTATGACAACCAGGGTCGTATTGTGAAAGAAATCATGCGCGGTTTCAAGCATGCAGGTCAGCACCAAATCCCACTCCCAAAATCACAGTTGTCATCCAAGATCTTGGGCAACGGCATATACTATGTTGTGCTGAAAACAAACAAGGGCACCCTTATCAGTAAACAATTGCTCTATCATTAGTCTATTGCCAAGGTATTGATCCATGCTCCCATGAAGACTTCAAATTAGAAGTCCAAAGCGGCTGAAATGAAACGCTATTCATTTATTTTTATTCTCTGATTCAGCCATGTTTGACAAGGAAGAAATAAAAAAAATACAAGAACTGAGCAAGACATTTCTTGAGAAAAGAAATGACAATGAATGGGCCTCCAAGCATGTAGAAGAGTTGCGCACCTGCATTCGCTTCCACGAACACAGGTACTATGTCATGAATGACCCGCTCATCGCGGATGTAGAATTCGATCAACTCTACAAATTGCTGGAAAAAACCGAAGCAGCCAATCCATCCATCATCACGGCCGATTCACCAACCCAACGCGTAGGTGCAGGTTTTACAAAACAATTCAACACCGCACAACACCTTGTACCAATGTTATCATTGGAAAACTCTTATGATGCAGATGACTTGCTGGACTGGGACAGAAAAGCGAGGGAGCTCACCGGACTCGATGAGTTGTCTTATTGCATCGAACCCAAATTTGACGGGGCGAGTATTTCACTGGTATATGAGAACGATCTCTTTGTGAGGGGTGCAACCAGAGGAGATGGCGTTGCAGGAGAAGACATCACCCTCAACCTCAAACAAATCAAATCCATCCCCCTTTCTGCACCGTTTTCGAAATACGGTATTCAACAAGCGGAAATAAGGGGTGAAGTCTTGATGAGTAAAAAAAGTTTTCAAAAATTCAACGAAGGACTCGTTGAGCAAAATCTTCCGCCACTGGCGAATCCGCGCAATGCAGCATCGGGCTCCTTGCGCATCAAAGATGCTTCCATTGTAGCAAAGAGAAATTTGGAAGCCTTTATTTATCATCTTGCTTATGTTCATACAGAGGGAGCAACAAGAGAAATTCCTTCGCATTCAAAATCGCTTGAAATGCTCTGGGAACTGGGCTTTAGGAGTCCCGTGCAAGAAATGAGGGTCCTCAAAGGCATTCAATCCGTCGTAGATTTTTGTCACGCATTTGAAGAGAAAAGAGATGAGTTGCCTTATGAAATCGATGGACTCGTCATCAAAGTAAATGCGTTTTCATTGCAGGATCGATTGGGCATGACCACCCATCATCCACGCTGGGCCATTGCCTATAAATTCAAAGCACGTCAGGCCACCAGCAAACTTCTGCAAGTTGAATTCCAAGTTGGAAGAACGGGCAGCGTAACACCTGTTGCAAAAATTCAACCCGTCCCGATTGGAGGTGTTACCGTAGCGTCGATCTCCTTGCACAACCAGGACTTCATCCATGAAAAAGATATTCGCTTGGGTGATACGTTGCTGGTAGAGAGAGCAGGCGACGTCATTCCATATATTGTCAAATCATTCCCTGAATTAAGAACAGGTGCAGAACAAGAAATATCATTCCCGACTGTTTGTCCCGTTTGCCAAACATCGTTGATCAAACCAGAGGAAGAAGCTGTGTGGAGATGCCCGAATGATCAATGCGATGCACAAGTTGTGGAGCGAATGATCCATTTCACCAGTAAAGATGCGATGGATATTCGTGGACTTGGTGACGCCAACATCCGCAAGTTTCACGAACTGGGTTGGCTGAAAAATATTCCTTCCATTTATAAGCTCCCATTTGACACGATCAGAACGATGGATGGATTTGGTGCGAAGTCAGTCACCAATCTTCATGAAGCAATTGAAAAATCAAAACAACAGCCACTGTACCGATTGATCAATGCATTGGGCATTCGATATGTTGGTGAGACAACCGCAAAAACGATCGCACAGTCAGTTGATCATTTGCTGGATCTGAGCAAGTTGGACTTGGAGAGCCTGCAAAAAATGGAGGATGTCGGTGTTAAAGTTGCAGACAGTATCTATCAGTATTTCAGCAAGAAAGAAAATGTAGAAATGCTGAGAGAGCTGGAAGTACTCGGACTCCAATTGAACAGCATCAAACAACAGTCAACCGGAGGAAAACTCGAAGGCAAAACTTTTCTCTTCACCGGAACCCTCAATCAGCTCAAACGCTCTCAAGCAGAGGAAATGGTGGAGGCCAACGGAGGAAAAATACTATCAGGAGTAAGCAGCAAGCTTGACTTTTTGGTTGTAGGCGAAGACGCTGGATCCAAATTGGAGAAAGCAAAAAAAATTGCTGCTATTCAGATTTTGGATGAAGCCGCATTCATAGAAATGATGACAACCGTCAACGGTTAACAGTTAACTGTTGACGATTGACAGTTTATATCAAACCCTTCCCCAATAGATACTCCGCTACTTGAACTGCATTCGTAGCTGCACCTTTGCGGAGGTTGTCGCTTACGATCCACATGTTCAAGGTCTTGGGCTGTGTCTCGTCTCTGCGCAACCTTCCAACAAATACTTCGTCTCTTTCATGCGCATCCTTCGGCATGGGATATTGCTGCTTGGAAGGATCATCCACCAACACAACGCCCGGTGAAGCTGAAAGTATTTTTCTCACTTCATCCATGTCAAACTCTTCCTCAAACTCAATGTTCACACTTTCGCTGTGTCCGCCCATCACCGGAATACGAACA
>JACCDT010761404.1_pt1 | contig 35999 bp, 44 predicted proteins | sample 7446291 | NCBI WGS metagenome assembly JACCDT01 (sample SAMN15323446, study PRJNA562643) | freshwater metagenome | isolation source: river surface water | place: USA:Blue River Watershed | collected 2017-08-17
TAAGTGTTCATCATCTTCCCCGTCGCCACCCCCTCCACGAGGAATCTGTCCTTTGTAGAATCCTAAAAACAAAGGGTCGGCAAGTGATGGGCATTTTCGTGGATGATGCCCACCTTCACCACAGATAGTACAAGGGCAAGATTCCATTCTAAATATGAATACAAACTTTTCTTTAGTTTGTTAGTAATGGTCTGATACATAAAGGAGGGGTGGAAGTACAAACATTTTATCAAACCCTTTCATGCGCATAGAAGCATGAAGAGGAACATGTTCGCACACCACAGGATAATTATATCCTGCATTGTTGCGATAAAACACTTCTTTATCAAATAAATACGATCCAAGTTGTGCACCATGATAATGCGTTTCTGGTTTTTCTTTGACAGCCTTCACATAAGGATGATCTGGATTTTCTTTCATAAACTTCAGATTCACTTCATGTAAATCCTTTGTCACTACTCCTGCATAACGTGAACCGCGCAGAGAACTAGATCTGTAGACAGCAAGTCCACCAAACGCATTCAAAACAGGAATAGGTTGCGCATCAAAGGGTATATGTTTCATTATTGCTGGATATTTTTCAGAAAGAATTCTATCTTCATGAATCAATTCCATTCCAAAAGGAAACTGTTGATCAAAATACGTATAGGAGTCATAATACGTTCCTCGCAAAGAGAGTCCATTCGCAAAGAGCACATCCACGCCCTTTGGGTAGCTCTGAAGAACTTGTTCTAAGAAATCTGTGGGCCAAAGTTGTTTAATATCAGGATCCATCACGATAGTGATATCGTCTTCCTGAAGACCCATTCCATCCGCCTCCATCATTTCTAGCATTTTATTGCGACAAACGGCATGAATTTCAAGACGGCAAGCCTTGTTCTCATAGGTTTGTGCTTTGCTTCTCTCAAGAAACCATTCCATAGGAATCACCTCTGATTTGACATGTATACGAGGATTAGATTCAGACCATGATTTGAGATTCTGGGGTGTTTGATCAGTACTATTGTTTTCATAAAGATAGAGGTGCATGCCAGGAAATTTAGCCATGAGGGGCTCTGCGAAGGATTTAAAAATTTGAAATCGTTCACCGAGATCTTTTGTGATGCAACCAAAGAAGATTCGCATTTCTGCATTTTTTATACACAGCCCTTTAACCGATTACTTACACGTTTGATTTTCACATCTAGCAGACAAACATTGTGTATAAGTTATACAAGAACATCCAGCAGGTTTCTTATCATCTTTACAGGTGGGAGCATTCTCAAAGCCCTCCCCCTTTTGTGTGAAGTACCATAACACAATATAGAATACAACAGAGTGCACTAAAATGGCGGCGACTGATGTTTTCATAGACATGAAGATTTCCTTTCCAATCGGAGGTAATGTGATAAGAAGACCGGGTGATAAAAGAACAAAGAGAAGTGTCGCGATGAGTTTCATCATCTCTATTCTAATCCTCAAAAATAGGATTGGCCAAACCATTCTGGAATCGCAACCAATTCAATGCCAAGCAAAAGACTTTGACTTCCCATTCCACACCAGGAACAGATTTTACTTCCAAATTCAATCGTAAGTTCTGCACACGACTGGCGTTCAGTGTTCCACTCGGTTGATGTTGACCTGGTTCGCGAGCAAATGTATATCCATATAAATATCTTCTGAAAGGGACGACACCTCCTTTGTGATGACGTGCAAGAAGTTCACGGAAATAAATTTCCTCAGCATCCACAATCGTCACGCCGTTCACTTGAATACTCGCGGAAACAAGGAGAGGTTGTGGGGGATTATACGTCAAATCTACATCTTTTTCTAAGACACTGCTGTAATTCGTCCATTCATTATTCATATTGACATCTTTGCGACGGATAAACCATACAATTTCTTCTAACGGGTGATTGGCTTCTAGAGGCAATAAAACACGGATCGTATCGTTTGTACTGCTTTTTGCTGTCAAGTACTTCAAAGGTTCTGAAAACCAGAATGTCTGTACTTCACGATGAAGAATTTCAAACGATTGACGCAACATGGCATCGCGAATCTTTCCAGTCAGACAGGCTCCAAAGGTAACTAAACGTAAATGGGGAAAGTCAGGAGATGCCACAGCCGTCTGTGCAGAAACAGATTGGCTCAACACTGTATCGGTTAATGCAATAGTAGTATCCAACGGAGTGCTTGTGCATGTATCACGGAATCCTCTCTTTTGACGAATACAATCTTCAAACTTTCTCAAGGTTACGTGTATTCTTGCTCTTCCTTCACGAATAGCAATCATGGGCAAGGCTTCTTGGTATCTGGCTCTCATAAAAAAGAAAGGTAAGATACAATGAATATATCCATCTTCTGTTGGAAAGATTCTATTCACATCCCAATTCATGATTTGTGAAGTGGTGAACCGACATTGATGATCAATGGCTGCGCCAAACTGGGTATTTAAATCTGGAAATAATAAACTAAACATATTTATAAAATCTCCATCAAACTCTTCTATGGTTTTTCCATCAATCTCTAGTTCTGCTTTCTCAATCAAAACACTTCCAATGGAATTCGCATAGAGCCATGCTTGACCAGAATTATCATAGGTGTATCGTCTGCTCCGTAAAAAAAGTTGTGTCTGGGGATCAAACCAGTGACCAAGTTGTATTTGAATGGCTGCACCAAAGAGCACATCTCCACAGGGTACAGAACCAATATCAAATGTGAATCGTTGTCCAAAGGAAGCAGGACCACGAAAGGGGAAATCGGCAACCAATGGAGTCATTGCAATATGTCTTCGTTCAGGATCCCTTGTAAACCACGAATCCATAGAATGTAATGGAAAAAGGTCATTATCTTGAGTATCTCGGCTTGCTAAATCTAAAAGTGTTGTTATATCACCACCAGGTTTCTTTGTGGAATTCATCTACTGTTAGTTATGTTCTTTCCTAAGGCCATCAGGTGTGGTAGAAGGTGCCACAGGTTGAAGAAGATGTCCAATAGGATAAATCATTTGATTAATGGGTGGCGTATTGATAATGAAGGGAGGTGATCGGCTAGGATACGGAGGTGAATCAGGAGGATAGGGAGGTGTATGGGGGCTGTAACAAGGTTCTTCCGCTTTGTTCTTTGGACAAGACAATGTCCAATGGTGTTCACTACAGTTTCTGCATGTTATGAGGGTAGAACCGCTTACATCTTGTGTAGTTATTCCCTCCTCCTTTTGAAGAACTTCACGAACTCGTTCAAGAACATTAATAGTGCTTACCTTCGGAAGATCAGGTTTTGCAAGTAGTCGGGAACGATAATTCATCGTTGTTTGAGGAATTGGAGCAGTACGTTCTGAGAGTTTAGGAAAGTCTTCTTTCTGAGCAACTTTCATTTGAAAGACTTTGGGAAATGCATGAGAAGTTGATACATAATTAGAGTTGAAAGGGTTGTTATGACGCATAGTTTCAGGTAACCATGACCGCATATCACGCGGATTTATTTTTTCTTCTTGTTGTACTTGAGTGGCTTCAAGTTCATCGTCATCAAGAATTAGACATTCATTCGCGCTCATGTTCTAACCCTTTTGAGGAAAACAAAGCCATCAAATTTACCAACTTCCTAAAGTTGAATGCAAATCCTTTTAGAAAATCAGTATAGAAATGTCATATAATCTCTTTGTTGTTGAATCACCTGCAAAATGTTCCAAGATTCAAGGATTTCTCGGTCCTGGATGGAAAGTCATTGCTACTATGGGTCATATTCGTGCTCTTCAAGAAGAACTTAGTGCAATTGGAATTGACAGAGACTTTGAAGCCACATTTGAATTTCAGAAAGAAAAGGCTAAAGCCATTGGTCAACTCAAAGATGCTGCGAAAAGTGCCAATAAGATTTACCTTGCATCAGATGATGATCGCGAAGGAGAAGCCATTTCTTACAGCGTTGCTCTTCTTTTGAAACTCAATGTGGCAACGAATCCTCGCTGTGTGTTCCATGAAATTACAGAAAAGGCAGTGAAACAAGCAGTGGCAAACCCAAGAACAATTGATATGAATCGTGTGAATGCGCAACAAGCCCGTTCTATCCTAGATATGATGGTCGGATTTACGATTAGCCCCCTCCTTTGGAAATACGTAGGTCATGCTCTTTCTGCAGGTCGTTGTCAAACAGCAGCTCTCAGACTCTTAGTAGACAGAGAACGTGAAATTACCAGCTTCAAAGGAGAAACAACTTGGCGCTTGAAAGGAAACTGGTCTATTGGTGGACTTGAAACTCCTGCTCACGTTGTGGAAGATTTGGAAGACGAAGAATCTGCACGCAATTATCTTGAAAATGTTCATAAGGATACGCGTGGACTTGTGAAAGAGGCTTCTACTCGTCCCCATAGCGAATCACCTCCCAAACCACTTATCACCAGTACTCTTCAGCAAGAAGCCTCTGCAATCTTTGGTGCACAACCCAAAAATACAATGAAGATTGCTCAGAGACTCTATGAAGCAGGTCATATTACCTATATGCGAACGGATTCTGCTATCCTTTCAGAAGAAGCAACAAAAGAAGCCCAAACGTATGTTACGCAAACGTATGGTCAGGACTATGTAGGAAAGGGACAGCAATCTGCAAAAGTAAATGTCAAAGGAAAAACAAAAGCCAAAGAGCAAAATACTCAAGATGCACACGAAGCCATTCGTCCTACGCATATTGACTTAACGGAGTTACCGTCGTCTGAAGATTGGAATGCCATTGATCGTAAAATCTATAAATTAATCTGGCAGCGAACTGTGCAAAGTGTTATGGCTCCTGCAACTTCTGAAGAACGTGTTGTTGATTTCCACGCCCTTGGAGATCCTGATGAGTTCACGTGGCGTTCCAGTTGGACTCGCTATGTCTTTCCAGGATGGAAGAAAGTTGGCCAAGCGGCTGTCAATCTGGATGAGGAAGGTGCTGCCGCAGCAGAACAAACCTCGGATGCACTTTGGAAAACTGTTTCAAACTTCAAAGAAGGACAAGCACTCAATTGGAAAACTCTTACTGCTGAACCGTTTGATACAAAGCCTCCTACTCGGTATACAGAGGCCACTCTCGTTCGTGAATTGGAAAAGAGAGGTATTGGTCGGCCGAGTACCTTTGCAACTCTTGTAGGAACTATTTTAGAGAAACAATATGCAGAAAAAGAGGATAAACCTGGTCGTGATATCATGACAACTATTCTAAGCCTCTTAACACCCAATCAGTGGCCACCGAATTCTGAAAGCAAAACGAAGAAGATTGGTGCAGAAAAACAAAAGATGACTCCAACTTCTCTAGGAATGTCAGTCCATGATTTCTGTGTACGAGAATTTGCAAATCTCTTTGAATACAGTTTCACCCAATCAATGGAAGCCAGATTAGATTCTATTGCCAAGGGTGAAGAGGAATGGAAAGCCCTTTGCAAAGACACTTGGAATTCCTATAAGGACAGATATGAAACTTTGAAGAAAGGAAAAGGGACTACTGAGGGAACTCCTGCTCGTGAACGAATGTTTGGGGATATCAAAGCGGTCATTAGTAAAAAGGGTCCTCTTCTTCTCAAAGAGGGTAAAAACAAAGATGAAGCGACCTTTTATGGATGGCCAGAAGGAGTCTCATTCCAGGATATTACACAGGAACAAGTCACCGCTTTCTTGCAGAAAAGACAAGCCGAACTTTCAGGGGCAGAACTAGGTATCTACAATGATGCTCCTGTTGTAAAGAAGAAAGGGCCCTATGGATTCTATGCTGAATGGAATAGTACAAAAGTTCCCTTTGCAGAAGGAGATACCTTTGATTCCATTGTTGCTAAACTAGAGGCCAAAGGTCAAAGCACTCTTCATACTCTTGGGCCTTTTGAATTCAGAAACGGTCCATATGGAGTCTATATGTTTAAGAAAGATCAAGTAGGAAAAGCGAGAAAATTTGTGTCTGTTCCTTCTGGCCTTGATCCCAAAGCACTCACAGAAGAAGCTGCAGTCAAAATCTTTCAGAATGGTTTACAAAACAAAAGCAAAGCCAAACAATATGGTACCGCAGGTGGAAACACAGGAAGCGGTTTCCGTGGAAGAGGAGGAGGTCGCGGTGGTAGAGGAGGATTCCGTGGTGGAAGGGGAGGCTATTGAGTAGAAAGTCTCTTGTTAAGATAGGAATATGAAGAAAGATTATATCTTTCCGGTTTATGTTTTGATATTTTTAATCATATTTTTTATTGGTGTTGTACTTATACAACGTAAACTTTATCCAAAAGAATACTTAGCAATTTCACTTCCACAGAATTATGAACCCACACCTGTTGCGGAAGAAAATAAGAAGACAATTACATGGATTGTAAGCATGTATCCTCCTAAGAATAATGCAGGTGCAGAATGGATGGCGCATGCCATGAATCGTTTTTTAATTGAGAAGGCAGGGTATCGCGTAAATGTAATAATACCCTCTTTTCCAAAGAAAGAGTTTGAAGGAGTAAACATAATTGAGTTTCAAGAAAAAGAAAAAATAGCAAGAACAATTCGTGATTCTGCAGTTCTATTATCCAATTTTACGTATTATATTCCCACAATGAGAATTGCAAAGAGAGCAAATAGACCTTGCATTTTAGTTATGCATAGTCATGAACAACAACGTATTCTTCAACTTGGTAAGCAATTGGTAGGAACAAAGAATCTTCATGTCGTTTACAACAGTGAATGGATGAAACAAGTCTATAGTTCGTTTCCCTACAATTCAACAGTTCTCTATCCACCTGTTTCTTGGAAAGATTATCGTGTCACTGTAACAGGCAATTACACAACTTTAATTAATTTAAATCCAAACAAAGGAGGACAATTTCTTATTGAATTGGCCAAACGGATGCCGAATCAGAAATTCTTGGGTGTGAAAGGTGGTTATGATGTGCAAATCATAGATAAGAGAATTTCTAATATTACCTATCTTCCAAATACACCGCGTATACAAGAAATTTATGCAAAAACAAAAATTCTGTTGGTACCGAGCAAAGAAGAATCATGGGGAAGAGTTGCAATAGAAGCAATGGCGTCTGGTATTCCTGTTATTGCACATCCTACTCCTGGATTAAAGGAGGCATGTAGTTATGCAGGATTATTTGCGGATAGAGAGAATATATTTACTTGGATGAATCTTATTTATAGATTAAATACTGATGAAGTCTTTTATAAGAAACAAAGTGAACTTGCGTTTAAAAGGGCACAAGAATTGGAGCCGACTTCCCAACTCCAGCAATTTGCATCCTGGATTCAGGAGATTGAATGGAAAAATTAATCTAAAGTAGATGGCTTCTAGATCCCCTTCCCCCCCAGGAACACGCAGAAATTCAGTAGAATCAGGACCCAAAGATGCATCAGGGAATCCGCAGCCCAAACGTTTCCAAAACGGTTGGAGCAAAGAACAAGACAATTTAATGGCTGAATGGGCGGATATCGCAGGATGTTACCGTTGGATGCACGATCGTGCGGAAAAAACGTACACCAAAAAAAATATGTCTATGACCATTCCAGTTATTATTCTATCAACCTTAACTGGAACTGCCAGCGTGGGTATTACCGGTATCACCGATGGAAATGCAGACCTCCAAAAATATCTTAACTTTGCAATTGGTGGTGTTTCACTTATCGCAGGTATTCTTACGACACTCAACAATTTCTTCAAATATGCACAACTTAGTGAATCGCATCGCTCGGCAGGTACAGCATGGGGTAAATTTCAGCGTCTGATTGCGGTTGAATTGGCTCAAGCCCCTACGAATCGTATGGATAGTTTGGATTTCTTAAAGATTTGTCGTGCAGATTTGGACCGACTCATTGAGCAAAGCCCTGCTATTCCCGATGAGGTCATTGCTGCGTTTGAGAAGGAATATAAGGATAGACCGAAGTTGAAGAGACCTGATATCTGTCACGGCCTTGATCACACTCACGTCTATGATAATACGCAGAGTCGTTTGAAGGATTTAACTGCAGAAGCTGCCCTTACACTCATGCACAAAAAGAAGACAATACGAGAATCTATCCTTCCTGACTTGGATAAAATCATTGAAGCGAAGGTCACTGTGAATGTAGACAAGAGACAACAAGAATTGGAGGCTATGTTAAAGTCTTCACAAGTTCAAACGCCCAAGTTTGATTCTAGTTCTTTGTTTACAAATGAAGAAATTGACTATAAGACTCTTCTTGAAAAACGTAGAAAAGCAACAAGTTTCTTGCGAAATGCTACAGGAGTATCGTCAAGATTTTCAACGGAAGCAAATGTGATGATTGATAATCCTATGCGAGCAGATGCGGTTCAAATACAAATTAAGCCAGAAGACGACCAGATTCGATCATCTTAATTGCGATATCCTCTAGAATATCAGTTGTACGCTTATCCAACTTAGGACCTGCACGTGGCTTTGTGAGTTGCTTGCAGGTTTCTGCATCCAGTTTGTAGTGTTTAGCAAACTCTTCAAACTTGATCTTTGTTGTAAACCCGTCATGCACAGAATGCTGATACGAATATCCTTGAAGTTCGGTGTGAGTTTGGCGAGGTCCAACAAGTCCTACAAATCCAATTTCATCGCCGATGAGCACAAAGAATGCTGCATCTTCATTAATGGGATGCTTTTCCCCAATGATCTTCTGATTGGTAGCAAGGGTAAAATGATGGGGCCGCTTGGTCCACTTCGGACAATAGGCACCTTTGATCTCAAGTTCTTGTGTTTCTACAGGAGGTTCTGGGGGTGGGCGCGTAGCAATAGGTGGTGGAGGAGACTCTTTAGGATGAAGAACCTTCACCTTTCCAGATTCAATAAGATCTGCAGCATCATCACGAAGATGTCTTGCACGGGCTGACAAGTATCTTGCTCGTGCGAATGCAAGTGACGCTTTTGCTTGCAAAATATCAGCGCGACAGGTGAGAAGTTCAATACGATGATCCATGTTACGTACTGAATCCTAGGAATTCGGATTTTTCAATTTTTCACACCTTCATAAAACTGAATCATCATTACAGCATGAACTAAGTATGGTACACTCAAGCTGGCAACCTCTCTTTGATCAATGGGAATTTAACTTAGATGCTGTGTATGGAAACTTACCGACCTATCCTGCAAAAGAAAATGTTCTCCGTGCATTCTCTATTCCAGTTTCTGAGATTCGTGTAGTTCTTTTAGGGCAAGATCCTTACCATGGTGAAGGACAAGCCAATGGACTCAGTTTCTCTGTTTCAAAAGATACAAAAGTACCTCCATCTCTTCAAAATATCTTTAAAGAACTAAACCAAACATTTCCTGAACGCAACTATGAATTTACTCATGGGGATCTTTCTGCTTGGCAAGAACGTGAAAGGATTTGTTTGTTGAATGCATCGTTAACCGTTCTTCAATCTTGCCCTGGAAGTCACATGTCTTTCTGGAAACCGTTTACCGATGAAGTCATTCAGTTCATTGACAAAGAAAATCCTCAATGTGTATTCTTATTGTTAGGAAATTTTGCAAAAGCTAAAGCAGATCTTATCACAAAAAAAGATAGAATCGTCACAGAAGTTCATCCAAGCCCCCTTGCAAGAGGATTTGTAGGATCTAGAGTCTTTCAAAGAGTTGAGAAAGTTCTAGGAGAACCTATAAACTGGAGCAATGAGTAAAATTTGATGCTTCCATACAGTCAGAACAGGTAGGACTCTACAATGACCCAATTCATCATGCTTCGTAACTATTCCATTCACGTGCCATCGTTTGCACGTGCAAGGCTTCTTCCCACTTTCTTTCTTCGTCGTCCTCAGATTTATCTAGAAGGCTATCAAGGATATGCAGTAGAAGTAAACTATCCTATCTCTTCATGGGATACTGCAAAGAAAGATTATAAGAAACTTCTAGATGCTATGGATTCATGCAATCAAGCCCTTGGAACGGTTCCCAAGATTTCAATGGACCTTAAGGAAACTTCAGTACAAAAGAAAGATGAACTTCGTTAATCATATTCATCAAGCCTTTGAAAGGGCAAATAAGAATAAATCTAATATAAATGAGGATATTTTAAAACTTGAGGGGATGAGTGGAAACAAAACAAGACACTTATACAATAATCTTGTAAATTTTGAAGGAGCAAGATATCTTGAAATAGGCTGTTGGAAAGGGAGTACGTTGGCTTCTGCGATGTATAAAAATTCAGCAGAAATAGTTTGCATTGACAATTTTTCTGAGTTTGATGATGGTACTGTGAAAAATATACTACTTAATACAATTGAAACATACAAAGGAGATAATAAAGTAACTTTTTTAGATGAACACTCTTTTAAAGTAGATGTAAAAAAACTACCAAAGTTTAACATTTATATGTATGATGGAGACCATTCAAAGGATTCTCATTCTAATGCCCTCACTTATTATTACGATTGTCTAGATGATATTTTCATTTATATTGTTGATGATTGGAACTGGCAACAAGTTAAAATAGGGACAATTGAAGCCATTCATAAATTGGGTTTGAATGTATTAGAAAGGATTGAAGTAAGTTCAGAAGAATACCCAGACAAAGAAGGATATTGGAATGGTGTATTAATCTGTGTTCTTAAGAAATCTCAATCTTCTTAATTGTAATCTCAAAAGGGATCTGACACTCATAATCACTCCAAGGACCATAGAGAATATCATGATAACGCTTCTTATCTTCCAGAAACTTTGTAATAGAGTCAATGGAGAAGAGAGTATCACCCATCTCCTTTGTAGGAGGAGGATGAGGAGTCTTCATGTTCTCATCTGTAAACATATCTGAGTGATTCCATTCCTCTGGATAATCATAATCAGTCAAATAACCCTCATAGCACTCCTTCATGTACTGACTCGCCTTCTCAAGAGTGGTAAATACCTTCTCAATCCGCTCCCCCCAACCACTGCTGTGTGCACGATAAAGAGTACTGACGAGATATCCTGACATTTTAGAGTACAATTCTAAAACGCTAGGGTAACTTCAATTTTTTTCAACCGTCAAGTTGTTCATTTATCTCAGTTAAGATGCGCATGTGAGTGTGCCAGTAAAAGGGTAAAAATATATCTACCAGATATAATAAAAATATATTTTCAGAGTTTGATGCAAAATACCAAAAGAAAATATGTAACAGAATAATAAATACTCTTGGAAATTTTAACAAATGAGAACGATATAATACAGGATTGTTTATATGAATATTTGTACAAAGAAAATAAAAATAGATGCTATGAAGCAGAATCTGATGGAATTGAATTAAATTCATGGCAATTCCATAATCTCTAAGAAAGATTCCACTGTAAACAAATGTAAAATATTTAGAAGAAAATGCAAATACATAAGGGCAAATAAGAAACTGAAATCTCAATCCTCTTTCCATTGGAATTGTTTCAAACATAAAGTTTCCCTCTGTGTAAGGAAATCTGCACATTTGACAAAAGTTTGCAAACTCTAGGGGGGCCACTGTTCTCCAGCGAAGTAGACATTTGATGTGGACATATTTGACTGATCCTATGCAGCGACAAGGTGAAACAAGTTTATTTTCATCTCTATTGTGCTCATCTAGACAGAATCTGCAGATTGGGATCTCCATAAGAGCATAGATTTCTCTACTGGTATAGTATCTTTAAAAAATCTCTCTTTAATTTCTGGAGAAACATGTTCCACTAATTGTTCTAATGTCATTGCAAAGACATAATGAAAATCATTTTCATTGTTCAAATTTAATTTTAGAAAGACAAAATCGTCATCATGTAAAAGACTAATGCTGTAGTAGTTTTGATTCTTATCTACAAATCCCCAAAGATGAAGTTTTATGAGTTCATATAGAGCATGCGCATGTTTTTTTGTTCGGAGCATTCTCATAAGAATTATATAGGGCTGGATATCTGAGTTTTCCTGATATCGCAACATCATTATACTTCTTTGAGATAATTCTTTAATACTACATCAAAATAGACATGACATGTTCCTGTGGATTGAAACTTGTCGTAAATGTGAACCTTATGATTTCCTTCTCTAGGGGGAATTGAATCATGCAATTGCTGTACAGGATTAAATTGAGTTGTTTGTGGAATTGTAGAATCTACTGTATCAGAATCAGGATCAAGATTTGTCAAACAGATTCCTTCCGCAAAGATTCCATTAGAAGAATACAATGTCTGCGAAGATTGGTTTACACCTGGCGGTGTTTTCAGAATATAAATTCCTTCTGCATGAAATAAATCTATATGATTTTTCCATTTTGTAAAAAGAAGGTTGGGTAAGAAACTAGAGTGGACTGCATAGCACATAAGTGAAAAGGATATTCTTGTTTGTTTGCGATAATAGGTATTATATCCTTGAGAAATTAGATCTGGATTTTCTTCAAATCCATATGTTGCGTGAAATTTAATAAGCTTTGCATCTGCAGGTTTTTCATTCCAAAGACTACCAATGTAGTCCTTGTTTACACAAGGAAAGAACTTTGCATCATCTTCCATGATGAGATACCATCTATCTTCAAGATTTTCATTCAAATGCTTCGTATACAATTGCATCCAGAGAGAATAATGTGAAAATAAACATCCTAAATGACCATTTGTAAAGAAAGGCAGATATTCTTTTTCAACTATGCTAAGTCTTTCTACTAATTGTCTTATGTGAGGGTTTGAACCATTCATTGCTGAGATCCAATGCACTTGTGAACTGTTTATTCCAACACGCTCAAATTCATTTCGGAGTTTCTCTTTTCTCTTTTGTTTATAAAGTAGTGAGAGTACAAATATATCTGAAAAGATGGTATGCCATGCCATTCTACCCTCTTAAGAAAACTCTTACTTAAACCTCTTCCGCATTTACTAATTAGCCCCCTAGCGGGCTGTCACCAAAAATTGAATGGTTGAAATGGTGGTGGAAGGTTGTGCGGTGGAACAGGGAAGGATCCTTACAGCAAATGAATAAATAGCTTAATTCAAAAGGATCCTGTCTTTCTCAGAGCGAGGATGGCCGAGTGGTTAAGGCGGACGACTTAAGATCGTCTAGTTAATTCTATCGTGGGTTCGATCCCCACTCCTCGCATTTCGTGGTGGACTTGGTAAAAACTGCGTTTAAGAAAGGCAGAAAAACTCCCCGTATCTTGTAGCATCTTAGCGCAGCGGGAGCGCGTTGGGCCCATAAGTACAAGAACTTAGTAACCCAAAGGTCGTTTGATCGAAACAAACAGATGCTACTCCTCCCAAATCGTCTAGTGGCTAGGATAGTCGCCTCTCAACATCTTTGAAAAAGAGGGTGGAAGCACGCGATTGGCCCGGGTTCGATTCCCGGTTTGGGAACTTTGCTGATACTAATCATATCAGCCTCTGGTCTTATAGTCAAGTGGTTACGACACAGGATTCTGACTCCTGGAGCCTGGGTTCAATCCCCAGTAAGACCTTTAGAGTTTGGAACTTCTCTTATCAAAAGTTCCATGGTGCACATTGTGTCGGTTCATGCGTTCATAGTTCAATGGTAGAATGGTGCTCTTCCAAAGCATTGACGTGGGTTCGATTCCCACTGGACGCATCTGCAAGATTACCCAAGAGGTTAAGGGGCTTCGTTGAGGTCGAAGTGGTGAAAACCGCATGGGTTCGAATCCCATATCTTGCAATCCTAATGTGAGGATTAAGTTCACCCTCACATTGAGTTTGCTTGTTCTCAGAAGTACAGGAAAAACAAACCAGGTTATCTCTTCACCTGATCAAAGAAAGAATTAGCGAGGATGGCCGAGTGGTTAAGGCGCGCGACTCAAGTTCGCGTGAAGCAATTCTCGTGGGTTCGAATCCCACTCCTCGCATTGAGGTTAGTCTTCACCTCTTACAAGTAAGACCTCTGCAGTTTACGGGATTCTGCATATCAAAAATCGCGAAAACCGTCATAGCTCAGCGGTAGAGCGAGTGGCTCTTAAGCGCAGCAATTGTTGCTTTGCAACGAAACCACTCAGTCGAGGGTTCGATCCCCTCTGACGGTGAATTTTTTTAAAGAAAATACAAAAGGACAAAAGACAATAAAGAAAAATACAAAAATCCAACCGTCGTCACCAAAAATTGACGGCAAAAATTCCTGTATTATCGTCGGTGAAACAACTATACATCCTCTTCACCATGCCCTCGTAGCGAAGTGGATGTCGCGTCTGCCTTCTAAGCAGAAAATCGTGGGTTCGATCCCCACCGAGGGTGTTTTCGCCTCTTTAGCATAGTGGTAGTGCATTCGCCTTGTAACAAAAACGTCGCGAGCGAAAGGTCCTGGGTCCGATTCCCAGAAGAGGCATCAAGTCTCCTATGCTTTCTCATAGGTCCTCGCTCTCTTAGCACAGCGGTTAGTGCACCCGCTTAGTAAGCGGGAGGTCCTGAGTTCAAATCTCAGAGGGAGCAAAAAAGTCTCCTATGCTTTCTCATGGGTCCTTGCTCTCTTAGCTCAGTTGGTAGAGCATCGCTCTTATACGATTTACGTATGCGCAGGTAGGCGGTAGTCCTGGGTTCAATCCCCAGAGGGAGCATCTTTTTTTTATGGAATCCATGCAAAAAAGATTCTCTATATATAGGATGAAATGGAAACTACTATAGTAGGGTTTGCAGCCACTTCATCTTCAGTACTAGCATTTGGTTCTCAGTTTATACATACTCTGAAATCAAAGACAACAAATGGACTAAGTTTATACAGAACTGTTTTTGATGTAGTAAGTTTAGCGTTATGGGTGTATTACGCAGCTAGAGTGGAAGATAATCCTCTTCTAATTGCGACTTCCCTAGAACTCTTTACCTGCGCATGCGTATGTATATTAATCATCAAGGAAAAAAGGTCAAATGTTGTCTTTCCTATAAAAGAAAAAGAAAAAGAGTACTCGCCGCCTCCGACTCCTGATTCTGATCCAAATTCGCTATCTGAAGTAATTGTAGTTCCTTCGCGTCGTTTTTCTGTTTAAAAATCATTGAATATTTTTTCACTTGCTCATCGTATGCTCAAATGAAAAGGTATGTTACTGATTAAAATACTAAATTTGAAACAAACAAACACAACAAATCATGTAGCAAAATGTCTCGCACACCAAGGGATCTTTGTAAAGGATGCAGAGAATGTTACAATGGAATTCTGCAAGCAGTTGTCAAAAACCCTATTGTTGCCGCAATTATGATGGGAATTCCAAGTTACTTTATGATCTCATGTCTTCTCTTTGATGGAATTACCATTATTTATCCTGAATACTATGCGATGAAGAATACCATTGTGGCACCTTTCTATACATTGCTAGGATTCACCATTGCTGCTTGGATTGTTGAAATCATTGCCATTCATTGGATGTTACCGAATGTTCTTTCTCTCTGCGCATTTGGTCACTCTGCGGTTGGAAGTTGGTGGCTAGTGAATTTAGGAATTCTGATGTTTGCTGGTTGGTCTTATCTTCCAGTAAAAATGGTATTTCTATTCATGCTTAGTATCTTAACTCCTGCTATTATTTGGCATATTGCAGGAGATATTATTCGTGAATATAAAAGAAAACTGATTGATCAAATTAATCTTCAAAATCAAGCACTTGCACAACAGGAAATTGCCTTCTCTTCTGAAGAAGTTGTTGGAAAGCCTAAACTTTCAAGTATTGTTTAGAACGCTTCTTTCTTGTTATTTGTTTCATTCGTTCCTTGCGTCGTCCACTGCGTCGTCCACTGCGTTGTCCACCCTCACCTTCATACCACTCACCATACTCTTTCTTTTCCCATTCATTTAATGTCCTTGCATTTCTTAAAAATGTACTCTCAGAAGAATTTCCTTCCACTTCTTTTGTAATTACTGTATACCCCTTTTTTTCAAAAAGACACTTTGCATAGGCTAGGGTCTCAGGTGGAGGTAAATAATGTCCACTATCATTCTTTATAATCACAGTTTTCAGATCAGCTTGTATCTCATATTCACCCACCGCTATCACGGGACTAGCCTGTGTTAAATAGGTATGAAAGATACGTGGAAAACGTCCTTTTCTTCTTTCATAAGGCAGCGGACCTTTTCTTTGTGTGCGGCATCGTACACTCTTTTTTCCTGGAATTACTTCTTTACTTATCAAAATGCTTTTGGGTCTATCGTAGGGTATTACAAACATTCCTGAAAGTAACTCAAATGTTGCAATATCTTTCTGAGAGGGTAATTCTTGAGGAAAAAAGGGGGTTTCATCATATGTATTATCTGCGGGTGCATTTGCATTGACTAAACATTGTTGATAAACATTTGCTTTACGGAATTTTTCTTTTGGAGGCCCTGCCAGTATACCAAAGGCTTTAGGGTTTGAACAAATGTCCATTACTTAGTACTCCTATTTTTATTTAGCAAACCGCGGGCTTCTGCGAAGTGTTTCCAATACTTCATTCTTTTGTTTCTGAACTAGACGAGGACTTTTCCGCACGGGCTCAACAGTTTCCTTCACTTCCTTCTTGTATTTATAAATCCCTTTCGCCACCTCAATCTTATTCGCCTTCCAAGCTTTTGACGATTCATCAAAGAATTCGGGTGTAAATTCCTGCACTGCCTTAGGCCAAGAAGGTTTGTACACAGCCTGTTGGACACGAACTTGATCTTCTAAAACGGTTTGACTACGCAACTTCATTTTTGCACTACACAATTTTTACAAATCCTACCCGTCAAATTTGATACCTCACTTTTTTTATTTCCCTTCAACAAAAATGCCCCGTTCTTCCTCTTCCTCATCTTCAAGATCTATTGCTCCTTATCGTCCTTCTCCTGCTCCTGCCCCTGTTGTCCATCATACAGTTGATAGACCCACAATTGGTCAGAGTATTAAGGACGGGGTTGGTCTAGGTATTGGATCTGGCCTCGGTCATGCCCTTGTAAATCGTATGTTCGGCATCGGTGCACCTACAAATCAGATTCATCCTGCTCCTTTTACTCCTTCTCCCCCTGCAAAAGAGCCTTGTGAAGCAGAACGTAAATCGTTTGAATCCTGTCTTTTGAATAACAGCGATGTGTGTTACAATCAGCAAACAGCACTGACTCAGTGTCTCCAACTTTCCAAAGGTTCAAAGTAAAAATTGAAAGAGAAAAAAAGATAAAATCCTATAGGGATACAATGATAAATAGGATTCTTAGAAGATCATTTATAACACTGAAGGATAATTTAGATGTTATGAAAAGTGAATTGCTTATTCAAGAGAGAGCGGATCATCTAAGAATGCTTTCACAAAACACTAAATCACCATGCACAGCCACGCAGATTCTTTTAGAAATTAGAAAATTAGAAGAAACTAGAAATCAGAAAGAACCTATCTTTTCTATGATGGAGTCTCTTTCCAGAAAAGGCCGCGAATAACGCGTCCACCTTTGGCCCACGCACGATCCTGAAAACAATTCTCACGACTTCCTCGCACATATTTTTCTCCAAATCCTTCTCCTTTGGCTTTCTCAACTAAATCATTAATTGTGATTTCTTTATCTTCATTGACTACTGTTGCAGAAAGTAACCAATGTATATATTTTTGATCTTTTTCATTGTAGTCTACAAGTTTTGCTTTTGAGAAAACCTGCAGAGGAAGAACAGTTTCAACCGATTGTAAAACAGCCTCTTGTTCCTGAGAACTTCCTAATGCAATCTTCAACAAATTCGTTGTCTGTGCTTCAGATTCAACAAGGAAAGCTAAGAATTCAGAAAACATCGCATCAATTCTCTTTTTGTGTCCAGCAAGAGAATTTCTGTGTTTCACAATTGTCTGTTCATGTGATTTTAGAAGAGTAGAAATTAAATATGCCTTTTGTTCTAAAGATCTGACAATTTCTGAATCTTCAGATACAGTTTTTGTTACTTGTTCAACTGCATCAAGCAAAGGACGAAGAGTTTGTAAATAAAACACAACATCGTGTTGTTTCATAAGATGACTAATGTAGACAATAAATCGTCCATCATCTAAGAATTCAATATCAATATTTCCTGCACGAGTTTTTCCTACAATCCCTTGATTTAAACTTACAAGAAATCCTCCACGAACATCTGGGTGAAGACGCATATCTCGCTTGAATTTCTCTACTTCTTCTTTATTTACCATACGACTATAATTCTTCACTTCCCAGAAATATGCACCTTTATCGCGTGTCATGCGAATATCTGCCGTTTGAGAATCTTTTGATACTAACATCACATCACAATCATAGGCTTTCTTAATTAAATCTTCTACTATTCCTTCTCCAAGTTCACCCTTTTCTTTACTACTACTCAATGTCTTTGTGAGACTTGTATGAAGAACTTCAAAGCGATTTGCCATATTATCTACTGTTTTTGCTAAACTTTCTTTCAAATCAGAGATTTGTTTGTCTTTGAGATCAATCAGTTCACGAAAGTTTTCACGGGCATCTTTCTGACAATTCTGTCTAAACTCACGGGCATCCAATTCCTGTTGCGTAAGTTTATTTGTAAGGCTCCGAATTCGTTCATCCAACTTCTCCTTTTCCTCTTTATATTTGGACTGAAGTTCAGTAATTGTTGCTTCATGGAGTTTCATCGCATGTTTCACAGCTTCAGTATGTGTTTCTTTACGAATCTTTTCTGTTGTCTTATTCTTCAAAAAAGAAATGGCATCAGCCCCCAATTCAAGGGCTAGTGCAATATCCTGAGCATCTGCAGAATCATAAAACGAAGGGAGCGTAAAAGAATAAGGTAAAGTAAGAATAATCTGTTGTTCACCAGACGTCATTCTACATAGAATAAGCGTTTTAGGTTTAGACCAGAATGTCCGGTTAGTATAGAGATGGGAGCATCCTTTACAAAAGATATGGCTATTTGTGTAGTCGTTTTTAATCCAAGCCAATCCAAACGTATTCTTATGAATTATTTGTACATGAAGAATCAATTTAAACTTCACAAAGTCCCTTTTTACACGATGGAACTTGTCTATGAGGGAAGAGAGCCAGAAATACGAAATGCCTTTCATGTTCACACAAAATCAGTTATGTTCCATAAAGAAAACATGTTTCGTGTAATGGAAAAGAAAATACCTTCGCATTTTACTAAAATAGGGTTCTTAGATTGTGATATTTTATTCAAAGATGGATCTTGGTATGAAAAAACTTCTAAACTTCTGGATACGCATGATGTGGTCCAACCTTTTGAAACTGCCCATTGGCTTGATCTTACCTATAAGAATACAATTCTTACAAGAAAGACGATTCTTCATTTAACAAAACCTATCTGGGATTTTAGTTACCACCCTGGATTTGCGTGGTGTATGAGACGTGATTGGTATAAGAAAGTAGGGTTTTTTGATTATGCAGTCTCAGGAAGTGGAGATACATTATCTTGTGCTGGATGGATGAAAAAGAAGTTTCCTGAGAAATTTCAGAGTCTTCCAACTGCAATTAAAGATGAATATAGTAAATTTTATGTAAAAGAATCTCCAAGGATAACTTATTTGAAAGGTGGAGAACTTTTCCATTTGTATCACGGTTCAAGAGTAAATCGTCAATATGCAGATAGACATAAATTATTAAATGTAAAAGAAAGTATAACAGAAATGCTTACAAAGAATGAAGATGGAATCTTTGAGTGGACAGAGAAAGAAAAATGGAATTCTGTTTTCCAATCCTACTTTGATGGAAGAAGAGAGGATGATTTGAGTTCTGAAGAGAAAGTGGATTCCAAAGTAAAAACATCATAATATCTCTCCGAATTAGAATAGATGGACGAGCATTCTAAAGATTCCAATGACTTTTTTGCATTCTTTAGTAATTCTTTTCTGAATGCAATGTTATGGATTGCCTTGTGGGGTATTGTCTACTTAGGAATTGAAATCATAGCAGAGAAAAACCTTTTAGCAGAGTTTGTGATCTACCTTTTCTTACTAGTCACTGTTGTACTGGTTAAAATATTCTATCCAAATTCTTTGCGTCACTAGGCCCGTGTTTGTCGTTTAGAAACATAGGTTGCAACAAGAGATCCGAGTACTATTTGTTTAAGAAGATCTCTATGATTATTCGGTGGTGGAACTCTTGGCATGAGTCTTTGAGACTGATTCCAAAAGTTTCTAAGTATACATTGCATTCTATATGTTTATATTGAGAAGTGTTTAGCCTTTAGAAAGAACTATAATCTGCAAACCCCTCTGGTTCAGGAGGTGCAGGGGCTACAGGTTCTGAAGGAGGTGCGGGTGCAGGGGCTACAGGTTCTGCTGCAGGTGCAGGTGCAGGTGCAGGTGGAGGAGGAGAAGGACCAGGGGGGCCAGGAGGACCAGGAGGACCAGGAGGGCCAGGAGGACCAGGATGAGGTGGAGAGGGAGGATGGTAAGGATACGGTCTTGTGGGGAAATCAAACGGGAACCAATTTGCAAAATACCAGGGTTTCTCTCTTATGTAAACACGTTCGCGGACTCCTTGATCGTAAAGAACCGGAACATATTCCTTCTGTGGTTGTGAAGGAGTCATAAAAAGATACACAACAGCAACTCCAACAAGTATACCTACCACCAACCAAATTGCAGATGAATCGCTCTTTGCCATCTAGTATTAATTATGGTATTTTACAAATACACAAATTAACAGATTATTTTCTTAGTTTACGAGATTGTCTGGATTTCTTAGATTTTCTCGTTTTTTTAGTCTTTCTCAGTTTTCGTTTTGCTCCTCCTGAAGCGCGTGCAGCACCAGGGGCAGGTCTTTCTTCAGTAAATCTTGTCATCGTACCATTTTGTAAATGGGATGAGTAAACTGTAAAACTTGTACTTGCATTCGCTTGATCCCTTTGGAATCTTGCTACACAAGTATCATTATCATTGGAACAATTGATTCGTCTAAGTTGACAAGGGGTAAAATAAAGTTCTCTTAAATCTTGCACAGCCCCAGCAGATAAACCTCTAGCCGTTGGAATTGTTTGTGGCATTTGTGAAAGTTTATAAGAGTGACCTACTTGAAGATCTCTAAACGCAATCCCATTTGGTGCAGCCATAGAGTTTACTAAATTGAGTTCAGAATTTATTCGTCATTCTTCTCCAACCATCTCTTGGCATCACACGCTGCGCAGACATCAAAGTCAGGATTCATCTCACTTAAGTTGCTCGCAAGATTGTTCACACGCTTCATTGTTTTACGAGCATTGCGATAGTTTCTTACCTGGACGAAGTTCTTCGCTGAGATATTTGCACCAGATGTGCGGATAGCAGCAAGGCGCTTGATATTGGCCATACGAGGAGCCTTTCCAATAACATCTGTTAAATCTCTCTTGGCTTGTTCTTCAGCAAGCTTGAACAATTGTTTACGTTCAGCAGACATTGCTTCTTTGACTTTCTTGGCCATTTCACGTTGAAGTTTCTGTTCTTGCTTGGCGTGATTCTTCATGGCCTTCATTGTCTTTGCAGCAAGAGCCTTCGCAGCAGCATTCATGTTAACATTCCCCTTGGGAGCAGCCTTTACTTTGGCAGTTCTTGTTCTCTTCATAGTCTTCGGGACTTTCTTTCCAGCACGTCTGTCTTCCTCATTCATTTCCGCCATGATACGAGCAGCTTCATCTTCAGCCTCTTGATTCAAGACTTTGACCTTTGCCTTCTTGGCTTTGGATTCTTCCATAACCGCTTTGCGAGCCGCAGCAGCAGCCTCTTTTGCAGCAGCAGCAGCACGAGCAGCAAGATTTTTACGATCAGAAGCTTTCTTGGTAATATTTTTGAGTATATTCTCATTCTTCTGACCACGACGGCGGGCTCCCATTAGAGCAAGAATTTCCGCAGCCGTAGGGTCACGACCTAACTTGTCTTTCAAATCGGCTTTTGCAGCGGCGCGTTCAGCATTAAACTGGGCTTTCTTATCCATATCTAATCATAGACCATAAAAAATGTTGTCTTTTATTTTTATTTGTTTGTAACCTTTTTATTTTTGTTTTTTTAGATGTCATCAATGTTCACATCATCATCTGCACCATTTGCGGCATCATTCTCTTCACGAAGAACACGCTCCGTGTGCTTACCAACCTTATCCTTCTTGGCAACAAGGCCAGTGGTAACAGTGGGTGCTGTGCCATCATCCTCTTTCTTCTCTTCATCATCGTAAGCAAACTCAATGCCAACGTCATCATCCTGGTTTGCGGATTTAGAGTTCAAGATTGTGTCGTGAATACGATCAGAACGCGCGGCTGCATCAACAGCACGGAGTGGAAGATAGATCTCATACTTCTTACCAGACTCCACAATGATGGCAATGCTTCCAACATCTGGCTTCAACTTCTCAATGTTTCGGTCAACAACTGCGGCCTCTACCTCAAGAATGGAACGCTTTCCAGGATGATAGATGGAAGTAAGGAAACGGTCAAAGCGAAGCATCTTGGTAATGCGGCCAACAAAGATTCCATCTCCCTTATCTTCATCAAAGGCGCGAAGACGACGGATGTACTCATTTTGTGGAGCATCTGCACCCTTACGCTTCTTCTCTCGGCTTTTGTGAACTGCGGCGTGCGGCATTTTACTTCTGTCTGCTATTTTTGTATCTAGGAAGTAGTACATGCTTTTCACTTAAGTTCCCTTTCAATTTTTTACTAAAACATCATGTCCAGGAGTTCAAAGCCGCCCTCTTCAAGCCACTTTTCTACACGAGTAGGATGAAAGACTTTCATAACAAGTTCCTCTTTAAAGATCTCTACCCTCGTGTGATGAAAGGCCTTCATATCTTGACGCTTTCCTTTCACAGCAGTAAGTACTATGTTAATTAGAAAGGCTCGCTGTTCATCTGAAATCAACTTTTTAGGGATATTGTTCAGATTTTCTGTCAGGCAGGAATCTGAAAGGAGCAAACTCCCTCCGAAGGATGGATGATCTGTAAATTCGTCAACAACCAAGCGATAGGCTCCCTGTTTGAGAGATTCTGGGCATGGATAATTTCCAATAAGACAATGCAAGTAGGCAAGTACATTCTCCAAGACTTTGTGCACATACACAGCAGGATGGCTCAGAAATACTCCCAATCGTCTCTCCAACGAGGGTGCTACATCAATCAGAAACGGTGTACGCATCTTGGCAAAGGTAAAGATGGCAAACTTTGTCAAAGGCATATTCCAAGTAGGACTCACTTTGCCACTAGAAACCAGAATGGTCCAGAGGTCAACAGCAGTGGGCCCGTGTGCATTGAATTGATTTGGAGGAGGGCATGGGATTGCAGCACAATCTGCTTGAGTAAGCACCACAAGGCAATTCGCAAGAGCATATAGAATTGCGGTTTCAATTCTTCCCACAAGAGTCGTTTGCTCATAGCCCACGCCAGTTGGAAGAAATGGACTGTCCAAGGAGAAGAACATCCGCTTCCATTGATCTTTGTTGTAGAAGTGTTTGTGAGAGGAACAGGTTGTGTGGCCATGGCGTGCATGATTCTGACAAGGCTGAAGATCAGACTTGCGAAAGGCATTACAAAGTGACATTTTTATGGAGGTGGGTGATCTATCCACGTAACGAATGAACATCAATTTTTACCAAACTCACTCAGAAGACTATTTATAACCTTATCCGCGCCCTTTCCATATTTTTTTCTCATTTCCTTTACTAACTTATTAATTTTAAATGTAAGTTTTCTTTCCAATCGTACCTTGGTATTTCTATTTGTTTCCTTGTTTTCAAAGTTCTTCCATTCTTCTTCCTCTAATTCTTTTAAAGCGTTATTGAGTATCTTATTTCTGTTTTTCTCTTCTTGTTCTTTTAATTCTTTGAGAGCGTTATTGAGTATCTTTTTTTGTCGTTCTTCTTCTTGTTCTAATTCCTGTTTTGTTTTCTTAACTTTCTTTGTAAAGAATCCTGGTTTAAATGCAAATGCGGTATTCTCTTTCTTAGGAGCAGCGGCCTTCTTTTTCTTTTCTTCCTCCGCAGCCTTTTTTCTCTCTGCCTCTTCCTTTGCAGCTTTTTCCCTATCTGCATTTTCCTTTGCTTTTCTTATTGCCACCCTTACCGCTTCTTTTGCCGCATATCTTTCCTTAACTCCTTCTTCATATTCATGTAGATTGATACTGTGTCTTCTAGCACTTCTAGCATTTTCATCAAGTGATGAACAGTACACTCCTCTGCATGCCCAAACTATGAAAAGACGAAATCCTCCCGCAGTTGGAATGGGGAATCTTGCCGCATCCTTCACAAGTTTACTTTCTCTAATAACAAATCTATCTTTTTCTGTTTCTTCACGAGCAAGATCTCTTGTGAAATATGTTCTCATTAAATTTGCCTTATGATTCTGGAAAAAAGGATCATTTTCTAATGCGAATTTATTCGTTAACTCTTCCTCTTTTTTCTTTTTATCAGTTGCGGATGATTTTTGAAATGTATTCTTTTCTGATTCTTGTGCTAATAGTCTAGTTTTTTCTTGGACAAGTCTTGTTCTCATATCAAAGAGTGTTTTGTCTACAGGCAATTGGTATACACCAGATAAAAGTATATCAGTTTCTGCTCCTCCTTGATTGGAGAATTGTAAGATCATATCTTTTGGCTTGTCACCTGGTTTATAAATGGCAAGTCTATCTTTTTCTGGCTCAAACTTATTTGGCGAAAAAAATTCAGATGTTCCAAATCCTTTGTCCTGACCTGTGAGTAATCTCCAAAGACTTTCTGTATCTCTCTCTTTTACAAAGTCTTCTATTTCAGTTGAATCTGCATACAAGACTTTTCCGCTCACGATTACGTGTAATACGTAGGTGTTAGGAGGAACCTCATATGTTTCATTTTTCAGAATAGCACCATGTCCTGCAACATAGTAAATTCCATTGTTGGTAAAAAAGTTAGTCATGAGAGTTTTCTTATCCGTACCCGAGATGGGAGCCAGACTGCGAGGAAGATGAGGGATGGAACCTCCTTTTTGTTTCTTAAGTTTTCTGGTTCTGTTAACCATTCTACGTATTACGAAGATTTTAGTATACTTCTTGAGGCTCTTCAATAAGGGCTCTACTTCCACTTACAAGATGAATTCCTAGAGCGTCTGCAATCGTGTGGTTGATTGCAAAATCGTCCGTACAGAGAAGAATCCAGTCCTTGTTTGAAAATCTGATTGTCTGTACAACTTTCTCAAGAAGATGTTCATCACTGTTATCCAGTTCAACAATCTCACTAAATGTATCTGCCCACCCTTTCTTCGTCTTCTCAGTTCTTCCCGCACTTGGCATTGCACTACTGAACGACCAGTTTCCAATGACTAAGAGGTTAGTTACTTTTGGATAAAAGAACTTGAGTGACTCATAGGGCTGTCTCCACGTTAGAATCCACAAGCTGTGATAGTAAAGAGTGCGTGCCATGTTTACCTATTCAAAAGGTCCCTTTTGGGTCAATTTTTAAACTTTCATAAAAACAAAAAAATTTTTTTTTTGGCTTTTAACCTTTTTTCTTGGTGTTTGGTGTTTTGTTGTTGCTGCGTCCTTAGAAGCCGCGCATGGCGACCACCTTCTCCTCCTTGCCCGTACCGCTCAGGTGAGCGGGAACGTGGGCGTAGTCATAGGGCCACTCTGAAGAGGCGCCCAGCAGGTGCACGGGCCCGTCAAAGCGGCCGAAGTTGACGCCGCCCTCGTTGTGAGTGCGAACAGGAGGCGGAAGAGGTGCAGGAGCAGGAGCAGGCTTGGGAAGAGGGTGCTCAGGGAACGCGTCACCATAGAGCCACTGGTTCTCGCTGAGCGTGAACGGCTCACGAGCCTTCTGCTTCGCGTGGGTCTTGAGCATCGCGTCCACCTCGTACGTGCCGATCTTGTCACCGAGGTACTTGACGCGGATGGAGACAAGAGTGTGCTTCCAGCCCCACTCACCCTCCTTCTCCTCAATCGTCTCGTACTCGCGGACCGCCTTGAACTTCGGGCCGAAGAGGAGGGCAATGCGCTGCAGCAGGTCAGAGTTGGAGAAGATGCGATTGACCTTGATGGCGTAGAGATCCGCCACATCGTACCACTCTCCGTCATACTCTGACCACTTCTTCACGCCCAGTGTCGTGTCAAAGAGGTGAGAAGGCGGATCGTGAGGCTCCCGCTCCTCATGGGAGCGCTCGGCGAGTGCACGCTTCTTCTCCAGGAGGGTCTGGTTGTAGAAGAGCACGAGGTAGTCGTACACGTCGCACTGGCCCTCGTCCTTGAGCTGGCGCCAGAGGGCGGCACGGTTGCTCTCACACCTGGACTTGATGTGCTGGTAGAGGAGGTCTGCGTAGCGCTCCACGAAGGCCATCTCCTTCTCCTTGTGCTTCCTCTGCAGGGAAGCCTCCAGAGCGCACTCGGATCCGTAGCCGCTGAAGAGGGAGTTGTCCTTGATCTCGTCCACGAGAGCAGCCTCCTCCGCCGTGAGCTTCTTGATACCGAGGTAGGCGTCCATCTTGCTGAGAACTTTCTTACTGTTAGAAGACTAAGGGCAAGAAAGGGTACTGGTTTGGGAGGGACTTGGGACTTCAATTTTTTCCGAAGTTGGTTACTCTTATTCTTCTTCCAGTCTTCTTGGTTGAAGAGCCATCCACTGCAAAAAAAAGGTTTTAGAGATCCTTTTAACTCTTTCACTATCAGTGGGGATCGAACCCACGACCACTTGGTTAAGAGCCAAGCGCTCTACCGCTGAGCTATGATAGTATACACTACCTGTGGGGATTGAACCCACGACCACTTGGTTAAGAGCCAAGCGCTCTACCGCTGAGCTAAGGCAGTTTTGGGGGCCTCCATCCAGAGAAAGTTCGATATTCCATCACCCTTGAGACTACTTTCAGATTGAGAGCCTTTTTACGGGCTAACTAAAGACCTATTGCTAGGCATCTTCCACTGAATGAAGGCAACAGTCAATCAGGGTAAATCGGCCTTCAATTTTTTGTTACTTCCCTTTAAAACTTAGTAATAAAGAGCGTAAAAAAATTTTTCTTGGGTTTTCTTTGTTGGGCAGACAAGTAAGGGGGTACAGAGAAAGGGTGGCTACAGCCGCACACCCGTGTAGTAATAGACGGTGAACCGCAAAGACGCCCGCAAGAGGTCACGCGGCAGGGGCTTCACAGGGGGCCTCTTCCAGCCCAGGGCGAACATCTTGGTCTCGCTCTCCTCAATGAGGCGGCCCCAGACGAGCATAGACGTGTAGTAGAAAGACTTCTCGGGGTCAAAAGAGGGGTCGTCCTTGCACAGGTGGACGGCGAGGGTCTGGCTGTCGGCCGCGAGGCGGTAGTTCACGTCCTGCTCCTCCCACTGCCGCTCCAGAGCCTTCAGGGCGGCCGCGCGGCTCTTGCGGTAAGAGTACCCGCGCCAGAGGGCCTGCAGCGGCTGAGCGGCCAGGTAGCACGCCACACAGTGCACGTCCATAGAGCCACAGCGGGGTGCCCCGCAGTCCTCGCAGAGGGGGGTGCCGAGGACGAACAGCCCCTTGCGGAACTGGGCGCGGTAAGAGGCCATTTAGGGCGTTCTTTTGGAGGGTGTGATAGGCTCTGTTAGGGCATACCACATACCCCTTTGGGGGGTAGTCTACAGCGTCAATTTTATCTGGAAATTGAACGCAAAGAGGAAAAAAATGCCCCCTCCAGAGCCCCCCTCTGGCGCCTCTGGTTTTTTTTCTGCTCCATTCAATTTTCAAAAAAAATTGAAAGGCCGAACCCCCCAATAGCCAGTACCCTTTTGAGCTATAACAGTACTACAGCTTTAAAGGACCTTCAAGCGAAAATGTCTTCCACGATGATCGTTTCCATGACCCAGGACCAGCTCCGCGCTCTCCTTGTGGACGCGGTACGCGACGCCCTCTCTGGCAAGATTGACCTCTCTAAGGTCGTTTCGGCCGCCTCCTCTGACGCAAAGCCCGCGAAGGCTAAGCGTGCCAAGAAGGAGCGTGACCCTGACGCCCCCAAGAAGGAGCCCAACGACTGGATCAAGTTCACGTCGCGGGTTCGCTCTGTCCTCGCAGGGCAGGTTGAGGATGGCAAGAAGATGCACCCCAAGGCTGTGACGCAGACTGCCTCTAAGCTCAAGGACGCCGACCTCATGGCCTCTGCGAGTGACGAGCAGATCATCGCGGCCTACCGTGACTGGCTCGCTAACCCCCCCGCGGTTAGCAAGATGGTCGCCGAGGGGCGTGACAAGAAGTCCAAGAAGTCCAAGTCTTCTGACGGCTCGTCCAGTGCAGCTTCTACCGTCGTCGCCGATGAGCCCGTCGCGGACGCAAAGCCCAAGAAGGAGCGTAAGCCCCGTGCGAAGCTGACCGACGAGCAGAAGGCCGCCAAGAAGGCCGCGAAGTCCGCGAAGACCGAGGCGCCTAAGGCCGCGGCCGTCGTTGAGCCCTCTGCCGATGACGGTGACCTCGCCGACTTTGAGCCGTTCACCTGGAAGGGCCTCTCGCTCCTCAAGAACGGCCGCGGTGACGTCCTTACCGAGGATATGGAGTGGTTCGGTAAGTGGGACGCCGCCAAGAACAAGGTGGACACCTCGGCCTCTCAGCCTGACGACCTTGAGCTCTAAAGAGCTCAGCCCTTCAAATTTAAAAACAAAAGAAAAAATGTATGATTCTGTGTATTCTTCATAAACCCCAAAACAAAAGAAAAAAGTTTCAAACCCCAAAACAAAAGAAACTTTTTTTTGGAAAAACTTGAAACCCGCCCTGCAGTGCAGTCTAGTACATGCGAGATGGCAACCTTTCGCATCAGCAGCAAGCAGATCAAGGCTATCTCTCTCCAGGATGAGAGGACCTGGCCAGTGGACCTCCAGGTCTGGGTGGAGTTGACCTCTCGTCACAGGTGGAAGAGTTGGCATCCTCCGTTCTACCTCTCGCACGAGCAGGTGAAGATCTTCCGCGAGAAGGCTCTTAGTCTTAGAAAACCCAGATCCAATTCTCAATAAGTTTATTCTTCTGTATGTTTCTCTCTGTATATTTTTAATGGCGAAAAATTGAAGTAACTGAGCAAGAAATAGCCAGTACCCCCTTCCACAGCAAAGATGACTACCGTTACTCCGCAGCAGATTCTTAACCACCGCACCTGGTCTCTCGCCGCCAATGAGCGCCAGTGTGATTGGGGTGATGTGACGACTCTTGCGGGTGCTTCGTACCGACCGATCAACCCTTCTAATCCTCCCTGCTTCTGTGCAACGTGTCGCAACCTCTATGATGAAACTGGTGATGGCGATGCAAGACTCGTGAACACTGGACACGTAGGTGCACGGAAGGTGTACGCCAGCCTCTTGCTTCCTCCTTCGCCTCCTTCTTCTGAGATCACGCGCACGGAAGAGAATGGCGGTTGGACCGACCTCTTCCCCAAGCGCAGTGGGACTGAGTGGCACGGTGGTGTTCCTCTTCACGTAACGATCCCCAGCCTCTCTGCCACCCACTTTGACGCCATCCCCACTTCTCTTCCCGCCCCTCGTCACCGTGACGTCATGAATGAGACCCCTGACGAGCGCATCAAGAACGATCTGGCTCTCCTTCGCATGAAGTACCAGCGTGAACTCATTGAGAAGATGGATTCCAAGCGCAACGTCTTTCTTGATAACCCTGACCGTGAGGAAGTTCTCGCAAGCATCCGCGCGGAAGAGGATGTGATTTGGCAGAAGATTGAGGCCATCAAGCTCCTTCTTTCTGATATGTAAACTTAGTTCTGTGTGCTTGTATGTGTTGTCTGTAAATAAAAAAGAAAAACAAAACAAAATTTTTTTATGGTATCTAGAAAAATTGAAAAGGAATTATTAGAATCTTAGTGTAAAGATGAGTGTGGTAAACGTAAAAGTAGATTATATTCGTAAAGAAGGATATGCGAACCTTCAGAAATGGATGGAAGACTCACAGAATGTCTATATTGGACGGGCTGGTATTGTCTTTATAGACAAAGTACGATTTCCTAAATCATCTTCAAACTTCTGCAATCCATTCAAAGTAGGAAAAGATGGAACTCGTGAAGAAGTGATTCAAAAATATGAGACGTATATTCGTAGTAGATTGGATAAAGAGGTAGAGTTGGTAAAAGAGTTGAGGGAAATGAAAGGAAAACGTCTTGGGTGTTGGTGTAAACCAGAAGGATGTCACGGTGACGTTCTTATTAAATTATTAAAAGAGTACTAAATTCTTCTTGCATATAAATCCATTTTTTTGGAAAAATTGAAACTGAGTTTCCAGAAAAGAATGTACCCTTTCACCGCTTACAAACTCTGAAAGACAAAAGCAATATGGCCACCATGATTACCCCCGCAGATATTCTTAAGGAGCGCGAGCGTTGCCGCTCTTCTTTCATGCTTGCCCACTCTGCCAACGTAGATGGCTCCTTCATGGCTCGCATGGGATGTCCTTGTTACACTTGTCGCGATGTTCTTGATCCAACGGGTGAGGAAGATGCGGCGGCAGCAAGTGCAGTGAATGAGAATCGCGAGCCATTTTCTCCTCCTCCTCTCTCCTTGCCCGCAGCTTCTTTGCTTCCTGTTCGCTCTTCTGGCGGTGGTATCGGTGTGATGGGCCTCGCTCCTGCTCCAAGCACCAGTCCTACCAGTACAACGGGTCATCTCTCTTCCTACACGCCTCCTCCTCTCTTCCGTCATGCTCGTGCTGAGCCAGACCACATGAAGGATGCGATTGCCTCTTTGAAGCTGGAGGTGAACACCCTTCGCGCGAAGCAAGAGGAGGTGTATGAGAAGGAGGCACACTCTCATGATGAGATGGCCATGCAGGATCACGAGTGGAATGAGTACGACCAGAAGATCATGACCTTGGAGACGATCATTGATACTCTTTCTTGCATGTAAACTTCCTTCTGTGTTTGTTCTTCAAAAAATAAAAAACAAAAAAAATTTTTTATGAAAAAATTGAAAGCGAGAAGCCCTATAATAACAGTACCCTTTTCCGCAACTCACAGAAAAGGAAACACCGCAAAAGAAAAGATGACTACCATTTCTGCTCCTTCTTCTCTCCCTGTTGACCCCCCCTCCGTCCCCATCGTTGAGCCCCCTGTGGCTGTTGACTGGATGGCCACTCTTCTTGAGCAAGATGAGCCCGCGATTGACGGTTTTATCGCTAGCCTCTTTGAAGACCTCCCTCCTGCTGAGCCCAAGGACTACGCAGAGGCCGAACTTGATGATCTCTATGAGGATTGTGACTGCGATGAGTGCCGCGGCGTCTACACAGATGATCGTGACGGCTACGACGATTATGACGCTGGCGACTGGTACTGGAACGACGGCGGCGGCTACTGTGACTGGTAAGCCATGTCCTCTGTAAAAAAACAAAAAACAAAAAAAAAATTTTTTAACAATTCTTATAAATAGATGAAATTAGAAAGAGTAAGAAATAAAAACAGAAATATTTTTTTGAAGTATGATCTTTCAAAACTTCAAGATATGTGCGGATATTTCACACCTTTAGGGTCATGGTTACGAAAACAATTAGAAACTTCTTCCGATGTTGTATATGCATTAGAGGGAGACATTCTATACGGATATATTATTCTTGATAAGAAAGATGATCATTTGGAAGTTGAACTCATTTGTGTTGGAGAAGAAGCAAGAAAACAAAAAGGTATTGGTACTGCTTTAATGAAGAAGGCTGAGGAAATAGCAAAGGAATATGGGCTTGAAGAGTTGGCACTTGATTCACAGTTTCAAGCAGAGGGCTTTTATAAAAAACTTAATTTCAAGGAAGTATCACGAAATAATCTTGGAGTAAGAATGAAAAAGAAACTATAATACTTTGGTGCAAATTTGATATGCAAAGGTTCAGTAGCATAACTACCCAAAATGTCGCGCATTGACCTAATGAAAGAAGCCATTGAACTTGGCATTGCAGAAAAGAAGATTGCAGAACAACTTCCTCGTCTTATGCTTTCACATCTTGCTCATCCCAACTCTCATGCAGAACGAACAAAAGAGATTGAATCTATGCTTCGCCCAATGTTCCAGCGCAACATCTTTCTTGAGCGCTATGTGAATCATATTCGTAAAAATTGAAATGTTCACTTACTTCAAAGTGAAGTACCCTTTCAGCAAGCAACAACCTTTCTGAAAGTTAAGAAACATGGAATCCACAAAAGAAGCAAAAGCAGCATCCCTGATTCAAATGACCTGGCGAAAACACAAACTACGATATTGTTACCGATGTGAAGGCCCTCATCGCACGTACTACTCTTACTGCCCTGAATGCTTGGCATACATTTGGAAAGTAGAAGAAGAAAACTGCAACTGGCGATACAGAAATGGACCAACGCCAACAGAGATTCTCCACTATTGTAACGACTATGACTGTACTGGGGAGTGTGGAGTCTTGGATTGCGGTTGCATTGATGTTTGCCGCGGTCGTTGTGGGGCCACACCTTGGAGAGACAGATGGTAATTTATAAAACAAAAACAAAAGGCTAAAAATTGAAAAAAACTTTTTTTTTGAAACAGTATACCTAAACCACTCAAAGCCTTTCTGATATACTTAACGAAGAATGGCTACTGCAAGCAATCAAACTATCGGCACGAAGGGCTCTGATGTGTACAGCAGCACGGGTTCTGCCCTGCTTGACCTTTCGGTTCTTTTGGTTCGTGGAGCAGATGCGTCCACCATCCGCGATCTCATGAACAAGGTTCTTGCTGGGACGTCTACACAGGAAGAGGATGACGCCTTTGTCCTTGCTTTCCAGACACGCGACGTTCGCGGTGGAAAGGGAGAGCGTGATCTCTTTACTGTGATGTTCAAGCATCTTCTCAACAGCCGTCCTGCCCTTGCACTCAAGTTGGTGGACTTCATCCCTGAGTATGGATGCTGGCGGGACGTGATGGTCCTCTTCAGTGACCTCATTGATACGGATGCTGAGTTGCGGTATCCTGAGGCTTACAAGATTCGCGTAACCCTCTGGGATCTTCTCAAGGCCCAACTTGAGAAGGATGAACGTGACATGGCTGAAGGAAAGTCTATTTCTCTCCTTGCAAAGTGGATGCCTCGTGAGGGTTCTGAGGATGATGTCCTTGCGAAGTACTTTGCACGAGTCATGTTTCTAGACTCTAGCAAGATGAGTCAGCGCATGAAGGCCTACCGCAAGCGCATCGCTGCTCTCAACAAGTACCTTCAGACGACTGAGATCAAGATGTGTGCGAAGCAGTTCTCTTCCATTGAGCCCTCTGCGGTTCCTGGGCGCTGCCTTGCCCAGCACATGAAGGCCTTCTTGAATGAGAGTCTTACTCCTGGTCGTGGTCTTCGTCACCCTGACGATCCTGACCGCATGAAGTGTCGTGAGAACTTCCAGGAGCACTTGGCAAAGGCCGCAGAGGGGAAGGCAAAGATCAATGGTGCAACTACTCGTTATCCTCACGAGGTGATCAAGAAGGTGGCTTCTCTCAGTCGCAATTCAGCTCGCTGTTACTGTGAGCAGTACGATTGCATCGGCTGTGATGACACCCCTTCTGCTTCATCAGCAGAGTGCCAGTCTCTCATCGCCGTGTGGAACGACATGGTGAAGAAGGCGAAGGAGTCTGGTGGACTTGGAAAGACGATCGCCATGTGTGACTTCAGTGGCTCTATGCAGTCTTCCGCATCCAACAAGGATACTCCCTACTGGGTTTCCATGGCGATGGGTCTTCTCATCTCTGAGTTGACCAGTGACGAGTTCAAGGACACATTCATGACCTTTGACTCTCAGCCGCAGTGGCACAAGCTTCCTGAGGGTGACATCTTCAAGCGCTTCCAGAGCATCTCAGGTAGCCTTGGTCAGGGTCTCAGCACAGATTTCCAGAAGGCTCTGGATATGGTACTTGCCACTCTCAAGGCGAAGCGTGTGCGTCCTGGTGAGGAGCCCAAGGATCTCATCGTTGTGACGGATATGAACTGGGATGCAGCCTGTGGCTCTCACGCGCAGTCCATCTATACAGGCAACCGCTACCGTCACGTGGTGAAGACAGATACCTGGCAGACGCACATCCAGATGGCTCGTGAGGCCTTCAAGCGTGCTGGAGAGGATATGTGGGGACCTGATAACGCGTGGACTCCTCCTCGCATTGTCATCTGGAATGTCGCTGCAACTTCCAAGGACTTCCACGCGCAGAAGGATGAGGAGGGAGTGATCCACCTCTCTGGTTGGTCGCCTTCTCTCTTCAAGGTTCTCACCGAGGAGGGAGCCAAGGTTCAGACGCCTATGGATGCTCTGCGTATCATGCTGGATGCAGACCGTTACCAGCCCATCCGTGATCGCCTTGCATCTCTGCGTTCTACTTCTGCACCCTCTGCATCTACTGGAAAGACACTCCGCGATGTACTTGACCAAATTCGCGATGAACTCCGTCTAGAGGATGCCTAAACCCAAAGATCAAAAACCAAAAAGATGGATTGTTACATTATTCACTACACAAAAAATGCAAATAGAAAAAAATATATGGAAGAAAACATTCTTCCCAAACTCCAAGAAAAACACATAAAAAATTTTTATTGGATAACAGACTTTGACAGAGAGACTCCCTTTATTCAAGCCATCCCTACTACTCATACCACGAGTGGAAATCTTTCTTGTAACAAGAAACATTATGAGGCATGGAGATTGTTTGGTGAGTCTGGTGAAGACTATTGTTTAGTGCTTGAAGATGATGTGCTGTTTGAGAAAGGGATTGACTTTACGAAAGAATTTCAAAAAGTTCTTGATTTGAAGAAATCAGATGATATTCTTATTAGTATCGGTTCTGGTATTCAACGACATGGCAAGAAAAGGGGAATGAACAAGGTGAAGGATGGTCGCTGTACAGACAGTTATATTTTACACAAGTCTTTTGTTCCTTTATTCAACGGTCATGAAGAATATACACTAAATATTGGACATTACATGAATCGCATTATGAAGAAGGCTAATTTGATGTGGACGTGGTATGAGCCTACAATCTTTACACAAGGTTCTCAAAACGGAACCTATAGTACAGATATAAGAGATTATTAAACTTCTACGATGATGCTTAAACATTTTAAAATAATAAATATAGAATGAACACTTATAAAGATAAATTAATTTCCTATAAGACAAATGATTATGCAACTCACCAGCCTTTCTTGTGGCATTATTTAAAAAAGACAAAAAAACCTATACTTGAGTTGGGTTCTGGATATGGAAGTACTCCTTTGATCCATTTATATTCTGAACATTTTTCAATTCCTGTCTCAACATTAGATCATGATTGGGTTTGGTTAGGTCGTTTTAAAAATTATCAAACTCCTCTTCATGAGTTAATTTATGTAGATGTTGAAGAGAATGGGTGGCAAAGTTACTTAGAGTCTATACCTGATAAAGAATGGGGCGTTGTATTTATTGATCAAGGATCTTGGCAATCAAGAGTAGATACTGCACGTTTTTTGAGAGATAAAGCAGACTATATAATTATTCACGATGTAGACGCCTTGTGTGCAGATAATACATTTGGTAAGACGATAAAAAAGATTGACAATGCTTTACGTGAAGAAGGTATTTTAGATTTTTCTTCAGAATTTACTTATTCAAGGACATTTTGGCCAAAAAAACCTTGGCCAGCACAATCTGGACCTCCAACATTAGTAGCAAGTATGAAATATGAGATACCGCCCTTTTTAGATGAAGATTACACAATAGAACAAGATACAGAAGAATATAAGAAATCGTGCACTCAAAATCCGTGAATAACGATACGATCTGCTTCTGATTTTGTAATAATTTCTTGTTCTAGAATCCATTGTTTTGCATTTTCTCGTTGGTCTCCTTGAAGTTGAATCACTTGTCCACCTTCTTTATCTTCAATGACATTTCCATTGCAACTAAAAGCTGATCGCATGGCTTTACAGATCCGTTTTACATCCAAGTCATCTTCCCATCCTTGAATGGTTGTAACACTTTTTTTTCCATTTCTCTGTTGAATGCGAATATGGTATTTATTTTTAATAATAGTTGTTTGAAAGGTTTGAGTATCTTCAAAGGGGTCGCTACTAAGAAAGGCGTTCATTTTGGATTAGTGCTTATTAAAAGCAACTAAGTTTACTTCAATTTTGATACACGAATACTTACAAGTAAATAATACTACATAAAGAGTTATTAAGAAAAACAAATGTGGGGGTGGACCAACCAAAAAAAATTGACGGCTAAATCCCCAGGAATTTAGGTGCGGCTAGGAGTAGAGCCGCCTTATAAATTCCTACTCCGTCA
>JACCDT010376607.1_pt1 | contig 35983 bp, 36 predicted proteins | sample 7446291 | NCBI WGS metagenome assembly JACCDT01 (sample SAMN15323446, study PRJNA562643) | freshwater metagenome | isolation source: river surface water | place: USA:Blue River Watershed | collected 2017-08-17
AGCGCCTGGCTTGAGTACCTCACCCCGCGTGTGCACGGCCAGACCAAGCACGCGGCCTTCTTCTGGCGCGACGATGGCTGTGCGACGGTAGGTATCCTCGAGACCTCGCATTTTTTCCCGCAGTGCGAAGAGCTCTCCCTGCACCTCCGAGAGTTCCTTTGCTACTTCTTTCTGCATGTCTTTTTCAAGCTGCAAAATCTTTAGCTGCGTCGAGCTAATCTCGACCTCAGCCGAGGTAATGTCGTTTTGCAGGGAGTCGCGCTGACCCTCGTTCATCGCGAGATTGCGCTCCATATCGCGTACCCGCTGCCGTTCCGCATAGCCCTCTTTTGCCAGTGCCTCGAAATCGACGCGCTCTTTTTCGTAAGAATCCACCAGCCGATCACGCATCGTCTTTTGCTGTCTCAGACCGGCAATCTTTTCTCGCAGCTGCGCGATCTGACGCTCATAGAGCATGATCTCGCCCTGCTGCGCCAGCCGACGCACGCGGAAAGTCTGATCTTGCACACGCATGGCTTCGGCTGCGCGGGCATCTTTCGCCATGCTGATCAGCGCAACTGGATAGCTCACTTTCTCCAGCCCATCTCGCTGCGCAATCAGTCTTGCTTCACGAGCCATGCCTACCAGTAGCTGACTGCGTACCTGTTCGAGTTGCGCTCTGGCCTGCACATCCTCTAGCGCCACCAGCACATCGCCTCGGTTGACCCATTGCCCTTCAGTGACGTTCACTTCACGCACGATGCCACCTTCGAGGTGATCCACCGATTTACGGTAGTTCTGCAGCACGACGACGCCATTGCCGATAGCAGCACTGTCCAGCGGCGCTTTGACTGACCAGATTCCCAGCCCCACGAAAAGAGCCAGCACCGCCAAGAGCCCGCCATAGCGCAACCTGCGCTCGCGGCGCTCTATCGCCGGATCGAGCGAGGTCTCATTGGCTGGCTTGTCTGTGGACTGATGGTCGACAGCGGTACGTAACGAATGCGCGCTGGCAGTAACGCCTTTTGAAAATTCCTGGAACACATTCATCAGGCACCTCCTGTGGCCATTTTTGCGCTGGCTTGCTGTGCTCTTCGCTGAATAAGCGATGCAGATACTTGTTCGGGCGTGCCGTGGAGGGAGAGCTTTCCATCGACCAGCAGCAGCACGGCATCCGCTTTTTCAAGCACACCGTTGCGGTGCGTAACGATCACCACAGTGCTGCCAATCTCGCGCAACTCATCTAGCGCCCGCATCAACGCAGTGCTTCCCGCTTCATCCAGATTGGAATTCGGCTCGTCAAGAATGACGACGGCCGGATCTTTATAGAGCGCGCGCGCCAGTGCGACACGCTGTCGCTGTCCCGCAGAGAGTGTGAAATTCCCCTCAAGGCGAGTTTCGTAACCATCCGGCAGGGCCAGAATCATTTCATGCACGCCCGCGCGACGTGCCGCCCGCACTACGGCTTCTGCATCAATATCGCCAAAACGCGCAATGTTTTCCGAGATCGTGCCGTCCAGTAGCTCGACATCCTGTGGCAGGTAACCGATCGCGCTTCCCAGTACGGCACGCGAGTATTGGGACAGTTCAGCGCCATCGAGCCGCAGCGTGCCAGCCTGCGGGCGATTCAATCCCAACAATGCGCGCAGCAAGGTCGACTTACCGGCAGCACTAGGGCCGATCACCCCCAGTTGCGAACCCACGGGGATCTTGAGTGTCAACTCCTTGATCACGGCCATGCGCGCACCAAACGGAACAATCACGACCTTGTCCAGTTCATACTCGCCGCGTATCGGCGGCAGCCGCATGGAGTCGGCAGGTTCGGGGTACTCGCCCAGTAATTCGCACAAACGCTTGTAGGCAGTACGCGCGCCAGTCATCGTGCGCCAGCTGCCGATCAGCTGATCGATCGGCGCGAGTGCTCGGCCGAGCAGAATGGAACCTGCGATCACCATACCCGGCGAAATCTCGCGCCGTATGGCGAGATAAGCACCGAGACCCAGGATCAGTGATTGCGAGGTCAGACGGTAGGTTTTCGATAGTGCAGCGATCAGGCCTGCCCTCGCACTGGCGCGATGCTGTGACTCTAGTGCCGCGCTGCGATCGCGCAGCCAGCGTTCGCGCAGCCGAGGCAGCATGCCCATCGCAGTGATGACTTCGGCATTGCGTAAGTGCGAGGCCGTCTGCTGATTCGCCGCCATGCTCGACCGATTGGCCTCTTGCAGCAGATGATGCGTCGCCAGCTCAGTCCAGACCGTCAGCCCTGCCAGCACTACCATCGAAAACACAGCTGCCCAGCCGGTCCAAGGATGAAAGACAAACATCAATGCGACATAGATCGGTACCCAAGGGGCGTCGAGCAGCGCAAATAGTCCGGCCCCAGTGACAAACTGACGCACACGGTCAATATCTTCTAGCGGCTGTGCGCTCGCGCGCTTGCCGCTGCTGGCAATCGTCCGATTGAAAATAGCGTCATGCACCTTGGGACCCAGCGCAGCATCAAAGCGCATGCTGGCGACAATCATCACCTGCGCACGCAGCCATTCGAGTCCACCAAAAATAATGAACATGAAAGTCGTGATCAGCGTAAGCATCAGCAGCGTTGGCACGCTGCCCGTCGATAGCACGCGGTCATACACTTGCAACATGTAGATCGATGGCACCAGCATCAGCAGGTTGAGAAACAAACTGAACAGTGCTGCCGATACGATCGCGGTGCGGCTGGCCGAGATGACGGCACGCAGCGCGGGGGGTGTCGATACCGGCGTTGTCGCGGGCATCGCGCGAGCCGGTGCAAAGGCCGTGGTCGGCTGGGTCATGATGACTTTCTGGAGAGTGCTGCAATAGCGACGCGGCACCGCAGCGCGAGGCGCGGCACCGGGTCGGTCGGATTACTGCATGACTGCGGCAGGATCAAGTGCCAGCGGGTCTTGCTTGCCAGACGCTGTGTTGGCACGTGACTTGTTCGCTGAGGAGATCACCTGATCGATCTGGCGCGCCAGCTGCATCAGATCCCCGAGCCCCATCGCGATACGACATTCGAGACGACCGTCGAGCGTGGGATTTTTTTGCTCACCCGAACGGGCAGCACGCGTGACATCGTTCAGCGCAGCGTGTTCGATGAAACCGAAATCGATAAACGCAAAGCCAGAGCCAAGATGAACCCCCGTGATATTCGAGACGATGGATCGATCAGATTGATCCACTGCGCGCAGCCTCAGGTCGATATGCACGGGCTTGGGCTCCGCGGCGGTTGGCGTGTTGTGGGTGGCGTCGAGCGGGTTGGACAAATTCTGTGACATTCACTTTCTCCTCGATCAATGGGACTGGCCCGATATGGTTGCAATAATGTTAACCATCGAGGAAGAGTCACTACAAGTTGCCTCACGGAGAAGAAAAGCGACTCTGTGCGCGAAACACCACACTCCATTCAGGCGCGGGTCAGCCAACAGAGCGCAGACTGCACAGCAGCCGAGGCATTGACTATCTGAGCAGCGCGAGGGTCTGGATCAGTCAGTCCGCCCAAGCCGCTCGCACTAGTACATGACAGAAGCAATAAGCACGCTGCGGCATGGGCGCATGAAAGAAAAAAGGCCGGAAGCGCAAAACGCCCCCGGCTCGCTCCCCGCCTCATTACCCCGTTTGCGTCCGCTGTCGAACGCTGGTCTGTCAATGTCAGCTCATGTGCAGATGCATCTGCTGTTCCGCCGCCGCCGATCCGACGAGCGTCAGCATGTGATCAATGGTCGGCATGCCATGGCCACCCTGATCGCCCGAGTGATCCCCTGAATGACCGTCATCACAATCATTGCTGTGATCCTCATCCGAGGCGTCATCCTGGTCGTCATCGCCCTCCTGATCGTCCCCGCTATCCTGGTCATCATCGCCCTCAGGCGGCGTGACCGAGATCTCCGGGAGCATACGCTCGCCGACGGCAAGCGTGCTGCCCATCTCCGCATCGGACTTGCCAAGCACATGTCCCATCTCATGCACAAGCACCGAGAACAGATCGACCTTGTTATGCGCAACATCTCCAAGACCAAGCGACCAGCCATGGTCAGCAGCATCGTCGTCGATGGTGATCAGCGAACCGCTCGAGTTACCCAGCCACCAGCCTTGCGCATCTTCGCCCAAGTCTGCAATTTCCACGACAGCTGACTTAAGCTGAACGAGCTGTTCTGCGGTAATACCGTGATCTTCCCACCAGCACATCGCTGCATTGATCACATGCTTGATCTGCGCATCGCTCACCGCCCTAGCACCATGACCCTGCTCTCCCTCCAGCAGCATCGGAGTCAGTTTTTTCGGCGCGAGATCGACGCCGCCAGCGTAGGTTTCTATTGTCGTCATCTTGAATACCGTGTCGAACTGGTAATTGACGGTGGGCCAGGTTGCCGCGTTTTTTCCAACGCTTGTGCCTGTCACAGAGCTGGTGTCGTATTTGACCGAGGCCACATAAAAGCTGCCCACCTTGCCAGTGAAATTCAGCGTGATGTCACCGTTCAGTGTAGTGACTGAATACGATTTGGACGACAGGGTATTCACTGTCTCACCAGCGTCGTATTTACCGTTCTGGTTGGCATCGACTACCTGATAGAGCTGAATATTGTTCTGTACCGCGGTCAGTGAAGCTGTGATCGGCGTCCCAGATTTCAGGGTAACTGTCTGGTCTATAGTGACCGATAGTTGTTCGGTCGTTTTGCCATCAGCGACTTTGATACTCCCCGACGCGCCCGTGAAATAAAACAAGACGCCAGGATTAGTCTGACTGATCTTTCCTGTTTTAAGGGATGTACTGTATTGAATGACGCCGCCCTGAAAATCGTAATACTGCTGAAAACTCAGGGCCGAGCCGTTCAGATACTGGCTGATGGTAGTGCTGGTGGGGGCGATCAATGCAGACGTTGGCGCCTTGCCGTAGTAGTTTGCATAATCCGTAGCTTTCACCTCCGCACCTGCATAGGTCGTGAACGCCGTCGCGAGATCCGTTTGCTGACCAGACAGTGCTTGCACCTGTATAACCTGGGATGTGACGGTTTCTCCAGGTGCCAAATTGTTTATCAGTTGATCTCCAAGTTCAAAAGTGAAATCGAGCGCATTACCAGTTCCTGCCGTCACCTGATCTTTCACATCAACATTCATCAAGTTGACGTTACCGGTATTTAGAACAATAACTCGGAAATAAACTGCTTGACCCACGTTAGCAACGGGACCCGTGGCGCCGTCTGCATCAAACCATGTGGAACCATCCAAAGAAACCTGCTTTTCAATTTGCAAAGCCGGTTTCTGCACTACCTGTACGGTCGCATCATCCTGATCCGAGATCGCACCATCGCCTGTTACCACTGCAATGTTCGTGATGCTGCCACCCGCCTCCAGCATCGCCTGGGTCACCGACTTCGTGCTCGTGTATTTCCAGGTCTCGCTCGTATCGAGCTTGCCATCACTGTTGGCATCACCACTGACGTAGGTCGGACTGAAGTCGTCGGATGGCATGCCCGGCGTTGCGTTGTCGTCAACCACATCGACACTCGCAATCGCCACATTGCCTGTGTTGGTCACCAGGTAGGTATAAGTGATCGTCTCGCCCACCGCCTGGACGGTCGTCAGGTCTGCATCCTTCTCGATATGCAAGGCTTTTAGCACAGGCATATTGCCAAAATTCACATTCGACTCAGTGGGATCCAACGCACTGATCAAAATGGGCAGTGGGTTTACCGTTGTTTGCATCCACCCGTCAGGAACGACCTCACGAACGATATAAGGATCATTGGCGATGGTGCTCTTATTTGCATCTGGCGTCACAGAGAACGAATACAGGCCGCCTGAGGCGGTTATCTGGAACACGTCAGTTCCGTCTAATTGGCCATCGTTGTTCAGATCGAGATAGATAGTGACGCCATCAATACCGGACTCACCTGCATCACGAAGACCATTCCCGTTGAGGTCATTGAATTTGACCCCGCTGATGCTGCCGACCATGATGGCGGCTGGCGAGAATTGGATCGATGTGGCGCCGGATCCGCCAATATCCACCGTCGTCTGCAACGAACCGCCGGTCCAGGCACTGGCACCTTGCTCGGTCGGGCTGGGTCCAGCCAAGTGGAGGCCATAGTAAATTTCGGCGACACCGTTGCTGGTCGTCGCGCCTGTGTAGGTGAACGTGATCGTCACCGTATGGTTCAGCGTTCCGGATCCTGAGGTGGTGATTCCACTGACGCTCGTGATGTCTGCATCTACGGCGTAAAGGCCTTGGGCAACACTACCAAAGTTGGTAAAACCCCCATTGTTTGTAAAACTACCGTCCAAGGTGGGGATAATGGCCGGGTTGGTTACCCCGAGCTGTCCGGGTGTGCGGCTGATATTGAAGGTGGTCAGATAATCGAAACCTAACGCGTCAGTGTTCTGCTGGTAATAGTTGTAGGTGACATTGAATGAATAGGACTGGCCGTTTACCAGCGGCGCTTGGCTGGAGGCCTTGTAGATAAACACATGCGGGATGACCTCCCCCTCAAAGTAATCGGATTTATTTGCATTAAGAATGTTGTTATTCCACTCCGCTGCTGATTGGATCGCTGCATCGCCATCAGCCCAATGCTGATAAACCTTATTGGTCGATCCCGCAGCGTCGGTGAATCCTGTGCTTGCTGTCGGCTGATTGGCCGCCATCGCCGTCAGCAGAAAATGCCAGTTCAGCGAATCATCCGGGTTCACATACCAAGAGGTCACCACCGCTCCATTAGCAGTGCTATCCAGATCCAGCGCACCACCATCCACGACGCTCCACGCCTCATGCCCCTGGCCACCCAGATCGACAATTACGTCATCCAGCGTGCCCCAGATACCATCAACACCAGGGTCACCGGCATGCTGCACCTGAAAAGTCACGGTGCTGCCGGGATCAAATCCTGCCGCAGTGATCTCCACCCATGAGCCGGGTGCGTAGTCTTGTGCATCGGTGCTGACTGTCGTCTGAGTGACCATCCATCTCTCCTGTTGTGTTCGCAAAATTGGATTGAGCGCCGATCAACCCGGAACTCGCAGGCTTATCAGCATCGGGTTGATGGTAGGGAGGAGAGTGGCGTCACACATCCTTCATTTGATGTATGACGCTGCACTACGGAACGTGGTCTCAAGGCACCAGCGGTGGCTGGTCAAGGACCATCAGCGGAGAGAGATGACGTACCAGCTCTGCCTGTTTGCGTGCGCCGGTTTTTTTGAGGATGGCGGAAAGCTGTGTACGAATCGTGGCGACGCTGACTTTCAGGCTGGTTGCAGCATCACCCGGGGCCAGACCGTCGAGGATCAGCATGGCAAGCCTCGCCTCAGCGGGCGTCAGACCGTACACTTGTTGCAGCAACTGGTTCACCGGGCCATGCAGTCCCGCTTGTTCAGTTTGACCGTGTACCAGCACCAAGGCCGCACGGTCTGACCGGTCGGAATGTCGCATCACGATCGGCAAAACGAGCACTTGCCGTGCAGGTGCGCCGGCTACCCGCAGAATCGATCCCGCAGTATGCGGGGCGATGTCGCAAGCGCTGCGAACCGCATCAGAAAACTTCGTTCTGCAAACGCCGCGCAACACCACGTGACACTTGCCAGCGCCATTCGTCGTGCGCTCCAGCAATGGCTGGGCATGACTGTTAGCAGCGAGCATACGCATTGAGGGATCGAGCAACAGCAAGGGTAGCCGTATCGCATCCAGCAAGAGGTTCGAGCAGACCAGCCGGTGATTCAGCTGGCGGAACTGCGCCATCAGGTCCAACGCGTATTGCAATGACTTGATGAGCTCTCCCTTGGGACGTGGCAAGGCGTCGATATCGGGCGTTTGATTTAATGCAGGTTTTAGTAGCAGCAGACCTTCGGCGCCATGTTGCATCGTCACCCGCAAGCCCATTGAAGTAGCGGTTGAGCTGACATGTCGCACATCGGACGCAGGGCCAGAAGATCGTTCATGTAGCACCCTGAAGCGTTGCCATCGTCCGGGCTCCAATGTGGCGGCAATCCCGCGCCACTCGAGATGTAGCTCGGACAGGTCATCGGCGCTCAGGTGCCAGCCCTGTGCCACGCGTCGCGCATCGCGCACGCACGTCCAGCTACCTCGCCTGTCCCACAGTCTGATTCCGGCTTGATCGATACCCAGTGACTCGGCCAGCAAACGCAGCGCCTCGGCAAAACGTTGAGGACGAGAGACCCCCTCCAGAAAAAGCGCGGGTAGGCGTGCATGTGCGTCTGAGTCGGCCTGAGTCACGATCTGTTTCACCAAAATAATTTGATGACGAGCTTACCAATCGCCGGACGGCGATAGTGCTCAATGCGAACGATAAGCAGGCAATTAGTACATCGCCAATACAATGTTGACCGACATGACGAACATCCGGGGCGAGACCGCGACTCGGCAACAGCCAAATCAGTCCGATTTGGAGAGTAGTTCGAAATGCTCCACCTGGGGCGGCGCGGCGAAGAAGGGTCCGACGATGCCACGCCATTGGGTGAATAACTCGGAACCACGAAAATCGACAGTATGGTTTTCCAGGGTGTCCCAGAAAATCATCAGCACATAGCGCTCGGGCGACTCAATGCCCTTGTTGATCTTGTAGCCACGAAAACCTTTGGATTTGCTGATGACGTCTTTTACACCGTGGACGATGGCAGCGTCGAATTCGGCTTGTTTGCCGGGTTGGATGTGTATATCGGCGAGTTCGAGGATCATGGTATCTGGTAGTAGTAGTTGGTTATCGTTGTTGGTTGTCGTAGTTGTTGTCGCTGGCCTCATTATCCCATCATTGAGCGTTCGGCAGACACTGAATCAATCCACGTCGTACTCCGAACCAGGATAACTGTGCAATGCAGGGCAGCGAAAAATCAAGGGCTTGCATCAACAAACTCAGCTGAACAAGTTTCTGGTTTTATTTCATCAGTGCTTACCTTGGGATTCATTCAACCAGTTTTACAATCTACCCTTGCTTGCTTCCCGAAAGACCTCTTATCTCATGCGTGTCACGCTTCTTCATCACGATCAGCAGCAGCGCAAGACGCTGGAAAACCTGCTGAAGGCGAGTGGCTACCAGGTCTCGAGCTTTGCTCGCCATGAGGCGCTACATGCGCACCTGCACAGGGAAGAACCTGCTCTGCTGCTGGTCGACTGGACCGACGACAGCGGAGGACTGGCGCTCCTGACCAGCCTGCGCGAGCAATGGCCCGAGCTTCCGGTATTGCTGCTGTGCCACCGCGCACCCGACGTGGCAGTGCGCGCTGAACTGGCCACCCGGCCGGCAGACGTGCTGCTCCCGCCGCTGCGCAAAAACGAGCTGCTACTGCGCGTGCAGCTGCTGATGGACCGGTACCGACCGGGCCAGGCACGCGGGGAGGTCATTGTGTTTGGTCGACATGAATTCCTGATGGGCCGCTCGCAAGTACAGATTGAAGGCCGATCTGTGACACTCACCCAGAAGGAATTCGAGCTGGCGCTATTGTTCTTCCGGCACCTCGGGCGGCCATTATCCCGTGCCTATATTCACGAGACGGTGTGGTCGCGTGATGCCGAACTGTCATCAAGAACCCTGGACACCCATGTCTCCCGGGTGCGCAACAAGCTGGACCTAAGGCCGGCCGCGGGCTTCCGGCTGGTCCCGGTTTACAGCTTTGGGTACCGGCTGGAGCAGATTACTGAATAACGGCGCATCTCGCGGGGCTATAATAAGAGGAGTTAACCTTGCCCCCACGCCCCCAGCATGCAACTGCTCGCCGTCGGACTCAACCACACCACGGCACCGGTCTCGCTCCGCGAGAAGGTGGCGTTCCCGGCCGACCAATTGGGTCAGGCAGTGGCGTCGGCTTGTGCATGGTTCGGCAACACATCGGATCCATCGCGCGCGCAGGAAACCGCCATTCTTTCAACCTGCAACCGCACTGAGATTTATGGTGCGAGCGCCAACGACGGCAACATCGATACTGCGCTGGATGCGACGGCCCATTTCGTCGCTGACTATCACAAACTGCCTTACTCGGATCTGCGTCCTTATCTGTACGCGCTGCCTCAAGATGAGGCCGTGCGCCATGCCTTCCGGGTGGCATCAGGTCTCGACTCGATGGTGCTGGGCGAGCCGCAGATCCTCGGACAGATGAAAGATGCTGTGCGTCAGGCGGAAGCCGTCGGCGGGCTGGGCACCTATCTGCATCAGATGTTCCAGCGCACGTTCGCGGTCGCGAAAGAAGTGCGCACCACCACCGAGATCGGTGCACACAGCGTGTCAATGGCGGCAGCGGCCGTTCGATTGTCCGAGCGCATCTTCGACAAGCTCTCCGAACAGCATGTGCTGTTCATCGGTGCGGGCGAGATGATCGAACTGTGCGCAACGCACTTCGCTGCGCAGCATCCAAAGACACTGACCATTGCCAATCGTACGCTGGAGCGCGCCGAGCAGCTCGCGCACCGTCTAAGCGGCAAGACCCTTCGTCTGGCTGAATTGCCTGAGAAACTGGCCCACTTCGATATCGTGGTCTCGTGCACCGCCTCGACCTTGCCCATCATCGGATTAGGCATGGTCGAGCGAGCGATCAAGGCGCGCCGTCACAAGCCGGTGGTAATGGTGGACCTGGCGGTGCCGCGTGATATCGAATCCGAAGTATCCCGTATGCGTGATGTCTTCCTGTACACCGTGGACGATCTCGGCGCTGCGGTGCAAATTGGGATTGAACACCGTCAGTCGGCGGTTGCACAAGCCGAAGCCATCATCGAAACCCGTGTACAGGCATTCATGCAGTGGCTCGATGGTCGCGCCGTCGTGCCGCTCATTCGCGATCTGCACGAAACCAGCGAACAGTTACGCCGCGCTGAAGTCGAGCGTGCGCGCAAGCTGCTGGCCAAAGGCGAAGATATCGATGCGGTGCTCGAAGCGCTATCCAAAGGCCTGACCGCAAAATTCCTTCATGGTCCGCAACAGGCGCTGCATAGTGCGGATTCGGATGAGCGCGCCCGTCTCGCACAGCTGCTGCCGCAGCTGTTCCGCACCAAGCGATAGCGCAGTCACTACGCTGCCTTGCTGCGCGCGCCCGCTCGGTGGGCGCACCTCCTGAACCGTTTTCCCCTCTCTGATGAAACCATCGCTGTTATCCAAGCTGGAGCAACTCACCCAGCGTCTCGAAGAAGTCGGGGCGCTGCTGAATCAAGAACATGCCACCGCTGACATGGATCAGTACCGCAAGCTCACCCGTGAGCATGCCGAGCTGGAACCACTAGTCGCCGTGCATGCGCAATGGACCCAGTCGCATGAAGACATTCGCGCCGCGCGTGAGATGCTGGCCGATCCGGACATGAAAGCCTTTGCGCAGGAAGAGCTCGATGCAGCGCAGCAGCGCGCCGAAGCGCTCGAACTCGAGCTGCAAAAAATGATGCTGCCCAAAGATCCGAATGACGAGCGCAATATCTTTCTGGAGATACGCGCCGGCACAGGCGGCGATGAGTCGGCACTGTTTGCCGGCGATCTGCTGCGCATGTATACGCGCTACGCTGAGCGCCAGCGCTGGCAGGTAGAAATGGTATCTGAATCTCCTTCGGAACTCGGTGGCTACAAAGAAGTTATCGTGCGTATCGTCGGTCATGGCGCATACTCGCGCATGAAGTTCGAATCTGGTGGCCACCGCGTGCAGCGTGTGCCCGAGACGGAAGCACAAGGTCGTATTCACACCTCCGCCTGCACGGTGGCTGTGATGCCTGAGGCAGATGAGATCGGCGAGGTGGATATCAATCCTGCGGACATTCGTATTGACACCTTCCGGGCGTCCGGCGCAGGTGGCCAGCACATCAATAAAACCGATTCTGCGGTGCGCATTACGCATCTGCCGACCGGCATCGTGGTCGAGTGTCAGGACGATCGCAGCCAGCACAAGAACAAGGCTCAGGCAATGAAAGTGCTGGCGACGCGCATCAAGGATGTACAGCTGCGCGCGCAGCAGAGCGCCGAGGCGGCGACACGCAAATCGCTGGTCGGCTCGGGCGATCGCAGCGAACGCATACGCACCTACAACTTTCCCCAAGGCCGGGTGACGGACCACCGGATCAATCTGACCCTGTACAAACTCGATGCCGTGATGGAGGGTGAGATGGATGAACTGACCAACGCACTGATGGCCGAGCATCAGGCTGAACAGCTAGCAGCACTCGCGGAGAGCCACGGATGATCAATCGCTACGCAAAACCTCTGATCCTGCTGCTCACGCTGGCCTGTATCGCCATGCTGGCAGTCGGACTGTATCTACAACTCGTGCTGGAGATGCTGCCCTGCCCGCTATGCATACTGCAGCGCTATGCGTTTGCCGCGACTGCCGTGATCTGTCTTATTACCCTCTTCCTGCCGACCGCTCTGCTGCGTGCCGGCGCTGCACTCGGCGCGCTGGCCTCGCTGACGGGCGCAGGCATCGCCTCACGTCATTTGTGGGTAAAGGCACATCCGACGGTCTCTTGCGGCATTGATCCACTGGAAACTTCGCTAAACAAGGTGTTTTTCGCGGAATGGTTTCCCGCGCTGTTTCAGGCCGATGGTTTGTGCACCACTGAATACGATCCCATTCTTGGCCTGTCGATACCGCAGTGGGCGCTGGTCTGGTTTGCGGCCTTCGCGATCACGCTCGCGCTGATTGCCTTGCGCTATCGTCGCTCAGAATGACGGTAGACGAATTGCTGCGGCAAGGCCGGTTGGCACCACTGGAGGCACGCATTCTGGTTGGGCATGCGCTGCAATGGTCTCGTGTGCAGTTGGTGACACGTTCGCAAGATACACTGAGTACCGCACAACTGCGCGCCATTGATGCGCTGTTCCGTCGCCGCGAATCGGGCGAGCCGATCGCCTACATTACCGGCGTTCGCGAATTTCACGGACTGGATTTTGACGTGACCCCTGCGGTGCTGATACCCCGCCCGGAGACCGAGCTGCTGGTCGAGCTGGCAGGTGAACGCTTACCTGAAAACGGCGATGCGCTGGATCTTGGCACGGGATCGGGCGCGGTCGCGGTGACACTCGCCCATCTGCGACCCGATGCAAAGCTGACCGCCACTGATATCAGTGCCGAGGCGTTGCAGATCGCCGAGCGCAATGCGGCACGCCATCAATGCAGGATAACTTTGCTTCGCAGCGACTGGTATGACCAGGTCAATGGCATCTTCGATCTGATCATCAGCAACCCGCCGTACATTGCCGCAGGTGATCCGCACTTGTCGCAAGGCGACTTGCGCTTCGAGCCTTCCGACGCACTGACAGACCATGCGGATGGCTTGCAAGCGATTGAAACCATCATCAACGGCGCGATGCAGTATCTGAAGCCGGGCGGCTGGCTGCTGCTGGAGCATGGTTATGATCAGGCGGCTTCTGTGCGCAAGCTCTTCGATCGTGGTGCATGGGCTGATATTGACCGCTGGCGCGATCTCGCCGGGATTGAGCGCGTCTCAGGAGCTCGCCGGCCTATGGCATGAAATGCGCCTGTCAATACTGGTGCCAAAGATAAATTTCCGTATCATCCCAGCCTCATTCTCTCCAAATACTCACTTCTTTCCCACTCAAACCGATGTTGCCTTCGATTGAACAACGCCTAGCCAGCGAGATTGCGGCCCGAACCGAACAAGTATCAGCAGCCATCGCGTTGCTCGATGAGGGTGCGACGGTGCCCTTCATTGCCCGCTACCGCAAGGAGGTCACTGGCGGGCTGGACGACACTCAGCTGCGTCTGCTGGAAGAGCGGCTGCGCTATCTGCGCGAACTGGAAAGCCGTCGCGAAGCTATCCTTGCGTCGATTGAAGAACAGGGCAAGATGACGCCGCAGCTGAAAGATGCCATCCTGCGCGCCGAAGACAAGACGCATCTCGAAGACTTATATCTGCCCTACCGTCCCAAGCGCCGCACCAAGGCGCAGATTGCAGCAGAAGCGGGACTCGAGCCACTGGCCGATGCACTGCTGGGCGATCCTTCGCTCGATCCTGACACCGAAGCTGCAAAGTATATTCGCGCCGCTTTTACTACCGATCAGGGTGAGAATCCCGGTGTGCCGGATACCAAGGCCGCACTGGACGGGGCGCGCCAGATTCTGATGGAGCGCTTCGCCGAAGAGGCATCGCTGCTGCAGGAGTTGCGCGAGTACCTGCTCGAACATGGCGTTATCGAAGCCAAAGTCATCGAAGGCAAGCAGCAGGCCGGCGAAAAATTTGCCGATTATTTCGATCACACGGAAAACCTGTCGGGTATTCCCTCGCATCGTGCGCTGGCGTTGCTACGCGGTCGTCGCGAAGAAATCCTCACCATGACGCTGCGACTCGACAGCGAACTGGAAAAACCTAAATGGGATGCGCCACATAATCCCTGCGAGAGCCGAATCGCCGCACGCTTTGGTGTCAGTCAAAAAAATCGTCCAGCCGACAAATGGCTGCTCGATACCGTGCGCTGGGCCTGGCGTGTGAAGATCTTCATGCACCTGGAAACCGAGCTCATGACGCGTATGCGCGAAGAGGCCGAGGCTGAAGCGATCCTGGTGTTTGCCCGCAATCTCAAAGATCTGCTGCTGGCAGCCCCGGCCGGTCCGCGCGCGACGATGGGTCTGGATCCGGGGCTGCGTACCGGAGTCAAAGTCGCTGTGATCGATGCGACTGGCAAAGTGGTCGATACCGCGACCATCTATCCGCATCAGCCACGCAATGACTGGGATGGTTCGCTGCACCTGCTCGCGCTGCTCGCGCGCAAACATCAGGTGTCGCTGGTCGCTATCGGCAATGGCACGGCATCGCGCGAAACCGACCGGTTGGCGCAAGACCTGATCAAGCAAAACCCTGAGCTGAAATTGAACAAGATCGTCGTGTCCGAAGCCGGCGCATCGGTGTACTCAGCTTCCGAATATGCATCAAAGGAGTTGCCTGAACTGGATGTCTCGCTGCGCGGCGCTGTCTCGATTGCGCGTCGTCTGCAAGACCCTCTGGCCGAACTGGTAAAAATCGATCCCAAATCGATCGGCGTGGGTCAGTATCAGCATGATGTGTCTCAGACCCGTCTGGCGCGCACACTGGATGCCGTGGTTGAAGATTGCGTGAATGCGGTGGGTGTTGATGTGAACACCGCGTCGGCTCCCCTGCTGGCTCGTGTCTCGGGACTCTCCAGCAGCGTCGCGCAAAGCATCGTGCAATACCGGGACCAGAAAGGTCTGTTCGGTTCGCGCGCCGCACTGCGCGAGGTACCCCGACTGGGTGACAAGACTTTCGAGCTGGCTGCTGGTTTCTTACGCGTGATGAATGGCAGCAATCCGCTGGACGCCTCTGCGGTTCACCCCGAATCCTATCCGCTGGTGGAAAAAATCCTGGCTGACATACAACGCGATGTGAAAAGCGTGATCGGTGACAGCGGATTATTGAAATCACTGGATCCGAAACGTTTTGCAGATGAACGCTTCGGCGTGCCAACCGTGGCAGATATTTTGAAAGAACTCGACAAGCCGGGCCGCGATCCGCGTCCGGCATTTGTGACAGCCAGCTTCAAGGAAGGCGTCGAGGAAATCAGCGACCTGCGTTCTGACATGATTCTCGAGGGTGTGGTGTCTAATGTGGCCGCTTTTGGCGCTTTCGTGGATATTGGCGTGCATCAGGACGGGTTGGTACATATCTCTGCGCTATCCAACAATTTCGTGAAAGATCCGCACTCGGTGGTCAAGGCCGGTCAGGTGGTGAAGGTCAAGGTGCTGGAGGTCGATCCCAAACGCAAGCGCATTGCACTGACCATGCGGCTATCCGATGCGGCACCCGCGCCGGGGGACAAGCGCGAGCGTAGTGGGGAGCGTTCAGCCGACCGGCGCGGTAATGATCGCGCCCAGCCGCGTCGCGAATCCGCCCCCTCCAACACGGCGATGGCGGCCGCGTTTGCAAAACTCAAAAGCTGAGTCGGCCTGAGTCAACTGAACTTTGAACGGACTCGTTGTTTATTGATCCGTGATGGGTCCCCCCTGCGGCGGGGTGACAGGATTTCGGTCCAAAGCCTCCGGATCGTCACCGCAGCGCAGGCGGGGCTCCAGCCTCTTTGGCCGTGCTCCAACAGCGTTTTACGAGCGGGACTGGCATTGGGCAGCAAGCCCGGCTTTTCCCTATAATGTCGGGGTCAGTACCCTTACTTATTTGCGAGGAAGTCATGAGTGACGTGCAATCCTGGATCAAAGAGACCGTGACCAGCCACTCGGTCGTGCTGTTCATGAAGGGCACCGCCCAATTCCCTCAGTGCGGCTTCTCCGGGCGCGCGATTGAGCTGCTGAAAGCTACCGGCGTCCAGGATCTGGTAACGGTGAATGTGCTGGAAGATGATGAAGTCCGTCAGGGCATCAAGGAATACTCCAACTGGCCCACGATTCCCCAGCTGTACGTGAAGGGCGAGTTCATCGGCGGCGCCGACATTCTGGGCGAGATGTACGAGTCCGGTGAGCTGCAGACCCTGATCAAGGGCTGAGCTCCATGAAACGCCTGGTCGTCGCCATTACGGGTGCATCAGGCGCGCTATACGGGGTGAGGCTCTTGCACTGGCTGCGTGAAGCGGGCGGCATTCAGACTCACTTGATGATTTCCGAAGCGGGTGCGCTGAGCCTGCACCACGAGCTCGGCATCACGCGCAAGGAGGTAGAAGTCCTCGCCGACGCGGTGCATGCTGTACGCGATGTAGGCGCCTGCGTGGCTAGCGGCTCTTTCCCGTCCGAGGGCATGATCATCGCCCCTTGCTCAATGAAGACACTGGCATCGGTTGCACATGGTTTGTGCGACAACCTGATCTCGCGCGCTGCCGATGTGATGCTGAAAGAACGTCGCCGACTGGTTCTGATGGTCCGCGAGACGCCCTTCAATCTGGCGCATCTGCGCAATATGACGGCGGTGACGGAGATGGGAGGCATCATCTTCCCGCCTTTGCCAGCGCTCTATCAGAAACCTGCCGACATCACCGAGATGGTTGACCACACGGTGGGCCGGGTGCTGGATCTGTTCGGTGTCGAGCAAACGCTTGCGCCGCAGTGGCAAGGGCTGCGCCAAAGCAACTGAAAAACCTCAGGTGCTCTCCGCCGGCTCGGGTGTCGCCTCCTGGATTTCCATCTGCAATTCCTGCTGCTGGCTGCTGGACGGGCTGTCACTGCGTTCACGCATACCCGTCACCATGCGCTGAATGGCATCATTAAAGCCCTCCATCGAAAAGCTGCTGAGACGAAATTTGCCATTGGTGAGCGGGAAGGCAAAACCGACCACTGGCGTCTGCTGAAACGCGCGATTCATCGCATCATTTTCATTGAACCAGTAGACCAGAATGTCGCCATTGGCGGTCGCCACGGGTTCGCACACGCCTTCGATGGTCAGCGCACCGGCATCGGTCGTGATCATGAACGGATAGTTACCGCTCGGCTCACAATCGATGCCGTTTGCAAAATAATAACGACAGCTTCCCTGGGCGCACAGAATGCCAAAGGTCGACGTGCCATTCTCATGCGTGGTCGCCTCGCCCATCCCGTCAAGGAATTGCGAGGACCAACTGCCATGCGACATTCTGTCGTCCGCCAGCGCTGGCATGGTCAGTAATAGCGATATCAGAAGAGGAAACCAAGCGCGCTGCATGCGACTCTCCGCCAAGTCTTGAGGACAAGCCGCGAATTTACCACGCGGGAAACAAATCAATCGTCTATGTCGAGGCTCACACTGCCCAACCCGGACACGTCGATGCGCACACGATCGCCGGCACTCAGCCACTGTGTCTCAACCACGCTGCCCAGCAAAATGAACTCGCCCGCCCTCAGACCAGGGAGTCCATGCTCGCCATGGGCATTCGCAAGCCAGGCCAGTGCATTGAGCGGATGGCCCATCACCAGTGAGCTGTTACCGCTAGCGACCTCGATCTCATTGATCCAAGTGCGCCCCGTCAGGTTGGCTAGATCCAGATGGCGCCAGTCCTTCACCGGCTCGCCCAGCACACAGCCCGCATTGTAGAAATCATCGGCGGCGAGCGTGCGAACGCCGAGCTCGCGGTAGTCGGTGTAGCGCTCATCGACCAGCTCCATACCCACCATCACCTCACCCACCGCCTCGGCGACATGCTCGCGCGTGTAGGGCTCGGCGCGTGGCGGCAAATCCTTTGACAGACGTACCGCGACCTCGCACTCAATACCGATCTTGACGAAGTGCTTGCGTGAGACTTTGCCGTGACCGTGCATCACGGTACGGTCAAAGACCCGGCCAGTGGCAGGGTGATTAATGCCGACGAAGGCCTGCATCACAGGTGTGGTGCAGCCTATCTTGTGGCCGACGACCTTGCCGTGACCACCGGTGGTCAGCATCTCGTTCAGCGCCGTCTGGATGGCATAGCATGCCGTCATGTCTTGCGGTGCAAGCTCGGTGGGTAGCGGTCCGATGGGTATGCCAGACAGACGTTGATCCATCAGGATGGCTGCAGCACGCTGTGCAGTGGTCTGCATCGGATCTCCTATTCATGTGTAAGCGTCTTGTTTGTATGAAAGTCTAACAAACATCACGCACGAACTTCCAATTTTGCCAACTCGCGTAAGGCACGCTCATTTCTATTGAAAATTTATAGTGTTTTTATAGGGAAATACAGTGAATTTTTCATCTGTCGGGGAGGTGATCCTCTAAGCAAATTCGCAGTTTTTCAAGGGTATAATCCGCCGTTTTCTTTTTGGCGCTCGGCACGCGCGCCCTCACAAGCCATTCGGAGATTCCTCATGGGTTCAATCATCAAACAGGCCGGTTGGATGGCGCTCGCACTGATCGGCGCTTTCGCGCTGGGCACGATCGCGCTGTCGAGGGGCGAAAGCATCAATGCCCTGTGGATCGTGGTCGCTGCGGTAGCCGTCTATCTGATTGGTTATCGGTACTACGCACGCTTCATCGCGACGCACGTGATGCAACTGGATGGCAGCCGCGCAACGCCTGCTGTTCGCCTGAATGACGGACTCGATTTTGTGCCGACCAACAAGCATGTGCTGTTCGGCCACCACTTCGCTGCGATTGCTGGCGCAGGTCCGTTGGTTGGCCCAGTGCTGGCGGCACAGATGGGTTATCTGCCGGGGATGATGTGGATTCTGGTCGGCGCCATTCTCGCGGGTGCGGTGCAGGATTTCATGATCCTGTTCGTGTCCACGCGCCGGGATGGCCGTTCACTCGGCGATCTGATCAAATCGGAGCTGGGGTTAGTGCCCGGCGTGATCGCGTTGTTCGGTACTTTCATGATCATGACCATTTTGCTGGCAGTGCTGGCGCTGATCGTGGTGAAGGCGCTCGCCGAAAGCCCTTGGGGTACGTTCACGGTGGCGGCAACGATTCCTATCGCGCTGTTCATGGGTGTTTACAGCCGCTATCTGCGTCCGGGCCGTGTCGGCGAGGTATCAGTGATCGGTTTCGTGCTGCTGATGGCCTCCATCGTCTATGGCGGTCATGTGGCCGCTGATCCGGTGATGGGTCCGATGTTCACCTTCAATGGCAAGCAGCTGACCTGGATGCTGTTGGCCTATGGCGTAGTAGCCTCCGTACTACCGGTATGGCTGCTGCTGGCGCCTCGCGATTATCTGTCGACCTTCCTGAAGATTGGCGCGATCGTCGCGCTTGCGCTGGGCATCGTATTTGTCGCGCCTCAGCTGAAAATGCCGGCAGTGACCAAGTTCATCGATGGCAGTGGCCCGGTATGGTCGGGCAGCCTGTTTCCTTTCCTGTTCATTACGATCGCCTGTGGTGCGGTATCGGGCTTTCATTCACTGATCTCCTCCGGTACCACTCCCAAGCTTCTGGAGAATGAATTGCACGCGCCGTATATCGGCTACGGCGGCATGCTGATGGAATCTTTCGTCGCCATCATGGCGCTGGTAGCGGCATCCATCATCGAGCCCGGCATTTACTTCGCGATGAACAGTCCGGCAGCGCTGATTGGCACTACACCGGAAACAGCAGCGGCAGCGATCAGCCAGTGGGGCTTCGTGGTCACGCCAGAAATGCTGCAACAAACCGCAGCGAACGTCGGCGAGACCACGATCATCTCCCGCACCGGCGGCGCACCAACACTGGCCGTCGGCATGGCGCATATTTTCTCGTCCGCGATCGGTGGTCAGGCGATGATGGCGTTCTGGTACCACTTCGCGATTCTTTTCGAAGCACTCTTTATTCTGACCGCGGTGGATGCTGGCACCCGCGTCGGACGCTTCATGCTGCAAGACTTGCTGGGTACGGTAGTGCCCTCATTTAACAAGGTTCACGGACTGGCATCGAACATCATTGCCACGCTGCTGTGTGTCGCGGCCTGGGGCTACTTCCTGTATCAAGGCGTGGTCGATCCGCTGGGTGGCATTAACACGCTGTGGCCTCTGTTCGGGATCTCGAACCAAATGCTGGCAGCGATCGCGCTGATGCTGGCGACCGTCGTGCTGTTCAAGCTCAAGCGCGAGAAGCTGGCATGGGTCACTATCGTGCCCACTGTCTGGCTGTTGATCTGCACGCTGACAGCGGGCTATCAGAAGCTCTTCCATGAGAATCCCAAGATCGGCTTCCTCGCCCACGCCGCCAAATTCAAGGCAGCCGCCGCTGAAGGACAGTTGCTGGCACCAGCCAAATCGGCGGCGCAGATGCAGCAGATTATCTTCAATGATTATGTCGATGCCTCGCTGGCGGCGATTTTCATTGCCGTCGTGCTGTCGGTGCTGGTGTTCGGCATACGCGCCTGCGTGAATGCAATGCGCGCGGACAAGCCGACCACGCAAGAAGCAGACATGGTCCCGCTGGGCTCGGCTCAGGCCTGAACCAAGGAGAAACGTCGATGCTCGATGAGCTTGGAAAACTTGGCGCGTATCTCGGGCAAACCGCCAGGCTGATGGTCGGCCTGCCCGACTATGACAATTACCTGAATCACATGCAGGCGAATCATCCGGACCAGCCAGTGATGAGCTACGAGGAGTTCTTCAGGGAACGGCAAGATGCGCGCTATGGCGGGAAAGGAAGAATAGCTCGCTGCTGCTAGCAAGGTCTTCTGAGGTGTAAAAAACCCGGGCTATACCCGGGTTTTTTTCTGCTGAAATTTGGTGCCGACTGCAGGACTTGAACCCGCCACCCCATGATTACAAATCAAGTGCTCTACCAGATGAGCTAAGCCGGCTTGCGAACTGCAAATTATACGACGTTATTTGACCCGGGTGAGCTTTGGCCGCGCCCTTGTCTTGGGCGGTTCAGGATCGGGCTTTCCATCATCTTCATTGTCACCCTCCCGACTTGCTGAATTGCTGACCGGAGCCAGCATCGGAGCACTGATACGCGAAGGCGTATCGCTCTCTTTGACGGGCGGAGCTTTTTTGCCATCAGCACGCTTCTTTCGTCCCTGCGGTTCGTCACGGCGGACCTCGAAGGCCATGCCTTGGCCATTCTCCCGCGCATAAATCGCGCTGACATTATCAACCGGAACCTCGATCTCGCGTGCCACGCCACCGAATCGAGCCTTGAAATGGATAAAGTCATTGTCCATCTTCAGGTTGCCAGTCGCCTCGAAGCTGATGTTGAGAACGATCTCGCCGTTTTTCACGAACTCCATCGGCACCCGCGTCCGAGCATCCACGGATACCACGATGTAGGGCGTGTAGCCATTGTCCGTGCACCATTCATAGAGTGCACGCAACAGATAAGGCTTGGTCGATGTCTCTGTCATGAGGGATCCGGAAGTGGTGTAGGTCAGCGGCGCATGACCTTCTCGGATGGCGTCAATGCCTCGATGTAGGCAGGGCGCGAGAAAATACGCTCGGCGTATTTCATCAGCGGCGCCGCTGTCTTGGACAACTCGACGCCATAGTGATCGAGGCGCCACAATAGGGGCGCGATGGCCACGTCAAGCATGGAGAAATCATCCCCCAGCATGTACTTGTTCTTCAGGAATAGCGGGGCGAGTGTGGTCAGGCGATCACGGATCTCGTTACGGGCCTTCTCATGGCTTTTTTCTGCCGACCGGGATTTCTCGTTCTCCAGCGCGTGCACATGGATGAACAGCTCTTTTTCGAAATTGAACAGCATCAGACGCGCACGGGCACGCATGAGTGGATCAGCAGGCATCAACTGCGGATGAGGGAACCGCTCATCAATGTATTCATTGATGATGTTGGATTCATACAGCACCAACTCGCGCTCAACCAGGATAGGTACCTGGCCGTAAGGATTCATGGTGGAGATATCCTCGGGCTTGTTGAACAAGTCCACATCACGGATCTCGAAATCCATACCCTTCTCGAAAAGCACGAGCCGGCAGCGCTGAGAAAAAGGGCAGGTCGTGCCCGAATAGAGAACCATCATTTTTGCAGTTCCTTGGAAACAAAGAGGGTGAGGCGGCGACCGCCTCACCCTGCTCACGAATATTCTGCTTTTCGCTAAACCCGCTTATTGTTCTTGATCAAAACGAATGGCAGGGCACGAGGAAACAGGGCCGATTATTTGACTTCTTTCCAGAAGGATGCGTTCAGGCGCCAGGTCAGGAAAACCAGACCGGCCATGAACAGCAGAACCCAGACGCCCAATTTTTGGCGCTTGCTCTTCACGGGTTCGCTCATCCATTCCATGAAACCCACCAGATCAGCCACCTCGGCATCATAGGCTTGCGACGACAGCTTGCCAGGCTTCACCTGCTCGAAACCGGCAAACTTGTGGATGCTCTTGGATGCATCATGGGGATCTTTCTCTTCGACGAATTTCGCGTTGCGCACGCCCTGCAACTCCCACAACACATGTGGCATGCCCACGTTGGGGTAGACCAGATTGTTCCAACCCGTTGCGCGAGCATCGTCCTGGTAGTAAGTGCGAAGATAGGTGTAGACGTAGTCGGCACCCGAACCTTGCGACGACGCTTTTGCGCGCACAATCACTGACAGATCCGGCGGCACCGCGCCGAACCATGTCTTCGCATCCTTCTCGGACAGACTGACCTTCATCAGATCGCCCACTTTGTCAGAAGTGAACAGCAGATTGTCCTGGATTTGCTTCTCGCTCAGGCCGATATCGCGCAAGCGGTTGTAGCGCACTAGCGAGGCCGAGTGGCAATTCAGGCAGTAATTGACGAACAGTCGTGCGCCATTTTGCAGTGCCGACAAGTCATTACTGCGGTCAGGCGCACGGTCGAGCGGAAAGCCGCCCTCAGACGCCAAGGCCATTGCTGGGACCAGTGCCAGTGCCGCAAGCAATTTCTTCAAAAGTTTCATTCTTTTTTTCCTTATGCGGCTTAGTGCGGCTGGAAATTCACACGGGTTGGCACGGGCTTGAATTCACCCATACGGCTCCACCAAGGCATCAGCAGGAAGAAACCGAAATAGATGATGGTGCCGATCTGCGCGACCAGCGTTCCGACAGGCGTCGGCGCCTGCACACCGAGGTAACCGAGAACCACGAAAGCGATGCCGAACACGACATAGACGATTTTGTGCCAGTCGGGACGGTAGCGAATCGACTTGACCGGGGAGTAATCGAGCCAGGGCAGGCCGGCCAGGATGAGCACGGATACACCCATCAGCACCACGCCCCAGAACTTCGCATCGAACACCAGCATCGCAATCACGATGACAGCCGCTGCACCCATGACCGCGTTCTTGATGAGTTGCGGCAGACGGGTCTTGAAAACGATCAGCGCGGCATAAGCGATCACGCCCAGGATCAGCGCGTACATGAACTGTGACGTCGTTGCACGCAGGATCGAATAAAACGGGGTGAAGTACCAAACCGGCGCGATGTGCGGGGGGGTCTTCAGCGGATCAGCCGGAATGAAGTTGTTGTACTCGAGGAAGTACCCACCCATTTCAGGCGCAAAGAAAATAATCGCGCTGAAAATGAACAGGAACACCGAGACTCCAAAAATATCTTTGGTCGAGTAGTAGGGATGCGAAGGAATGGTATCGATACCATGGCCATCGGGACCGAGGTTTTCCTTGACCTCGATGCCGTCAGGGTTGTTGGAGCCCACCTCATGCAGCGCGATCAGGTGCGCGACCACCAACCCCAGTAGCACCAGCGGAATCGCGATCACATGGAACGAGAAGAAGCGATTGAGCGTGGCATCCGACACCACATAGTCACCGCGAATCCACAGCGACAGGTCCGGGCCGATGAAGGGGATGGCACCGAACAGGTTGACGATCACCTGCGCACCCCAGTAGGACATCTGACCCCAAGGGAGCAGATAGCCGAAGAAAGCTTCAGCCATCAGGCACAGGAAAATACCGACACCGAACAACCAGATCAGTTCGCGCGGCTTGCGATACGAACCGTACAGCAATGCACGTGTCATGTGCAGATACACCACGACGAAGAACGCCGAAGCACCGGTGGAATGCATGTATCGCACCAGCCAGCCCCAGGGCACTTCGCGCATGATGTATTCGACCGAGGCAAAGGCGAGGTTGGCATCAGGCTTGTAGTTCATTACCAGGAAAATGCCGGTAACGATCTGAATCACGAGCACCAGCGCCGCCAGCGAACCGAACAGGTACATCCAGTTGAAGTTCTTGGGCGCGTAGTACTTGCCCCATTGATCGTTCCACAGCTTGGTAAGCGGGAATCGCGAATCGACCCATGCCAGAGCCTTCTGTGCAGCCGGCGCATCGGCCGGGAGTTTTTTCTCAACGAATGCCATGATCAAGCCTCGCCTTTCTCATCTTTGCCAATCGCGATACGCGTATCGCTGAGGTACATGTGGCGCGGCACTTGAAGATTGTCCGGCGCCGGCTTGTTCTTGTAGACGCGGCCTGCGAGATCGAACGTGGATCCGTGGCATGGGCAAAGAAAACCACCTGCCCAGTCATCGGGCAGCGAGGCCTGCGGACCGGTCTGGAACTTTGTCGTCGGCGAGCAGCCCAAATGCGAGCAGATGCCGACGGCGACAAGAATGTCGGGCTTGATCGAACGCGTTTCGTTGCGCGCGTACTCTGGCGTGAGTTCGTCGGCATTACGCTCTGATTTCGGATCAGCGACCTGTCCATCCGTCTTCTTGAGCGAGGCGACCATATCGGGCGTGCGCTTGATAACCCACACAGGCTTACCGCGCCATTCGACCGTTTTCATCTCGCCCGGCTTCAGATCGGCAATATCGACCTCAACAGGTGCACCCGCCGCTTTCGCTCGCTCGGAGGGCTCAAAAGTTGAAACAAACGCGCCAGCCGCTGCAAGACCGGCGACGCCTCCCGCAGCACAGGTTGCGACCAGCAGGCCACGACGGCCTGAGTCGACCTGATTTTCGTCACTCATAACAACCCCAGTCAATGAAATTGCAAAATTGGTATGGAACTTCCAGCAACCCGTTATTATATCGGAGCGGCTTTTTTTTTGAGGGACGGGCGAAGCATTGTCGCGCCCAAGCATGCAGAAAAGGCAAAACTGCGAACAAACGGAAAAAATTATTTTTTAGCTAAGCTGATGGGCGGCGAAATTTGAATTGCCAGAACAACGCTGACCCGCTTGCGCCAGCACGGGCCCCGATAAGAAGCATCAGGTTTTCTGATCGTCTGACGAGGGCGAAAAACCGGCGTCGGCAAGGACAAGCGGCAGCGCAGTTCCGCTGAGCAGGCCGTAACGGCGTGCCTCGTAGACCGCCTCTCCACGGGAATGCACAGAGAGCTTGGCGTAAATGTGCTTGATGTGAGTCTGCACCGTGCCCAGCGAAAGCCCCAGCGCCACAGCGACCTTTGCGTACGAGTTGCCGCGTGCGATCAGCTCGAGAATCGCCGACTCACGGCGCGTCAGGCGGCGCGCAGGCGCCTCCCCACCCTCGGGTTCAAACCGCCGGAGTGGACGACGCATTCTGGCGATCACCTTTCGAGCGATCACCGGGCTGATCGGCGAACCGCCGCTCTTCACCTCGAGCAAGGCCCTTACCACGTCGGAATAGCCAGATTCTTTGAGCACATAACCAGAAGCGCCGGCCTCGATACAGGCAAGCACCTGTTCTTCGTCACTTGAACTCGTGGTGACCATGATGTCGGTATCGGGATGCAAGCGTCTGCAGGCCTCGATGATGACGATGCCCGAACCATCCGGCAGGCCCAGGTCAGTCAGCAGCAAATCGCACTCGTTGGCTTTGAGCCAGTCCAGCGCCTCGGTGACGTTACCGCACGATGCAGACAAGCGCAGTGATGATTCCGACTGAATGGCTTTGCAGAAAAGTAGTCTGGTCGCAGAGTCGTCCTCAACCACCATAACCCGGGCAGGCTGCGCAGGCTGGGAACACAACATGATGAAAAAATCCGTATTGATCAGACACCATGCGATCGGTACCCATTGCCTGCACATTGGTTCCTGAAAACCAGACAAATCCACGCAAATGCGAACATCCGTGATGAATAGCCATCGCAATTCATCTTGCGATGGGTGAGTTCAGTTCGAATGTTCGGTAATCATTAATTCAGATCGGCGGGTAACACACGCAAAAAACATGGTGAATACGCAGTGGAGTCACTCATCAGACCGGGTTCGGAATATCAATGAATTGATGACGGAGCCCAAATTTATCGGCAAGATAATCACCTAGCGCTTGTACGCCATAGCGTTCGGTCGCATGATGACCGCAAGCGAGATAAGCGGCACCACTCTCGTGCGCAAGATGCACTGTCTGTTCTGAAATCTCACCGCTTAGATAAACACTCGCACCCGCAGCGATCGCCTCACCAAAAGTATTTTGTGCAGCGCCCGTGCACCATCCGACACGACCCAACGGCTGCTCGCGATCACCGATCAGCAAAGGCGTACGGCCCAGCGCGCGTTCGACCACTGCAGCCAGATCGCCCACCGTGCGCACCGAGGCGTCGGCACGTCCCAGCCATCCCAGATCCTGCTCGGCGAAACGCGACTCGGCGACCAGTCCCAGACGCTTGCCGAGCTGTGCATTGTTCCCCAGCTCTGGGTGCGCATCCAATGGCAAATGGTAGGCAAACAAATTGATGTCGTTGGTCAGCAGCAGTTTCAGGCGCCGATGCTTGGGTCCGATTACACGCGCATCCTCTCCACGCCAAAAAAAACCATGATGAACGACGACCGCATCGGCCCCAGCCTCCCGTGCCGCTTCCAGCAATGCAAGGCTGGCAGTAACGCCGGTCACGACCCGACCCACCCGCTCTCGGCCCTGCACTTGTAATCCGTTTGGGCAGTAATCCCGAAAACGGTTAATATCAAGTTCAGTGGCCAAAAAATTCGCCAAATCGTCACGAAGCACGATCTTCTCGCTCATCACTCATCCTTTATCTGTCTCTGGTATGCGTCGTCTCTGGCTGTTGTTCGCGCAGACTGTCACTGTCGCGCTCGCATTGTGGTTCATTGTAGCGACCCTGAAGCCTGAATGGCTTGTCAGGGAACCTTCGACAGTTCGTCTTGAGTCGACAGCGGTACCCATACAAGAAGCTACCACCGGCGCCGATCATTCCGGCGGCTATCGCCAAGCTTCTCAGCGCGCGATGCCGGCGGTCGTGAATATCTTCACGACCAAGGAAGCGAAGCAACCGCCGCATCCGCTGAATAACGACCCCCTGTTCCGCCGTTTCTTCGGTGATGGTTTTGGTCAGGATGAGCGACAGTTCAGTCTGGGCTCGGGCGTGATCGTCAGCGCCGAGGGGTACATCCTGACGAATAATCATGTGGTCGAGGCTGCGAACGAGATCGAGGTCGCGCTTGCGGATGGCCGCAAAGTGTCAGCCAAGCTGGTCGGCACCGATCCCGAAACCGATCTGGCTGTGATCAAGGTCGACCTGAAGAACCTGCCCTCGATCACGCTGGGCCGACTGGAAAACATCAAGGTTGGCGATGTCGTGCTCGCGATCGGCAATCCCTTCGGCGTGGGACAGACGGTGACGATGGGCATCGTGTCTGCACTGGGTCGGAATCATCTGGGCATCAACACCTTCGAGAATTTCATACAGACTGATGCCGCGATCAATCCCGGTAATTCGGGTGGTGCGCTGGTCGATACGCAGGGCCATCTGCTAGGCATCAATACTGCGATCTACTCGCGCAGCGGTGGCTCGCTGGGCATCGGCTTTGCGATTCCTGTCACGACAGTCAAAACCGTGATGGAGTCCATCATCAGAAATGGCCAGGTGGTGCGCGGCTGGATCGGCGTGGAGCCGCAAGACATCACGCCTGAGCTAGCGGACAGCTTCGGCCTGCAAAAAACCTCGGGCACCATCATCGCTGGCGTGCTCAAGGGCGGGCCGGCAGACAAGGCGGGCGTCAAACCAGGCGATATTCTTTTGTCTGTTGCGGACAAGCCTGTGCCCGACACGATCTCCATGCTGAACCTCGTTGCACAACTTACGCCGGGCGACAAGGTGAAAGTCACCGTACTAAGAAAATCGCGCGAAACCCAGCTCGATCTCACGGTGGGCAAGCGCCCGCGAATGAAGCAGCCAAGATTACCGGACGGTGAATGAGGACCACATGCACCTCCCTGATCTGATCCGTTTCCTCGGCGAGCTGGAAGAAAACAACAACCGCGCATGGTTTGTAATGAACAAACCGCGCTATGACATATTGCGTGCGGAGCTGCTGGTGCTTGTCAGCGGGCTGATTTCGGAGATTGCTCGCTTTGATCCCGGCGTCGCGCACTGCCATCCGAAAAAAGCGCTATTTCGCGTGAACCGTGACCTGCGCTTCGCGCGCGGCCGGCCGCCCTACAAAACCACTTTTTCTGCAGCGATCACAGCCAGTGGTCTCAAAAAACCCAGTCAGGGCGGTGGTCCAGCCTACTACTTCCATATCGATGCTCAGGGACAGCTGCTGATCGCGGGGGGCGAATATCGCCCACCGCCACACCGGTTACGCGCCATACGCGAACATGTTGTTGATGATGCCACTGGCTTTTCAAGAGTACTGAAAAACAAAAAGCTCATTGCGGTGTTCAATGGACTCCAGCAGGATGACACGCTGGTTCGACTGCCCAAGGGCTTTGACGCAGACGCGCCGCATCAGGACGCGCTGAGGCTGAAGAGCTTTGTCGCGTGGCGCGAGCTGAGCGTTCGCAAGCTCCGACCGGACAGATTGCCGGGTTTGCTGCTGGAGGATTTTCGTGCGGCAGCCCCGCTGGTGAAATGGCTGCGGGCCGCGGGCCCCACACCCTGAAGTCGAAGAGAATTCGTCAACGACGCTCAGGGCGCTTCTTCAGCCTCGGGCGCCTGAGTGACGCGCTGAAAGATCGGCGCCAACAGCAAACCCACTTCATACAGCAGGCACAGCGGTATCGCCAGAAACAGCTGGCTCATGACGTCGGGAGGCGTGACCACGGCAGCTACCACGAAAGCACCAACGATCACGTAAGGACGAATCTCGCGCAGCTTTTCAACTGTCACCACACCCATGCGCACCAGTACGATCACCACCACTGGCACTTCAAAGGTAAGACCGAAGGCAAGGCACATCATCAAGACAAAGTCGAGATAGTTCTCGATGTCCGGCGCGACGGAAATGGACTTCGGCGCGAAGTCATTGATGAACTTGAACACCGTGCCAAAAACGAAGAAATAGCAGAACGCAACGCCCGCGAGGAAAAGTAGCGACGACGAGATGATGAGCGGCGCGACCAGACGCTTCTCGTGAAGGTAAAGGCCGGGTGCGACGAAGGCCCAGGCTTGATAGAGCACCCAGGGCAGTGATACCAGCAGTGCCACCACCATCGTGACCTTCATGGGTACCATGAACGGTGTGATCACGCCGGTCGCGATCATCTTCGAACCTTCCGGCAGCGCGCCCATCATGGGCTGGGCAAGAAAATCATAGATCGCCGCTGCGCCAGGCCAGATCGCAAACAGCATGATGAAGACCACCAGCACGACGGCCGACGCGCGTACCAGGCGGTTACGCAACTCGACCAGATGCGAGATGAAGGTCTCCTGCAGACCGGGTGAATTTTCTTCTGACATTTACTGGAAAAACCTTGGCTTGTTGCTGCCAGAGCGGTAGCGCGCCACGCGCGCTGCACCCGACATCACCCGGGTGCGGCGCCCGGTCTGGCGCTTGAACCAGTTTGGCAACGAGGAATTCTGCGTCAGGCGCTTCTTGCGGAAATCGCGCTGCTTGGATGCTATCTCTTCAGCGGACGGCACGCGCAGCCCCTCGTTGAAGCCGACATAGGCATGATTGGCCTCGGCAATGGCCTCACTGAAGTCCTGCTCGGCCTCCGAAATATCGTCGGCCACCGTTCGTATGTTCTCGTTGAAGGATTTGTTCAGGTCGGTGGCCGCACCGACGATGTTGTCCTGCATCTTTCGCAGCTCTTCCATCTGCATCTCACGGTTGACCTGGGTCTTGACATCGCTGATGTAGCGCTGCGCCCTGCCGAACAACGTGCCCGCCATGCGCGCGACCGTGGGCAGCCGCTCCGGGCCGATGACGACCAGCGCGACCGCGCCTATCAGCGCGAGTTTGGTAAGGCCCAGGTCGATCATTCGGCAGGAAACTCAGGAAGACGGAGGAAACAGCGGCGCCGGCAAGCACCGCCGTCACGAGAAGGAAACGATCAGCTCTTGGATTTTTCGCGGGCTTCGACATCAATGGTCGACTTGTCAGCCACCTGAGCCGAAGGCGCAGCGGGCTTGTCCTCATCGGCTCCCTTCACGCCGTCCTTGAAGCCCTTGACGGCCTTGCCCAGATCAGAGCCAATGTTGCCCAGCTTCTTGGTGCCAAACACCAGCATGACAATCACCAGCACGATGACCCAGTGCCAAATACTGAACGAACCCATTGTCTTCTCCTACGGGAAATGCAAATTATTGCTTAAGAATACGGTTAGCGGCCTGCGCGGGCGCCGGTACCATCACCGCTGTCCGGGCCACGGCCGCGGACCGCCCATCACGTGCAGGTGGAGATGGTACACCTCCTGACCGCCATCGGGGCCCGTATTGAAGAGCGCCTTGAAACCGCCGGCCGGGCCATCCGCAGTGCTTTGGTAACCAGCACCCAGTTCCTCGGCCAGTTTCGGTGCGAGCAGCATCATTTTACCCAACAATGCCTGGTGTTTCTGATCGCTGTCGGCCAGCGTGGCGATGTGCTCGCGCGGCACGATCAGCACATGAACCGGCGCCGCAGGGTTGATATCGTGGAAAGCGATCAAGTCCTCATCTTCGTAGGCTTTTTTGGAAGGAATCGCGCCCGCGACAATCTTGCAAAAAATGCAGTTATCCACGCTGTGGCTCCTGTTGTTGGTGTAAAGACCGGGAATTATCGCCGAGCAGCATCGGCAGCGCCTGCTGCGGTGGCCGAGGGCTGCGGCATGAAGCGCGTCAGCGGCGCTCGGACGCCTCGCGCTGAGCCAGCTTGCGATTGGCCTTTTCTTCGATGCCCGACAATCCCTCGCGGCGGGCGAGCTCATCGAGCACTTGCTGCGGCGTGAGACCGAAGCGCGCGAGCATGATCATCGAATGGAACCATAGATCCGCACACTCGTAGACCAGCTGGTTCGCGTCGGCGCCATGGCGCACATCTTTGGCGGCCATCACGGTCTCAGTAGCCTCTTCGCCGACTTTCTTGAGAATTGCATCATCACCTTTCTCGAACAGGAGCGAGACGTAGGATTTCTCGGGATCGCCGCCGGCTTCAAGCTTGCGCGACTCGATCACCTCTGCGAGGCGTTGCAGGATATCGCTCATGGAAGATCCGCTTATTTGTTGTAGATATGTTCCGGGTCTTTCAGCACCGGCTCGGTCTCGATCCAGTCAGGCTGCTCGGCATCCTGGTTGAACTTGTGGAAGAAGCAGGAATGCCGTCCCGTGTGGCAGGCGACGTCGCCCACCTGCGTCACTTTCAGCAGCAGCACGTCTTCATCGCAATCAAGCCGGATCTCGTGCACTTTCTGAAAATGTCCGGATTCCTCGCCCTTGTGCCAGAGCTTCTTGCGCGAGCGGCTCCAGTACACGGCCTGACCCAGCTCGACGGTGCGCGCTAGTGCGTCACGGTTCATCCATGCAAACATCAGCACATCATTCGAGCCCACCTCCTGCGCGATAACGGGTATGAGGCCGTGCTCGTCCCACTTGATGCGGTTGAGCCATTTCGCGCGCGCGATCATGCCAGCCTCACGGGGATGCCCTGGGCGGCCATGAACTGCTTGGCCTCCTGAACGCTGTGGTGCTGGTAATGGAAAATACTCGCGGCCAGCACGGCATCGGCATGGCCTTCGGTAATGCCATCCGCAAGGTCTTGCAAACCGCCGACGCCGCCAGAAGCAATCACGGGTATCGACACGGCGTCCGACACGGAGCGTGTCAGCGCGAGATCGAAACCCGAGCGGGTACCATCCTTGTCCATGCTGGTCAGGAGAATTTCACCCGCGCCCAGTGATTGCATTTTTTTGGCCCACTCGACCGCATCGAGTCCGGTGGGCTTGCGACCACCATGCGTGAACACTTCCCAATGCCCGGCATTGCTACGCTTGGCGTCGATCGCAACGACGATACACTGCGAGCCATACTTGTTGGCCGCATCAGCGACCAGCTGCGGGTTGGTGACGGCCGAGGTGTTGATGCTGATCTTGTCTGCACCCGCGTTCAGCAGGCGCCGGACATCATCTACTGCACGCACGCCGCCACCGACGGTCAGCGGAATGAATACCTGCGAGGCGACGTCTTCAATGATGTGCAGGATCAGATCGCGATCGTCAGAAGACGCAGTGATGTCGAGGAAGGTCAGCTCGTCGGCGCCCTGCTCGTCGTAACGTCGAGCGATCTCGACAGGATCACCAGCGTCGCGCAGCTCGACGAAGTTGACACCTTTGACCACCCGCCCGGCGGTCACATCCAGGCAAGGGATAATGCGTTTTGCCAGCGTCATGTCAGTCTTCGCCGGAGAGCTCGTCGGCGCGCTCCTGCGCATCGCGCAGGTTGAGCGTTCCCTCGTAGATCGAACGGCCACAGATCACACCCTCGATGCCTTCATCTTGTACCGCGCACAAGGCCTCGACATCCTTGATGTCGTGCACACCACCGGAAGCGATCACGGGAATCGTCATGCTCTGTGCGAGCTTGACGGTGGCTTCGATATTCACGCCCTTCATCATGCCATCGCGGCCAATGTCGGTATAAACGATGGCTTCGCATCCATAGTCTTCGAATTTCTTCGCCAGATCGATCACTTCATGGCCAGACAATTTGCTCCAGCCATCGGTGGCGACCTTGCCATCTTTGGCATCGAGCCCGACGATGATCTGACCGGGGAAGGCGCTGCACGCATCATGCAGAAAACCGGGATTCTTCACGGCCGCCGTACCGATGATGATGTAGGACAGACCGTCATCAAGATAGCGCTCGATGGTGTCAAGATCGCGAATCCCACCACCGAGCTGGATAGGAATCTCGTCAACGCCGTTTTCTTCGGCGTACTCGCGAACGGCTGAGATGATGGCCTTGATGGCGGGCTCATTCTTGGGCTTGCCGGCGAAGGCACCGTTCAGGTCGACCAGATGCAGCCGGCGCGCGCCTTGTTCCAGCCAGTGCCGTGCCATCTGCGCAGGATCATCGGAGAACACAGTGACCTGATCCATGTCACCTTGCTTGAGGCGCACGCAATGGCCGTCCTTGAGGTCGATAGCGGGTATGAGCAGCATGGCTACTAGAGATTGGCTGGACTTGGGTTGAAAGGATGGTGTCGTTCGCTGCGGTGAGCAGACTCAGGGATTCCAATGTACAAAATTTTTATAAAGCTGCAAACCGGCCGATGCACTTTTTTCGGGGGGGCATTGCGTGGCGAAAATATTATCTCGTCCTGCGGCGCAACAAAATGGCAAACCGTAAACGGTTTCACCTGCTGCATGCTCGTTTTCTTCAGGCACTACGTAATAGCTGTGTACGAAATAAAAATAACTGTCGTCTGCCACACCCGCCCACATCGGATGGCCTTTCAGCTGCCGCACGCGGTTCCAGCCCATCTGCGGTACTTTGAAACGCGAGCCATCCGGTTGCCGCTGGTCTTCCAGCCGGAAGCGCACGACCTTTCCCGGCATCAGGCCAAGGCAGTGGGCGTCACCCTCCTCGCTCCAGTCGAACATCATCTGTAAACCGACGCAGACGCCGAGCAGTGGCTTGCTGCGTGCCGCTTCGAGCAGGGCTTCCTGCACCCCCGACTCGCGCAGTGAGCGCATACAGTCTGGCATCGCTCCCTGGCCCGGCAGCACGATACGATCCGCAGCGCGTATGTCCTCAGGCTTGCCGGAGATATGCACCTCGGCGTCTTCTGCGACATGCATCAGCGCCTGAGCCACCGAGCGCAGGTTGCCCATACCGTAATCAACAACGACGATCTTGTTCATTGGGTTGATCAATACCTGCCCGGCACGCTGCCGGATGCTGTGCTCAGAGGCTGCCCTTGGTCGAAGGAATAGTGCCGGCAGCGCGGGGGTCAAGCTCGGCGGCCATGCGCAACGCACGGCCAAATGCCTTGAACACCGTTTCGCACTGATGATGGGCGTTTTCACCGCGCAGATTGTCGACGTGCAAGGTCACTTGCGCATGATTGACGAAGCCCTGAAAAAATTCATGCGTCAGATCGACATCGAAGCTGCCGATCATCGAGCGCTTGAAGGGCACGTGAAACTCCAATCCGGGACGGCCGGAAAAATCGACCACCACACGCGACAGCGCCTCATCAAGCGGCACATAGGCATGGCCGTAGCGGCGTATGCCTTTCTTGTCGCCGATGGCTTGTGCGAACGCCTGACCGAGCGCGATGCCCACGTCCTCGACAGTATGGTGCGCATCGATGTGAAGGTCGCCCTTGGCACTGATATCGAGATCAATCAGGCCATGTCGCGCGATCTGGTCCAGCATGTGGTCAAGAAAAGGCACGCCGGTATCCAGCTTCTGCTGGCCGGTGCCATCGAGATTGATCGCCACCCGGATCTGGGTTTCGCTGGTGTTGCGAACGACTTCTGCTGTGCGTGCCATGGATAAGGAAATTCAGGAATTCAGGCTGGACTCGAGCGCCGCCAGAAATTGCGCATTCTCGGCCGGGGTGCTCACGGTGACCCGCAGGCAGTTATCCAGCAAAGCATGCATTCTACCGACATTTTTCACCAGCACCTTTCGCTCTAACAGGCGCTCGAATACCTGAGTGCCGGTCAGACCGGGTCGGGTAATCCGCAACAGGATGAAATTGGCCGCGGAGGGAAACACCGTCACGCCGGGCAGCGCTACCATCCGCGCTGCAAGCTGCTCGCGCTCTACGCAGATGCTGGTCGCCTGCGCATCCAGCACGTCATTGTGCTCGAGCATGAAGGCCGCGGTCGCCTCGGTCAGCACATTGACGTTGTAGGGCGGGCGCACCTTGTCGAACTCATGCAGGAGAGGTGCAGCGGCCGACATATAGCCCAGCCTTATGCCAGCCAGCCCCAGCTTGGAGACCGTGCGCATCACGATCAGGTTGGGGAATTCCGGCAGGCGTGGCATGAAGCTGTCATCGGCGAATGGCTGATACGCTTCGTCGACCACTACCAAGCCGCTGTTACCGACTTCACGAATGATGGCCAGCATCGCCTCGGTGTCGAATAAGTTGCCGGTCGGGTTGTTCGGATACGCCAGATAAGTGATCGCCGGGCGATGGGTGCGCACCGCAGCGAGCATTGCGTCGAGATCGAGCGACAGATCTGCACTTAAGGGCACGCCGACAAATTCAAGACCCGCCAGCTGCGCTGACATCGCGTACATCACGAAGCCTGGCACCGGTGCCAGTACCTTGGCGCCCGGCTTTGCACAAGCCACCGATACCACGGTGATGAGCTCATCCGAGCCATTGCCGAGGATGACGTCAAAGCCGGGTGGCACGCCGAGCTTGTCGCAAATGGCCGACTTCAGCGCGGCGTAGGTAGGTACCGGATAACGATTCAGCGCCAGGGCGCCCAGCCGTTTGCCCAGCTCGTGCTGCAGCGAGACCGGCAGCGTGTACGGGTTTTCCATCGCATCGAGCTTCACGAAGCCTGAGGCATTTGGCACGTGGTAGGCGGACAAGGCGCGCACATCGGCG
>JACCDT010565516.1_pt1 | contig 35978 bp, 66 predicted proteins | sample 7446291 | NCBI WGS metagenome assembly JACCDT01 (sample SAMN15323446, study PRJNA562643) | freshwater metagenome | isolation source: river surface water | place: USA:Blue River Watershed | collected 2017-08-17
CACTCGTCAAAGCCTTCAATGGTCGAAATATCTCGTCAGAAGGGCAAAAAATCATGAATATCGAGGCGTGTGAATACCGTAATGCATTTCTGAAATATCATCCCGATATCGCTGTCGTGACCAATGTCGATCCAGACCATCTCGACTTTTTCAAAACAGAGGCTGCCTATACAGAGGCATTTCATGTTTTTGCTCGCTCTGCGAAGTGTCTCGTTATGCTCACTGATGAAGCACAAAAAAAATGAATGATTGGGCTCGCTCCGACAACAGTCCTTGTCTCTGATGATTCTTTCGAAGTTGTTGGTAATCCGTTCAATACTATCCAGCCAGGAAAATACTCCTATATACTCCCAACCCTTCTCGTCCCAGGTGATCATATCCGTCTCGATGCCCAGCTCGCGTATGTCGTGAGTCAGCTGCTCTGACTCGATGCAGAAGCTGCGAAAGAATCTCTCGCACAGTATCCGGGAAGCTGGAGACGCATGGAAGTGATTGGTACGACCAAAAATTCCAATCTCGTGATGAGCGACTACGGTCATCATCCGACGGAGATTATTGCAACCCTCTGAGCTCTCAAGAAAGCTCATCCAGAGAAGAAACTTATAGTCTTTTTCGAACCACATCAGTATTCTAGAACGTACGAACTCAGAAACGAATTTGCAACGAGCTTTGCGAGTGCTGACATGACGTACATATCTGATATTTATGCAGCCCGTGATATCGATGAACGACGCGATATGATTACTTCAAAAATCCTTGCTGAGATGGTGGCAAAAAATTCCCCATGTGAATACGTGGGGACACTCGATGATGCACGAAAAAAACTTCGAACCGTCGACACAGAACAAAAAAATTCCCTCCTCCTTCTCCTCGGAGCAGGGAATATTGACGAATTGCGAGATTTGTTATAATAAATTTATGCCGTTTTTTTACACGAGTCCGGATGTTCTCTGAGAGAGACAAGATATCGAAGGAGGTTTTTATCAACCTACAATTTATAAAATTGAAGCTGATGTCAGAGTTGACCGTCATGTTGATGTTGTTGATATGAGTAGAACCAGAGTACTTGATACTATTACTCCTTCTGAACGACTTTTTTTGTCTCGACCATGTCAAAAAGAACATAATCTCGATGCATTATCGAGGTTACTCAGGTTTATGCCAAAAAGTGCAAGAGACTTCACCCCTGATTCTACATCGAATCGACAGTATTTGTGGTCCGATAAAAATTGAACAACGAATATTGGTGAGTTACGCTTTATTATGCGGAGAGTTATGACATGAAGTGTAGAGAACCAATTTCCCCCATTTTGACAGTACTACACTGATATTGATCCATTACTCGAAGCTCTAGAAGCTACCTGGAGAAAACTCGATAGAGGAGATAGGTCTTCTGTCTTATGACAAAAGTGACATACTTTTTATAGTGGTTTGAGTCTCTAGTTCTAAGCCTCAACAAGACCTAAATCAGCTGGTACAAGAGCATCGATAGCGGCATAGGTTGCCTTGATATCCTTTGGAATGCGAATAGATACTCTATCACCAACACGAGCCTGGATGTAGGTGACAGAAGCAGGGATAACCTGATAGATACCACTCTGAGAGATAACGACAAAATGGTCACCATCCTTGATGAGAGTTCCCGTTGTACTCACATAATCAACTTCGTGAATGATTTTGTATTGAAAAGAGCCATCAGCTTTGATGGTTGCTTTGAGCTTACTTCCTTCTACTATTTTTGATTTACTGGCGTAGTTTGCTGGAACAGGATAGATTTTTTTATCCGATCCGAGCATATCACGACCATTAAATACGCCTTCTACTACCTGAGATTTGCCATGTTTATAGGCATGGAGACCAGCCATATCTGGCGCAGTTGTGTGGTCTATAGCTTTTTTACCTGTTATTTGCACCATGAGATTTTTAGCATGGTGGAGCGAACGTTCTGCTGTTGAGAGGAGTTCTTGCAAAGCGTGAAGAGATGCTTGCTGTGAGGACTTAGAGTCTTTTGCCATAGTTTTTGGAAGTGTTACTCTTATCCTACACTTCTTTTTTTTCATTCTCAAATCCATGAGACTGTACCTTTTTGACTCTATGTTTTAATATAATTTACTCTTCAGAAACACCTATTTTATCGCAACAAGAGTATGAGCCAAGTCGCACAGAGACCGATGAGGAGGAGGGGTGCCACGGGGAGTATGTCGAGTTGTTTCGCTCGAAATACACGAGCTATTGACCAAAATAACACTCAAAAACAGTATCCAATACCCACAACCCACCAGAAATACAGAGGGCCAGCAATCATACCGATGAGGATACCAAGCCGGATGTCACCACCACCTACCCATGTTGGTACAGTGTCTATAGCACTGATTGACGGTATCCATTTGTCAGCTCTTTTTTCACCGAGAAACATTTTTACTACCATCCAAAACGGAAAAAAGAATGGAAGCGTGAGCACTTCAGCCATAATTCGATAGTTTTTTTCTCTCCAAGCGTAGAGTATTCCAGGTATCATAATTTGCAGAGAATAAAAGAGCATACCTACAATTCCACCAATCAGAGCAAATCGCGCGCTCGGTATGAGCCAAGTTTCTATGCTGTAGTGCTCGAGCAAGACCACCATAACAAGTGTTGTAGTAATCATCGGCAATGAGAGATCGTCGGGTATGGTGAAACTTTTCAAATCAGCGAGCGCGAGTATAAGCACAAATGATAAGAGGAGGAGATGAAGCGTCACAAAGGCGAGTGAATAACCCTCTAATATCAAAAGCGTTCCAAATATCATCCATACTACACCCATCACCCACTCAATATGAAATACCCATGTTGGTATACTCTTCTGACACGCCCTACATCGCCCAAATTGGATAACATAAGACACGAGGGGGATGAGTTCATACCAGTGGAGATTTTTGCGACATGAGGGGCACTGACTACGACCAGTCCAAAAGGAACGATCACGGATTCACTCCTCCAGCAATACGCCACAGAAGCTCCCACATGAGATGCCGAGTAAGAAAAAACCAATAACAATAAAAAATATTTCAGTCATAGCGATATTCTATACAGTGTCATTATGAAGCAAATAAAAAACCCAGATTTCTGGGTTTTTATGAGTTATGTTTTTCTGTTTTTGGGCTGAGGGACGTATTTGCCTATTTCATTGATAATTTTTTTTCGAAATTCTGTGACTATTATTTTTTCTTTCTTAAATTCTGTCATGAACTTTTTTTGGCGAGCCGATATGCTAGATTCTAATCATTCTAAAAAAATCTCTTGAGCCATTTGGTGCAAATAAAAAAGTTGTTCTCATCGTATTTTTATATAGGGCCATACATCGTATAATTTTTTGATTTCCCGTAAGTGATCCATGACCTCACGAGATGCGTTTGGATGATATCTCACGCTCATAACCCGAACTCTATCAAGCCCAATAATGAGATGACTAGAGGCGGCATAACCATAGGACAAAGTTTTCTTTACTTCATCTGTGACACAAATAATTTCCAGGACTCTTTCTACAATATCATGAGCAGGAAATAAGGGAAAGTGAACAGTTCCACAATGAGCACAAGCATTGTTTTTGCCTCAATCAGCATCGAGACAAGAGCACACTTTTTGGCGTACATTTTTTCATTTTCCATCCACCCCTTCTTCATGATCATTCGTACAAATTTTGACAGTGATTTCCCAGAATGCATCGAATAATTCTTCACGGGAGAGGGATGCTACATTCATATACTATTTCAAAAACTCGGGATTCATCGCGATTTTGATATCAAAATTTGGTTTTGGGAGTTCTGGAGCCATATCTTCGAGTGCTTGGAGGATAATCTCACTCACCACGAGATAACGGTACCATTTGTTTTCACCAGGAACGATAAACCATGGACAATCACTGGTCGAAGTGTGTTCAATTGCCTTTTCAAAGGCATCCATATATTCTGGCCATTTCTTTCTTTCTTCCATATCTGATGGGCGAAATTTCCATGCTTTATCAGGTTTTTCGAGACGATGCTTGATGCGTTTGAGTTGATAATCAGCTGATATGTGGAGCATGATTTTGACGACTTTTGTATTGTGATCAGTGAGCATACGTTCGAAATCATTGATATGATCGTAGCGTTTTTTGATGAGTTCTTTGTCGATGAGTTCGTGGACACGAGTGATGATGACGTCTTCGTAGTGGCTGCGATTAAATATACCGATTTTCCCTTTTGCAGGGACTTCTTGATGGATACGCCAGAGAAAATCATGAGCAAATTCAGTAGAACTTGGCTGCTTGAAAGAGACCACACTACATCCCTGAGGATTGATGCCCTGAGTGACTGCCTTGATTGTTGAGTCCTTGCCCGCTGCATCCATTGCTTGGAGGACGACGAGGAGTGATTGTTTGCCTTCTGCATAGAGTGTATCCTGGAGTTCGATGATTTTTGCACGATTTTTCTCGAGACGATGCATCGCTGATTCTTCATCCCAATCGCCGACATCATCAGTTTTTATTTTACTCATATGGATATTTTCGCCTGGTTTTACGCGAAAATCAGAGAGATCAACTCGTCGGTGCTTTGACATAAGAAAACGTGAGAAAGTAAATTACCCTCTCAGTCTACACTATTCAGAAAGCCAAGTCAAAACAATTATACCTCGTATTTTTGTCTCTTTTGGAGCGAGAGCTGTTGCTCAGAGAGAGTTCTGTTTTTTGCCATCAAATCACCGATAATACCAAGAGAAAAAAGAGTGATACCAATCGTGATAGAAACACCAGAAATAATCAATGACTGTATCGCATTGCGTCCAATTTCTGTGAAATAAAACAGATACGTAAATCGTATAACCCCAGTCATACCGATGATGAGCGAAGGGAGACTCAGTACAAAAAACACTTTGAGTGGTTCGTAGAGAATGTAGACTTTTATGATATTAATCATCGATTTTCCTATGTGTTCCCAGATATTTCGGAAGAGTCGTGATGGCCGAGTGGCAGCGTGTGTTTCAATTGGTATCCATTTGATACTGAGTCATTTTTTATACGCCTGTATCAGCGTATCGAGTACGTAGGAAAATCTCGACGTCACATTGATTTCATAGAGTGCTTCACGTGAATATGCACGAAAGCCACTCACAGAGTCGGGAATACGTGTACCAGCGACGAAGCTCACAACTTTATTACCAAATTTTTGCATAAAGCGCTTAAATGGCGAAAAATGCTTATTGAGTCACGGTCGACGATCGCCGATAACCATCTCTGCCCTTCATTCGAGAATAGGACGTACGAGTTCAGCGATTTTTGCACCAGGATATTGATTGTCAGCATCAGTATTGACGACGATATCTGCACCGAGCATGAGACTCTGCATCACGCCATGATGAAACGCTATTCCGAGTCCACGATTTGCCTTGAATTGTATGATGTGATGGATACCGAGTTTTTTTGCAACCTGGTATGTAGCATCGGTGCTCCCATCATCTATCACGAGATACTCGATAGTATCGATACCATCGATATGCTTTGGCAAATCAGCGAACGTGACAGGGAGTGTCTCTGCTTCATTTTTACAGGGAATTTGGATAATGAGTTTGACCATACTAGACTGTTGATGGTGAAGGGGAAGCAGGTTTCGTTTTGGTGTCAGTTTTTGCTTCTTCGACTTCTTCTGTGAGTATCATGGTGCTCACGAGGGCTATCAATATACCGACACTGAGAGAGATAAAATAGGCTACACGACCTATCTTCGCAATTTCCACAAATATAGCCCACATACCACCATAGGACAGGAGGCAGATGAGTAGCAGAGTGAGACTGTTATTGAGTTTCGAATGATGTGTATTTTCGTAGGCATTATCGGGGAGCCCCGTGAAATTAGCTAATACAGCGCTGATCAGTGTCACCCAGAGGAGTTGGAGTGTCTCAATCGCTGATGTCGCATAGGCCTGCCAATCAGGAGTTATAATTTTTACTTTTTGCACTATGAGGAGGATGAGATAGATCGTGAAGAGAGTAGGAAAAACTATCTTTGCTTGCACAAATAAAACAGCCCTCCAGAGAGAGACTTTGCCTCCACGTACATCAGCAAACATATCATGCCAGTGGTGTGATTGGATGGGGGGTATAGGTTCCAGTGTATCTATCAAAATCGAGAGAACAATCCCCAAAATCACGCACATAGAGGGGAATTGAGGATATATATCGTATCCCAACGACATCACACCGAGGACGAGTGCAAACAGCGCACCTCAGAGATACCAGTATTTATTTGGATTTGAGAGCATGACGTCTATCGATAAAAATAGTTCCACCGATGGAAGCAAGAGTAACTCAACAAATCGTAGCATAGACGCTCCAGACAGAGAGCGGCACTCAGAGGAAATTGACATAAAAGAGCACCAGCGGCACAGCTGAGATAGAGAGTGCAACCGAGAGCACAAATCGCTCTAATCCATCAATAGTATCCGACTCAGTGTCATCTTTTGATTCCACATGTTCATCTGTTGGATCAATGAGATTTTCTCTGCCGGTGAGCGGGAAAGTCCAACGGGTAATCCAGTATCCAGGGAGGAGTAAGACAACAACTGAACCCATGACCATCCTCATGAGATGAAGCTGTGGAAAACGTCATTCGAGAGAGATAACAGCCCCCATCAAGACGAGGAGTACGAGGGACCAGACAATAAGAGAAGAAAAAATGCGTTTCATTGCATTCAATTATAGCAATCAGTATTTTTTCGCAACAGGCTTTTTTGTCACGTCTGTGTATTTGACAGCAACTGAAACCCCTCTATCATTTCGCTAATTCACCCTATGTTTCAAAAACAGATTTGTGTGTTGGTCAGTGCGAGTTTTCTTTTATTTAACGGTGTTTTTGCCGAAGATATCGTACCTGTCTCGGCTCCTATAAATACAGTCAGTGGTGGGTCATGAGACGGGCAAAATGCCCTACCTACAACACAGAGCAATTCCTCTGTCAATACAAATTCTCAACTTGAAACATCTCCAAGTCCGACTTTTTCTGAAAGAGTTCAGATATTTCGTCCTGAAACTGATCCGGTATTTACTCTCGATGGTCGTGTCGTACTCTGAACAGTGAAATCATACAACACTTCTTCGAGTGCAGTTGGCCAATGTTCACTCATAGCACGCAAAAACCTCGATATGCTCGTCAGTCATCTCGGGAATGGGCATCATAGAATATTTCAGGGAGACGCCGCCGAGCTCATAGTCTATGGACTCATCAACAAAACTATCCAAGCGTTTGACGATCGGGAGTCACTCATACAGGCACTTGATGAGCGGAAAACGAACAATATAGAAACAGTATTTGATGCGTATAGACAAAATACATCTTCTCTCACGATGGAACGCCCTGATGATCGAGGGAGAGGTTTCTTTATGCAATGACATAGAGCGGTGATATTTCTCGGTGATGACGAACAGTGGTATATTCTCGATCCGATAGATGGCGCCAAAACTACTGAACCACAACTACTCTCAACGTATCTCCCAGAGCATTTTGACACAAAACAATGGCTTCTCCGTATCCCTGGATATACATTTATCGATGTTGTAACAACAGACGAATTTCATGAGATACTTCCATTTCTTTCCTCAGAATTGCAGCTTCTCTTCACGAGCGGACAAGAATATGTCACAATCCGTGATGAAAGTGGTTATGTTATTTCAGGAACAGAAGATGACACACTCGATGTCCAAGATCTCCAAGGGATTATTCTCTAGTTCTGTAACTATTGATGAGTGGCGGTTTGGATGAGCATCTCAACAAAGTCGCCCATTGTTTTCCCTGATTTTCGCCACATTTTTGGTATAAACGAAGCCTTCGTTGCCCCAGGAAACGTATTGACCTCGAGGAAGAAAATCTCATCACCACGGACGCGATAATCAACTCGAGCGACACCACTACAACCGAGCTGTGTGTAGATTTTTCGAGATGCTTGTTGGAGTCTCTCAGCGAGCGCAGGATTCATATTCTCTGGGAATATCTCATTACTCCCGTCAGACTCATATTTTTCTTGCCAGTCAAAGAGCTCTGCTTTGATATTCACGATCTGCATGATGGGCAGCACTTCAGGATTTTTATTTGGTCCCACGACACCCACTGTGTATTCATCTCATTCGATATATTCCTGTATGAGCGGTTTATCGGCGTAGTCTGAGAAATGCCTCATAAATGTTTTTGTTCCATTGCCGAGGAGACTGATATTTTGTGCAGCGAGAGAGGCAGTATTTTGATAGACTTCTTCGATACTGTGGAAGAGTTTATCGATATTCGTAGCCTTGTTGGTCGCTACCGTGCTCCCACCGCTGTTCGGTTTGACGATAACAGCGTGAGAAAGATTAGTTGTGTCTCCAGCCTGTATGTGAGATTCTTCAGGGATACCCAGGAGACGTGGAGAAGTCATCCCAGGGATCCATGATTTTGGGACTTGGACGATGCCGAGTTTTTCGACCACAGAATTGGCGAAAAACTTATCAATACACAACGCGTGCGCCATGCTCGGACTCCCTATATAGCGGATACCGAGAGCTTCACAAAGACCTGAGATAATACCATCTTCCCCGTATCGACCATGAAGGTAAGGAAACACGATATCGTACGACTGATATTTCGCCAGAAATTCATCGATTTGTGTTGGTATATCATAGATATCACAGGTGTGCGATGTTTCTGCGATAAAGCTCTGCAAACCTTCGCTACTTCTGAGACTAATAGGGCGTTCTGCAGAGATACCACCTGTCAGGAGAGCGATGTGCATAGTATGAATTTATGATGTATGGTACTGTCTATTTTCCTTCTTCTTCATCGAGACCGAGAGACTTTTTGAGGTCATCTATTTTTCCAGCATCTTCGTTTGATTTTTGACGATTCTTGAGTTCGTCGATATAGATTTGTTTGAGTTGTGTCCACTCTGCACGCTTATCGACGACGAGTTTCTTGATTGTTTCACCTTCTTTTGGCATGAGTTTACGGAATTCTTCACGTTCTTCTGTGAACACCTTTTTCAATTCATCTATTTGGTATTGAGAGAGTGTTGGGATAGCATCGACGACACGCTTTTTTTCAGCCACTGAGAGTGAGAGAGAGTGCTCGAGGAGGTCGACGAACTCTTTTTCATCAAACTGTGTCAGTGGGTGAAACGACACGAGGTCCATGATAATCTGATTGTCATCAGTGTTGTAGCGACCGATGAGGTCTTTGAAAAACGCTTCAGCAGCAGCTGGATCAAATCCTGGAAGTGGTTGTCCACCTGTACCAGACTGGTCACCTTGACCACCCTGAGCTGCACCTGTTGTATCCTCTGCCATATGTAATAAATTAAAAATTACGAATTACGAATTACGAATTAATGTCTGCTTAAGTTCGGAATCCGTTTGAATCAAGGAATGATTCTATTTTCTCGCGCAGTATATCATCGAATACGCCATTTGTCCAGACTTTTTCTACATCATCATCTTCATCCAAATCCTGGAGGAGCTTCATCACCTTCACTCCTTGTTCAAAGTCAGTGACCTCGAGTTCCATATTAGGGAGATATTCGAATCCGCTGGATGTCGGTTCGATATTCACACTTTTGAGGAAATTTGTCACTCCAGAGAATTGTTCTCGGAGACAGAGAAGTCGTGTCTCATCACCTTCGACAATATAGTCATCACAACCTGATTCGATAATTTGATCTTCGGTGATAGCACTCGTCGGGATAACGAAAACGCCACGGTATTTGAACATATGATTTGAGAGTGAGCCAGTTTCTCAGAGATTACCGCCATTTTTGTTGAAATATGAGCGAATTGAGCTCGCTGTACGGTTACGATTGTCAGTAAGCGCACGGATGATAACACCGATACCACCCGCTGCCATACCTTCGTAGATGATATCCTCGATGGCTGCCGCGTCTTTATCGAGACCAGCACCACGACGGATAGCCTTGTCGATAACATCCTTTGGTACACTGTCTTTTTTTGCCTTTTCGATAGCGGTGAAAAGAGTAGGATTTTCGAGTGGATTGGCTCCACCTTTCGCTGCTACAGCGATGAGTTTACTATGCATGCCATAGATTTTTCCTTTTTGGAGAGCACTTGCGGCCTTTTTATTGGCCATAACTGGTCAGCGTCACATAATTTCTAATTATAATATGTAAATCGAGTGCATAGTCATAGAAAAAGTGCATACAGAAGAATTATCAAAATAAAATTCCTGCGCATGCACTATGTGCTTTTTATTGTGCACTTTCTCTACCATTTTATCGAGATTTTTTATTGGGCAAGTTCATCGCGAACTATGAGCCTTATTAATGCTTTTTGATCTGAATCTTGAGAGCGTTGTTGATTTAGAGTTCTTGAGTGATTGTGTCAGCTCATCCGTACTATTTTCATTTTTTGTTCTTTTACATCCCAGGCCCAATAACTTTTTTCATAGATATGGATATCGAGTATTTTTTTGAGCGCATCATGCCATTTTTCTCCTCCGGGGAGAGCATTAATGATCGATTGCCATTCATCGAGAGTTGGTACCCAATATCGATTTTCATATGCTGCCTTTTCTTTCATACTCCCACTATTTTTTCTCTCTACTTTTAGTCCAGCTATAGTGACTGTTTCTGCATCAATAATTATCTCTTGTGCTTTCTTGAGCTCTCTTTGTCAGTCATCTGTGAGCACACGACCATAATAATCCTCCATTAATCTAACATATCTGACAACTTCATCAGCATCACCAACACTGTGTCGAGCTGTATTTATAACTGGCGGTACTTCACTGAGAAGAGTTGCAATTGATCATCTTGAATCGGATGCAACCAGAGGAGCAGTCTGTAATTTATCAAAGAATCAAAGTTGTTCTGGCTGAGAGCGTCGAGAAGGCATAAAATTAATTTATGTAAAAATATGTAAATATAATAAATGTCAAATTATCACAATATTCGCCTCGTAAAACACAGAAATTCTTTGTTTCAGCCTGTGAGTATGAACCTGCGCAGATTCTCTCTATCCCACTTGCTGAATTGTCCAATAGTGAGTCTATAGGCAATAGGTTTACTTGGTTTTATTCTTTTGGTACTGGTAACTTCTGATTTTTTCTGCACCCAGAAATGAATCAGAGGATACACTTCTTTTGTTTCATCTCGCTCAAAACCATGATAAGGGCCAAATAATATATTGATGATATTTTCTAACTTTTCTAACTCTTTTTCTCCTGGAATACTATCAATAATTTCAGTCCATTGTTCTTCGGTGGGTAAATCTGCAAACCATTTTTGAGCTCTTTCGAAAGTCATATATTCTTCCTCCTCTCACGTGAACTCATTTTTTCGAGAGAGTTTATGCCCACCAATAATGAGATAATCTTGATGCACTTTGATAGCTCGTGCCAGTGCTTCATCCGCTGTTTTTCCTTCGTTATCATACTCATCTGCGAGTCGTTCGAGAAACTGTACCACTCCGTCAGATGGATCTGCGAGAGGTGATTCTGATACTGGCTTAGGTACGGGCTTTGTAACCGCAGGAGGAGGTGCTGTAACCACCTCCATTACTCCATCAGCAACCACTTTTTTTGTCTCAGAAACATGTGTTTCCGGAGAAAAAATAGGCCTACCTGGAGGTAATACTTTTTCTTTATTTCTTGGTGCCCAAGTAAATAAATCAGGTTCGCTTGGTTTTGGCATAGTGTTTAAAAAAGTTCTGCTTGTATTAGGGGCTTGACGCTGCCTATATTGATGATTCGTGCGCTAAATTTTTCGAGTGCAGCGCGTATGAGCGGATCTTCGACTATGGCTCTTAATTCAGCTTCTGTTCTTGCAGTGAGTTGTCCTGGAGGTACATCCCTGAGGAGTAGTACCAAATCAGCTGGTAATTCCGTTGGATGAGGAAATGATAGGCCAAGGTGTTGCTGCATAAATATAAAATAATCATGAAAATATATATGTCAATATTCTATCAGTGTAAAATCTATGACGAGACCTAAAATATACGTCATGAAAAAAATGTTTCTTGCTCTATGAGTCATTGTGGTTCTCACCGTAGTCGCTTTAGTAGCCACTGGACGTCTCACCCTGTCTGGCCTCAAATCAAGCGCTCTCAATACGGACACCTGTAGTCCTGCGTATATCCGAGAAAAAGCTGAAGCCTATCATCAGGCGGCTTTTGATCAGCAAGAAAATACGAATCAGATAGCAGCTATCAAAGCAGAACTTCTGAAACTCGAAGCGCAAAAAAGCGTCGCGAGCGAAGCTGACATTGAGTCTATCACTGCTAACATCACCGCACAAGAGACAGCTCTCGAAACACTCGAAGCAATGGCAGTAGATGAGCTCATCGCTGAATACGAAGCATGTAAGCAAGATTTATTATTTAAGTGACTTATCTCTGGTGAGGCAGTCGTCTCTGGTGAAATCAAAACCCTTTCCGCAGAAGTAACTCTCTAGAGTTGACACACTCTCTGTAACTCTGTTGCATCTGCTGGTGTGAGTGCTTCGTGTTCCCCCTGGTTGAGTCGATACATAATCGCTCGTTCATCCTCGACATGTTGGAGACCGAGGGCATGTCAGAGCTCGTGTGTGAGTACTCGGATGAGCTTCGTGTCACTCCCAAATTCGTAGATATTGATGTCTTCATCGATGCCATCACGCACGTATTCTCCTTCGTTAAATTCTTCACCCTGCGCACTCCTCGTGGTGTTATATTTTTCGACATTGAGATGGAGTTCTTCGATCAGCGCATTGATGCGCGCAGCCAGGGAATTCAGAGTATCAGCACTGGTGTTGAGAGCATGTATCCGAGTATTGAGAGCGGTGATGAAATCCTGTATTTCTGCTTCTTGCTGTTGTAATCTCTCAAATTCTCCACTCGGTGCGCCACCTCGCTCATTCCAATACGACACATCTCGATTGAGTGCTCGTTTCATGGTTTCGAGCTTTGTTGTATCGCTATGGTATTGTGCTTTTTGTGTGACAAATTTGTCACTGAGTGCGTCATATTCTGCCTTGAGAGATTCGTAGCTGGATTGCTTGTCGGTGATAACTCCATTGATTTCTTTGAGTGTATTCGTGGTCTCTTGTCGGCTATCATAGATGAGGTTGATAGTGAGCGCGCCTCCACCTTCTTTGTATCGAAAGAGCTCCTTACCCGCAGCAGTTTCCCATATTTTTTCGGCTTTGGCTATATCTCACAGAAATTCTGCCCGTGATACGTCGAATCGACTATCAAATACTCAAATCGAGTAGGTGATTGGGAACGTACAGGGGAAGGAGTGATTGATAAAGCTCGTCCCACGCTGGATCCAGATGTCACGCGAGAGATAGAGTCCTGCTATGATAATAACAGACAGAGTGATGCGAAAAACAGTTCTCATAGATCTATGCCAGTATAGCGCTTTTCTGATTTTGGTAAATCACCTTTTGGAGAGGTCTCTCTGGAAAAATTGGATATATGATTATTGATGGAGGCCCTGAAGAAAATATTTTTTCATAGTATTGAGCATAATATTTTGACTTTTATGAAAAATAAATTTAATAGTTACATATAAATAAATTATATGATTCAAACTATTTCTGAGCCACTTCCAATTACACCTATTGAGAAGCTTTGAAAAACTGATAAACCATCAGTACTTGTGATGGGTGGTGGAGCGATAGCTCCGTGAGTCATAACTGCTACTGTCGCTATTGCCACAGGACTCATCAAACAATGAATACGGCCACTAGGTCTTGTGGAAAGTTGGGATGGTGTCAAAGAAGAGTGAAAATTGGGGATGGTTGATTTTGCAAATGTACCTCCTCAAGTCCTGGCAGATATATACACCGATGGTGGCACTGTTCTTGGTCCTGGTCGGAGCATGCTTACTCGTGATGAATTCATAAAGATGTATCGTCTCCGACAGTCACTGGGGCTCCTCGGTGCTGCTGTTGTTGGAGGAGATGGAACCATTTCTGGATGTCAGGCACTTCAATATTCTCTTGCTCCAGATGGTCAACCAGTGCTCAATAGTGTCGCCTGCGTGAAAACAATCGACGGGGATGCAGAAGAAACTCTCAATATCGGATTTATGACGTGTGCTCATGAGTATGCTCGAGTCGTGAAAAGTGCGCTCAGAGAGATTCCCTGGGAAAATGGTGTAGGTATCGTCAGTGTCTATGGTCGCGATAACGGTCATCTCGCTCTACGGGCTTCTGCGATGGCTGCTCGAGAATGAGGTCCAGTGATCACTCTCCTCAAAGAATTTCCTATAACCCGAGAGCATCTCTTACGAAGAATTCAAGAACTCAAAGCAATACACCAACATGTCTGTATTGTCGCTGCAGAGGGTTTTGCTTTTCTCGGAGAAGAACCACATATTGATCCAGAGAAAACTGATGGTGCCGGCAACCCAAAACTGCTCGGTTGTATAAAACCACTTACGGATTTTATCGCAACACATGAATGAGCTTTATGAAATCCAGCTCTTCGAAAACTAGAGCCAGGTGTTGCAACGAGAAGCTGTGATCCCATCGAGCCTGATATCCGTCTTGCTCGTGCTGCCGGAGAAGCCGTGGTAGATGTCATAGACCGAGGTGGTTGGTGACATGTGGTGGATATGCAGGGAACTTTTCGGGATTGATTCTGACCCGTCATAGAACCGCTCTGGAGAGTACATACAGGTAATCCTGTTACCGAAGACCTCTACAATTCTGATACACTTCAAGCCACACCAGCATATCGTGAGCATATTGCCGAGCAAAATCCGCAATTTTACCCAGGTAACTATGGCTCACTCGAAGATAAAAAAAGAGAACATGCTGCTCTTATAGCGAAAATCGCCGGTGGTTCCCTCGTGAACAGAAATGGCGTTCTCATCCCAACATGGTCTATCCAGGATGAGCCAGCAGGGAAGGAGTTACCAACAAAATGGTTTCCAAATGTCAGAAATTTTCTTCAGAGTTAAATTGCTCGCGTTGCCTGGCCAATTGCGTGGTCGTCCGTATTGATAAATTGTTTGACATAATTTATAATTATATTATAAATAAATCATGAAACCTCTCGGAAATATACGTACTCATGATTGCACTGACTGCCAGGGACTCTGCTGTGTGGCGAGTGGTAGAACAGCATTACCAGGCAAACTCTCTCGTGCTCCTGCTCAAGCGTGTCCAAATCTGACTCACATCGGAGATTGTGTCTCATGTTCCGTGCATGAAACTCTTGCCTGAGATCCTGCGATGATGACGTGTCATCTCTTTGATTGTCTCGGTCTCGGAAATCGATTGTCTGATATTATGAAAAAGTCTGGAGTACACTGGATGAAAGATGCACCTCTCTCAGCCGAGAAGCAGGTCGTGTTTGATAATGTGGTATATTATTTCGATATTATATCGACCGTGCTTTCGTTTTTAGCAAGAGCAAAACAAGCAGGATTGCAGAACGTTCATGATATGGGCATGGTTCATGTCGAACAGATGCTCTCAGCTATTGAGGCTGATTGTCAGCAAGGTGTCTCTTCGCGCGAGAGGCTCGTAGATTTCTGGATGGGTGTGATACTCCTCAAGATAAAACTCCCACCACAAATTTCTGCTGGATATAAAATGCTAGAAAATACTCAGGTTCTCTATGACGCCGTAACTCGAGACGTCTTTGAGCAAACTGAACAAGTACAGTCAGGTCTCTCAGAACAAATCGCTCCAGTATTGCGAGAATATGCTTTTGCATATGCAACTATCACACTCACTGAAGTCGCAACTCATGGGAAGAAATTTGAAAAATCATTTCACGATAGAGCAGTACATCAAGTGTGTAAAAGGCTCCAACCAGAGGAAAGCGGTATTTATATAGCTATTCTCAATACACTCTATCGTCCGATTACACTCGGATTTCAGTCTTAAATTATTTGCGTTGCCTGGCCAATCCCTAGGTCTTCGCGTTTTATGGTCTTGGCCCTACTCTGTGTCCATTTGGTAGTATTGACCCAGCAGAAATAGAGTTATTCCATGGTTTTCTATTTCATCATTTAAACGAAGAATTATCAGCGGATGTAATCTCCAACTCTCCACGAAAGATTGTCTGCTCGGAGTGGTGATCCGTATGTCCATGGATAATGCGTCTGATTTTGAGTTTTGTTTTGAGTTTCTGGGCTACTCCATGAGAGAGAAGAGGTCTATTTTTCTCATCCGTTCTTCTGTTATCTACATCGAGAAAACATCGACGAATACCGAGTACTTCGCGGAGTGCATCTCTTTCAGGAATTTCGCCTTTTTGAAGAGTTTGAACGAGATAGGCTCGGAATAGGTCATTTACCTTCTCGATATCCCAATCATATTTTTCAAACATAGTCATCATACCATCAACAGGATCCGTGTGGATAAAGAGCGTGTCATCGATGATTTTGCCGATTTGAAGACGACAGATATTTGAGAGTACTGTTTGTCATTTTTTGAGTGTACGCATTCTCTTGAGGAGCGCTCATGTTTGAGTACCGATGAGTAAGTTTTGCCAGCTTGGATGTTTGATTCCCTTTTTGAAAGTAGCGAGTTCTTGCAATCCACTAAATTCATCTATTTCTGGGCCATCTTCTAATAAATATCATGCACAGAAGTGTGAAACTGCTGATATTTCTGGCGTATGAGCATGATCAAAATAGCTCACCATCACATCTTCATGATTTCCAGCGAGTTGTTCGATTTGAGCTCATTGTGCTCTCAATTTTTCTATATGTTGAGCAGTTTGGAGGCTCCCGAGATTTCTGTCTGCATAGATATCCCCGAGTAGTACTAGTCGTCTCTTTTTACCAATCCAATTTCACTTCATGTCTAACAGTCACAATTTCCCCATATTAAAGAGAAAACCTTCGTAATTTCCGTGAGTATCTCCAATATAATCCACTCTTGATGTTCGCTTTACCGTGCTCGCATCACGAAGTGCATGGGAAATTCAGAAGTCCTGAAAATCTGATGAAATGGTGTCCTGTGAGGGCATAAGGAGGAGTAATTCAATATATTATATATTAAATTACAAATAGTAAATTTCTTCTCGCGTCGCCTGAATAAATAAGGGAATTCTAGGTATTATATAATTTTCCCCACAAAAACTTGAGTTCTGGATGAATCTTGTCATGCGTGGTGATGAGTTTGTGTGCTTCTTCAGGTGTGAAAAACTGTGTATTTGAAACTTCCTCACCAACTCTGATATCCTCATCGGTTGTGAGTTCAAAAATAGTGAGATATTTTTTGAGTCCATCATCTTTTTCATAGAGAAATTTTCCAAGCTCTCAAAGTTCTCCATCGGTAATGCCGATTTCTTCTTCCAGTTCTCGCCACGCCGCTTCCTTATAGGTTTCGCCTGTTTGGACGTGTCCACCAACTGCGGTCGACCAATGCAGAGGGAGATATTTCACTGTTTCAGAGCGAATCTGAAGGAGAAATCTCCCAGCACTATCCCGCACGATGACGTGCACGATACGGTGCATATGTTTCTGAGCATACACATCTTCTCGCGTTGCCTGACCAATAACCTGGTCGTCCATGTTGATGATGTCGAGGATTTCGGGCATAATTATTCAGTCCAAAATGTTCCAGTAGAGTATGTTTTTGCCGTTCCTTTTATGAGAACTCTATCTCATTTATCTGTGCAATATAGTGTACCTCATCTTTCTGATAGTTGTTTTGCAACCATTACTTCTTTATGGAGCTCTTCACTCCAATAAGGAATTAATGAACAATGAGCAGAACCTGTAACAGGATCTTCTAAAATAGAAGATTGAGGTGTAAAATATCTCGATACAAAATCTACATTCAGTCCTTGTGCTGTAACAACTACGCCACCGGGGTCAAGATTGATAGTATCAAAAATCTGTCTGTTTATAATTATATCTCTGATCTCTTTTTCAGTTTCATAGATCAAAACATAATCTCTCGCTTTCAGAGTTTTCTTTGGCTGTATATTGAGAGAATTTTTTATGATTTCTGGCAATTCTGCGTGCGTGGGTTTTCTTGATGGGAAATCGAGTGTGTAAAAATCTTCCTCAATAGTAATATGTAATTCTCCACTTAATGTCTCAAATAAAATAGTATTTTTCGAATAGTTTAAAATTGTTTTTAATACATGCGCTGCTGCTAATGTTGCATGTCAGCATAAATCCATCTCAATTTCTGGTGTAAACCAGCGGAGATGAATTTTTTTATCATTGTCTACAAAGAATGCTGTTTCCGCAACGGCATTTTCTTTTGCTATTTTCAGAAGCACATCATCAGGTAACCATGTTACTAATGGCACAACGCAGGCAGGATTACCTTCAAATATTTTATCTGTAAAAGCATCTATTTGGTAAATATTGAGTTTCATAAGTTTCTTAAAAAGAATATTACCCCCACATATAACCCCGTCCAAAATGCCCATAACGAGCGGTTTGTTCGTAGATAGGACGGCAGAGATCGAGAGAGGTGATGATGCCTTGAGGTGTGAGGTCATCACGGAGGATGTCCTGGTTTTCTGCGACACCGTCTATCCATGCGACGCATGAGACAGGGTGGCGGTAGCCGATAGCGTAGGCGATTTGTACCATGACTTCGTTTGCTCCTTTTTCTTCGAGGAGTTTGACAGCCATTTGGCGAGCCTTGTAGGCAGCAGAACGGTCGACTTTCGTTGGGTCTTTTCCTGAGAATGCACCACCACCGATAGGCACACGAGGTCCGTAGTTATCGACCGCGAGCTTGCGTCCTGTGAGACCAGTGTCAGCAGTGAATCCGCCCATATTCCAGTCACCAGCAGGGTTGAGGTGGAGCTTCGCAGCAGCGATATCGTGACCTTTGAGGAGTTCTTCTTTTTTGAGAAATTCTGTGACTTCTTCTCGCAATATGTCGTGAGGAACTCCACACCAAGAGGCGACGACTGCGACGAGTTGATTGCCGTCGAGCGTGATTTGAGTTTTACCATCATTTGGATGAAGTTTCCAGAGGAATTCATTGAGTCGGCGTGCGAGTTCGTATTCGAGTGGCATGTAGTTTGGCGTTTCGCGAGTCGCGTAACCGACCATGATACCCTGATCACCAGCACCACCAGTATCGACACCTTGTGCGATTTCTGGAGACTGTTTCACGATATTCGTGAGGACACCGATATTTTCACCACAGATACGCTTCACGATGGGTTGGATTTCGACGAAGGCAGTGGTGGTGAGCTCGCCGATGACGACGACAGAACCATGTCCGCCCATCACTTCGATAGCGGCACGGGCAGTAGGGTCTTGCTCGAGACAAGCATCGAGGATGGCGTCAGAGATCTGATCACACATTTTGTCTGGGTGTCCTGGGGACACGGATTCAGCGGTTTTGAACATAAAGAAGAAAGTTAAATTATAAGTTTGACAAATTATAAAATATAAATATAATAATATTGTTTTTTTAAATTATTTATTTTATGAATATGCAGAGAAGCCCATCGGAAGTATATTGAGGTGGCTGGAGAGAAGTTTTAGCTTGGTTCAATGAAAACCCAAATGCATGAGAGGCTGAAGAAATTATTGAATTGATATCGAAAGATACATCAGTAGGAGCGGGAGTACAGCAAGCCAGAATAGATGAAATTAGATCTATTTTTACGTGCAGCACAAGAGAAAAAGGAAGATGATGACGATTTAGAGACTCTTCGAGTTATGAGAGAACGTCAACTTGCTACATTAGCAGCTCTCAGAAAGATGAAGTGAGAAGGGTAAAATGTAGTTAACATATAAAAAAGATAAGGCTTGCCTTATCTTTTTTAAATATTTGGATAAATACCAATTATCTATCGAAAGTGGAGCACTACCCCTCTCATTTTTTTGTAATTCTTGAATTGAACTCTTGTTTTCAAAAAAAGGAGCGGGGACTTGCTGCAGGGTCGTAGAGTTTCGTCTCTCGCCTGCTCTTGATAAGGTAGGGGTATTGTAGAGAGAAAATCGGAATGTCAAAATAAAGAGAACATTATTTGACATATTAAATTATTGTTTATAATAATTTTATGAATGCACTAGCAACATTAAAGCCACAACACAGTATATTGTTAAATAGAGACGATATAGTCGCTGCTATCCATGATCTCCGTCCTAATGTACTCCAAACAATAGCAGATTTGGTAGCCTATAATCAACTCCATCCAGAGAACCCTATTACTATTGATTCATGCTATATGGATTTTTTACAGAACTGCGGTATGTTTCTCAATGAATTGGACAAGAGAGATCCAGAGCGCGCCCAAATACTGGTAGTTGGTTTACAGGCATGTCTCGGGAGCACTAGTCACGTTATTTTCTCAGTTTGGTGTGATGTCGACGGAGTTATCCACCCAAATTATTAGGCGAAAAAAAAGATAAGCAGTAAAAAGTTGCTTATCATTAAATCCACTGTACCAAAGTTGCTAACTAATTTTTTTTGTTAGCATCATCGATCAAATTGAGCACAGCCCGAACAACAGTTTCTGGAATTCCAGCAATGATGTTGAGCGTATCTTTCCATTCTTGGCCTGACTCACGGTCAGGGCTTGAACCGACAACTCTCATAGTCTGAGGGGTTAAAAAATAAAGTGCGCGAAATATAGCGAGATTTTTTTATTGTCAAGAGCTTCGTTACTATGGATTTTTGCAAGGACAGAAGATAACAGAAGATAATTTTTGTACTCACCGAAATATCGTTTTTCTGGAGCTTTTCCTAATATTTACAAAACATAAAAAAATCTTTTGACAATCGTTCTCTTCTTTTTATACTTCCGACGTTTTCTCCTCCATTTGGTGGATGATACAATTCCTAGTTTGGCCCTTATACTTCACCTCTTGAGGTGTCCGTAAGAGCCTCATCTTTCTTTTTATATGTCTGGACTCGTTGCTCAAAAAATCTCAATGACACAAATCGCTCGCGGTGATGCTCTTGTCCCTGTGACGCTTCTCCGTGTCCCTCAACTCTCTGTTGCTCAGATCAAAACACCTGAGAAAGATGGTTACTCTGCTCTCGTTCTCGATGCAAAAAACGCAAAAGGAAAAACAGTACAACGCAAAGAAGTACCGTACGATGCAGCAGTTGCCATGAATGTCGGTGATGCTCTCGATGCGGGTTCGCTCGAAGGTGTCGCTACAGTAAAACTCACATCAGTTTCAAAAGGTAAAGGTTTCACAGGTGCTATGAAACGATGGAACTTCAAAGGAGGTCCTGGAGGTCATGGTTCAAAATTTCACCGAGCTCTCGGTTCTATCGGTACTCGTAAGCCTCGTCGTACAAAACCAGGTAAGAAAATGCACGGACGTCACGGTTTCAAAACAACAACACTCGCTTCTGTTCCAGTCGAGCTCATCGATCGTGAACACAATATCATAGCAGTACGTGGTCCAGTACCAGGTGCTTTCAATACATTTGTTTATCTCGTTTTCTAGTATGACTGCTCTCTCTACACCTACACCTGATACACTCGACCAATCATTGTTTGGTATCATCCCACATCTCGATGTACTCTCTCGACTCATGCTCCTCCAGGGATGCAATGGTCGTTTTCCTATAGCACACACGAAGAGCCGAGCAAATCGCTCTGGTTCGACTCGCAAGCTCTACAAGCAAAAAGGAACTGGTAACGCTCGTGCTGGTTCAGCTCGTTCTCCAGTTCGTCGAGGTGGATGAGTTGCGTTTGGTCCACGAAGCAAAGCCAATTTTCATCTCACGATGAATGCTAGTGAGCGCCGTCTCGGTCTCGCATCTGCTCTTACACTCAAAGCGCAAGATAATAAGATCCGTGTTATCGAATCACTCAGCCCAAAAACAGCTGACATGATGAAGGTCGTAGCACCTCTCATCGCAGAGGGTTCAGTATTGTTTGTCACAACTGCTGCTGAGAAACTCAAAAACAAAGGAATCCAAAATATTGCTCACACACATACTGATGTTGTGACTCACTTGAGCCCAGCAGAGATCCTCAAATATGATTTCTGTGTCTTCACCAAAGGAGCACTCGAGACACTTTCTTCTCATTTCTCAAGCTAATTTTATGAATATCTATAACGTAATACTCTGACCCGTCGAATCACAAAAAGCTCGTGAACTCGAGCTGACTGGTGTGTACACTTTTCGTATCGCTGGTGATGCGACAAAAACTGATGTCAAAAATGCATTTCATACACTCTACGACAGAACAGTAGGATCTATCCAAATTGCGAAAAATTATTCAAAAACTAAAAATGGAAGAAAAGGCGCTATCCGACGTCGTGCTGCTTTCAAAAAAGCATATGTAACACTCGATAAGCCTGTTACTCAACTTGCTAAACTTCATCTCTCAAAAGATTAAACTATGCCAATCAAACTCTATAAACCTACTACAAATGGCCGACGTGGAATGTCTGGTAATACATTTGAAGAAATAACAACAGACAAACCATTCAAAAAACTCACGACAAATCGTAAGAGTAGTGGTGGTCGTAACTCTCTCGGTCGTACGACATCACGTTTCCGAGGTGGAGGACACAAGCGTCGTCTCCGTATGGTAGATTTTATGTTTGCCAAAAAAGACGTCCCATCAGTCGTAGAAACAATCGAATACGATCCAAATCGTTCTGCTTTTATCGCTCTCGTGAAAGACGCAGATGGTGAGCATCGTTATGTCCTCGCTCATACGACCATGAAAGTCGGTGATACTATCGTGACATCACCAAATGCGAAACCAATTCCAGGAAATCGTCTCTTATTGAGCAATGTTCCTACTGGTCTTTTTGTTCACAATGTCGAACTCATCATCGGTAAAGGAGCTCAAGCAGTACGATCAGCTGGTGCATCTGCACTCGTCGTATCACAAGAAGGTGAATATACTCAAATCAAGCTCAACTCTGGCGAAGTACGTTTCGTACACAAGCAGTGTTATGGAACAGTTGGTGTCGTCAGCAATGTCGACCACAACCAAATCGTTATTGGTAAAGCTGGTCGTAGTCGATGGAAAGGACGTCGTCCTCATAACCTCGGTACTGCCATGAACCCAGTAGACCACCCACACGGAGGATGAGAAGGTCATACTTCTATCGGTCGTCAGCCGACTACTCCATGGGGTAAACCAGCACTTGGTGTGAGAACTCGCAAAAACAAACGTACAAATCGTTGGATTGCTACCAACAAACGTGGTTCTATCGTTAAATAATATTTTATCTTATGTCACGCAGCTTAAAAAAATGACTTTTCGTACCTGACTTTCTCATGAAGAAAGTTGCGGCTTTGAATACAACTGGTAAAAAAAGTGTTATCAAAACTTGGGCACGAGCATCTGTTATTCATCCAGACTTCGTTGGTCACACATTTGGAGTGCACAATGGAAAAGACCACGTCCCTGTTTTCGTTACAGAAGATATGGTTGGTCACAGACTCGGTGAATTTTCTCCAACTCGTATTTTCCGCAAGCATGCTGGTAAGGCAGTTGCTGCACCTACTGCTAAATAATTTTCTCCACTATGAAAGCTACTCTCATGAATGTCCGCATCTCTCCGAAGAAACTCCGAGTTATCGCTAATCTCGTACGAGGTAAGTCTGTCAATGATGGACTCGCGATGCTCCGACTCTTCTCAAAGAAAGGCGGTGATATCCTCTACAAAGTCCTCTTTAGTGCTACATCAAATGCTATCCACAATGACGGAGCAAACAAAGATGATCTCGTTATCCACGCACTCTCAATCGCTCAAGGTCCAGTCTCTCAGCGCGCTCGTCCAGTGAGTCGAGGTCGCAGTCACCGTATCTTGAAACGAACGAGTCATGTATTTCTCGAACTTTCTCATAAATAATATCTAAAACCTTTTCTTATGTGACACAAAGTTAGTCCCATCTCATGGCGTATAGGAGTCACCCGTTCTTGGGCATCGACTGGATACTACGATAAAAAAGAATACACAGCTGCTATTCAACAGGATGTCATCATCCGTGATTTGATCCGCAAATTTTTCAAAGGTCTCCCAGTAGGACACGTCAATATCACTCACAGTGATACAGGCATGAGAGTTATCATCTATACTTCTCGTACAGCTCTTCTCCTCGGTAAAAATGGTGAGAATCTCACAAAACTTCAAAAGAAACTTTTCGCTCTCTACGGTGCGAAGACTCAAGTAGACGTCAAAGAAATCAAAAATCCAGATATTCACGCGACTCTCGTCGGTGATAGTATCGGTCGTCAGGTTGAACGTCGTCTCCCATATCGTCGTGTTATCAAACAAGCAATCGCAAAAGCAATGGAAAAAGGTGCAAAAGGAATCAAGATTCGAGTCTCTGGTCGTATCGGTGGTGCTGAAATCGCTCGTCATGAGGTTTACAAGGATGGTAACATCCCAACTCAGAGCATCAAGGCTACTATTGATTACGCTGTAGAGCACGCACTCACACAATACGGAATCATCGGTTTCAAAGTGTGGATTTATAAAGGCGATGTTGAAAAAAATTAATAATGATCATTAAAAATTAAAATTTACTTGTATGCAACAACCAGCACGAACAAAATATCGAAAAGCAATGCGTGGCACCCAAAAGGGAAATGCTACCGTTGGCTTTATGCTCGCTCATGGATCATTCGGTCTCAAGGCGATGACATCTGGATTTCTCACAGCTCGTGAACTCGAAGCTGCGCGAAAGACTATCGCTCATACACTTCAGAGAGGTGGAAAAGTATGGTGCCGTGTTTTCCCACACAAACCATTTACAAAGAAACCACTCGAAGTACCAATGGGAGGTGGAAAAGGAGGCGTAGAATACTACCACGCTCCAATCCCAGCTGGAACTATGCTCTTCGAAATCGAGGGTGTCACTGATGCACTCGCTCGTGAAGCATTTACTCTCGCTGGTGCGAAACTCTCTGTACGAACCTCTATCGTTGATAGTACTTCTCTTCTCGCACTCGCTGCTTAATTCCCTCTAGACTATGCCTAAAAAAACAACTACATCTACGACCAAGACAGCCAAAGTCGCTCCAGTCAAAAAAACTGTTGCTAAAAAAGCTGCTCCTGTCAAAAAGGAAGGAAAACTCTCTGATCTCCGTGCTGAACTCTATGTTCTCAACATGAAACACGCTCTCCACGAACTCAAAGAAACTCACAAACTCAAAGCAGCAAGAAAAGCTGTCGCTCGTTTCCTTACGAATCTTAACGTCTAATTTTTATGCGAACTAAAACTGGTATCATTACCTCAAACAAGATGCAAGGAACTGTCACTGTCAAAGTAACAGAGTACCTCAAGCACTCAAAATACAACAAAGAAACTCCTGTTTCAAAGAAATTTCACGCTCACACTGATGTACCTCTCGAAGAAGGAATCACTGTCACTATCGAAGAAACCAAACCACGTTCAAAAACTGTTTGCTGGAAAGTAGTTCTTGATCAGGCCGCATAGTTTTACTACCAAATTCAATTTTTATTTATGATACAAAAAGAAACAAGACTCGTCGTCGCTGATAACACAGGTGCTAAACTCGTGCTGTGTTTCAATATCCCAAAAGGAACTCGACACCGATATGCACGTGTAGGCGATATCATCGTCTGCTCAGTGAAAGACGCAGCTCCAGATGGTCAAGTCAAAAATCACGCTGTCGTACGTGCAGTAGTTATCCGCACAACTCGTCCAGTGAAGCGAGCAGATGGCTCAACAGTTCGATCAGATGATAATGCTTGTGTTATCGTAGATGACAAAGGGCAACCAGTTGGAACTCGTGTCTTCGGACCTGTTTTCCGAGAGCTCCGAGCTGACAAGAGATTCAAAGCTATTATCAGTAAAGCTCCTGAAGTAATCTAATTGAAATTAATACCTATCACTATGAAAATCCACACTTGAGACATCGTACGAATCATCGCCGGGAAAAACCGTTTCCGCGTTGAGACAAATAAAGATGGCGCTGAAAAGCGTACACCAGTTGAGGCAAAAGTTCTCAAAGCGTTCCCAAAAGAACAGAAAGTTATCGTCGAAGGTGTCAACATCGTCACGAAACATATCAAGAAGCAGGGTAATACTCCAGGTCAAAAAGTTCAATTCGAAAAACCTATTCACGTATCAAATGTTATGCTCATCTGTCCTCAGACAAAAAAGCCAACACGAGTACGTATCGAACAAGGCGCGAAAACAGTTCGCATTTCTAAAAAATCTAATAAAGCTATAGATTAATCTCTCACTCTATGTCACTTCACAAACACTATACATCTACTGTTCTCCCTCTCCTCAAAAAAGAGCTCAAGAAGAACGTCATGGCCCTCCCTCGTATCGAGAAGGTTGTCGTGAATATGGGTATCGGATCTCTCGTCACTGGTGGACAAAAAGATTATTCTCTCTTCGAGAAGCATCTCACGCTCATCACTGGTCAGAAGCCAGTACTCTCTCGATCACGTAATTCTATCTCGAATTTCAAACTCCGAGAAGGACAACCAGTAGGTCTCACGGTGACTCTCCGTGGAAAACGTATGTATGATTTCCTTGAGAAATTTATCAACGTCGTTCTCCCACGTGTTCGTGACTTCCAAGGTCTCAAACCAAAGAGTGTCGACAAAGATGGTAACTTCAACCTCGGACTCAAAGAACAAACACTCTTCCCAGAAATCGTACAAGATGACATCGTCAAAACACATGGTATCCAAATCACTGTTGTGACTCGTACGACTTCTCCTGAGGATTCATTGCTCCTCCTCCAAAATATAGGTTTCCCATTTCATAAATAATATTCTATGACTCGCAAAGCACTCATCGCAAAATGTTCTCGCAGACAACTCCGTGCTGCACGCCAGAGAGCAAACGGGCAAAAGGTAACTTTTTCTACCCGTATCTACTCTCAGTGTATAGTTACTGGCCGTCGTCGTGCTGTTATTGGTCGATTCGGACTCTCTCGTATTGAGCTCCGTGAACGTATCAACAAAGGCGAGATACTCGGTGTTCGTAAATCTAGCTGGTAATTAACTTCTTCTATGACTACAGATTCTCTCTCAGATCTTTTTGTTTCTCTCCGCAACGCTATTGTTGTCGGACACGGTACTCTCGTAGTTCCGCACTCTACTCTCAAGGAGCGTATTCTTCATATTTTTAAGAAGAATAAATATATCATCGACTATAAAACAGAAGGTGATGTAAAAAAATCTATCGTGATCACTCTCGATAATTCTAAAAATAGGAAACTCCCTACATTCCGACGTATCAGTACTCCTGGTCATCGTGTGTATGTTGCTTCTTCAACTATCAAAAAATCTCGCAACGGTGTCGGTATTTATATCCTCTCAACACCGAAGGGTGTCATCACAGGATACGAAGCTCGCGCACTCAATGTTGGTGGAGAAATTATCGGTGAAGTTTATTAATTATTTGTTTATGTCACGTCTCGCAAAAAAACCATTTACTCTCCCAGCTGGAGTTACAGCAACCCTCAACGGTTCTACTCTCTTGTTGCAAGGAGCGAAAGGAAAACTCGACTATACGCTCCCAGCTTCAGTCGAAGCTAAAATTGAAGGAAATGTTATCACTCTCAACAGTACTGTTACGGAGGGGAAACAATTCGCTCAATGGGGATTGTCTTGGGCTCTCATCCAGAGCAAAGTCAAAGGAGTATCAGTAGGATTCCAAAAATCTCTCGAAATCCAATGAGTTGGTTACCGTGTCGAAGTCGCTGGTAAAAAAATCACTCTCGCTGTAGGATTCTCTCATAAAGTTCCTATGGTCATCCCAGATGATGTAACCGTTGTACAAGACGCACAGAATCCAAGTATTCTCATCGTCAGCGGTGTCGATGCTCAGAGAGTTGGCGAAGTCGCTGGTAAAATCCGCGCAGTCAAAACCCCAGAACCATACAAAGGAAAAGGAATCAGATACGTCGACGAATACGTCCGTCGAAAAGCTGGTAAAACAGGTGCTAAATAATAACTATTTTTATGACTCTCACTTCTCAACAAAAACGAACTGTCAGACACAAGCGTATACGAGCTCGTATACATGGTACTGCTGAGTGCCCACGTCTCTCAGTCTATCGATCAAATCGATTTATCTATGCTCAACTCATCAATGATGATGCAAATGCTACTATAGCTTCATCACATGATTCTGAAGTGAAAAAAGGTACTAAGATTGAACGAGCAAAGACTGTTGGCTCAGAAATAGCAAAAAAAGCACAATCAGCAGGTATTACAAAATGCGTGTTTGATCGAGGAGGTTTCCTCTATACTGGACGTATCTCAGCACTTGCTGATGCGGCTCGCGAATCAGGTCTCATATTCTAATTTTTATTCTATGTCAGAAGAGATAACTCAAACACCAGCACCAACTTCATCTGAAGGAACTTCAGAAACAGGAGCATCAACAGCGGCAGCTACACCTTCATCAGGAGGACGTGGTCGTGGTCGTGGAGATGATCGTGGAGGACGTCGTGACGATCGTCGCGGTGGTGGTAAAGGCGGTTTTGAACAAGTCAAAAAAGAATTCGAAGAAGTACTCCTCGAGGTCGGCCGTGTTACCAAAGTTACGAGTGGTGGACGTCAGCTCCGCTTCCGTGCTGCTGTAGTAATCGGTGATCGCAAGGGTCGAGTTGGATTCGGACTTGGTAAAGCTCAAGAAGTTTCAGTCGCTGTCGAAAAAGCAGTTAACTCAGCTAAACGACATCTCATCAAAGTCCCTCTCGAAAATGGAACTGTTCCTCACGAAGTAAATGTGAAGTTCAAGTCTGTCAAACTCATGATACATCCAGCAACAAAAGGTACTGGTATTATCGCAGGAGGTTCTGCTCGTCGAATTCTCGAACTCGCAGGTTGCCAAGATGTTCTCTCAAAGCGACATGGTGGACGAAACGTCATCACAACTGCCTACGCAACGATGGAAGCGCTCAAAATGTACCAGACTAAAAATTAAAAAAGGATAAATTATTAAACTTTCACTGTATGCTTTCTCACTCTACACTTCGCCCTCGGGCAACATCTCGTACATCTACCAAACGACTTGGTCGCGGTTCTTCATCTGGTAAAGGTGGGTTCTGTGGTCGTGGTTGTAAAGGGCAAAAAGCTCGTACTGGTAAAAAACTCCACGCTCTCTTCGAAGGAGGACAGACACCACTTCACATGCGTCTCCCAAAACTTCGCGGAGGAAATGACTCACGTAAGACACATTTCTCTGTTGTTCATCTCGCTGATCTCGAAAAACTCGCTCAGGCTGGTACATCTGATATCACTGTAGAAACACTTTTTGCTGCTGGTATTATCCGTGGGAAAAATTCACTCGTGAAACTCCTCTCAGGAGGTGAAATCAGCGCATCAGTTCGTCTCTCTGTCCATGCTGCTAGTGCGTCAGCTCAAAAAGCTCTCGAAAAAGCAGGTGGCACTCTCACTATTGTTGAATAATTATTTTTATGAAGAATTCTTGGAAATCATTCCTACGTTCTGCGAGTCTCAGAAAGAAAATCGGGGTTACTCTTGGTCTCGTTGCTATATATAAATTCTTATCTGTTATTCCAGTACCAGGTGTTTCAAGTGAATCACTCGCTGCTATGCGAGATGTATTTTCAGCACAACCAGGATTAGCTTTCTTCAGCTCGCTCATGGGTGGAAGTCTTGAGAGATTTTCTATTATTTTGATGGGCCTCTCTCCATACATCAATGCCTCTATTATCCTCCAACTCCTCTCTGTCGTTATACCAAAACTCGAAGAAATAAAAAAAGAAGGAGCACAAGGTCAGAAGAGAATCAATACGTATACTCGTATCCTCACAGTCCCTCTTGCTCTCGTACAGAGCTATGGTATGATCCTCCTCCTCAATAGTCTCGTATCAGGATCACAACTCGTCGATACATCGAATTATAGCAATCTCTTTGCTATGATGCTCACTATCACAGCTGGTACAGTATTTCTCATGTGGCTCGGTGAACAAATCAATGAAGTAGGTCTCGGAAATGGTATTTCTATTATCATCTTCGCTGGTGTACTTTCTGATGTCCCAGGTCGTATCATGACACAGCTCGCTAATGTCGAATGGACAGGACCAATCAATCAAATTATTGTACAGACACTCCCATTCATCGCTCTCCTTGCGGCGACACTCTTCGTCATCTATATCATTATTCGATTTACAGAAGGATACCGCAGGGTCCCTCTCGTCTATACTCGAACCGGCCGAGATGAGCGATCATATTTTCCTATTCGTGTGAATCAGGCAGGTATGATTCCTATTATCTTCGCTATGTCACTCGTGACATTCCCATACATCATCGGTCAAGCAATTGTCTTGAGAGGAGGAGGTATGCCAGAGTTTGTCCGTAGTATAGCGAATCTCATGGTACAAATATTTAATCCAAATGCTCCAACATGGTGGTTTGTCATTATATTCCTCGCTATGGTTATCGGATTCTCATATTTCTACCTCTCTATCACGTTTGATACAAAAGAAGTAGCAGAAGGTATACAGAAACGAGGAGGATACATCCCAGGTATTCGCCCAGGTCGCCAGACAGCAGATTATCTCCGCAATGTATCAAATCATCTCAATCTCTTTGGTGGTACATTTATCGCTGTTATCGCTGTGTTCCCATATGTTGCGACACTCACGAATAATCTCCTCAAAGCTAACAATATCCCATCACTCAACATAGCACAGATTGACTTCCTTATCTCAGGATCAGGTCTCATTATTGTTGTCGGTGTTGTGCTCGAACTCTTGAGACGCTTTACTGCCGAATCACAATCACACGATTACCGCAGATTTTTTTAATCAACCAATTACTTTAACTCTTATAATTTATTTTTTTATGGACGCTCAACTCATCGCACATATCCAGAATCTCGCCGCTGGCAAGAAAGATTTCCCTACTGTCCGAACTGGTATGCAGGTAGAAGTCGCACAACGTATCACAGAAGGTGATAAATCTCGTGTACAAAAATTCGAAGGTGTTGTGATCAAAACTGGTGGTAAAACACACGGTGAAAAAACATTTACTGTTCGACGTGTTACGAGCGGTCTCGGAATTGAAAAAACATTTCCAGTTTCATGCCCTACTGTTGAATCAGTCACAGTTATTCGTCAGTTCAAAGTTAATCGTAAAAATATCCGATTTATCCGTGAACTCGAAGGGAAGTCTTCACGTCTCAAGGAGGTCAAAAAAGAAACAGCAAAAACTGAAAAGGCTGCTCCAAAGAAAGCAAAAAAGCCAGCAAAAGCTGCATCTGCAGAATAATAACAATTATTTTAAAAACCCCCTCAGAACTGAGGGGGTTTTTGTTGGCAGAAATATATGTATGTCAATCGTAACCACAGTAGGTCATATTTGTTTACAGTAATTCTGGTTATAATCAGAAATAGCCAGAGCTGTTATGAATCGAAAGAAGATATTTTTCTGGAGTGTTTTTTATGTCCTCTTATTTATTTGAGGGTATTTCTCGGACAAAATTATTACACGTATCTTCCCATCGAATCCGAATAGACCAGAGGTAATCGTATATTCACCTCCTCCTGCAAATCCAAAACTCGATGCTGCGAACGAGCTTCGATCAAAATATACCGATGGTCTTGCTGTTAACGGTGATGTCCCTCCGGGGGGCGTAAGCACGTATCTTACAACAAAGAAGAGCATTATAGATGCGTATAGAAGTGGTGATCGTTCTAAAAATCTGATTCGTGCGTACATATATCTCACATCACAAGAGTGAAATTTTATAGAAAAAGAAAAAGCCCTCAATGAACTTTGTCGAAATCCACAGGATTGTACAGATTTTTTGACAGAGGTTCATGTAAAATGAAATGTGAAAGATCCACAATGAAAGCCGATTGTAAAAGCGTCTATAGAAATACTCGGTACTTCATATAAAACCTTCTCAGACCTAAAGGGTGAGTACAGTTTTACATTCAAGCACATTTCCCCTGCTGTTCTGAGATTGCAGGCTTCTTTCCCTAATTCCATGATAGGAGTGAAAAGAATTGCTCTGCTGGATAATCTCACTTCATCAGCCAAAGTTCAGTCGTTTGAGAAAAATTTCACCCTTGCAAAAGCCTTCACAGAAATTCTTATTGATACAAAAAAAAGAACTATTTCCTGAGAGGGTGCTAGTATAACCGATAAAGGTTATTTTATAGTAACACCATATACAAAATATAGTATTCCATTTAATGGAATTGTGGAAGGGGAAACCCCTTATATAGGAAAAGTGAAAGTTCTTGTATTTGAATTTGATAGGCAGTCTTCGAGTTATTTGCTCGATGCGGATATTTTTGATCAAGTAGCCTGATTGGTCAGTCAATCAATGGTTACCTACGGTATGCCATATATTATATTTAGTGCTGAAAATGGCACAAAATTGGATGTATTGAGTAGCAATCCTATACATCTCGCAACTACAAATAGAGAATCGGATGAGACAGATAATTTATTGTTAAGAAAAGAACACAGAGAGCTTTTTGAAAAGGCATATACAGATTCTCAAAAATCACCCGACACCTACCCGATTGATAGTCTCTGGGAATATAATCATGGTAACAAAAGAATTGTTCCTCTCTATTGGTCTTTTGATCGTAAAAAAGGTTATTGGAATAATGTTGGGTTTCGTTTTGTCACCAATCAATTCACAGCGCCATACAACATCGAGAGTATTTTATATACTGTAAATAATCAAGAACAATAAAATATGTTTTTATTTCTTAGAAATTATATTTTTTATTTTGCATGTGCTCTTATTTTCGCCGTGAGTATAACTACTTGGGCAAATGATGATCAGACAGAACAGACTCTATCCTGTTATGAAACACGAGAGAATACAGCTTTGGGATATAAAACAAATGGTACTTGTAATATAACAGAAGCACATAGCGGGACAAGATTAAAGATTACAAAGTTTCACATAGAGCCCTGTCCTGGAACCAATGCTGACGGTACCAAGAAAGATAGGGATTGCACTCCTCATGTACATTATACTGGTTGCGATTATGGTGGCTGGTACCATATTTCTACTAACTATTGTTGGCCAACGTATACTTGTCTTACTTCTGGTATTAGCACTGCAAATGCACATATTATTTCTCCTTATGAGCTTCCAGATGTAGGAGGTGTCTATCCACTCGCACAGAATTATTATTACACTATTGTGCCCACAGGGAGTGGTGGTACGTCGGCAGGTTGTGAATATGCTTGTGATGGCGGATATATACGAGATGCGAGCACGATTTTTTGTCGATTACCTGTTTGTATACCAACCCCGGGAATAGCCTCAGTCGTTATCGGAGGTCTTCATTACATAGCAAATGGTGACTTTGTGACACCTTCAGACAATCCTGCCAATTTACAACTCAATCAAGACTGGCAAATCGCCATCAATTGGTCTGCTTCTGGTGACGATAAATCAACCATCAATAAACCGAATAGTAATAATGGTTGCGAATTTACGTGTAATGATGGATTTATAAAAGCAACTGATGCTGGCACGACGAGTTGTCGCCGTGCATTCTGTCTCCCAGGTGTTGGCATGGGAATATCTACCAATGATACTCCTCCTGCAAATGCGTATGCATTCAGTGCAAACGAACTCCCCCCGTCTGGTATGCTCACGATGGATTATGTAACGACAATCAACTGGGCAGCTTCTGGTGATTCCAAGGCGAGCATCACTCGACCGAGCTCAACGAGATGATGTGAATATACGTGTAATGATGGATATATAAAAGCAAATGATAGCTGATTGATTTCTTGTCGTCGGGCGCGATGTCTCCCAAATCCGAGTATTCAGGTAAGCGTGACTGATACAGCACCACCTCATGCGAGCCCACTTTCAGCCGATGAGTTACCATGATCAGGGATGCTCACGATGGACTACACCACCACCCTCGTCGACCCCATCACCCGACCAAACTCGACAAAAGGTTGTGAATACACCTGTGACAATGGCTACAAACTCGTCACTGAATCAGGCATCACAAAATGTATTCCCATTGTCTGTATCATCGATCCAGCTAAGTGACAAAAAGCATCCACGAGCACTCTCTGTGATGGAGACGATCTCCATGCAAATATGTCGTGACATGTCGATCTCCCATTCACCTATGTTGGATATGTCGGAACTGTTCCGAGCTGTACTGGCCCAACAAAATGCGAATGGTATTGTCCATCCACAACACCCTACTATTGCTCCCTCACCAATACCTGCCTCACTCGTGCAGCTGATTGTTGTCCATCAGGCCAAACCCTCTGCCCTAATACCGGCAAATGTGCAGCTGACTGTACGACCTGTGGCACATTTGCCCCTTCTGAACTCAAGGCCAATGTCGACCAACCGTACATCAAATGCGACCCCATCGATCTCCAAAAAACTCATTTCCGTTACCAAATTACACAAGGCACCAACGTCATCTATACATCAAATGCTTTCCCAACAGGCACAGAAGTGAAACATCCAAATACATTTGCCACACTAGGTTCCTACACGGTCACCTGTCTCTATGGTACATTATCTGAAGCAAATGATAGTTCCAAAATTAACTCTCTCATCAAAAAAGATACCTGTGCAAAAACTATGGTCGTAAAAGCTGAAAACACAGCCACACAATGATGTAGTAACATCTATGCTTACCGAGGAAGCACACTCTCCAATGAAATGACATCAGCTGATGCATTTAATGGTTCATTTCGTTGCGGGAGTCGTATCAATCTAGGAACTATCGAAGCACCATACAAACTAAAAATTGGAACGAGTGGTACAGCATCCTCTCAGACACTCACGAATGATGCAGGATTTTTAGCTCTTTTTCCAGAGTTTGGTTTTGGTATTTCTACACAATCAAATCCCTACCAATTTACAACCATCAATACTCCCGTTGAATGTGCCGTAAAAGTCTGAGACTGATACAGTACCAACAGTCTCTGTCAGGCAACAGCTTGTGTTGGCTCCAACTGTACAGCGCCTCAAACCTTTGTTGTTTCTCCATCTTCTGAATCTGTCTGTACACCTGATCTCAAATCCAGTTATGATATCGGCTGTAATCCCCTCGATACAGCGAACTATCCATGATGTGTGAAGTGGCTCTACGATTGATTCAAAACTTGTACTATCGCTGATCAAACAGCCTGCCCAGTCATCAAGCGTACCATGAATATCAAGAAAAATGGTATCCCAGATACCAGCGAACTCACGTGTAAAATTACCAAACCAGCAGGCGCAATCAACTTCGTCAAAGAATGTAGCATGCTCCTCCCTTCTGGAAATATACCAGTGACTATCTTCTGAGGCGACGATGACAGCTACCAGACAACGAGATATTCTCTCCAACAAGATACAGCATATCCCACTGCAAAACTCGAATACTTCGTAAAAAGCGGAACAGGTACAACACTCGTCACGGCTGAGTACTGGAAAAACAAACCAGTGACAGCGACCATTACCTGTAATGATCTCCCTGGAGCAAGTGACGGAACTGAGTGTGCCTGTGCCCAGGCGATTGATGGCGATACAGGAAATCTCTGGTCATTTGGTGTTCCGAGTGTGACTGGATGACCTGATATCATGACCTACAATCGTACTATTGCCAGCAGCTATTGACCATCAACGGCTGTGAGAGTGCAAGATACAGCATGACTCAAATCATCTGACATCATCGTCAACATCGCTGTTGATACAGCTGCTCCACATGTCACGCCAACCATAACAGGGACGACAGTAACGCTCGCTGTCACTGATACTGGAGGTTCTAGACTCTGGAGGCCAGGCAAAGCAGGAAACACTCTCCCAGCAGGTATGTCCCAAGACAATGCTGTCCTGTATCGAGTGTGACCTCTCGCCAACAAGGCAACACTTCAATTTGTCGACAATTGTGTGCCAGACAACAATGGAAACTACTACAAGTATTCAGAAACAGGCTCAGCAGCAACAGGTCAAACAGTCACTATTCCAGGCGTGGATGCAACCAAAATTCTCGCCTACTGCGTCCAAGACAACGCTGGTAACGTCACACGATGAGTCTACCCATCTACTCCTGTTGCTTGTTTCTCTGCGAGCAATATGCCAACAGTTCCAAAACTCTCAGTCACCAACAACTA
>JACCDT011383076.1_pt1 | contig 35968 bp, 30 predicted proteins | sample 7446291 | NCBI WGS metagenome assembly JACCDT01 (sample SAMN15323446, study PRJNA562643) | freshwater metagenome | isolation source: river surface water | place: USA:Blue River Watershed | collected 2017-08-17
AGTAAAGTTCTCTTCGTGGGCTTATTCTATACTTGTTAGAGTTTGTTATACGATGTATTCAAGGAATAAGAAGAGAATGACTTTTTCTCTTGATCCTGAAGTTGTTGGTGAAATTGAAGATTTTAATGTAAAAGATTTAAGAGAGTATGGTCTTGATAAAGACTATCTATTGTCTTTAATATCAAAATTACCTGTAATGCTAAAGAGGACTCTGGAACTATATATATATGATCATAAAAGTGAAAAAGAAATTGCAAAACTTGAAGGAGTGTCTTATGGAGTTGTACGAACTCGTATTTCACGTGCAAAAGATAAACTCAAGGAACTTAATGTGGTATACTCAAAATATGAATATGAATCTTGAAAATAGAACTTCAGAAGAAATAATGATGCGTATAAGTATGATATATAAGATAAAACGCATAGCTTTTTCTGAGTATACAAATACCTTTTTGCTTTGTGGTCTTTTAGTGTATACTTTTTTTGTTGTTTCAGTTATAGATGTATTTACAAATGCACTATCAGTACATTCACTTTGGGGAACTATAATGTATTTTGCAAAATCACTCATTCATTCTCAGTTTTCAGTTCAGATACTTGCTGGTCTAATACTTGTTGTATCACTTAGGTTTGCTATAAATTCTATTAGAAAAATATCAAGTTCAAATCTAGTATCAAAGTTGGCTATAAGAAGAGCTATATAGAGCGTTTTGTTGTGTTTAAATGCATTTATTTAAATGCAATTTTAAGTATATAATAGGTCATTATGACCAAAAATATCAAAGAATTAGCCCCAAAAGTACTTGAATATATAAATAATTCAAAGTCTATACTTTTACATTGTCATCCATCTCCAGACCCAGATAGTGTTGGTTCAGTTTTAGCAATGAAGTTTGCTCTAGAGAGTCTAAATAAAAAAGTAACAGTAATAAAAGGGGATTCAGATATTCCAGAAGCATTCAGTCATTTTCCTGGGTTCAGTGATATTGTTCAAAAGAATTATTTTGAAATTAATAAACAAGATTTTGATTTATTTTTGATTCTAGATTCTGGATCAATAAACATGGTGAGTATGAAAGATGAGGTTAAGTTTGAAAATATGAAGACTGTCGTTATAGATCATCATTTTTCAAATAAAGGTTTTGGAGACTTTAGTCTAATAGATAGTAGCTATACTTCTACTGGTGAAATGCTTTTTGATATATTTAAATGTTGGAATATAGAAATTAATCATAGTATTGCGGTAAATTTGTTTGTTGGTATGTATACTGACACTGGAGGTTTCAAATACGAGGCTGTAACAATAAATACATATGAAATTGCTGCAAACTTGGTTAGAATTGCTCCGGATTTCCATAAGTATTTATTTATAATGGAAAATAGCAATAAGCCAGAAGATCTTTTATTTCAGGGTCTAGCTCTATCATCTATTACAAATTATTTAAATGACAATATCGCCATATCAGCTATCCCATTAAATAAGCTAAAAGAAAATAACCTTTTGAATGCAAATCAGAAGATGTCACTTCATAGTATTTCAAATATGTTAAAGTCGGTTATAGGTTGGAATATAGGTATTTCAATGATAGAACTAGAGCCAGATGTTGTTAAAATAAGTTTTAGAACTAGAGATTCAGATGTATTTGATGTGTCAAAAATTGCAGTAGCTCTGGGTGGTGGTGGACACAAAGCTGCTTCTGGAGTCACACTCAAGATGTCTTGTGAACAAGCTATAAAAAAAGTAGTTGAAACAGCTAAAATAATATATAATCTTTGATATGGAAAATGATAATAATCAAAATGTAGATAATGGTAACACTAGGCTAGCCTTTGGTTTATTCTTTGTGGCTATAATAGTTTTAATAATCGGTTATTTCTGGTGGTCAGGTAAAAAACAGGATATACCAAGTGGTCAAAATAGTCAGATAACACAAAATAATCAAACAACACCAAATAAAAATTTTATGCATAAAGTAACAATTGAAACAAATAAAGGAGTTATAGTTTTTGAAACATATGATTTGGATGCACCCAAAACAGTAAAAAACTTTATTGATCTAGCAAATAAAGGCTTTTATGATGGAATCATATTTCATAGGGTGATAAAGAATTTTATGATTCAAGGAGGGGATCCTACAGGTACTGGTATGGGTGGCCCGGGATATACATTTGAAGATGAATTGAATTCAAGTACACCATCATATATTAATGGTTATAAGAGAGGGGTGGTTGCTATGGCAAATGCTGGTCCAAATACAAATGGAAGTCAGTTTTTTATTCTTCATAAAGATTATCCACTACCTCATAAATACACAATATTTGGTAATGTAATAAAAGGTATTGAAGTTGTAGATGCTATAGCAAATGTAAAGACAAATGGCTCACCATACGACAAGCCAATAGAAAATGTAACAATGAATAAGGTTACAGTAGAGGAAGTTAAATAAACAGTTTCATAAATGAATAAAAAAGGGGATAAATACAGTGCGGTCTGGGTTTCTCATTCATCTATGGGGGATTTTTTGAAGTGTCCATACGCATACTATCTTCACAATATATATAAGGATCCAAAAACAGGTAGGAAGATAAATGTAGTAAATCCAAGTTTGTCTCTAGGTGTTGCTGTTCATGAGGTTTTAGAAGGCTTGGCAGATTTTCCTTTTGATAAAAGATTTGATAGACCACTTTCAGAAAGATTGGAAATAGCGTGGCAAAAGGTTAGCGGAAAAAAGGGTGGATTTAAGGATATTGAAGAAGAAAAACAGTTTAAGGATAGAGCGGTTAGTATGATAAATAGGGTTCAAAATAACCCTGAACCACTTATGAAAAAGACAGTTAAAGTAAAAGGTGGTAGTAATGGAATGCCCCCAAACTTTTATTTGTCTGAAGAAGAAAATATAATCCTTTGCGGTAAAGTAGATTGGCTTATATATGTTCCAGAAGACGATAGTGTACATATATTGGATTTTAAAACTGGAAAAAACGAAGAAGAGTCAGGTTCACTACAATTACCAATATACTCACTGTTATTACACAATCTTCAGAAAAGAAAAGTTAGTGGTGCAAGTTATTGGTATATAGATAGAGATGATAAGCCTATAGAGGTTAATCTACCTAGTATAGAAGAATCATACAAAAGAGTTTTTGAAGTAGCATATAAAATTAGTAAAGAAAGAGAGAAGGCAAAAGAAGTGTCTCCTGAGGAAATATTTTTATGTCCAAAAGGTGAAAAAGGGTGTTACTCCTGTAATCCTTTTAGAAAGATAATAAAAGGTGAGGCAAGTTATATAGGTGTTGGAGATATGAGACAAGATATCTATATGTTATAAGTTTAATGAAATAGTAAAACATACCCATATCTTTTTATCTTTATACTTATTTTCTACTGTTATCTTTCCAAAAAGTTTTTCTTCAACTATAGATTTTACTATAGATAAACCAATACCTAATCCTCTATCCCTATCTTTCGTAGTAAAGAATGGGTCAAAGATTTTTTGTATTATATTTTCAGGTATTTCAGGTCCATTATTTTCTAGTGTAATATAGTGATGTTTTTCAAAGTCATACTGAGTGATTTTTATTGTGTTATTTTTATCTAAATTATTCTTCTCAAATGAGTCAATAGAGTTCGATATGATATTTGAAAATATTTGTTGAATATATATGGATTTGCCATGCCACATGTAGTCATTTTTTGTAATCTGTAATACTTTAATATTATTTTTCCTTATTCTATATGAAAGTAAATCTAAAGTAATTCTTATTTCCTCAGATAGCGAACATGTTCTAGTGTTGTCAGATTCAGTTAGGTTGGATTTTATACTTTCAAGATATTTACCAGCCCTTTCTGTTGCGTCCATAGCATTTTCTAAAGCAATCTTATCAGTTTTGTTTAAGCTTATTTTCTCTATAGACTTAATGTACAGGATCAATGAAGAGAAAGGATTTATAAGATCATGGAATAAGCCTTTTGAGATTTTACCAAATTCAGCCATTCTGTTTATTTCCATAAGTCTATCTTTTTGTTGATCTATAATTTCTTTGTTCATAACTTTCATCTCTTCTTCTATCTTTTTTCTAACCATAAGTCTTTCTGATGCAGTTATCATACCTCTAGATCTTTTGATTTCACTATTTATTATGTATATAAGAAAAACCATTAGTGAGAAAAGGATAAATAGGGTAGATATATAAAATAAATATGTAATAATTTGCATTTATGCGTCTATAATGTAACCTCTACCTGGAATATTTCTTATTATTTCCATATCATCATTTGCTTGTATCTTTTTTCTTAAATTTAAAATATGGGCCTCTACCGTATTTGAAAAAGGGTCTGCATCAGCATTCCACACATGCTCCATTATCTGACCTCTCGATAGAATCATACCTCGATTTCTCACTAAGTATTCAAATAAACCGTATTCTTTTCTTGTTAGGTGAATAATCATATTTTTCCTAAGTACTAAGTGTTTTTCTGTATCTATGGTTATGCCAGCTATTTCGATGATTGAATTTTCTATTTCTTTCGGTCGTCTCAAAACAGTTTTTATCCTAGCTTTGAGTTCATCAAATGAAAATGGTTTTGTAATATAATCATCAGCACCTTTGTCGAGTGCCATAATCTTTTTATTTGTATCACCAATAACAGATAAAAATACTATAGGCGTATTTATACCTTTTTGCCTGATCTCCTGTAAGACTTTTATCCCATCTCTTTTAGGTAGTGAATAATCAAGTATTATAATGTCATAATGATTTGTTCTTGCAGAATATGAACCACTTTCTCCATCTTGCGATATATCTACAATATGTGAATCTGATTCAAAACCCATTTTTATAAAGTTTGCTATGGGTAAATCGTCTTCAATAATCAGTATTTTCATAATGTGATTATAATACACATAGTTATATGAACAATATATTTAGGGGAAATCTACCATAAATTTTTTATTATTTCTTTATTTACTATATGGTATAATTTAAAAGTATATTGTACTCAATATGAAGAATCAAAAAATTAGTTTAAAGATAGTCTTTGTAATTTTATCGACACTAAGTTCGTATATTTCTACGACTGTACTAAAAGAATTTTTTATGAGAGTTAGGCCAGAAAATATATATGGTCTTACTGACTACAGTTTTCCCTCTGCACACTCATCACTTTCTACTGCTTTTTTTATCTCGGCTTTTATAGTTATATCACCTTATATAAAGAACAAGTTTGATCGTATTTTCTTGGATATCATATGTGTAATGTTTCCAATAGTTATAGGAATAAGCAGGATAGTCATGCATGTACACTGGGTATCAGATGTTATATGTGGATGGATACTAGGCTTTATATGTGTTGCTATGTCTTACTACTTAGTTTGTATCTTTTATGGTGAAAGCTGGAATGGTAGCAAGAAGACACATAAGTCCAACAAGAGTAAATGATGATTGTTGTCCAAAACCTAGTATCAAAGTAAGGCTAGTTATAAAAGGTGCTACAAAGTATGCAATAGGTCTTGTTGCTCTGAATACCCCTAACATACTAGAATCATCAGCTCTAACAGTTTTGAAAAAGTATATTTCTATCATTGTTTCAGAAAAAGCAGCACCAACTCTGGTAAAAAATAGTGCCAATGCCCAAATCCATACACTGTGGGAAGTGATCAGACTCATTATTACTGTAGTTATACCCATAATCACAAAACCAATAGTCATGATTTCTTTTTCACCATATTTATTGTCTGCCAATTTACCTAATGGCCATTGAAGAATAGGGAAAGGTATGAGCATTACAGTGAGTATAATTCCAATTTCAAACCAATTTAAACCGATTGTATTGTGTAAATATATTGGACTATATACTACCATCCAAGCATAAAAAGTTTGGAGTGCTATGTTTGATAAAAATAATTTTCTATTATTTTTATCTTTTTCTACATGTAAAAGTGTATGCCAAATGGATATATGATTGTAGTTAGGATCCTTGAATCTAGGGAAGTTTTTATATATTAAATAAAGTAATGGAATAAGAACATATAAACTGGCAGTATAAACACCTTTATAATCATCCATACCATCTATAATCATTGTTCCTATGAAGGGTGCAATTATCCAAGCTGTATTTATGGTTGTTAAATACATTCCTCTTATCTTTCCTTCACTACCATGTTCAGAATATACCTCTAGAAAAACATCCAATGATATACCTATCATAGATATAACAGCAGAGTGTAGTATAAAAAGGATTATCAAGACTACAGGATCTGCAGAGTGTGTAAGTCCATAGAGAAAACCAATATCTAGTACGACAGCCCACATTGCCAGTGTGTAATTTCCCATTACTCTAAGGAACCAAGGTATAAATAGAAATGCTAGGGAAGTAACGGCTGCACCTATCATGTATATGATTCCTACTGTATTTTGATTTACAAACAAACTCAAAAAACTAGAGTTTGAATACATCGGCATTACAAGTGATATCGTATATACAAATCCTATGATAGCTATCGTGTATATTTTATGATTATTTCCTTTTGTAATACCAAGTGATGAGTGATGTTTCATTTACTAATTATAGCAATAAAACAAAAGATTTCGCTAGGTTATACTGATAAAAGTACTGGGATAACTATAGGTCTCTTTGCTGTTTTTTGTAGAAGGAATTTACTTACATTATCTGTAATATTTGTCTTTACGTATTCAACATTTATAGGATTCATACCTTTTGTTGATTCTTCCACTGTATTTTTTATAACTATTCTAGCTTGATGTAGAAGTTCTTGTGATTCACGAAGATAGACGAAACCTCTAGATATGATATCTGGTGACTTCTTAAGTTTTCCTGTTTGATTGTTGATTATAGCAAATACAATAAATATTCCGTCTTGAGCAAGCATTTGTCTATCACGGATAACTACGTCTTGTATATCTCCAACTGAGAATCCATCAACCATAACTATTCCTGATGGTGCTTTTTCTTTTAGTTTAACAATCTTTTTACCTTCGTCTTGGATTTCAACTACAGATCCATTGTCTGGTATAACTACACTTTCTTCAGGTAGGTTATTTGCTTCTTTTGCTATGTCTCCATGAACTCTAAGCATATAGTGATAACCGTGAACAGGCATAAAGAATCTAGGATTTATTTTTTTGTGTATCCAAGCGGTTTCATCTCTATTTGCATGTCCTGATGAGTGAACATCAGCTATTCTGTAGTGAATAATGTTTGCACCTTGGCGTGATAGATTGTCCTTTAGTTTTTGAACTGCACGTTCATTTCCAGGAATAACTGACGATGATAATAGTATGGTGTCTCTTTTTGTTATTTTTATGTATTTATGTGTTCTGTTTGCAATACGCATCATAGCAGCGTACTCATCCCCTTGAGCACCTGTAGCTAGAACCACTATTCTTTCTGGCGGGTAACTATCCATTTCTTCTACTGTAATAAGAGTATCCTTCTTTGGTTTAAGTAGACCTAGATGACGACATATTTCTATGTTTGTTTTCATACTTCTACCTTCAACTACTACTTTCTTTCCATATTTTTCAGAGTAGTCAATAATCTTAAGCATTCTTTCAAGTAGAGAAGCAAATGTTGCTATAACCAATCTTCCTTTTGCATTCTTTATTATCTCCTCAATATTTTTATGTACAACCTTTTCTGGTATAGAAAAGCCAGGATTTTCTACGTTTGTAGAATCAGCCATAAGTAATAGAACATTTTTATTCTTGAAAGCTCTATCGTACTCTTTCTCTTCTTCTTCAGTTGGAACTCCATCTACGTGGTCTAGTTTTAAGTCACCTGTATGAACTATAGAACCATGAGGTGTCTCTATTATGATTCCCATAGCGTCAGGGATAGTGTGTGTAACAGCAAAGAATTTAACCTTCAATGCACCTAGAGTTATTGTCTCATCTTTTTCAACAATCTTTATATCTAGTGGTGGAACATGCGCAAATTCCTCTTGTCTCTTTTTAACCATCACTGAAGTTAACATTCTTGTATAAAGTGGGGGATTACCGATTCTTGGCATAACATAAGGTATACCTCCTATGTGGTCTAGGTGACCGTGAGTTATGATTACTGCCTTTATCTTATTTTTTCTTTCCTCAACGTATCTAGTGTTTGGAAGTATATAGTCTATTCCTGGTGTATTTTCATCTTTAAATTGAAAACCAATATCTATAAGTATGATATCGTCACCATATTCGACCATGGTCATGTTTTTACCAATCTCTTCTACTCCTCCTAGAGGCACTATACGAATATTACCTTTTTCTAGTGGTGGTATTATGTCTTCTGGTTTCTTATTTGAACCCTCTTCTTTCTTAAGCATATGAACTTCTCTAGGCATTTTATCCTTCATTCTTCCAAGTGTTCTGTGACCTTGGGGTCTTCTTGGTCCACGGTTTGTATTTCTATGATCATGAGATCTTAGACCATGTGAAGGTCTTTTTTCTGAATCATTTGTAAGTCCAACTGGTTGCACTTTTACTTCACTTGTCTGCATCTTTTCTACTTGCTTATCTAACTGTTTGTCTATTTTATTGTCTAAATTTTGTTTTTCCATTTTTTTAATTTAATTTCTTAATCTATTTAATCTATATAATTTTTTATTTTAACCTCTTTTTTTATAATTTATTGACGAATATTTTCCATACATCCTCTGTCTGCACGTACCATTTTTCAATACTGTAGAATCTATCGGAAATAGTCGTAATATCTTTTAAATCAATTCCACCAACCTTTTCTGGAACTATATACATAAACTCTGGTGAATAAAGGAAGATTGCTGGAACATCTCTTTCGATTATTTCATCGAATTGAGAATATAGCTTTGTTCTTTCTTTTTCATCAAATGTTACTCTAGCATCTTCTAGTATTTTATCTGTCCTACTGTTTACATACATAGCAACATTGAGTCCTGGGGCAGTTCTCTGTGAAGAGTGCCAGAAAGCATATAGATCGAGATCTTTTCCTACAAATTCACCGAATAGTAAAGCATCATATTTTCTTGTAGAGATTATGTTTTGATATAAATCTCCATATTCAAATATTTTTACGTTCACTTTTGCACCAATAGCTTCCCATTGGGCCTTTATTATTTCTGCAGTCTCTTTTAGATCAGGTGTATCTGCTGTAGCTATAGAAAATTCAAGTTTTCTAGTATTTTTACCTTCTTTCTTTTCTAGAACACCTTCGCTATTTAGTACCCAACCTGCTTTTGCTAGTATATCTTTTGCTTTATCAATATTAGCTTTATTTACAGTATCTTTATTTATATTTTTATAAAGTATTTGATCAGGTATTGGACTATCTATTTTTACACCATAACCAAACAATACTCTCTTGATTATATAATCTTTATCAACTGCTAGATCTAGTGCTTGTCTTACTTCTATAGAAGAGAATACTGTAGCTTGGTTTTGATTTAAAAATACTCCGAATATTCTAGGTAAAGGGAAGTGTAATATCTTTGCATTTGGTACTCCTGAAGATATACTGTTTGCTTCTTTTGGTGATATTCCAGCTACACTTTCTATTATTCCTTTTTTATATGAATCTATTGCATCTTTTTCAGTGGGGAAGAAATATAATACAAACTTTGTAATATAAGCTTCTTCATTGTGATATCTCTGCCATGCTGAAAGTTCATAGTATTCTGGTATACCATCACTATTTTTCTTTATTGATGATATTTTATATGGACCTGATCCTATTGGTTCAACATTATTTTGGCTAAATACAAACTGTGAAGAATCAACTTTTGACCATATATGTTCCGGTAATATACCTATTGTTGTATTTGTAATGAAAGGTGTATATATCTGTTTTAGGATAAATTGGATTTCATAATCATTTACGATTTTTACATTTACATTTGCCCAGTCTGCTTTTTTTGGATTTTTAATATTTGCATCCTGAATCTTTTTTATTGTAAATTCAACATCTTTTGCTGTAAGTGGAACTCCATCATGAAATCTTACATTTTTCTTTATTTTAAATGTATAGACCAAACCATCATCAGAAACCTTGTAGCTTTCTGCAACATCTGGTACTAAGTCACCATTTTTATATCTCATCAAACCTGAATATATAAGTGTATCTAGATCTCTATCTACATCTGTAAAAGCTAATACTGGATTAACAGAATGGGGTAGACCGATCACTCCTTCTCTTAACTCACCACCATATGCTGGTACCGGTACAAGAAAATAATTATTTACATAAGATGCAAGAGCTATAGACCCCATAAATAGCAATAAAGTAAAAAATCCAAATATAACTTTTTCGGTCATAGAAAACTGACGAATAATAGCTAGTATTTTTTCGCCACCCTTAATTTTTAATTCTTTATTGTTTGTCGCTTGTTCTGTGTTCACGGAAGTATGCGCCATCCTGTCTATAAAACAGTATATATACGCTTCTTATATTAGTGAGATAAGTGATGCTATAACAAATAGTATAGATATAACTATAGTTAAAATGAAGAGAGTCTTTTCAAATCCTCTACGAGTATGGTAAACAGAGCTGAAGTTGTCACCTCCACCAAAGGCTCCACCAATCTGAGAACCAGTTCTTTGTAGAAGAATGGTCACAAGAAGGATTACCGATAAAATAATCTGCACATAAGGCAGAATTGATTGAATAGTCTTCATTGGCATGTAATATAGCATAGAGATTTTTGCTATGCAAGTTGTATATTTAAATAAAATGGCCCCGCTCTGCCTCTACGAGGTGAGCGGGGCCATGAATAATTAAACTAAATTGAAACTCTTTTCATTGCGTCCAAAAGTCTGTTGAACTCAGGACAAGTTTCTACGAGATAGTTATAACTACCATTCCCTACAATTTTGCCATTTTCGAAGACAAAGATTGTATCAAATATAGGTAATAAATGAAGTCCGTGAACAATTGAAATAATCGTTTTATCACAAAACCCTGAGAATACTCTCCTGCAGACTTCAAGTTCAGTAGCTTTATCCAAACCACTTGTTTGTTCATCAAGTAAGATAATGTCTTTATTTCTTGATGCTAAAAGACCTCTGGCCATAGCAAGTCTTTGTTGTTGTCCACCAGAAAGGTTTACACCTTTTTCTTTTGTTGAAGATTCAATACCTTTTGGTAATCCAGAAATAACATCACTGAAGCAAGCCATGTCTGCGTATTTACCTATGCATTCAATATCTACAGTGTCGTCATGCATTGTAATATTCTCTCTAACCGTACTTGCGAATATTTCTGGACTTTGTGGAATAAGGGCAATTGCATCTGATATTCCTGCAAATCCATCAGGTATAGGTGATCCATCAACACTTAATTTTAGAGACTGAGGATGGTACAAATTTCTAAGTATCCTCATCATTGTGGTTTTTCCACCACCTGTATGGCCAATAAAAGCGATTTTTTGACCACGCTTTATTGTGGCAGAATTTACCTCAAGATGAATTTCACCTTCTTTACCGCCAGTGTAAGAAAATTCTAGATCTTTTATTTCCAGCGTTTTCCAATTTTCTGGTAGAACATGCTCCACCTCTTTTTCTGGTTTGAATTGTAAAGAAATAGTTTCAACATTTGCCACCTTGGATCTTTGTTTGACTATTTCTCCATATCTGTCCGCAAAATAGAAAAACAAGTTTTCTATTTTTCCAAGGTAACTTAGTAATAGATATATACTACTAATAGCTATTACTTGACCCGATCTGCTTATTTGCCAAAAGTGCATTCCTAAAACAAGTACCGTCGTGATGGAACTACATATTGCAACTAAGCACCATTTCATCTCATTAATACGATTGTTATTGATCTGTAATTCGTATGGTTTTTCTATATCTTCAGATATTGATCTAAAGAAATGTTTACGAACCCTCAATATAATGATTGTTGCTATATTTCCAATCGCATCTTGTATTCTTTCAGATACTTTATTGTCATTCTTATTTAGAATGTCGTACTGTACTACCAATACTTTATCAAAACCAATTGTTATTAGAATTGATATTATAAGCATTGCTGTGACAATAAATACAGATGTATGACTGAAGTATATGAGCATTGTATAGCTCGCAATCAATCGCATTATTGCATATATTACTTGGAACGAACCAGATGAAAAATCATAAAGTGCCTCTCGACCATTTTTGATTTTATCAACCGTATCTCCTGAGTGGTTATCTACATGCCACTGCATTGGTAATTTCATTACACCGTCAATTAAAAACCTTGTATAACTTGCCCTCAACTTAAATGCATTTTTTAACTCCATGCATCTCGCAGGACCGTGAAATAACCAAAACAAAACTGTAGTGCCAAACATTAAACAGAGCATCACAAATATTGATTTAATATTCGTTTCGTTTATACCTTGTTTTTGAACCTTATCCATTATTTTTGCTAATAATAATGGATATAAGAATGTGTCGATGCATTCTGCCAATAAAAAGAAAGTCCAATAGACTACGATACTCTTTTTATTATCTGAGTGTTGCCACACCTTACCGAAAAGGTAAAGTAGTGGATTTTTTTCTTTTGTACTCTTCATTTTACCTCCTATTTTGTTGTGAAGAACTAAAAATACCGCTTTGCGCGGTATTTAAAGTATTCAATTTGATAGGATTAAAAACTTATAACACAGCGCAATATAGCCAGTTTCCTGGACGACTATATGTATTTAGATTTTGTGTATTTGTTTTCATGTGCCTTTTTACGATAGCTTATATTGAACAATAAGTCAAGTTGTATATACTAAAGCCTTATATATAATACGAATACATTATTAGCTAAATAAAACTATATGAAAAAGAAGACACAAAAAAAGGTTTTAAAGAAAAAAGTTTTGATTGAATCAAAAAAGACAGAGTCTTTATATCCTATAGAACCACTTTCAGATAGAGTTCTTATAAAGGAAGATATTGAAAGTAAAGAAAAAACTACGGCTTCAGGAATTATTATTCCAGCAACAGTTATAGAAGATAAAAGTGGAAAGAGGGGAATCGTTGTTGCAATAGGAAAAGGAAGATATGAAGAAGGAAAATATATTCCAGTGTCAGTAAAAGTAAATGATAAAGTTTTATTTCAATGGGGAGATAAAATAGTTGTAGATGGTACTGAATATTTTGTAGTTAGAGAATCAGAAATCTTGGCTATTATCAGATAAATTATAAATAAAAACATGGCAAAAAAGATTCTATATAACGAGGAAGCAAGAAAAGCGCTAAAGAAAGGAATAGACGCTGTTGCTGATGTTGTAAAAATTACTATAGGTCCAAGAGGTAGAAATGTAATACTAGATAAAGGTTATGGTACACCTACGATTACAAATGACGGTGTATCTATAGCAAAAGAAATATCTCTAAAAGATAAATTTGAAAACATGGGTGCTGAGATAATAAAAGAGGTTGCAGAGAAAACAAATAGCATTGCAGGTGATGGTACTACGACTGCAACAATATTGACTCAAGCTATCATAAATGAAGGAATGAAACAGACTACTATGGGTGTAAATGCTATGGGTCTAAAATCTGGAATAGAAATGGCTTCAAAAGATGTTGTGACTGCACTAAGGTCAATTGCAAAACCTATTAAGACAGATGAAGAAATAAAACAGGTAGCGACTATATCTGCTGAATCGGCAGAGCTCGGAACTATTATCGCTGATACAATAAAGAAAGTTGGTAAAGATGGTGTGGTTACCGTTGAAGAATCTCAATCTACATCACTCGAATCAGAAATAGTAGAGGGTATGGAATTTGATAAGGGTTACATATCTGCTTATATGATAACCAATCCAGATAGATTGGAAGCAGAAATGAATGATCCATATATTTTGGTAACGGATAAAAAAATATCATCTATAAAAGAGATTCTCCCATTACTCGAACAGGTTGCACAAACAGGAAAAAAGGAATTGGTAATAATCGCAGAAGACGTAGATGGTGAGGCTCTTACAACACTCGTTGTAAACAAACTTCGTGGTGCATTTAGTGTTCTTGCTATAAAAGCTCCTGGATATGGAGATAAGAAGAAAGAGACTCTTTCAGATATTGCTGTGACTATAGGTGCTACTGTTGTATCTGGCGATATCGGTATAAAACTTGAAAATGCAGATATGTCCCTATTAGGTAGAGCAAGAAAAGTCATTTCAAAAAAAGATAATACTATTATCGTAGGTGGCAAAGGTAAAAAAGCTTCGATAGACGAAAGGGTGGCACAGATAAAGAAGCAAAGAGACAATAGTGATTCAAAGTATGAGAAAGAAAAATATGATGAGAGAATTGCAAAACTCTCACTAGGAGTTGCAGTTATAAGAGTTGGAGCGGCAACTGAAACAGAAATGAAGTATTTGAAATTGAAGATTGAGGATGCTGTAAATGCTACAAAGGCTGCAATAGAGGAAGGAATAGTTCCAGGAGGTGGGGTGGCACTAATAAAATCTTCTGTTGAAATTGCAAAAAATCTTTTACAAAAAAGGAATATAACAAAGGAAAATGAGCTTGGATACAATATAGTAATAAAAGCTCTAGAAGCTCCATTAAAACAGATAGCTATGAATGTAGGTAAAGAGGATGGTTCTGTAATAGTAGATAAAGTAAAAAATGGTAAAGGTAACTATGGTTACGATGCATTAAAAGATGAATTCGTATCCGATATGATAGCTTCTGGAATAGTAGATCCAGTAAAGGTTACTAGACTAGGAGTAGAAAATGCATGTTCAGCTGCTTCTATATTACTTACAACAGAAGTTGCAGTTGCTGAAGAACCAAAGGATGATAAGGTCTCAAATCAAAATCAAGCTTCAGATATGGGGTATTAAATAGCAATAAAAGTTTATTTTGAAAAAGTTGATTTTGTGATACAATGAGATTATTATATCTGTATAAAAGGTAATTAGTATTAAATATATATGAAAAAATCAATAACAATAATAGTGCTTCTTGTAGTTGTAGGTGGTTTGGCTTGGGTATTTGGAGGAGATAAGAAAAAGACAGATTTACCACCAGGTGATACAAGCCCAACAGTTTCTGCTCCGGTAGTAGAAAATACAAAGGTAAATGATAAAGTTTCAGAATATAAAAATGAAGAATTGGGATATTCAGTAAAGTATCCTTCTACTTGGACATTTACAGATAAAGAAGGTGTAGTTTCATTTGCAATACCAGTAGGAAAGTCAGATACAAGTACAGTAAACAAACTAGAGGCAAAAATAACATTTGCTCCAGGAAAGTGTTCATTCCCACCAGTTACAACAATAAAGGATAGAACAACATTGAAATCAGGTGATCTAACATTCAGCGCTATTTCAATGACAAACTCAGTACAAGGAAAGTCTTATTTCGATAAGATGTATTCTCTACAAAAGGATAGTCTATGTTATTTCTTTACTCTATCTACAATCACAGATAGCCCAGCTTCAAAGGGTCTAAAGGGTTCAGAAGCTACAAAGATGGCAAATAACAATAAAGCAATCATCGATGGAACAACAGAAGCATTTACTTCACTTGTAAAATCTTTTGCTTTTGTAGTTGGAAAGGAAGGACAAGATGAAGCTTCAGTAAGACCAGCAACAACAAAATAAATATATAATGAAAAAACTAATTATCACCCTAATAGTAGTTGTAGTGATACTAGGAGTATATACAACTACTACATATAACTCTCTTGTAAATCTTACTGTATCGGCTGATACACAATGGAAACAAGTTGAGGTAGATTATCAGAGACGTTTCGATCTTATTCCAAACCTAGTTGCTTCTGCAAAAGGTGTTATGAAGCAGGAAGTGGCTGTATTTACAGCTATAGCAGATGCTAGAACAAAGTATTCTGGAGCTAGTACAGTAGATGAAAAGGCTAAAGCGGCAGGACAAGTAGAAAGCGCACTAGGAAGACTTCTAGTTATTACAGAGAATTATCCTGAGTTAAAATCTTCAAATACTGTAAATGGACTTATGTCACAACTTGAAGGTACAGAAAATAGAATAGGTGTACAGAGAATGAGATACAATGATTATATAAAATCATACAATCTTAAAGTAATGAAATTCCCAAGTTCTATAATCGCAAAAGTATTTGGTTTTACAGAAAGATCATATTTTAATTCTGATACAGGTTCAGAAAAGGCACCAGTCGTAAGTCTATAATAAAAATGAAAAATACTGCTTTAAAGTCTAGTTATCTATATAGACTAAGCAGTATTTTCATTTTATATACATTACTTATAATTCCAATATCTGGATTTGCTTTTACTAACCCAGGAAAACCAAATGGTTTTGTAAATGATTTTGCAAATATCATAAATGCAAATACAAAATCTAATTTGGAATTAAAATTGAATGATTATGAAAAGAAAACAGGTAATGAAATATCTATAGTTACAATAAAATCTCTTGAAGACGAAACTATAGAAACATATGCTTTCAAATTGTTTGAAGCGTGGGGAATAGGTAAAAAAGATACAAATAACGGAGTTTTATTACTTGTAGCACCAAATGAAAGAAAGGTTAGGATTGAAGTTGGGTATGGTCTTGAAGAATATTTAACAGATATAAATTCGAGCATAATTATACAGGATTTTATTTTGCCAGAATTCAAAAAAGGAGATTACAGTACAGGTATAGTATTGGGTACTGATAAAATGATATCTGTAATCGGTGGAGAGAGACTTTCACAATCAACTCCTCTAGTAAGAGATATAAAGTACATGATCTTTAAAGATTGGGTATTTTTTCTATTCTTTGTACCACTTTGGCTTGCTAGTGTGCTGGGTGCAAGTAGATCTTGGTGGGCTGGAGGAGTACTCGGTGGATTTGTGGGTATATTTATTGGATTTATAAACCAATCTATAGGTATGGGTATTTTGTATACTATTTTATTTATTATTGGAGGATTAATATTTGATTATATATTTTCTAAAATGTATAAAAATAGTATGGATAAAAATGGTAGAGCCCCTTGGTTTTTAATGGGTGGTAGAGGAGGAGGTAATGGAGGAGGGGGATTCGGAGGATTTGGAGGTGGTGGTTCTGGTGGTGGGGGTAGTAGTGGTAGTTGGTAAAATATATTATTGATATAATATTCATATGACTCCTGAGCTCCATTTGATATTACATAATGCGGGTTTTATTGCATCATCAGTTGCGGGTATTGGAATGGCTTTGTATTGTTTTTTCAATAACCCAAGTAGAGTTGCAAATATTACCTTGGCTCTCACCATGCTCGCGATTACAACTTTTTGTATATCTCACTTGTTTGGTGTGAATACCCACGATCCTTTAGAATCTAGAAATATACTTATGTTCAATGTGAGTATAATTTATACTGCATTGTTTAATCTTCATTGTGTACTTGCTCTACTTGGTAAAGACAAAGAAAGAAAAAATATTTTAATATTTATATATATTGTATCTTTTGCATTAACTGCTTTTTATATAATCAACCCAGATAACTTCCTCTATCTTTCTATACCAAAGATGTATTTTCCAAACTACTATGTCCCTGGAGAGTTTCATTGGGTAATGAGATTGATATTCAATATTGTAATTCCAATATATTTCTTTACAGAATTGGTTCTCTCATACAGAAAGGCTAGTGATATTATAGAAAGAAACCGTATATGGTATTTCTTTTTTGCTGCAATACTTGGATATATTCTAGGGTCGATTCCTATATTACTTGTATTTAATATAAATATTGATCCAGCATGGGGTAGTTTGTTCATATTCTTTTTGGCAATACCTTATGTATATGCAACAGTAAGATATGAACTTATGGATATAAGGATAGTGGCAAAAAAAGCATTTTTCTATGCTATATCTATAGCTTCTGTGGGTGGTCTGATTATATTTTTTAATTATTTTGGTGAATGGTTGAAAATAAATTATACAGATATACCATTTTGGATCAGTCCATTTATATCGTCAGTTCTTATAGTTCTCATAACTGTTATTGTTTGGAGACAATTGAGACAAGGAGATGTTCTTAAATCAGAATTTATACATATTGTAATGCACAAATTTAGAACTCCATTGACGAGAATAAAGTGGGCTTCAGATGAACTTTCAAAAGAAAAGCTTTCGGATTCTGCATATTCAGAGTTGGAACATATAAAATTAGCAAATACTAAACTAGTAGAGCTTACAAATCTTTTGGTGAATGTAGATGATGCTGACGGGGTTCATACTTATAGAATTGAAAATAAAAATTTATCACTAATTACCATAGAACTGATAAATTCACTTGCACATCAGTTTCAAGAAAAAAATATAAAAGTAATCCACGAAATTGAACAAAATATAAATATAAAAATTGATGAAGAAAGGATAAAGTTTGTTATGCAAGTATTTATCGAGAATGCGATAAATTACTCTGATATAGGAAGTAGTATAAATATTAAGTTAAATAGGGATGGAAATCATATGGTGTTTTCTGTTGTAGATACTGGAATGGGAATATCAAAAGAAGAAATTAGCTTTATATTTACGAAGTTCTATAGAGGAAGTGGGGCACAAAAGAAGGATACAGAAGGCATGGGTATAGGATTGTTTATATCAAAAAAGATAATTGAAAACCATGGCGGAGATATAGGTGTAGATTCTGATGGTTTAGGTAAGGGAAGTAAGTTCTATTTTAGTTTACCTTTGTAGTATAAATTCCTTTTCTGAGTTTAATATTTTCAAAGTTTTATTTGAATCTTCAGTATTTGAAATACTTAGTGCCGATAATTCTGAACTTAAAGGTATTATATTAAATCTTTGCTCTTTTGAATTTATATCCAACACTACAGCGATGCTGTGCTTAGTCTCATAAGAGAAATCTTGATCAAAAACAAAGTTTCCAAGAGAATAGAATATTGCTTTATCTTTGTAAATCTCTACTGGTTGTATAACATGTGGGTGAGCGCCTATCACAAGATCAACTCCTGTATCTATGAATTTGTGTGCAAGCATAATATCTCTTTCTGATGCGTAATTTTTGTATTCGTTTCCCCAGTGAGCAAATATTATTTGATAGTCACAACTATCTCTCGTGTTTTCTATCTCTTTTAATACAGGATTTTCATTAAAAGTATAAAGATCATGATAACCTATAAAACATATCTTCTTTCCATCTATGTCTATTGATTCTGATAAATTTGCATCATTATTTGCAGAACCAAAATATTTCAAACCCGCATTAGATAAATTTGATAAAGTCTCATCGTAACCTGCTTTATAGAAATCTAAACTATGATTATTTGCTAGACTAAATATAGTAAAACCAGTTTCTTTTAATTTATCCGCATAATCCTTTTTAAATGTAAATCTAAGTATATTGTGATCTATTTCTGATATTGAGGGATTATCAGTTATTGTTCCTTCAAGATTGCCTACAACTATATCTTTGTCTTTAAATATATCTAAAACATTTTTAAATATACTATCAAAACCATTTTTTCTTATTCTACGTGCTACATTTCTATCGAGCATTATGTCACCAACAAAAAGTATAGATATTGTTTTTTCTTCTATTTTTATCTGTTTATTTTCAGACTGTGTAACACTTGCTGTTTCTCGTATATTTATCTCATCTTTATCATATTTAAAATCGTTTTTATTGTACGTATTGTATATATAATATGTCCCGTATATTAGGCATAAAGTGATAAGTAATGAGTTTGCAATAGTTTTGGTATTCATATATAAATTTTAGCATTTATATCAAATAGTGGACACATTTTAATTTTTGGTTTATAGTCTTCATTCGATAGTAAATTAAATGGAGGTTAATATGAAAAGAGCGAAGATTATTATTCCACCAAGGTCTTCACACCCAACTTGGGTGGTCGACTGCCTATTGGGGGTCGAGTGTGACGTCAAAAGTGTCGGACCAGTTCAAGGTCCGAGGGGTCCGTCTAGGATCGACTATGTCAGTTTTGATCGCCAGGAAGTAGTCAATCAAGTTCTTGCTTCTGGACCGGAGGGTCAGAGTGCTGTTAGTTGGCTCAGTCAAAACACACTGTGGGATTCACTTGAACATGTGATTTTCCCGGTGACGTGTGTTACGGTTACCGTTTTTTAGTTCTAGCCTTTTATTTTTCAGACCGCTATGCTTTTGCATGGCGGTTTTATTGTGTGGAAAAGGGGATTCGGTCACAGATCTCGCCGTGCTCGGCTAAAACTGCTGTTGCGAGTATTGCGGGTTTCAGTACCAAGGTGGTGAGGAACCGTAAGGACATTTTGGCATTATTTTGGACCAAGCTGGATAAGTTTTGTCTTGCGGGCGCGGTACTCGATATCGCTCTGTGGGCAATCTTCAAGAATCCGGCCCCTGGTATCGTAACCAGCCTGTGTGTCGTCTTCATCGGTTCCATTCCGACCTTCGTGTCGGCGTAGAAGAATCCGAAGAACGAGAACTGCACCGCATGGACGATCTTCTGGATCTCCTGTGTTGCAGCATTCTTCGCGATTTCTGCATATGGACGCTCGTTGATGCAGCTCTACCCATCACGTTCCTTGCCATCGAGACCATCATGATGTTCCTCCTGTATGTCCTTCGAAAAGCAAAGAGTTAAAGGCTTCGTGGATCAGCCTCACAACCACAACCCCGCGTCAGTCAGATCAACGGCGGGGTTTTCCTTTTGTATTTTTTATGAAGACATTATATCCCAAGCATTTATCTCTTGGATCATATAGGTATAATTTTTTGAATCCCTACCTTTTTCGGTCTTTATTTCGGAACTTTTAATTTTCAAGATCTTTTTGCTGGTAGTGCAACCTGTCACAAGTGATTGATATTCACCATCTTCACCTAGTGGATCGATATTCCTATTTTTTAACTCAATAAGATGTTCGGAATCAAGTTGCTGACACAGGAAGTTATTCTCCAAACCATTGAAGTCTGGGAGTCTAAGACCGATAACTTGCAGGCTTAAATTATTGAGTACATCTTTTAGATATCTTTCTGTCTGAAAATTTCCCGCATCCATATATTTCTCACCGATACTGAAGAGAGAAACATGAGGATATTTTTGTACAAGCTCTCTCCTTAGAAAATGGATGATTCCGTCAGGGTGTTCTAGATCGCCCGTAACGATCCTATCAATATCTTTATCCTCTATTATTTCCTTAATTTTTTCGAGCAACTCATTCCTAAAATTATCTTTCGAGGTATTTATAATAATTGCTTCGGTGTTAAAGATCTCTTCAGAGATCGCCTTTACAATCTCCGTTTTGGCTTCTGGCCCGTCAGATAATTGTGCGTGAGCATCACTCGTTGCAATGAGAGAAATACATTTCTTGCTGTGGCCGATTTCTTCCAACAGCACCATTGCAGAATCCTTGCCACCACTGAAAAGACATAGGGTACGAGGATTTGTTTTTCTACCAAATATGCGAGTGATCCATTTCATAAATTATTGAAATTTTAGCATTTTTTTCAACCTTTTTGAAGCCTTTTGAGGGGCAATTGGCACCCTAGCTTACATCTCAAAATTTGTGTAGTCAGTTACCAGATGGCTTCAGACCTTTTCGTTTAAAGGGTGCTTGGCAGATACTGAAGAAGAAACGGGGCTTGGATTTTGTAATCCAGTATTGTAATGTACCGAAGCCTTACTCGATTAAGTGGAAGATTAAAAATACTGGTCAAGAGGCCCGCACCCTTGAACAGTTGAGGGGCGAGATTGTAGATGATCTCGGTTACTCCTCCCGTCATGAGAGTACTAGGTATGAGAAGGGGAACATTGTGTAGAATGCTACATCATAAAAGATAGTATGTGCGTTGCTAAAGATCTTTTAAATTTACCCATAGGCAGGTTTTAAGACCTCGGGGTCATCTGATACCAAAATTCAAGTACGGAGAGAAAGGGATTCGGTCACAGATAATTTCCTCGCCGACGCTCGGAAATTTCTGCGACCCCGGCTCGCGGCTTCGCGTGCTCGCTCAGCAACGCTCCGCCTTTCTCATCTTTTTCTACTACCGACATCAGTTTTTGCCGAGACATGCTCGGCCAAAACTGCTGTTGCGGAGAGAAAGGGATTCGAACCCTTGATACCATTTCTGATATACAACCTTTCCAGGGTTGCCCATTCGACCGCTCTGGCATCTCTCCGTATATTATTTTAAATAGTACTTTTAAACTAACAAAAGTTAATTTTACATATGTATATGGATATTGTCTATAAAAAACTTTATTAGAATTTTATCTTTTATTTAAATTTTCTTTATCTCTATATGTGAACATTTACCTATTACAGAAAATAAATAAATGGTAATATGCATATAAAGTTTACGTATCATTCAATTAAAAGGTCGAGATCTAGGAATATTACTATTGAGGATATTAAATCCGTAGTACTATCTCCAGATAACATAGAATTATCGAATGATTTATATATCTGTAAGAAGAAGTTTGGTAAAAGAACATTAACTGTCGTTTATAGAAAAATTAGTAATACAGCAATTATTATTACAACTTATTAAAAATATGAAAATAAAATATGATAGCTTAGCTCAAGCGGTGTATATTGGTCCAAAGAATAAGAAGATTAGTAAAACTCTATGTATAGATAATGAATTTATCGTTGATATTGGTACCAAAGGGGATATACTCGGTATTGAGATTTTGAATGTTAAGGAAAAATCATCATACAACAGTATAAGTAAAATTATAAAAAATAATAAGAAAGTCACAGCTTAGTCTTGTGAATTTGTGATTGCTCAAATCTGTGTTATAGTAAATATATGAACGTTCAATCCTCACATTATTTCTTTACTGGTTTACTACTATCCGTTGCTGTTTTGGTGGTTCTTATATTCCTACCATTCCTAACACCTATTATTATAGCAATGGCTTTGTCTGTTATATTCGGTAAATTACACGGTTATTTATTAAAAAAGTTTTTTAAGAATAAAGAAAGGAGTATATATGGTGCCTTACTTTCCACCTTTATAATTGCAGTAATAGTACTTATACCTTCTATTTTTATAGTTGGTAAAATATACAATGAAATACAAGATACATACTTCTATTTTACTGAAGAAACCAATCAGTCTAGTGTTGTTAAACTTTTAAATGAAACAAGTGCTTGGATATCTACAAAATTCTTTGATATCTATCCTACATATTCATTTGAAACTATAAATATTACTGAGTATATTCAAAGGGGACTTGAATGGTCATTCTCACATATTGATACACTATTTAGTAGTTTGAGTAAGATAATAGTTGGAATATTTATTACATTCTTATCACTATTTTATTTTTTCAGAGATGGAAAAGAGTTGAAGAGACAAGTTATCGCCCTAAGCCCACTCGGAGATACAAATGACGAGAGAATACTAAACAAACTTGAACAAGCAATATACTCTATAGTAGGAGGTAGTTTGTTAGTAGGTATTATACAAGGTATTTTGACTGGTATTGGATTCTTGATATTTGGTGTACCAAACCCTGCTGTTTGGGGAGCTACTGCTGCTATTTCTGCGCTTATTCCTGGTATTGGTACATCACTAGTTTTGGTCCCAGGAATTCTTTATCTATTTTTTACTGGAGCTACAGGACATGCTGTTGGATTACTTATATGGGGATTACTAGCTGTTGGGCTTATAGATAATGTACTTGGACCTATACTTATAAACAAAGGTATCGATGTTCACCCACTTATCATATTACTTTCTGTACTTGGAGGAATAGTGTTATTTGGTGCAATAGGTTTTATACTTGGACCGCTTACACTTGCATTTTTCTTCGCTCTACTAGATATTTATAGAACTTCTAAATTATAAACAATACATATGGCACTAATAGATGAATTAAAGATCCACATAAAAGCTGGTAATGGTGGCGACGGCGTTGTTAGGTGGTTACATGAAAAAAGTAGAGAATTTGCTGGGCCTTCTGGAGGTAACGGAGGTCGTGGTGGAGACGTATATGTAAGAGCGATACGTGATCTCGCAATACTAAATAGATATAGGAATACAAAAGAATTTTCTGCTCCAAAAGGTGAAGATGGATTTAGAGATAGTATGAATGGAAAAGAAGGTGAAGATCTGATTATAGATTTACCTATTGGATCAGTTATTACTGATATGAGAACAGAGAGAAAGGTACAGCTATTGGAGGAAGGTAAACTTATAAAAATATTAAATGGAGGTGCGGGAGGTCACGGTAATGAGCATTTCAAATCTTCTACAAATACCACACCTATGGAATCAACTCCTGGTAAAGATGGGGATGAAGCGGATTTCCTTATTGAACTCGAGCTTGTAGCTGATGCGGGACTTATAGGATTACCAAATGCTGGTAAGTCATCACTTCTAAATGCAATTACTAATGCAAATGCAAAAGTAGGAAATTATGCCTTTACCACACTTGAACCAAACCTCGGTGCATTGCCAGGAGGTTTTGTGATCGCAGATATTCCTGGACTAATAGAAGGAGCTTCAGAGGGAAAGGGGCTTGGTCATAAATTCTTAAGACATGTTAAAAGAACAAAAAGATTGTTCCATCTAGTTTCTCTAGAAAATGAAGATGTCGTCTCTGTGTATAAAACTATTAGGACAGAACTTGAATCTTTTGGGCAAGATCTAGATAAAAAAGAAGAAACGATAATACTAACAAAGACCGATGCTGTATCACCAGCGGTAATAGATGATGCAAAAAATAAACTTAGTGAGTTTAATAAAGATATAATTGCTGTTAGCATATTGGATGATGTTGCTATAAAGAAACTATCTTTCGATATTGTTGAGAGGTTGAGGAAGTAAGATAAATACAGTAGACTAAAGGAATGAAAGAGTATATTCCTACAATAGGACTAGAAATACATGCAGAATTGAAGACAAATTCAAAGATGTTTTGTGCATGTAAAAATGATCCTGATGAAGAAAAGCCAAATAAAAATATCTGCCCAGTTTGTATGGGACACCCCGGTACTTTACCAGTTTTAAATAAAGAAGCTATAAAACATGTTATAAAAGTCGGCTATGCGGTAGGTGGAAATATAGCAGACTTTACTGAATGGGATAGAAAGAACTATTTTTATCCTGATATACCAAAGGGCTATCAGATAAGTCAGTACAAATACCCACTTGTCAGTGGAGGTAGTATATCCGGAGTAGATATAACTCGTATACATCTTGAGGAAGACACAGCTCAGTCTACGCACGATTTGCATGAAAAGAGCTTGGTAAATTTCAATAGAGCAGGCGTACCACTTATGGAACTTGTAACAGAACCTGTAATCCATGATGCGGATACTGCAGTAAATTTTGCAAAGGATTTGCAACTTCTCCTAAGGTATCTAGGAGTAGGGGAGGCAAATATGGAGAAAGGGGAGATGAGAGTTGAGGCAAATATTTCTATAGCTACAAAACAAGATACAGAAAATAAGAAATTTGGTACAAAAACTGAGGTAAAGAACCTAAACTCTTTTAAGGTTGTTGAAAAAGCTATTTTATATGAAATAAAAAGACAAACAGAAGTTTTGAATAAAGGTGAAAAAGTAATACAGGAAACAAGAGGTTTCGATGAAAACACTGGTAAAACTTACTCACAAAGAATAAAAGAAAGTTCACATGACTATAGGTATTTTCCAGACCCAGATATTCCAAAGATGAAGATAAGTGAAATACCAGAATTCAGTTTAGATATCATAAAAAAAGATATACCAGAATTGCCATGGGCAAAAAGAGGTAGGTTTATAAAAGATTTTGGTATGACAGAAAAGGAAGCAAGTGTTTTTGTAGAATCACCAAAGATAGCAAAATATTTTGAATCAGTGATATCAGATAAGCAGAATGATAAAAAGTTCATAAAACTTGCTGTTAACTATATACTTTCGGACTATATAGGAATAATAAAAAAAGAAACAAATGATATTGAGGGTAGGATAGAAAATATAAGTCCACAAACATTTTCAAAACTTATTGATATGATTGTTCTAAATAAAGTTTCATCTAGAGGAGCAAAAGATTTGCTTGCACTACTTTATATAAACGATACAGATCCAGAGGCTCTAGCAAATGAAAAAGGTTTAATACAAAAGAGTGATGAAGGTGAGATAAAAAAGGTTGTAGCAGACATAATAGATTCAAATCCAAATGTAGTAACTGACTATAAAAATGGTAAAGTTTCAGCATTGCAATACATAGTAGGGCAGGGTATGAAAGCAACAAAGGGAAGTGCTAACCCAGAGGTTCTAAGAAAGATAATTGAAGAAATGTTGAAATAGGTAGTTTATTGTGTTAGTTTGATGGAGGAAAATTCCAATATTATCTACGTATTTATTTAACTATTATATAGTGAGTGCTATATGAATTGTTAAAACAATACCAAAAGATGATATAGAAAGGTCATTGTGAAAAAAGATAGTACTAATGCAGACTCAAGTTCGTTTCCGGTGTACAAGAACTCTTCTGTAGTTCTTGAGACTATGTGGGGAGTTAGTCACAGAGCTGAAGAAGGATTCATTTACCCAGTAAACCTTAGAAAAGAGAAAAATCTATACTGGCTGTTTATAGCAATAAGTTTTGCGCTAGTGTTTGCTGTTATGGGCAACAGCATGATACTGCAGTTGTATTTTGAAACAATGGGATTGCTTGTAAGCAACATAACTTTTACTAGTACACTTGTTTATATCACGGTAATTTTTCTTTGCGTTAATGAGTGGATCAATCAAAATAATCTACTTACGAAGTATAGGGAAGATCTCAAACTTCTAGATCAAGTATTCGGACATATACCATTTGGAACTAAGGCATACTATGAGATGACCAGAGATGAACTCTTGCCTATACTCATGGATATATTTTACTTTCATGTGATGAAGTATCAGTTAGACACGAGTAATAAAGAGAGTACAAAAAGGGTGAATGAAGTACTCGACTTACTAAAGAGATTTGGAATTGTAAACCACAATAGTGGTGTAGGGGAGTATACATTTCTCAGGTGTCTTAATCCGAATGAAGATATCTCTGTTACTATAACCGCATCGCATCTCGAGGGTTCAGTATGTACTCTTTCGGAGGTATTACCGAGAGAAATTTTAGAAGCAGTAAGTAATACTTACTTTACATACGGTAATGTTGATACGGGGGTTGTTTTGAAATTTTATGAAGTTACAAAGCCTGTAAAACTTCCAGATGTACACACAAGAGGGTTTGGTCAAAACGAAGGAACAGTCATGTATTTTACTCTCTGTGCACTGAAGAGAATTCTTGATCTAGAAAATGGCAGGTACGGAAAAGAATTTTTAATCTGGTGCTCATCAAACCGTGGCACACAATACTATACTTTTACACTAATCCGGAAGGAAACTGGTTCAAGAAATGGTGGAGTCATCATCAAACCACTTTGGCCTCTAGTTGTTAAGAAGGGTGTAAGGGTGGTTGTGATCAGTAGATCGTAATTGGAACAATTGTAGAGGTTTAATTCATAAACCTAAATAAATAAGATTTAAAGCAAAACAGTATACATTGCATGTATACTGTTTTTACTTACTACAACTTCTTGGTTAAACTAATCCAAACTCTCATCACCACCTAGAGACTTAACTATAAGCTTCCTAACATCACCCTTACTCGGCTTTCTTTTACCTCGACTAGTCTCAATCTCCATCAGTATGTTTTCAATATCCTCAACCTTGTAAACTCTGTAGTTACTTATAGGATGTCTACTTGCCTCGAACTTTCCTGAGTTATCCCAGTTACGTAAAGTAAGGGGAGTTACTCCCAAAATCTTAGATGCTTGCTTAATTGTTATGTATTTATTTTGCATATATAAACTTTAATAAACCTTAATAAAGATTATATCAAATAGTATTAAATATTAATAACGAGTTATACACATTATCAATGTTTTATAATACTAAAATAAATTAGTTTAAAATATCGAGGTGAATTATTCATAAGGGGATAATACCTATCCTCACTAACTTACGGGGCTATATTTGTTTTTGTATATACTCTATATATGGGGCGTATACTTATACCATATATACTCGTACTAATACTCCATAATCACTATATACACTTACTAATAATATTTAACTACCATATGCTAACTGGTATAGTAGTTAGTACCAGATAAACTATACGATTATTTATTTACAGATCTTTTACTATACATGTGTATATAAAATTTCTACTAAATAAAATGGCTAACAATCCTAATCTCGTGAACCCGAGATGATATTTTAAGCCACTATTTATTATATTGTAATAGCACACGAGAAGGCTAGATATATGTATAGTTTGGTATGTATATACTTCTTTTAAACTAGGGTTATTTCTATATTTGTATATATTATTATTCATAGCTTGGTGCCTAATGGCCACAATGATTCGTACATACGTATATAATATTTTATTATTTGATTTCGTTCTATCGCTTATTTGTATTTGTTTTACTCTTAATGATGCATATATTAGTTATATTACGCTAATTTTTAATCATGTTTATCTCTTAATCAAATTAACCTATATATTTTAGTTTGGAATTTGTTCTAGGATTGTTCTTGATCGTATATTTTATTTATAAGGATGGTTCTATTTTTTAGAGTTTAATGTCAGACTTATCCACATTTTTATTGTAATAAATGATCCGAGATGGGTTATAATTATGATAAATAAATATGAAAGATAGTCTTATTTTTGAACATAAAAAATACATCTCGGCTAAACGAGCTTCTGAGCTTGTTGGTTACACTCGTGATTATGTTGGTCAACTATCAAGGGAAGGAAAGATTGATAGGAGAATGGTTGGTCGTTCATGGTTCATTTCTGAAGAATCTATTTTGAATCACAAAGCAGTAAATACTCTAAATAATAAAAAGAATGCAGAATTACTTTCACTAAATAAAAAACATAGTCAGACAACACAAATAAACACGACTCCAGTAAATACTCCAAGTACTCTCAACACAAATTTAAATTCAAATACAAACACAAGTATCACAGATACAAATACGAACACAGCAAAAGAGAACACAGTTCCTAAAAATGTACTTCCAATAATTTCAAATCCGATTCTTCCAATCGTTAAATCAAATCCATCACCACTAATAGATAAAAATATTTTTTTAGGAATTTCAGGAAACATTTCAAACAATATAGTTAACCCAGTAAAGTCTGCAATAAATAATTCACAAATGATTTCTGGAATGCCACAACTTTCTGTTGCTGGTAGTTCAATGAAGTTTAGTCAATCAATAAGTTCAAAATCAGTTGTTGTAAATCCTGTTTCAAAATTTTATACAAAAGAAAATATAGCAATGGCATTTATGTCGCTTGTTATCGTATTTAATATTTTCTTTATAAAAGATAATTTCATAAATAATTCAAATAAAAATGTTGCAGGTGTTTCTGAAGCATTGAGTATAGAGTCTATAAAACACTTTGCTTCAACTCTAGCAAGAGGGTTTGGAATAATATCTGAAAGAATTGCATTGAGACTTAATCTCGGTGAAAAGTCATACTCAGTTATTAACTCAAAACCTGTGGTTGCAAAGAATGATAATCCAAACAGTGTTGGTTATGCAGGTATAGCAGTTTTACCATCAACAAATTCACCAGAAAAAGATGAAATTATAAAACAGCATATAAAAGATACATTCTCTGATGAAGTGAATGTAAGACCAGACCCTTCAGGTAGTGCTGGGGTCATAACCCCGGTATTCAAGAAAGCAACGAAGGACAGTTATATATATGTTTTGGTTCCGACAGTTGAGAATAAAAGATAAAGAGGTTAAGGAAAAAAGTTCAATGAAGTAGAGAGATAAATAATAAAATGAAAAACAACAATAGAGTACAATTCAATAAAATAAATACAACTATATCAAAAATAGTAGGTATTATTGTTTTGATATCTCTATTAACACCTATATATAGTGTGTTTGCTGAAGTGATGACTAGTGGAAATTATAAATTACAAAGTGACAGTGTAAATTTCTCAGGAAATAGATCTGGTTCAAATTCATACAATATAGAAGATACACAAGGTGAACTTGGTACTGGAGAACAAGGAAGCAATAACAATATAGTAAGAGCAGGATATCAACAAGCCGATACAGTATCTGCAGTTTCTGCATCAGAAAATGTATACAGTGGAGGAAAAGGTTATACAGGCTCTGGTGTATATAGTTCTGCGATAAATGTTATAGAATTTGTTGCTATACCACTTTCAAAATCTATATCACTAAACTGGTCATATCCTGCAGGTGTTGGTATAGAATCTGTAAAGATAGTTCGTTCAGATAAATTCTATCCAGTAGATATGAATGATGGTGAAGTTATATTTGAAGGAGTTGGAACTGGTGCTATAGACAATGATGTGGTTCCAGGTAAGACATACTACTATGCTTTGTTTACAAAGAATTCTTTGGGTGAATATTCTTCAGGTGTTTTGGCAAAAGCAATTATATTAAAAGATGGTGAAAAGCCTACAGATATAGAACTTGATCCATTTGCAAATATTCCAAATGCTTTAATGGTTGATAAATTGATACAAGGATTAACACTTTTAGATTTTGATTTTATACAAGATGGTAAATACATAGACCATAGTATAGGAATAGTTCCAATAGACGGAAAAAAGAATTTAACAATAAGTCTAGACTATAAGAAAGTCCCAGAAATTCTAAAGACAATAGCAATAACTCTTACAGACCCAGATGACAGTACAAAAATATTCACATTCTTATTGAGGGTAAACAAAGATAAGACTGCTTATGAAGCTACAATTGCTCCTCTAAAGAAGAGTGGAAATTACAAAATAAATATCATCATACTTGATTATAAGAATCAGGGATTAAAGAGAATAAATGGTGATATAAAAGCTGTGGTGTTCGAAGGTTTTCTAAAAGCTATACAGAATATAGATATAAGAGAACATAAGAAATTATCACTAGGAATACTAATATCTATAATAGCTATCTTTATTATTCTTATAATAAAGATAAAAAATAAGATACAAGAAAAATATGAAATATAATATTCAATACAAAGGAATATTGATTTTCATAGCAGTGATGACTGTTGTGTTTGGACTATTTGGATTTAATTTTAATACTGCAAAAGCTGCATTAAATAAACAGATAAACTATCAAGGAAAACTATTTACAGGAACAAATACTCCAGTTTCAGACGGTGGATACAATATAAAGTACAGACTGTATACAACATCTACAGGTGGAAGCCCAATATGGACAGAAACACTTTGTTATTCACCAGACAATGGAAATACTTGTGATGGTACAGGAACAGACAATCGTGCATCAGTATCAAATGGATTGTTCAGTACGATGCTTGGAAGTATTACTTCTCTCGATGGAGTTAATTTTAATCAAACACTTTATCTTGGAGTTGAAATAGGAGGAAGTAATGCTTCATCAGCTACTTGGGATGGGGAAATGACTCCAAGAAAAAAGATAGGTACAGTACCCGCTGCTTTTGAAGCAGATAAACTAGATGGACTATCAAGTGAGCAGTTCCTAAGGTCAGATGCTCAGAATGCTACAACATCATCAACTACATTCTTAAATGTTCTACAGAATGGAGCGGGGAAAGTAGCTGAATTCTTTGGTGCTGGTTCTGCAAGTGTTCTCTCCATCCTTTCTGATGGTAAGGTTGGTATAGGTACAACTACTCCAACAGATACGCTTTCAGTAAATGGTCCTATATATCTTGCTGATACAACACCAACAGCAACTGGTAACAGACTATACGCAAACGGTGGTGATCTATATTATGCTGGTAATCTCATCGGAGGTGCTACTACAGGTAATTGGACAAGTAATGGTACGGATGTTTGGAGACCGACTGGGAATGTTGGTGTGGGTACTACATCACCATGGGGCAAGCTATCTGTTAATCCAGATGGTATTACCGGTCCCGCTTTTGTTGTTGGATCAAGTACCGCAACAAGTTTTATGGTTGATAATGGAGGAAGGGTGGGCATGGGATTGACGACTCCTGGGTATGATCTTCATATATTTAGGTCATCTGGCAGTGCTGGTCAAAACATTCAAACTACAGATGCTGCTGGTGAGGCTGCTATTAATCTTGAGAATAGTGTTAGAAGATGGAAGATTAAGGCGTCAGTTGCTTCAAGTGATTCTTTTGTTATTAGAGATCAAACCGCTTCTCAAGACAGATTTGTTATTAATAATACTGGTAATATTGGTATTGGTACGAGTACACCATATGCAAAACTATCAGTATCATCTACTGCAGTTGCTTCTACTACTTTAGCACTTAGAGCGATATCATCTCAGACAGCGAATTTGATTGATATGTACAATGGATCAGGATCTTTGGTGAGTGTAATTAATGCCTTCGGATTTATTGGTTTAGGTTCCACTACTCCAACAGGTATGTTAACTATAACTAATACCGGAACCACATTCCCTTCTTTTGTGGTAGAAGACGCTGCATCTCCTGATGCATCTCCTTTCTTGATTGATAATGATGGATTGGTTGGTATCGGTACTTCAACTCCAGATACACCACTTACAATATATGGAAGAACTGCGGTTGATAAGGATGCTATATCTATTCATGGTTTTAATGGTGGCACAACTGAAAAAACCATGATCAGATTGATGAATGGAACTAGGGGATATAACTGGGGTATCAGATTTGGTGCAGCAAGAGATTCTTTTGGCGGAGGTCTATCAGGTGATGCGTTTGTTGTTAATACAAAGACAAATAATTCTGCTGAAGTTGAAAGATTCAGAATTAGCAAGGATGGAATGGTAGGAATTGGTTCAACTACTCCTTTTAGTGCAGCATTGTCGGTGTATAACAACTCGACAAGTAGAAATGTATTACTACTTGATGCTTTATCTGGAACTACTGTTCCTATACTTGATGTTAAATTAGCGAGTACAACAAAGTTTATGATTGATAGCAGTGGAAATGTGGGTATAGGGACGACGACACCAACATCATTATTAAACATGGCAGGTTCAGTGCCAATATTCACGCTAAACGATACACAAGATAAGTCATGGTCGGTTGGAGACATAATAGCATCAATAGATGTCTCAAGTAATGATTCGAGTGGAAGTTTTAATGGACAGAATCGTACTCGTATAGCAACAGTACAGGAAAACACTTTTGGGTCGGCACAAGGTTTATCATTTTACACTCACGACACAACATCGTTACTTGAAAGAATGAGAATCACAAGCACAGGCAACGTTGGTATTGGTTCATCTACTCCATATGCTAAACTCGCTATAACAAACACAGGTACAAATCCTTCATTTGTTGTTGAAGATTCTACTTCACCAGATACTACACCATTCATAATTGATGCTAGTGGGAATGTCGGTATCGGTACATCAACTCCATCAACAATTCTAGATATCGCTGCTTCTGCACCAACACTTAGACTAAGTGGTACTAATACTTCTATATCAGCAGGTGGAATATATGGAGATATTGAATATTACACATCTGACACTACACAACAAGGTGTAATGGCAAGAATAAGAGCAAAGTCAAATGATAGTAATGTTGGTGGTGACGCAGATCTTTCCTTCTGGACATTTACAGGGGGTGGTTCGCTGACTGAAAAGATGAGACTTATGAGTTCTGGTAATCTAGGAATTGGAACATCAAGTCCAACAACAAAACTTCAGATTACAGACACAGGCGAAACAATAGTATCATTGAATAGAAATGCTGGTGTCGCAGACGGTACTGATGTAGGTTCTATTCGTTTTATGAATCTTCAGAATTATAATGCTGGTATCCAAGCTGTGGCTTCGGGTTCTAATGAGGATGCTGCTCATCTCCGATTCCTAACTTCTTCATCGGGAGGTAGTGTGAATGAAAGAATGAGAATTACTTCTGCAGGTAATGTAGCAATAGGTACAACAACTTCAGCGGGTAAATTAACAGTTTTTACAGGAACGGCTTCAAATGATTTGATAATAAATATGTTGGAGGATGGTGCTAATCAACAGAGTATCGTATTTTCTGAAGCTACAGTTGGTTATAACCCTGTTTTTGGGTTCCAATATGATGGAAGTGGGTCAAATCCAAATAATTTGTTAAAGATTCGTTCAGACGGAGGTACTGGTGATGGTGTTATAGATACAGATATAATTACATACACTCAAGCAGGTAATGTTGGTATCGGAACTTCATCTCCAGGTCAAAAACTATCAGTTGCAGGAGATATACTAGGTAACAATTTTATAGGTTCATATTTCACAGCAACTTCTACAACAGTTTCTACTTTCAATGGACCAATTAATACTAGTGGTACAACAGGAGGATATAGAATTGATAACAACCTAATACTACAAGCAAGTAGTACAAATTTCTCTACACTATTAGGTCAGAGTGCTGGAGCTGCTACACTAGCTGACGGACTATACAATACAGCTATCGGCTACCAAGCTCTTATGACAGCGACTTCAACTGATGGAAATACAGCTGTTGGATACCAAGCACTCAAGGCAAATACTGTAGGTACAGGTAATACCGCATTAGGTTATTCATCTCTCGTTTTAAATACCACTGGTCTCAATAACACAGCATTAGGATACCGTGCGATAAGATCAAATACTACAGGTAGTTATAACATCGGTGTTGGTACATATGCTCTAGATGCAAACACTACTGGTGGCTTCAATACAGCTATAGGTTACGCAACTCTACTTGCTAATACTACTGGTACCGGTAATACTGCGAATGGATATGAGGTTTTAATTTCAAATACCACTGGAGTACAAAACACTGCAAGTGGATATGCAGCACTATTTGCTAACACTACAGGATCAAATAATGTTGCCAGTGGTGTTTCGGCTCTCTTTAACAATGTCTCAGCAACTTCTACTGTAGCGATAGGAGCTAATACAGGATATGGAGTTTCTGGATATTCAAATCAAGGTGGGGTATATGTAGGAGCTAATTCAGGGTACAATGTTCAGACTGGTTCAGATTATAATACTTTCGTAGGATATTACTCAGGTTACGGAGTCACTACAGGTGCACGTAACGTTTTACTAGGTAACTCATACATTTCGGCATCATACAACCAAGTCACAACAGGTTCAAATAACATATCTATAGGTAATGATGTGGCTGTACCATCTGCTACAGCAAACAACCAATTAAGTATTGGTAATCTTATATACGGAAGTGGATTAGATGGAACTGGTTCTACGATAAGTAGTGGATATATTGGTATTGGTTCATCTACTCCATACGCTAAATTATCAATAACAAATACAGGTACAAATCCTTCATTTATAGTTGAAGATTCTACTTCACCAGATACTACACCATTCATAATTGATGCTAGTGGAAATGTGGGAATTGGTACAACAGCTCCAATAAACGCTTTGCAAGTTGAGGGAGTAACTGCAATTAATACTACCAATTCTTTTACTGCTACAGTTCTTTCTGTTAAAAGAAATACAACTATGGATAGTGGTGGTACTGGAACAGTAGCTCTGAATATATTTGGAAGGACTGGTCAGACTGCTGATTTATTTCAAATTGGTGCCACATCCGCAACAGACGACCTGTTAACATTTACTGCAGCTGGTAATCTCGGTATCTCCACTACATCTCCATTTGCTCAACTTTCTGTAAGCGGAAATTCCGCTTCAAAGACTTTGTTTGCTCTAGACGCACTATCAGGACAAACTGCACCTATATTTGATTTGAAATTAGCAAGTACCACTAAGTTTGTCATCGATGCTAATGGTTTTGTCGGTATCGGTACAAGTTCACCAGACAGACTCCTAACAGTTAGTGGATCAAGTAGTGCTACAACTACAATAGAAACTGTAACAGCAAATAGAACACCAGGACTAGAATTGAGGGCAAATGTAACAGGTAATAACATAAATATAGGTAATATTGCATTTATCAATAGTAATAATGGTAATAGCACCTTAGCGGGTATTACTGGATTCCAGGGTGCTTCAGCAACACTCGGTGCACTGATGTTTAATACCAGATCAGCATCTGGATATGCAG
>JACCDT010832264.1_pt1 | contig 35914 bp, 60 predicted proteins | sample 7446291 | NCBI WGS metagenome assembly JACCDT01 (sample SAMN15323446, study PRJNA562643) | freshwater metagenome | isolation source: river surface water | place: USA:Blue River Watershed | collected 2017-08-17
ATTTCGAAAAGTCAGTATTTAGTAGTTTAGTTTTTAATGCTTCGTTGTGCTTTTCAATTTCGGGGGTATCTGGTAAGAAATTAAGAGTAATAGAAGGAGTTATACTTAATCGACTAATAAAGCCTCCATCAATTGTCGCAAACAATACTCCGTCCACTACTTTAAGCTGTGTTTTATCTGTGAACCGTTCGGCTTCGTCTATGTCACATCCACCGTCTATGTACTGTTGGAAAATAGCCTTTCTAACCATAGATTCGAAAAGCGCCCCGTATATTGTGTAGTTATTGTAATTGCTATCAATTTTATCTTGTTTACAAGCTTCGCACTGGCAGCTAACATTAAATAAAAGCAATAGCTCACTTAGTGCTTGTTGTACAGGCATCGTGCCTTCATCAACTTTTATCAATATATTTTCAATTTGTTTTTCCATATCGCTACTGCTTTTATTATTTTCCGTTATCCATTACTTTAGGTCTTTAATTAGTTCGTAGAAGCGTTTCCAGTTGTGAAGCATGGTGACCTGATCACAACCATTATGTTTATAGAAGCCATTTTTAGCTATTTCTCCGTTTAATATATAAAATCCATCCCATGTTGTACGCTATTTTGCGGACACACCCAAAAACTCATAGCAGGACTGTTGGACTTTTTCTTTACCACCTCGTTTGTCTAATTCTGACTGACGAATAAACAAGTTCACAACTACCTTTTTATCTTCAATTGGTTTGCGACCAGCAGGGCTTTTTCCCTTTATTTGCTTTGCCATAATTCAGGTCTTAGTTCTAAAAGTTAGGTTTACAATAAACCTAACTTTCTCAATTGTCTTGCTAATTTAGCTTGTTCTTTTGGGCAAGTTTTTAATAACTCATTAGATTTTATTGCTTGCTCTTTTCTAACTTCTTGTTTTGTTTTTACTGTTGTCATTTTGTTGTTGTTTTTAAATCTGATACAAATATACAACCTTTATTTTAATTTACAAATAATTTTATTAAAATTTAATTATTTATTTTTAGATAGTTTGTGAAATGATGACTTTCAAAAAAAACAGCGTACAACAATGTATTGGCAAAAAAGCGGGTTTGGTGCTTCGTATGAACATTTGTAGTAGGTTGAGCATTGGTTCTTCGTATCAACTTTAGTGGTAAATGTCCGCTTCTTCGCCAATACTCAATCGTTATGCCTAAGTATTCCTTAACACCACAAATAAGAGTTTCATGTATGTAATTAATTGGATTTACCCCTTTTCCTAGCATTGCAATACCTTCCAATACTCGTTTTTTTCTTAGTTCGTTATCCATAGTTTTAAAGTCCAAAGTTCCAAATTTTAATACCAGTCCCAGCAAGGCATACAATAACAGACAAAGCCACACCCGCCCAGATTACAGACTCATAGGATGGGTCATTGATCCCCTTAAAGGTAAGGGCATCCTGAAACTTATTGTTCCATTCAATTTGCTCCCGATCGCATTTTTGCGCGTACTCCAAAGCATCCATTACAGCTTTGTTTTTATCCTCTGTTGCTATGCTGCTAGCCCTTAGCGCTTTGATTAGTTCATTTTCCATTTTCGTAAAGTTTAAATGCGTTGTAAATCTTTTTTTGGGTATCTGGTTTCATGTTCTTATCTCCAGTGGAATATTTACGTAGGTTGTGTCCATCAATTCCGACTATCAGCCCAAATTTGTCCCATGAAATACCTAATGCCTCTTTTTTGATTTGTAGCCACTTTGGGCTAACTCCTATCCATCCGCTCTTACTCATATTAAAATAGTGATTTAATACCTTTGATTAAAGACTCAATAGAAATACTTCTAAAGTCTATTGTATTTACGCTTACACATACTTCTGTGCTTACTTCGATACCTTCAAACAACCATGAAGATTCACTCATAAAAGAGTCTACGTTATTAGATGTGTGTGGTAGTGTGTACATGTTGTTATCTGTTTTAATTACTTATACGTCAAAGATACCCCAAAGTTACCCCGAAAGCAAGAAAAAGATAAAATATTTTTAGTGGTAAAATATAGGATACTAATTAATAAGTAGTTATAAATTAAATTAAAAATAATCGATAAATAATTTGCATTTGGGGTATGTTTAGGGTAACTTTGTTTCAAGTTAAACGTTAAAGATAATATAAACTAAAGCGGGGGACAGCGATCTGAACAAAAACGAAAATGGCTGCTACTTACTATAAATATGCTCCCAATGTGTTCCTTGCTAAAACCGAAGAAAAACTTCAGAGAGGCGATACTATCATGGTTACCACCAAATATGGCAAAGATAACGAGTGCATAGTTTGTAATCTAGTAGCTGATTACGGCAAGGGATTTTATTACTACTCGATCGTTCGGTCTGATGGTTTTGATAGCCGGAAACGCGCCCTTTTGAAGGCAGGAAAGTATATTGACTGGTCTGTATCTGCTGATAAGAAATCAGATGAGTATTTTGCTAAGTCCAAAAAAGATAATGCGTTCCTTTCACTTGCTGAACCGATAAAAATAGGCCACCATTCCGAGAAGCGTCACCGCAAAATAATTGATCAGGCGTGGAATAATACCGGGAAGATGGTAGCCGAAATGGAGAAGGCAAAAGAGCATTTAAGCAAGTCTGAGTATTGGGAAGGCAAGTCAGAAGAAATTAATTTATCGATGCCAGAAAGCCTTGAATACTTCCAATTTAAGCTTGAAAAAGCCCGTGAGTATCATGCAGGATTGAAAAATGGCACTATTGAGCGTGGGCATTCCTTCTCTTTGACTTATGCAAATAAGGATGTCAAAGAGCTTGAAAAGAAAGTAGATTTAGCCCTAAAACTTTGGGGAATTCAATAACCTTTTTGTTCCCCCGACCCCTAAGCGCTAAGGGGGAGCAATTTAAACTATACTACTATGAAAAAACACGAATTAGAAAACTGCCCTCAGTGGCTTTTAGATGCCGATACGCTAAATGAAGACGTAAGATGGCATTCAAGTGATAATACAATTTTGGTTTGGGAAGGCGGTTATTTCCGAGGCGGTGAGTTCCTAGGCGGTTATTTCCTAGGCGGTGAGTTCCTAGGCGGTGAGTTCCTAGGCTTTACACCATCGAAAAAATGGACTGTTAAAGTATTTAAAAATGGTGAAATAGGAATAGGCTGTAAGACTAAAACAATTAAAGCTTGGGATAGATGGTTTGAAGGGGATGAGGAATTTTCAAGCCCTCGTAACTCAGAAGATTTTAAATACATAAAATCACATTGGGAATTATGCAAGGCGTATTTATTTTTTCTACGTGATTTTGAGCCAAGCCATCCGGTTATTAAAGTTGTAAAGTTTGATTGATACTACTATGAGCACAGACAGAGCCAAAGAATTTAAGCCTTACGAGGGGCAATACCGATACGTAGATGCTTTACGGGACCGATTGGTGCAATACAGCCATTACGTTTCACGAAAAGAAATTATGGATCTTTTAAACGATGATTTCCATTGCGAATTTACCGATACCGTTGAAGAGTGGGAGCGTCCCGACTTGGGAGCCAGACCAGCGGGTCCACGGATGTACACGCCTTACAAAGCGTTTGACTTAAGCTATTCAAAACAACTAGAATCGTATCCGGCATCTATATTTGATTTTTTCAGAGCGAATCAATATAATGACGAAACTATATTTGCTGGTCCTACTGGCATACTTACTTGCGAATGTGCAGGAATTCAGGACGGAGAGAGTTACCAACCATTTATAAACTGGGAGATATGAGAGAGGTATTTATTATCTTATTTACTAATAGAGTTGTAAACGCACTTAAACAGGTATACAAACATGATAGCTACCATAATGATTATTGCACTAATAATTATCCTATATTTTGAAGATTAAACAGGTATACAAATGAAAAAACTAACTGAAGAAGACTACATACAAGTAAGCGAAGAAACCGGACTGGAACTTGCGCTAATAAAAACAGTGGCATCGGTTGAGGGTTCAGGGTCTGGATTCGATAAAGACGGTGACATAAAGATTCTATTTGAAGGGCATGTATTTTACAAGCACCTTTCACGGCTAGGGATTGCTCAAAAGACAGCCGCTCAATTCCCTAAAGTTTGCTATCCAAAATGGACCAAACAGTTTTATACAGGGTCAAATCGTGGGGAGTGGGTAAGGATGAACATAGCTCAAACAGTTAACGAGGAAGCCGCTTTAAAATCCGCATCTTTTGGCCTTTTTCAGGTACTTGGGGAGAACTTTGAAGCTGCTGGATACTCTAATGTATTTGAAATGGTAGAAGCGTATAACACGGGGGAAAAGGAACAATTGTTAAGCTTTATTGATTTCATTGAGCACGAAAAAATTATCGGTTTTTTGATTGCAAAAGATTGGGCGGGCTTCGCTCTCCGCTACAATGGCAAAGGATACAAGGCGAATAAGTACGACATTAAACTTGCAGAAGCTTACGCAAAATTCAAGAAATAAATTTGCAAAAGTGTAATAAGTTACTACCTTTGTAAAGCGAACATACAGTAAAAACATTGGCCCATTTCCTTGTAAGTATGTTCGCAAACCTTCTAAAAAGGGGTGGGCCATTTCGTTCTTTGAAAAACATTAAAAATATTAGAGTAAGGTAAGTAGACCTTTAAATAGTAGTTGACCCCGCAAAGCGGATACCGATACGAGAGCTTTAAAACATTAAGTAGCAAGTGGCGGAAGATAGACGCTAGATATGTGCAGAAACCTACTTCAATTGCAGGTTAAAAACAACATAAAAAGAAAACTGAATGTGTGGTTTACAAGTTGTACCAATTTCAGGACTGAGCAATAGTAGTCACAGGAAGGTTATCATACAGGTATCGAATCCTGTCTTGCTACTTATTAAAATATTTAAGACCGCTTAAAGCAGACAAGGTAAGTATTTGTGTACACGGATCGCAACCGTAACGAGACACATCAAAAAGTTGAAATACTTTTTATTCCATATTTACCAGCACTTCCAAGAGTGCGTTTGTCTGGATAAGGTAGATGAAGTACAACGCCAAGATATTGCAACGGGTGAAGTTTATCCCCTCTTGGGTGGGGGCGGTCTTAAAAATATTGCTTGGTGGCGCTTCATTTTCTACCATGTAATCACGGGGCCGAAAATGAGTAGGCCCCACTAAACTAGAAAAAGTATGTATAACACGAAAGATATTCAATTTGTAGGTAAATACGACTACGACAAAGAAAGTGCTGAAAGATATGCTTCTTGGGGTGGTAAAACATTTTCTGTTAATATTTTCCAGTGGGGAATAAAAAGCAATGGGAAAGAAATGAAACCATTAAAGTGTGTGGTTAGGGTCTCTGGATATCCTTCTAAAAAAGATAAGGTATTTGAGTATTGCGAAAATATCATAAGAGATTTGGATAATGGTGTTTGGGATGGGCGTAAAACTGTGGTCGTAAAGTAATGGAAACAATAAACAAATCAATAGAGATACTAACAAGCGGGGGTCCGTGGTTGTTTGTGTTGGCTTACATAATCTTAGCTTTTGTGTTAGGGGTGGTTGGATCTTGGTTAATGGATAAAATATTAGGGTTATGAATACTTACATAGAGGTTGCGATTTTTAATGGTAACCCACACAAGCAAGAAATAATACAATACCACATAGATAAAGGTTATACATTAATAGGGGCTTTTGATGGTAAGTATTATGAACTATGGTGTTTTAAAATTTGCGGGTTATGATGGATACAAAACAAAAATACGTAAGACTAAGAGATTACAATCAAGTAATTATATTTAGTCCTCTTTTGGATCACGATACGTTTAGAAATTTAAATCCTATCTCTGCTGGATTTTGTTATGTAAAAAAAATTAGCTTACTCCACAAATATAAAGATCAAAAGCCTCAATTATTTGGCCCTGATTTTGGAGAGAAAATGTATCCAGTTACTGCTATTCTAGAAATGTTTAAAGAAATACAAGATAATGTTTAACCCACAGCCTAAGCCAGAGAAGAAACCAAAGAAAGTACGCAAAGGTATTTCTAAGAAGAAAGCCTATGACGAAGACCTTTGGGATGTTTTCAGCGTGTTTATCCGCTTACGGTTTTCGGATGATAACGGGTATTGTAGCTGTATTACATGTGGCAGTACTAGGTATTGGAAGGGTCAACACATGCAAGCTGGTCACGGAATAGAAAGACAACATTGGGGAACTCGGTACAATTTAATTAACGTTCAGGTTCAGTGTGCAGGCTGTAATAAGTTCAAACAAGGGGCCGCAGACGTATTTAAAACATACCTTGATAAAAAGCATGGCCCTAACACTTGGGATACTCTAAAGGCAAATAAAGATGGTAAAAAGCTAACTACTTTCGAAATGTACTATTTACAGTTAGACTTTCAAAAGAAGATTGAAAAGCTGGCAGAAGATCGTGGAATACCATTTACCGAGTACAAAACTAAAGGCTGGATTAAAACAGTATTAAATACAAATGCTTAGCAGAAAGGGCAAGTAATATGAGTATGTACAACTTAGTTTCATGCGAGAAATGTAAATTGAAAATGCCTAATAATCCTTTAAGTGTAAGATTTGGAGAAAAAGTGTTATGTAGTAAATGCGAAGAAATGACCTTAAAAGAATTTTACATGGAAGACGCAAACAGAGAGATCGAAGAAGCTTTAAAAAAGGAAGCGGGCGACATTTACAACCGCTTTTACATGATTCTTTTCGATTCAGACAGCGATAAGAGTGAAGAGATAAACGTAAGTACCTTGGCTAAAGCATGCGCCTACGAGGCTGTAAACTTGATTGAGAAAAAGGATCTTGTATTCAATAAATCGGAGTATGACTATTTAAGGGAGGTAATAAAAGGACTATGAACGAACTAGAAAAGCAGATTGAAGAAAGAGCCGATCAAATTGAAGACTTGGATCTTGATTGTGACTCAAAAGCTTACTTGGAAGGTTTTTGGGAAGGCGCTAATTTCATCCTAGAGAAGAACCTGCCAGTGCTATTTGCGGATTGGAAAGAAGAAAACGAAAATGAAGAAGCCCTTCACGACTTGTTTTTTGAAAGTAACCAAGAGATTTACGATTACTGGCTTAACAACGTATACGGAAAATGAAAACATATAAAAAAGTAATAAAATCAAGAGAGCAATATGAATGCGCTATATCTTCTCTGGAGCAAGAACTGGAAAGTAAAATAGACTTTGATTTTTTTATTGTGTATCAACAAAGCGACTGCTGTCACATGGTAGTTTATGATTTTGAGTCAAAACATCATGGTTTTTCGGTCCCGGGAAATGCCCCCGTAAAAGACGTAATTGATTTTATAAAAGATCATGGAAAATTAACTTTAGAAGATTACAAAGCACTTTGCATTTAACTTATATTTTCCGATAGACCACACGGAGAGTGTGAATTATTTGTTAAAAAATGAGTAAAGCGGCACTTTATTGGCTTGGAGTCTTGGTTGGCTTCATCCTTGGATTTATAACATTTTGTTGACCTATGAAATACTACCTACTACTAACCATTATCTTCCTTGCATCTTGCACAAGAAGTCCGGAGCGAACCAAGCGTCTGATCGAAAAGGCTCGTGTTTCCAATCCTGAGTACTTTAAGGACAGCGTAAGAGTAGACACAGTAAAGACAACGGTAAGCGTACAAATCCCTTCTAAACCGATTGATGTTGGGGTAATTGATAGCCTATTGGAGGAGTATTGCACACCGGATACAGTTGAACGTCTGGTAATGAAAGAACTGTTAATTGAGCGAATAAAGAACATTTGCAAGCTATCGGCACTACTTCCGATCGAGACAATAAAGAGGCAGGACAACGCCACAATGAGAACCAGGATCATAACCTTACCAGACGGGCGGGAAGGCATCGATCAAGATTGTGAGTGTGAATGTCAGGACAAAACTACTACCACTTACGCACCGTGCCCCGAGCAAAAAGAGCGTACGATACTAGGTAAATGCTTGGAAATCTGGCCAATTTTGGCTATATTGTTATTAATTATTGTTGCGCAAAACGTTCTAAGGAGGCGATAAGATGAAACAAACTAACTCTTTAGATACCTTAAAGCATCAAATAAGGATGGTTAAAAAAAGGTTGGAGATCTTAAAACAGCATCACCCAACCACCCTAGTACTGTCCGAAATTAAAAAAGATACTGAGCTGTTAAGAGTTTTAAACAATCATTTAAAAAATGAAACTACATAGACAAGTAACCGAACATCTAAAAGGCGGTAAGATCTGGCAGAAAGTCCTTGTTTTGGAGTTTAAGTACGTACAGTTTAACTATTATTTTAATTGATGGGAAAGAATAAATACATAGAATCTCCTGAAAAATTAGCTGAATTATTCAATCAGTATTCAGAAGAAGTAAAAGCCCATCCAAGGCTAAAACAAGACTTTGTGGGAAAGGATGCTGAAGAGGTACAACGTAAACTAGAAAGACCTTTATCATGGATAGGCTTTGAAGTCTGGCTTTATAAAAACGGAATTATTGGAGACTTGGACGACTATGAGAAGAACACAAACGACTCATACAGTGATTATCAACCTATCATACGCACGATTAAGAAAATAATTGAGGATGACCAGTTTGAAGGGGCTTCAGTCGGAGTTTATCAACAGAACATTATAGCCAGGAAGCTAGGATTGGTTGAGAAGCGGGAGGAAACCCAGACGGTAATAAAGGTAGTTAAACCAAAAGAATGATGAGCGAAAATATAAAACTATCACCTGAAAATATTATAGAGCATTTGATGAATAATGTTGAAGGGTTGCACGGGATTGAGATTGAGTTACTTGAAATGATTAAGCAATACGGTGTAGACATCTATAAACAAGGCTGGAATGATTGTATTGATGAACAAACAACTCAAAAATTGTAAATAAAATTGTACTTAGGCAACATGTGCCAGCGGCAAAACACCAAAAACGTATAAATATTTTAAGAATTGATAATAGAATGGGATATTGAAGAGTACGTAAACCAGGCATTCAGGCCGCTACTTTACAACCGTGACCGGTATTTAATCATGTACGGAGGCCGAGGTTCGTCCAAATCTGACTTTACTACTAAAAAGCTCATTTACGACTGTTTAACGCAGCCTTATTTTCGTTTTATACTATGCCGTGAGACTTATAATGTAATCAAGGATTCACAATACCAATCATTAAAGGACACGATTATAGACCTTGGCCTTGAGTCTGTTTTTGATTTCAAGCTGCAACCGTTGGAGATTATTTGCAATGTAAATGGTAATAAATTCATAGCCAGGGGACGGGATGAGATTCAAAGAATTAAATCAGTAAAGGATCCCACAGGTTGTTGGTACGAAGAAGAGATCCCAGAAGAAGACGACTTTACGACTATTACCACGTCTATAAGAACTACTAAAGGCCAATTACAAGAGATATTTACGATAAACCCAGAAGTAGACGGGGATTATACAGACCATTGGTTTTATAAAAAGTTCTTTGAAGGAAGGCCGGAAAAGTCATTTTCTGACTTTACAACCGTAGAAATAGAGAAAGACGTATTTATACAGGTTCCATACACAGTCCACCACAGCACGCACAGAGATAACCAATTCTTACCGGATATGTTCAGGGCAACTTTGGAAGGGTACAAACAAACAGATCCGTACTATTACACGATTTATACACTAGGGGAATGGGGGAATAAGATAACCGGTGGTAACTTTTATAAATCATTTGACCGGTTCCGTAACTGTAAAAATAAAGAATACAATCCAGACTACCCTATTCATTTGTCGTTTGACTTTAACGTGAATCCGTACATGACAGCGACTATTTACCAAGTCTACGGAAATACAGCTTACTTAATAGGGGAGATTTGTGCCAAGTACCCAAAGAACTCAACCAAAGGAGCATGCCACGAATTTAAGAAGATGTACCCAGAACACCGAAACGGGCTTTACATCTACGGTGACCCAGCCGGTAGAGCAGAAGATACCAAGACAGAAAGAGGATTTAATGACTTCACGATCATAATGGATGAGCTACGGGAGTATACCCCATCTTTGCGTGTGCATAGTTCCCATCCATCGGTATCAGGGCGTGGAATGTGGATAAACAGTATTTTCCAGGGAAATAGAGACGTACAACTATTTTTAGGGGATAATGCCCCGCTGACCATTTCAGACTTAATGAACTTGAAAGAAGCAGCGGACGGAACCAAGCATAAGCACAAAGTAAAGGACGATAAAACAGGTGTGACATACGAAAAGTTCGGCCACTACTCCGATGGTATGGACTACTTCCTAACCTATGTATTTTCGGGAGATTTTGCCAAGTTCCAAGCACCAAACAAAGCCAAGATACGCACCGGCGGGCGTCATATTTCAGAGGGGCACAGCTACTAAAAAGATAGCGCAAACAATCACAAACACCACAGTTTTAGCGTAATTGCATCATGGCATATTTACGCTTATTCGATTATCACACGATTATAGCAGAAGCGAACCTTGAGATTATTCTTAAACAAGCTCGGGGCGTTCTTGGCGATTCCGATATTTTGGGTAATGCCGAGAGAAATAACATTGCCCACATGAGTAACAGCTTAAGAGGACGTTACAAAGTCGATGAAATATTTGCGGCGTTTATTGATTGGAATTTTGCAAGTGAATATGTTTGGAATGAAAGAATTGATTTTACTGCCAGTGCTTTTTCTGCTGTTACTGTTTATACTTCTGGAAATCTAGTTTTGTATAATGAGGTAGTATACGAGAAAAACGCAACTACCGGCGGCTATGTTGCTGGTACACTTCCAACAAATGCAACGTATTTTACTAACCGTGGTGCTGAGGGTATTTATTACATAACACCTCCTGAGGCTTACGATGAATCCACAGAGTACGCAGTAAACGACAAAGTATCGTATGATCACAAATATTATATTCTAACAGTTGCGCCAGGCGAAGAAGGAATTGCCCCAACAGATACCGCATACTGGGAAAGAATCACTGATTTAACAGCTTATTCAGTTGTTGGACACTGGCCAAATGAAACCACTTACTGGACGTTTGGAGATAACAGAGACGCTTCAATAGTTGAATGTTTGGTTGATATGACCTTGTACGATGTACATGCTGTTATTAACCCTAGAAACGTGCCAGCATTGAGAGCAGATCGATACACAAAGTGTAGGGACTGGCTAAAAGATATTAGAGACGGAAAACTAGACATGAATCTACCTGACAAGGGTGGACAAGTTGGATACCGTATTAGATTTGGAAGTAATGAACAAAACGTAAACTACTACTAATGTGAAGCTATTCGGGTTTGAAATAAACAAAGCAAAAGAACCTGTAAACCTTACACAGAATTCTAGTAAGGGGTTACGGAAAAAGATTAATTACGAAACGGATCTGCAAAGGGTTCGTCAGGATATTAAGCGGTGGAGAACTGCAATTGTTTACGCTGAGTCTAAAAGCACTCCGAACCGGGTTGAACTTCTAAGATGTTACAAAGATGCTTTATTGGATGCTCACCTTTCGGCATGCATTGACCAGCGCAAAAACTCTATTCTTTGCCGTGACTTCAAAATAGAAGTTAGTGAGGAAGAAAACGAAGAACAAACAGAACTATTTGAAACAGCATGGTTTCGTAAGTTCGTAGATTTAGCCCTTGATAGTCGTTATTTTGGGTTTACTCTTATTGACTTCGGGCCAATGATAGACAACGAGTTCCCAGACATCCAAGCGGTTCCACGTGAGTATGTTTGCCCAGAATTCCAAGTTGTTTCACAGTATCAAGGCGGTTGTGATGGTATAGACATAACTAAACCGGAATTTATCCCGTGGAATATGTTCGTTGGGGATAAGTACGATTTAGGCTTATTGTTGAAAGCTTCTTCCTATACTATCTGGAAAAAGACATCATTAGGCAACTGGTCAGAGTATAACGAAAAGTTCGGAGTTCCGATGCGGATCGGTAAAACCGCAACCTCAGACAACGAGCAAGTAACCCACATGGAAGACGCTTTGAAAGGGGCTGGGTCTTCCTTTTGGGCTGTCATAGATACTAACGATGCTATAGAATTTCTTGATTCTGAAAAGTCGGGAGCATTTGAGATATTTGACAAAATGATCGAAAGGTCAAACAGTGAAATTTCAAAACTTGTTTTAGGACAAACTGGGACTACGGATGAAAAGTCTTTTGTAGGGTCCGCAAACGTTCATTACAACGTAAGACAGGATATTATTGAATCAGACGCTAAGTTTATTGAAGACTTGGTAAATGATAAATTAATCCCTTGGTTGAATAAATACCATGGCTACAATATTACAGGGGAATTTGAGTATGAGTTCAGTCAGACTATGACCATGCAAGAAAAGGCCGATCTAGTTACTAAGATGATGCCTTATGTTCAATTTAGCGCTGAGTATCTTGAAAAAGAATTTGATATTGAGTTAAGTGACGAGCCGGTGATGGAGGAACCGGCTGCGGGAAAGTCTCAAACAAATTACGAAAATACTATAAGTAGTTATTCGTTTGAGTGTAAAGCCTGCGGGGGGAGTTCGTTCTTTGAAGTAGTTAATATTGCTGACGATTTAGAACAGATCGTTTTACAAGGTGTTTGGGCCGGTATAACAACGCCTAAAAACCTTCCAGTTAGTTTATACAATGAATTAACAAGACTATTTGAACAGGCTTTAAATGAGGGTTACGGTAGTGCGGATGACTTCAATAAAAACGCATTATATCAAGAATTAAAAATATCAGTTCGTCATTTTGCAGCAGCCAAGGTATACCAGCAGGTTACAGAAATTAGTAAACTATCCGGTAAATACGACACTTACCAGGATTTTGCAACAGCAGCAAGTCAGATTTATAAGCAGTATAATGAAACTTGGTTAGCAACAGAATACAACACCGGGCGAAATGCAGCAAGGGCCGCAAGTGACTTTAAAACTTACCAAATTGAGAAGGATTTACTTCCATACCTAGAGTATCAAACGGTAGGAGACGCAAGGGTAAGGCCAGAGCACGCGGCCTTAGATGGCATAACAAGACAAGTAGAAGATAGTTTCTGGAAGTCGTATTACCCGCCTAACGGTTGGGGATGCCGGTGTACAACAATTAGACATGAGTCGCACGCTGAAACTAATCTGAAAGGATTTAAACAGCCTGACGATGTGCCTGATTTATTCTTGTTTAACCCTGCGTTGGATGAAACAATATTCCCTCCTGAGCATCCATATTTTGATGTAACGGACAAATCATTTGCACTTCAAAACTTTGGGCTACCATTATGAGAAATGACGGAGGAACAAAGGCGGCAAGACGAATGATTAACAAGTGGGCAGCGTTTAAAAACGAAGTGCCTACTTTGCTTGGTAATCAGGCGGTGACTTTCTTTAAGCAGTCATTCAGAAATCAAGGGTTCACAGATACTAACTTGGGAGCCTGGCAGCGAAGAAAGGTAGTTGATACAGGTAGGGCAACACTTGTAAAAAGTGGGGCTTTACGTAATAGTGTTAGGTTGGCATACGCAACAATGGCGAAGACTTCGGTTATATCGGATCTTCCATATTCAGCAATACACAACTACGGGCAGTACGGTAAAGCGTGGGGTAAACACCCTTTTAAAATGCCTAAAAGAAAGTTTATGGGGGTATCTCACGAACTAAACAAAAAGGCTTTATTGTTAATTAGACTAAAACTAAACAGAGTATTTTGAAGGTACTTTTTGAAGATATAAAAGAAAGACTGCAAGAGTTAACTACTTTGCAACATGTTGCCCTGTGGAACAATCAATTTGAGCGATCAAATAACGATAACACAGACAACAATGTAGAACAGGCGTTTGCTTACCCATGCGCTTTTATTCACTTCTTTGGAGACAATCCACCAAGTTCAAGCGGGGGAGGTGCTAAGAGATTGGATGTAGATGTACGCATTTATGTAGGAATTGAATCGTACGAACTGGAAGATACAACCGTTTTTGATGTGGCCGCTGAGGTTCAGGAGCATGTTGAAAACTGGCATACATCAAACTTTACTGGTTTAATGTACAAGGCCCAGAGGTTAAATTACGATCACAACAACGTAATAGTTTACGAGTTTGATTTTAAAACTCAGTTCAGTGATGGTATTAAGTACTTCAAGAAAGACAGCGTTACAACCGGAAATATTTCAGTAAGTATTACGGCTGACTTAGATATTGACAACAACATAATCAGAACCGGCGATGGCTCGTAGTATAGCGACAATAAAGGAATCAATACGGGTAAAGAAAAACACCTATTCAACACTTGCGTCTATTCTGTTTTCGGAAGAAGGCGGCGGCGATACTGGGGTATTTAATTTACAGGCTGATACCATGGCAACAATGCTCAATATTTTTGAGCAGCTATTGGACGATTACCAAGAGGCGATTAATACGGCTATTGATGAGGGCATACCAGGGACGGAGGCTTGGGTACATAAAAAAGTATTAGAGTTTCAATACGATGCAACAACTCCGCAATACGTAGAATTAACATCCGATTTAGTACCACAATATGAAACGGTAGACGAAGACCTAAGAATAATTACCCGGGCCGCTGTGTTGACTCTAGGTAATGGCCGGGTGACTATCAAGGTTGCAAAAGGGACAACGCCCGGCCCTCTTTCGGGTACTGAGGTGACCGCATTGGAAGATTACCTGGATGTAATTTTACCTGCTGGTCCAATTGTTACGGTTATGAGTGATTCCCCTGATAAACTTTACATCGATGCAAACGTTTATTATGAGGGTCAATTTGTGGACTCTATTCAGACAGATGTAGAAACGGCAATTAATAACTACTTGGCTAATCTTGATTTTGATGGTACTTTGGTTGTTTCAAAAATTCAGGATGCTATCCAAAAAGTAACAGGCGTTAAGGATGTTGTAATAAACGAAGTTCGAGCCCGTAAAGATGCTACAGTATTTGCCGGTGCTACCACAGTTACAAGACAGTGGGCAACTGTTGCCGGTTATATTGTTGAGGAAACAACAAGCGGACAAACATTTGCGGATAAAATAATTTATACAGCGGAATGAGTTTATACGATGTAGATTTTGACCAATTAGCACGGGATTACTACCCTACTCACAAGAGACTTACTAATCTTTTGGGTGTTCAGTATTCCTTTTTAAAACCGCTCAATGATGCTAATCTTTTCTTTAAATACTTTAGAGAAGGGGGAACGTTTACAGCTTATTCTGGCGCTACTACTTACACTTATGGGCAGTATGTACAGTATCAGAGACGTGTTTACTACCGTAACGAAGTAACAGACGGCTATACTTCTGGTATTACTCCGGTGAATACTACATACTGGGTAAAGATATTAAATTCATTCATTGGATCAAACGAACGGTTGAAATTTGGACCTAGTAAATTAGTTTATGAATATGCTTTAAATAAGATATTTGGTACAGTATTTAGGCAACCAAGTGTAGGCACTTCTGATATTTATATTACAGATTTAAATACAGAAGATGATACTTTCTATGTGGGGGAATTGGACACAGACACCGCACAAGTTAGCGAAACTGACCAAACGGCGTTATTCTTTGTTCCTGAAAATGATCCTTCAGGCGGTGAATCAGACTATGCAATAAATGTCCCCATTGCTGTGTATAACGCCTTAGCGGCTACAAACGTTGAAAGAGATGCAATTATAACAAGCGTTGCAAATGTTTATAGGCTTGTAGGATATAATTTTGATATAGTAACTTATTAATATGGCACGTAGTTTTCTAACAACTCCAATAGTTGACCCTGTAAAGGCTCCTTTTTCTAAAAGAAGTTTTACACACTTAAATACCGCTTTAGATGAGCTTGGGGAGGATATTGTCAAGGGCATTTTATCAGGTAACTACACTACAAACGATCTTGTTATTTTGTATGGCTGTGTAGTTACGGCAAACATTCCAGGCACTTCATCGGTTACCGCTGGGGCAATTTATTACAATGGACGTATCTATAAAGTAGATGCAAACGCAAGTATTTCAAGCCCTGCAAATACGCTTGTTTGGTCTATTGCTACCACATACATAAGTGGTGACCCTGCAACATTTTCAGACGGGAGCTCATCAAACTTCCACAAGATTGAAAAGTTCCAATTAACAAATGCAGGAACAGGAACCGGACTTGCTGATTACAATGCAGCCACAGTTAAAAATATTTATTCTATTTCTACAGGCGCAATAACTTTTAGTACTGGTTGGAGTGATAACGGAACATCTTTTAAGCTGATGCCATTGGGTGAAGTAGAGGTACAGTTTTCTGTGACTATATCAGCAGGAGGTACAACAACAGTAGGAACTATACCGGCCGCTTATGCCCCTGCGTCTAACAAGAGGTTTACAGTAGCTGATTACAACGGAACAGATGGCGCCTCAGAGTTGTGTAATATTCAAATAAACGGAACTTCTATTTTGATGCTTAAACAAGCTGACGGCACAAAACCGGCAAATAGGGGCGGGTTTTTATGTACTTTAAAATATAATATTTACAACTAATTAAATAGTTCCTGTAAGTATTCATACTCCCATTGTTCGAAGGCATAATCTGTTATGCCTGTTAAATTCATTATAGACTCGGGTTGATGGTACTTATCATGATCGTTGTTATGTTCTTTGTTTAAAAGGGCATGTCCAAGCTCGTGATAAATTAGTGATTTAGGGGATTTTTGCCAAAACTTACCATGTTGGTAAATTAAGATTTTATGTTCATGGCGGTAATAAACGCCATTGCATTTAATACCATCGGAGTATAATTCACTAGTACTAAATTCTATTTGTAGTTTACGTAAGGCAACATTCTTATTATACTCTTTTGCATCATCTAAAAATTGGCGTACATACGGCCTAAATTCTTGACTAATGTCTTCTAAATCCCTTTCATTCCTTTCGTCTAAGGATTTGCAACTAGTAACTATGACTAGAACTATAAAGTAAATTAAGAGCCTCACTTATTATTTGTTGTTGTGTTTTACCTCTATCCAAATCTTCTAATACCTTTTCTTTTATGTCCCCCTTTACTCTACCGGCGACATAAATGGGAATAGCCTTGCTTTTATCCCAATTTGGTTTCTTTGGCATGCGTTATCTTTTGGTTTTACGAAGATATACAATCATAACGCAAAAAACTACAAAAAAGTTGCATTTAACGTTCTTTGTGTTATGCAGTTTAAATACGCTAATAAAACCGGTAAACGTGAGGCAACTATGCTCATTTATGATGAGATAGGCGGCTACGGCATTAACGGGGCTATGTTTGCAAGTGAATTGATGTGGATAGGCGAAAGCGGCCAATTTGATCAAGTAAACGTGCGTATTAACTCAGTAGGCGGTAGCGTGTTTGATGGGTTTAGCATCTTTTCAGCTATTGTAAATTGTAAGATCCCAGTAAATACCTATATCGACTATTTAGCCGCCTCTATGGGTGGCATTATCGCAATGGCTGGAAAAAAGTGTTACATGGCTGAAAACGGCCTTTTAATGCTTCATAATCCATACAATCCAGGCCAAGACTCCCCAGACGCTAAAGAGGCTGAGGTTCTTACAAAGATTAAGGAATCATTGGTTAGTGTATACAGTGGACGTACAGGTAATTCAGATTCTTTTATTTCCGATTTAATGGATAAAGAAACTTGGTTATCATCCGCTGAAGCTAAAAAATACGGAATGATTGACGGAGTATTTAACCCGTTAGTTAAACCTAAACAAGCCGCATCTTATGATAAGGTTTTTTTGAATAAAGTTTCACAACAACTAAAGAACAGAATGGAACCAATCGAATTGGAAGCCCTAAAAGGGGAACTGGATAAGGTTAAAAATTCGGTGTCTGAAAAAGATGCAGAACTAAAATCTTTGAAAGAAAAAAATGCAGAGCTTGAAGCTAAGCTTGCAGATAAAGAAAAAGAACTGGAAACGGTAAGAGAAAAGGAAGCCGTTGAACTTGTTGAAAATGGTATCAAAGAAGGGAAGTTTAAGAAAGAAAGTCGTGAAAGTCTTATTTCTTCTGCCAAACAAAACTTTGGACTTGTTAAAAACATGTATGACAGCATTCAAACCACTTCGGTAGCACGTTTTGTAAACGTTGCCGGATCTGGTGAAGATAAAAAAGACGATCGTTCAAACTGGTCATACCGTGACTGGGAAAAGAAAGACCAAACAGGCCTACAAAACATGTATGTAAACAATCGTGAACAATACAACGAACTTTTAAAAACACTTAAATAATCATGGCAACTATTAATAACATCGGTGTTGCTGCCGAGGTTGAACTATCAGCAACAGGAGCGCAAGCCATCACAATTACAGCCCAGCACACCCTATTAGATGGGTACACTGTTGAGGCGACAGGAAACCGTACATTAAACTTAACTGTAGACTCAGAGGTAAAAATCGGGGCCGTAATAACAGTAATGTCTAAAACAAATGGAACGGAAACAACTATTGGAGGTACACGTATGACAGCGCCAACCGTAACAGGTGTAGCTGGTAAAACTAAATGCTGGCAGTTGGTTTACGACGGAACAACTTTTAAAGCAGTTTCAGCAGCTGTACAAATTGACTAATTAATCTGAGGGATAAAAACAATGGCACTACAAAAAGAGTTATGGATTAGCGATATCGAAAAAAATCTTTACGCATCCAATGAGTTTATGACGTTAGTAGGTAAGTCTGACGATGCCTATGTATCTAATAAAACAGTACACCTTCCACAATCAGGAAGTAAGCCAACTGTTGTAAAAGATCGTGGGGTTGTCCCTGCGGCTATTAATCAACGTACAGACGCCGAAGTAACGTACTCAATGAGTTCTTACTCAACAAACCCTATTCTTATTAAAGACTATGACGATGTTTCGTTTTTGTCTTATGATAAGCGTATGGACGTTTTAGGTGATCACCTTAAAACTTTGTCCGATACAATTGCAGACCATACATTGTACGCTTGGGGCGCTACTTTGTCTGCAAATATCGTTCGCACAACTGGATCGGCTTCTTCAGGATCACTTCCACACTCTACCGCTACAAATACTCGTAAGCTTGTTACTTTGGCTGACCTAACAAATGGTATTAAAAAACTAAAGGCTCAAAACCTAGGAGCGGGCAGAATCTTTATGATTTGTCCTGAAGTTATGTATTGGAATGACCTTCTTTCAATTACTGAGATCACTAAAAATCTTGATTTCGGTGGTAAAGCTGTACTTCCAGACGGTTCGCTTCCTTCAGTTTTGGGAATGAACATCATAACCCGTACTGATGTATTAGTATACGACAACACAGGAACACCTGTAAGAAAAATTCTTTCTGATAATGGTGAGGTTTCAAGTGCTGGTACTGCCGATAATAACGCTATTCTTTTGGTTCATGAGTCTTATGTACGTAAGGCAAAAGGAGCTATTAAGGTATACGATTCATTAGATCGTCCTGAGTACTATGGTTCAATCTTCTCCGCTGAAGTAATTCACGGTGCTACTAAATCTCGTACTAACGAAGAAGGTGTAGTTGCAATTGTTCAAGCATCATAATTAAACGGGGGTTTCGGCCCCCTTACTTTCATGGAAGCAAAAGAATTCAGCCGATTGGTAAGAACGCAAGGGCTTTACGAGAAAGCAAAAAAAACATTGTGCGCATTTTCTGACGGTAGTATTTTCATAGATGGTGATTTGGAAGAACTTGAAAAAGAGGCCGCAAAATCAAAACTAGAAATATTTATCATGAAGGATAACCGCAAAAAAAAGGAGTCTAAACCTGAAAAGTCTGAATAAAGATGGCACTACCTTCTATAACATTTACCAGGGGCACAAGCGGATTAGGCAGGCCATTAGCCGGGGAAGATCACTTTTCTGGAATGGTTTTTTATATTGCCAATGCGAACTTACCTTCTGGTTTCTCTACTTCGGTACGGGAAAAAACGTTTTTCAGTCTTCAGGATGCTGAAGATGCTGGAATACTTGACACGCACTTAAATGAAACCGCCGCAACCGGATCAGTACAAATTACTGGCGTAGGTACTAATGGTGACACACTAGAAGTAAAGGTGCTTGAATACGATGAGTTGAATTTAACTCAATCTGTATCGTTAGGTACTTATACAAAAACAGCCTCCGAAACAACAGCTGCAAACGTTGCAACTGCTTTAGCTGCTGTGATTAATGCAGGAACAGCAACACACGGATACACCGCTTCTCCTTCAACTGATACAGTAACTATTACGGCACGTGAAGGATTGGGAATTTTCCTAAACTCAGGCACACCAATTAGTACTACTATTGTAGGAGGTATTACAAGAAGTATTACACAGTTCGCAAGCGGTGTAGCTTCTGACATTGACCAATTGCATTATCATATTTCTGAGTTCTTCAGAATTCAACCTAAAGGAGTTTTATACGTAGGTATTTATGCTCCTGAATCTGGATCTTATGCATTTGCTGACGTAGCAACATTGTTTACTTATTCATCCGGTAAGATTCGCCAAATAGGTGTTTATGTAACAGGGGATACTTTAGACGCTGCTTTGGTTACCGCTCTTGATGCAAAGATAATGACTCAAGCCGGATTAATGAGACCAGCTTCAGCAGTTTTAACCGCTGACTTTGTAGGTACTGCACTTTCTGCACTTCCTACACTTGCAAACAACTCAGATTACCGTGTAACCGTAGATATCGCACAAGATATGGGCGGCAAAGGTTATGATCTGTACAAAGCACTAAATAAGACAATTGGAACTATGGGCGCTTTGCTTGGTACTATTTCACTAGCTAAAGTGTCTGAGTCTATTGCATGGGTTGGTAAATTTGATTTGTCAGACGGTAACGAACTTGAAACAATCGGATTCGGTAACGGGGCTTTATTCAGTGCTCAATCGACTACCTTACTTGATACTTTGGACGGGTACAAATATGTATTCCTTCGCAAGTATGAAAATAAATCCGGTTCTTTTTGGAGTGATTCGGAAACAGCAATTGCAACAACTTCAGACTTTTCACAAATTGAAAACGTACGAACAGTTGATAAAGCAATCCGGGGCATTTATGCAAACACTTTAGATCTTCAAAACAGCCCTTTACAGGTTAAACCTGATGGCACTTTGTTTGAAGACACTATTGCAACATTTGAGGAAAAGACAGCTTTACAGCTTGATGAAATGGTAAGAAATACAGAGATTAGTGCTTACTCGATTAACATAGATCCAAGCCAGGACGTGCTAACTACTTCAACAATTACTATCAGCGTGTCTATTGTTCCTATTGGTGTAGCAAGACAAATACAGTTTAATGTTAACCTAGCAACTTCAGTATAACATGGCAACAGCACTAATAAACGGTAAAGCTATTGACTGGGCAATGATTACAGTCACCATGCTAGGAAGCCCATTTACTGGGATTACTAAAATATCCGGTAAATCTTCACAAGAGAAAACAAACAACTACGGTATCGGGTCACTTCCGGTAAGCCGTGGCCGTGGTCGTAAAACTTTTGAAGGGTCGATTACTTTCTTGGCTGAAGAATGGAAAACCATTATTGCAGCAGCTCCAAATAATGAGCCGTTGGATATTCCAGCTTTTGAAGTAGCCATTAACTTTATTGATCCAACAGCTGGAACAGTTTGGCAAACAAAATTTCTACAATGTGAATTTACTGAGCATGGATTCGATGCTTCAGAAGGCGACACAATGATTGAAATTGAAGTACCTCTTATAATGGGACTTATTACTAATCCAATTGCTGTATAATGGAAGAACAAAACAAAAAAGCTAAAGCACTAGGGGCAGTTTTAAGAATTGACCTAGAGGATAAAGTAGCCTTTTTCAAAGTACCTAATCGTTATGTAATAGGGTTCTTTTACTCAAAGTTAAAAGAAAATTACGTTGCAGCGATTGAAAGTTTAATGAAAGGTTCTTTTATTGCTGAATGCTCAACGGTAAACCTAGACGATGATACACAGTTTATTTCAATCATGGAACATTCTGGGCAACTCATTGAACTAGTTGAAAAGCAAAAAAAAAGTTCAACATCGACACTCTTGTAAAGGAGGCAAAAAAGAACGTAAAGAAAACGCCAGTTTTGCAAGCCGATGCAAGGCTGGCGTATTATTTTAAAATAGATCCCACTACTTTATCAGATGAAGATTGGGCTTTAAAATTGGCACAGTTAGAATATGTTTTAACAACAGATAAACCGCAACGATGAGCGAAACAGTCAGATATAACATAATTCTAAACGATGAGGTAAGCGCAAGGCTTGCGCATATTGAGGCAAATTTCCAATCATTAGAAAACAGCATAAACGACAGCAATAGAAGCCTTGGCAGAATGGGAAGTACCATGAAAACAGGGGTTTTTCTTAGTGCTGCAAATATGGCTTTTCAAGCTGGGCAGGCTATTTGGGGAATGGCTGAGGCTCATGTAAAAGCAGCCGGAGCGATACAAGCTAATCAATCAGCATTGAAAGTAGCTTCCGGTTCTACGTACGAGTACACAGAAAATACAACTTTTTTAGATAAAGCTGTAAAAGACTTTTCATTACCAATTGAAGCGGCAACCGAAGGGTTAAAGATGTGGACGGCCGCCACAATGAATAGTTCTTTACGTGGGGATACAGCCAGAAAAGTATTTGAGGATATTTCCGTATCTACTGCAGGTATGGGTGTAGATGCAGAAGCGACAAAAGGGATATTTCTTGCCTTGTCTCAAATGATGAGTAAAGGAACGGTGCAAGCTGAAGAATTAAGGGGCCAATTAGGGGAGCGGATGCCTGGGGCATTTACTTTGATGGCTAAATCCATGGGAGTAACAGAGCAACGGCTTAACGACTTAATGAAAGACGGTAAAGTAAATGCGTCTGAAGTTCTTCCAAAGTTTGCGGCTACTTTGCGAAATGAATTTGGGGGTGGTCTTAAAGATTCAGCAAATAACATTAATACAGTAATGACACGTTTAGATAATATGCGTGTTCGTGGAATTGTTGCAATGACTCCAGCGGTAACTCAGTTGCTTTTAAAATTTGAACAGCTCTCTAACTGGGTTTCAAGTTGGAATATTGAGCCAATACTAGATTCTTTATATTCTCTATGGGCATCTTTTGAACCATTATTCGATACGATGTCAAGGCTATTAGGCCCTGCAAATGACATGAGCACTATTTTTAAGTTAGCGGCTACAGTCATGCAAACAATGTCAATACCTTTGAGGATATTAGTACAAAGTTTCAATCAGCTTCTTTTAATATTTGAGACGCTTTACGAAGTTTCTACTCTTTTGTTTGAGGGGGAATTTGCAAAGGCGGGGGATGTTTTTATTGATCAGGCGAAGAGAATAAAAGATGGTTGGGGGACAGTCTTTGGAGAAATAAAAGACGGGTATTCTAACATCTGGACAGATGACCCAAACAAGGCTAAAGGGCTTGCAATAAATGAGGCCACTAAAGGTATAGACTTTAGTTTCATGGATAACAAAAAACTTTCACAGCCAGCAAGTCAAATAGCTAGTGAAGGGAAACAAAAGTCTTTGAAAGAGGCAAACGCTAATATTTCAGGGAGCGCACCAAGGAACGTAACTATAAATATCGGATCTTTGATTGGTCAGAATACAAACCAGATCAGTAAAGAATCTGAAAAATCAACTATTGACGACTTTAGCAAAAAGCTATTACAGGCGCTACAACAGGAAATAGTAAACGTTAATCTACAGTATTTATAATGGCTGAAAATATACAGATACCAAACGCAGCAATACCACCAAGTAAAAAAGAACTTACTTTAACGGCTCGTACGGTTGGGTTAAACTTTTTGAAAGGCCGTATAATTGCATTTTCAACACGGAGGCCTAACCCTCTTGTTACAGTTGCTGACTTACCTGAAATTCAAGGCTACGAAGGGAACACACCAGAAACAACAAAAAGCCAGATAGGGAATACTAAGTTTGGGCAGTTCATTATTAAAACGTCTGAAAATGTACAGATAGGGGATACTAGAACATCTTTCCAAGACGGAGAAGGTTATGCGATACTAGAAACTGCAATAGGCTCCATCAGTCAGGAAAGGAATATTATTACAACTCCAATAGCTGGGCGGAACGGAACAGTTAAGGAGTATATTTCAGACGGCGACTTTGTTATTTCGGTGACTGGTAAAATAGTTGATAATGGGAATAAGTTCCCAGACGATCAAGTAACAGACATTGCGAATATTTTCAAGGTACCGAATGAATTGGTAATTGTGAATAGTTTCCTTTTTAACTTCGATATTAAAAACGTGGTTATAAAAAGCTACAAAATTGAGCAAATAGAAGGGGCTGAAAACTTGTATAATATTTCAATAGAAATGTTATCAGACGATGCAATAGAAGTTAAATTAGGGATTAAAGATGCTTAAACTAAGCTCTAAAATAACGTTTAATGCAGGCACAGACACGGAGCTGATTTACACCTATGTTAATGACGTAAGTATTGTAAAATCGTGGTCTAAACAGACTGGGACCGGTAAAATCGCTATACCTAGGAAGATTGAAAGCGAAGGAAAGGATATAGCTATAGGAGCAAATCCAGTGTTTTTCAGAGGGTCTACTGTAAAGATTGAATTGGGATATGATAATAACCTTAAAACAGTTTTCGAAGGGTTTATATCACGGGTTAAGCTAACGGTTCCTATTGAATTGGAGGTTGAAGATCAAATGTATTCTTTAAAAAAGAAGCAGGTAGCAAACTTGTCTTATGCTTCTGTTGATTTGAAAACATTGATTAAAGATATTAACACGGGCGTAACAAATGACATTAATCAAAATCAGGAACTTGGGAAGGTGAGGGTAAGTAATAATGCAACCGTTGCCCAGGTTCTTGACTACATAAGAAAAGAGTATTCAATTTACTCTTACTTCCAAGATGGTAAATTAAGGATTGGCCGGCCTTATTATAAAGAATCTCCTAATGAATACACATTTGGATTTGAAGACAACATAATTGAAGATAGTCTTGAATACATGAATGATAAGGACGTAAAAATAAAAGTACGTGCCTATGGAATAAGGAGTTCAGATAATAAAATAGTTGAGGCGTACTGGCCATCCAATCAAGCGGAAGGGGAGCAAACAAGCATTAAAATTGATAACCTTGGTAGTGCTTCAGATTATGAGGCACTTGCTAAGCGGCATTATGAGGCTCAAAAATATACCGGTTATCGTGGGACTTTTACCACATTCGGAGCTCCATTGGTTTCACATGGGGATATAGTAAAATTCAAATCAGCAAAGTATCCAGAGCGGGAAACAGAAAAATACTTGGTTAAACAAGTTGAGTTAAAGTTTGGAGTCAATGGTTACAGGCAAGTAATCGAAGTAGGGGAGGTAGTCGCATGAGTGAAATAGCCGAATTGATAAATAAGCTGGTAAATAAAACGCAAGACAATTACTTTGTCGGAGAGGTTACCGCTGTTGATGGTGTCTTCTGTGATGTGATGCCAGCAGACGGAACCGCAGAACTAAAAGGTATTAGGCTTTGTGCTGAGGATCACGCCAGTAAATTTATAATAATCCCCGTAGTTGGAAGCGTTGTATACGTTACAATGGATTCAGAAACCGGTGGCATAGTTACCGGTTTTTCTGAGGTTAATGAGGTTTATTTACGTGGTGATGCTTTTGGTGGCCTGGTAAAAGTAAGTTCTTTGGTTAGTAAGCTCAACGCACTCGAAAACAAAGTAAACGCTATAATTACGGCTTATAATGCACACGTGCATACAGCAAGTAATACGCCTACTGTTTCTTTGATAGTAGGAACTTTAACCCCTACAATTAATGCAGACATTGAAAACACAAAAGTAAAGCATGGATGATTTAATACTTAACCCTGAAACGGGTGATTTGCTTATACGAAATAATGATCTTGTTATAAATGATGGGAATGGACAGGCTGTGCAAGATACTTTACAAACAGTACCGGGTGAGTATAAGGCTTATCCTAAAGTTGGATGTGATGTTTGGAGGTTTTTAACCGGAAACGCTACGTTACCTGAGATAAAATCGGTAGTAAAGAAACAGTTAGAAATACAAAAGTTTACCGTTTTTGATGTGAAAATCACTAAGGTAGACAACGAAACCATAATAGATCCGCATTGTGAAAGAGTATAAAGCTAAATATAATGAGGATATATTCAGTGTAGCTAACAAGCTTTACGGGGATACTTCGTACGCTTTTAAAATAGCAAAAGATAACGATTTGGGGATAAATGATTCATTGAGTGGGCAAACATTGGTATACGAAGAGTCAATTTTAAATGTGGTTACATCGCCTCTTATAGTCAGACAAACACCCTCCCAAAATGTAACGCAAATATACATTCCAGGCCAAAATCAAACTATATTTGATATAGCCTTAATGACTGAAGGAGGATTTGAAGGTATAGTATCATTAGTTAAAAATTCTACTATTCAATCTTTGAATTCATCTATTAGTATATCTGATAGATTCAGTTATGTAGATTCTAAAAATGAAGTTAAAAAGTACATTAGTTTAACTGGCGTTAAGTTCGCTAATAAAACAAATGACACTTCAGAAAGAGAACACGATGATTCATTTAGTAGGGTTCAATTTACGTAGATGGCAACAATAAAGAACGCTGTTGATTTATCAACACAAGCAGAAACAGACATAGCAGATAACACCACCCAAGAAATTAGTGCGGAGGATGAAAGAAGTCTGTTTTTAAATATTATTGCCTCAACACTAAATATTAAAGATGGGGGCTTAGTTATCCATGCACAAGCCGGATATAATAGCGCTATTACTCCAAGTTCAAACTATGCATTTTCTACTAAAAAGTATGTAGACGACTCCATCTCTGGCGTAGATTTATCAGCTTTATGGAACAAATCTGGTAATACTCTTTCGGCCCGTGGTGTATTCGGTAGTACTTCAGGCGCATACGGATGGGATTACAAAATAAACAACGTAACAAAAGGCGGTTATTATAATTCAGGTCATAGCTTTGTAACTGGTAAATTCTTACAAGGTTATAACGATGAGAGTTTATTCAGTGGTAATAACTTTGTAACCGTAGCAGACACCGACGACGGGAGCACAAGCGCATTTAAGGTTTATGCTAGTACTTTTGGAACACCTTTAATGAATATGCTTACTGATGGGAAATTAAGGCTATCGGCTAGCATTTATGACTCTGGCGGTAATATTTTCTTTGATGTTCCGAACAGGTTACTATACTCATCTGGTGGAATTGGTGCTGTGTCTGCAAATGATTTTGCTTTATATCCTAATAACTCATTTAGTTCTCTAGAATGGGATTTGAGAATACAAAAAGACTCTAATAACGATGAGGTTTTAGACTGGGAGAATCGGGAGTTTACAAAGAATTGGAAGTTTAACAATAATCTAGGCATTGGGGGCAACTCATATGGTTCTGGCGTTTTGGTAATGTTCCAAGCAAACGCAAGTACACCAACAAGCGCAGATCCAACAGGAGGGGCAATTACGGAGGTAATAAGCGGGACCGTCTGGCATCGATTACCAACAAGTGAAAAATCATGCGTATCTGGAAAATATATTACCGACTCTGACGATTACACGCAAGCGGTAGGAGACACTACGCTAGAATACACCGGAACCGGAGGGCATACCTTTACTTTGCATACCGCAGTAGGCTATAAGAATAACAAAACAGTTATAAAAAATAACGGGTCAGGAAATTTAACAGTAGACGCAAATTCTACCGAAACAATAGACGGCTCTTTGACTGTCGTTATTGCTGCTGGCGATTCAAGGACATTAGTTTCCAATGGTTCAAACTTATTAATAATATGAGTTATATTTCTCCTACAAATATTGGAAGCAGCAACACTATTATCCTAATTGGGGATAGTTACACCTCATTACACAAGGGAGGAACAAGTCCGGGTATTACCACTCCTACTACTGGGTTTTTCAACTGGTGTAACACAAGACTAGGGAAGCGGTTTCAAGTTCTTAACTATGCTGGCGTTTCTTCAGAAACAACAACACAGATACTTGCAAGATTCGATACTAACGTACTTGGTTTTGGGGCTGGTTGGGTAAGTATCCAAGGGGGAATAAACGATATAAATTCAAGCGTAGCGGTGTCTACCATTTACTCGAATTTGGTTTCGATGTATGAAAGGGCATTAGATTCAGGAATTAAGGTAATAGGTTACACAATTCCTTTAATGCCAGTTTTCGGAACTACAGCACTGAAGAACGCAGCTCACCAGCTTAACGCATTACTTAAAAAATACGCTGTTGGCAAAAACAATTTCATTCTAATTGATATGAATATTGTTTTAGTGGATGAGTCAACCGGATTGGTTCCTTCTGCTTATACATACGATAACACTCATTTAAGCGTATTGGGTGCAGCCATACTAGGGGATTACATGTATCAGATTCTTGATCCGATAATTCCGATAAATAATGATTGGCTTTGCTCATCTTATGATGATACATACGCCAATAATGCAAGCGGGGGAGCCTATACCAACCTACTTACAAATGGAATGCTAGTAGGGGCAACAAGCGGACTTACTACCGGATGGATGACAACGGCCCCGACTTTGTCAAGTGGTGGTAGTGCTGTTTTAAACACCGATTACCAACAATCAAAAGTAAGCGCCTTTAATACTTCACTTAGAAAATACAGGCAATTCCTTTGGCAGCAATTTGTAGTACTTATTTCAGCAGGAGCCGAAAAGCAATTTGCATTTAGACCGTCAACGTCTCAATTAAATAGTAGATATTCTACTGGTGATTATTTGTACGCAGAATGTGAGTACGAAATGGACACAGACGTAACAGCGGTTACTAGGTTAAGCTTAACGCTTCAAACTCTTGTAAGCTCTGGTAGCGCTCCTTCTTCAATCGATATGTTCACGAACGGAACAACAAACGGAGCGTATCCGGTTAGTGCTACCCCTCAGTATTTCCCTATTTCGGGAGTGCTTAGAACTTATCCGGTTGAAATGACAAGTTTAGTAACAAGCGTATATCCTGAATTACAATTTAGGGCTACGAGTGGAACAATAAGAATGGCAAGATTTGCAGTTAAAAAAGCAACAGCCGAAACAGTAAACGGAATAACTATATTTAGATACTAACATGAAAAAACTAATCTTAATAATCTTTGCTTACTCGTTAAGCGCTCAGAATTTCTTGACACCTGAACAAATGGGTTACCCTGGCTATGGATACGCTCAAACCTACATACAAGCGGCTTTAGATTCAACTGGAGCCTGTGAGCTTAATTGCGTAACCTATCCAATTTCAAGTACTGTTTACTTGCATACAAAGGATATTATAAAAGGCTGCGGGAGTCATTCCCGTGTCCAATCACTTCAGGATATCCGACTTTTCGAGATAGCAGGGAATAACATAACAGTTCAGGATTTTGTAATTGGAGGTTATGGAGGCGCTACTGAGCAATATGGTTTTTGGTGTGGTGGATCCGGCACTGGAAGTATGACAGACTACTATGGAATTTCTGTTTTAAACGTGTACTTTGACCAGCCAAAGACTGCAGGTATTCACGTTCAGTATAATGTCCCTGCTAACTTCAGAGTTGGTATAACAGCGATTAACTGCCGTGCTCTGGGATGTGATTGGGGCTTCGTTTGTGAGGAACGTGGGGAGTACAATTCCTTCGTATCGTGCCATGCCTATGAAAACACTTTTGGAGGCTGGAAGAACCGAGGGGGTAATAATTCATGGTTAGGCGGATCGATTACTTACAACCCTATCGGAATTTCACTAATTGGCGGCATTAACGACGGGCACAATCACATGCAAGGCGCAACGGTGAATCATAATACTATTTCGGTGTACGCTTCAGAACTTGCCAACGGTTACGAGTTCCAAGGGTGTGATATCCATGTAGGAGATATCAAGATTTTAGATTCTGAAAAGGTCCGGTTTATAGGCGGTGCGATCAATTTCGATACTGATTCACTAATTATCAACAGTTCAAGCGCTAATTTCCTAGGGGTGGATATGCTGAATACTACCAAGTTTTCTGTAACTGATTCGGATGTTAAATGCAATTTGAATATATTTACCACTGTACCTAACTGGTGTGAATGATGGAAAACATATTTAAAGATCGAGACGTTTACAACGAAAAAGGCGAAAAGATTGAAGAGCCAATTGAATGGGGGAATTACTTTTCTAATGAGATTGATATTTCAAAAATTAATTGGGTAACGATTAATGCAACTGTAATTGATTAGTTATGGCAAAGATCAAAATGAATAAGGCTTATTTTCAAGAAATGGCCAAGCCTCTTAAGGCTGAATTTGAATTAGTAAAGGCTGGCTTTGAAGCTGTCCAAGCAGAGCGCAACGACCTAAAGGCAAAAATCAGAGCCTTGGATATCCAAATACCGGATATTATGATACGTGCTGAAAAATTGGAAAGCCAAATAAAGCAGGTCGAGCAACTTGAAAAAGACGCAGAAGAGTAGATTTTAGGAATTAATTATTAGAATTATGTCAGCTAATTTAAAAAAGGACCCAATTACAACAATTGCGGGAGCTGCTTTGTTGGTATTAGGGCTATACATTACTTACGATAGCTACCAAGTAGACGGTTTTAAAACGTGGAAAGATTTCTTATTGCCTTTAGGATCGATCGTAACGGGGGTGTTTCTTGTTCGGTCTCCTGATTCAATTGTAAGGCTAGGGAACAAAGCCATTGACAAAAAACTAGGCAAGGAATGACAACGGTACAAGCGGTAACAATCCAAGTTAAACAGTTTATCTTGGATTTTGGCATAGTACTAGGACTTAGTTTCTTCTCGAAGTTCTGGTATGCTCTATCAAATGAGTTTTCCGTAGTGCTGGTTGCTCACATCTTCGTACTTATTCTTATTGCTATCTTTGTACGCCTTGTTGGACGCTGGATAGGTGAGGAAATAGACATGTTTTCCGACGTGGAATTTATGGCGTATTTCCCTTGCGAACGATCGGTGTTTGAAAGGTTGAAAGATCCAGAGGTACACGGAACACTTTACAGGCAGAACAAATCACATCAGGTTTACGACAAAGACAAACTAAAAGTATATTCTAAATTCATGTGGATTAAAACCGTGGAAACCTTCCAAGTGATCGATAAAGGCGATACGGTAGTTCTGCAGAACATCAGCGGGAAATACGAAAGCTACGTTACCTACAAATATAACGGTTTCGGGATCGTTGGCCACTGGGTAGCCAAACCAAAAGGCATCAGAAGGGCAATAGCTTTACTATTGGTTGGAGTGGCTAAAAAGTCGGTAATAGAGGATTTTAAGAAGTTCATAAAGTCATAAAAAAAAGACCTGTTTACGATTCAGGTCTTTTTCAGGTTCTTTTTTATGATGTTCACGACATTTGTGTCGTGAACATCCCTCCTTTCGATACCTAGTATCTAATCAGAGTCTAAGCAGGTTAGTCTATTTCATAGTAAGTATAGGTTGTATCTGATTTACCGTTTTCAATTTTAATTTGAATTGTCGGTGTTATAGGTTTTTTTGATGATGCTCTATCCCTTACTATAATGTCTATGAATAAAACAAAGGCAAAGGCAGCAACTACACCATAAAAAAACCAGCTTGATTCGCTAAATATCTCTTTTATTTTCATATTTCTAAGTTAAATAAAGTTTCAAATTCAAACACATAACAAGGTACATAAGAGAGTATAATACGGATCTCGTAGCCTTCAGCGTCTTGGAAGTCTGTTTCGCACAGCTCCTTGACTCGGGACTCTGGGATACCGTTTATCTTCGCTTTTAGTACCTTTTCTTTAAATTCTTTGGCTGTCATAGATGCTTTTCAATTAGTGAATCAGGTATTTCCATAATGGTTTTATACCCTGCTTTAAAAGCCTCATTTAAAATAATTTTCAGTTTATCTTTTGGTATCAAACTACCATTATACACAATAACTTTTGATGCTATTTTAAAGTTTTTAAGAGCATATTCAATTTCCATGTTCATATCTATTCCTCCGTTATGTAGTCAACCTCTAAAAACGTGTAAAATTCCTCAAGCATTCCATTATTTTTTACCCATTCAATACAATCTGCTTGTGTATTAAATAACGCTGGTCTGCTTGTAGAGCCGTCTAAAATAGGAATACCTAAGCCGCCAACTACTTGTATTACCCACCCCGACTTAGGAACCCGCTTTTTCTCCTTAGCTTTGTAAACTGGTTTCCATTCTCTTTCTACCCATTCAGCACTAAACCACATTTTACCATTTTCCGGAATATCTGAGTATGCCCCATAACGATTATTAACCTTATTAGATATCTTTACTACATATCCTTTACTAAATCCTACTCCAATATCGAACGGGGCCTCGTATCCTTCTAGTTCGCCAGTATCTTGAATAAATTTAATCTTACTTTCATCCTCTGGTAAAATAGAATCGGTGTCGTGGTCAAGTTCTTTTTCGTACTGTACCGCATCTCTCCATTGCTCTATGGTGATTTCTTCGTGGTTGCTTATGTCTGCGGTACTTGGATAATAAACAGCAACAAGTTTATTATCTTCATATTTGAATGCTGCAAATAGGCCAGTTTTTTCTAGCCAGTCGTAAAATTCATCAAGCATTTCGTCCGTCATTTCGTCGGTCTTGATCGCCCACTTTTCAGGTAATTGTTTCATAGTTTCTATTCGTTTAAGTTAACAACACTAAAGCCTAAATCCGTAATGCTTGGAGGGACTTCGTTGATCTGGAATCTTAAAATAGATAACCAGCACTCAACCTCTGCATTACATTTATCAATATTTGATTGTACAAAATTACGGTATTCATCGCTTAGTTGAGCTTTTCCAGATTCAAAAGCCTTTAAAATGAAATTAAATTCTGTTTCAACTTTCTCGAATGTCTCAGAGTATTTTTTCTCCACCGATAAAAAGTTTTCATGCTGCTGTAAGGCGTGTATAACGGTGCTATGGTCTTGGTCTCTGAACGTCTTCCCGATCGCTTTAAGGCTGAGTTGTGTGTTATTCTTGATTAGAAATATCACAAACCTGCGAGCCTCTGCATGCTCCCTTTTACGTGAGATTTTCCCATTAGGCCCTAGTGAGTTCATTTCATCGAAAGTAATACCCGTTACTGTTTCGACCGCCTTTATGGCTATTTCTTTTATGTGGTTCATAGATTAGATAATTTTAGAAAATCGTTCTATCATAAAAATTGCTCCATCCCAGTCTTTTAATAATATGCCAGTAGCTAAATTTATTTTACTGTTCGCTGGTATTTTTTGATCAGTTAATAAGCATTCAAAATACAACCCATTAAATACCTTTGGAGCTGTATAATTTTCTAAATAATATACATATCCTGATTTTATTTCTTGAATTTTATCCATAGTTTTAAAGTTTAGTAATATGCTTAATGTCTATTTTTTTTCTTACGTCTTTCTAAGAAAAGTTTATGTCTTAAATTATCGCATCTATAGTACATTTTATACGCAAGATCTTTCCAGTTAGTAAATATGTATACTTTGTTTTTCTTTGGCATTTTAACAACCGAAAAATGCCCGTTCTCAAAGTACATTAATCCACATTGGTCAGGCACTTCATTCTTAGAAATCAATCCAGCAGGAACGACAAAGTAAAATTGATTGCATCTATTTTCTAAACAGTCGTGTTTTAATTTACCTGAATAGTCAGATTTTTTAAAATCATTCTTAAAATCCGATACAGAAACTTTTACCTCATACTCAGTAACTACTCCCGATTTTGTCATTTTAAAAACATCCATTTCCCAGTGGCCAGAATACCAATTTGGAATAACAATGTCCGAAGGAGTAGATCTGGCATGCTTTAAAAGGCATTTTGTTATTTCATCCGTCATAGTTATAATATGCTTAATGTTTGACTGTTAGAATACCTCTCCTGTTTTTTGATCAAATGCGTTTGCCCAATCGACATCGTTACTTATTTCTTTTACTGCGTCCTCATCCGAAAAGAATTTATTTAGGGCAATATGGCAATTCTCAATAAATAATCCGGTTTCCCCATCCCTTGCCTTGGCTCTGATAATTTCAATCATATCCTTTGTTGGGTATTCTGTTTTGCCGTCTGGCATAAACTCCATTTCTTTCATGTAGTATTCAGGACGGTAAAGGAAAAGAACATTATCCGCATCTTGCTCAATCGATCCTGATTCCCGAAGGTCTGACAATTGAGGGCGTTTATCTGCACGCTTTTCAACCTCCCTAGATAACTGTGAAAGAGCGACAACAGGAATATCCAAGTCCTTAGCGATCTCCTTTAGACCCCGTGATATTTCGCTAATTTCTTGCTCCCTGTTGCCTCCTTTCGTCCCTTTTGCTAGCTGTAAATAATCCACTACCAACAAATCAATCTTAAACTTCAATTTCATGGCGCTGGCTTTACTTTTCAAGGCCATGACCGATAAAGCCGAACTGTCATCTACAAAAAAGTTTTTTGCTGCCAATCCATTAATCTTGCTTTTTATATCCTCAATACTGTAATCAGTCGATAATAATCGCTTTTTTGATACCCCAGTATGACGAACAATCAAACGTCCTACTATCTCCGTGTCTCTCATTTCCAAAGAAAACATACCTACCTTATGGCCTCCCGAAATAGCAGAATTTACAACTTGAATAACAAAAGCAGTTTTACCCATACCCGGACGTGCAGCCACTATAGTAACCTCAGATTTTTTAAATCCGTTTGTATTTCGATCCAGTTTGGTTATTCCTGAAGGTATCCCGATTGTTCCTGTAGGAGCGTCTTTAAATTCCTGCCATTGCTTTAAAACTTCTGGTATAATTTGCTCAGCCGATCGGGTATCTTTTTTTGATAGCGTATTTTGGATATTTAAAAGACGGGTCATTGTGCTTTCCATTATCTCGAATACATCCGATTTCGCATCGAAGGACTGAACGTGTACCATGCTGGAAAGTTTTATAAGCTCTCTGGCTGTCCACTTTTCAATCAAAATACGCATGTGAGATTGAATATTAGTGCCTGAGTTTACCCGTGTCGTTAACTGAGTAATCCCAAAAAGGCCCCCTATTATCTCTAATTGGCCATTTTTACGAAGCAAATTAGAGACAGTAAGCAAATCCACAGTTTCGGATAAGTTCCGTAAATCGTGAATCGCTTGGTAAACCATTTGGTGATGTTCCTTGTAAAAAACCTCACTATTCTGAATTTGCGATAAAAGGGCCGTACAAGCTGACTTCTCCAAAAGGGCGGCTCCTAATACCGCTTCTTCTATTTCGAGTGCCTGAGGGGGCAATTTACCCAGTAAATCAGGATAAGAGTTTGTATGTTCTTGTTGGTTGTTCGTCTTTCTTGCCATTGTCGTTAAATTTTTCAGAGTTTTTCTTCCAAGTAACTAACCTTTTCCCGATTTCGAAAACTTCTTGTTTTTCAAATCTCATTTTCCCTTTCGTGTCGGATTCGGTCCAATACCTGATAAATTCTTCTAGTAATTTTGAATCATAATTTGAAAAAGAAAAAACGTTAGTTTTAAATTCTTCTTCCTTCTTCTTCTTATTTAATTCTTTTTCTTTTTCTTCTTCTTCTTTGCTACGTTTCGGTAAGCGTTCGCTATTTTTCGCTATGCGTTTGGTAGACTTTCCTTTCTTGGCAAGGCCTCCAAGCTTTCCGTTTTCTGCATTTGTTTTGGATTTATGGCTTGCTTCTATCAATTGTTCATCTAAGAATTTAATCAATATTTTGCCGTCATTTACCAAAATAAATCTGTCAGTTAATTTCGTTAAGCTGTCGCTAGCGTTCGCATAGCGTTTGCTACAATCTGCCAAAGTTAGATCACCGTCTCTTTGCCAATACAAAGCACAAATGTTTATAAACAACCCTTGTACCTCTAAAGGCTCAAAGACTATATCACCCGTCAGCCACTCAGTAGCTACGAATTTAAAGAAAGGGAA